>QWCK01003883.1_pt1 | contig 15628 bp, 23 predicted proteins | sample 1972571 | NCBI WGS metagenome assembly QWCK01 (sample SAMN09866710, study PRJNA288562) | Human gut metagenome isolate term2_stool, whole genome shotgun sequencing... | isolation source: gut | host: Homo sapiens | place: USA: California
AAATAATTAAAAAATAACAGATTATGAACAAAAGTACAGAATTTATCTACAAGGTTTCTTTCCGGGAATCTCCGAAAAATGACGGTCGTAAGGATTTCTATTTCACAAGCCTTGCTGCAATTTATGAGCAATTTACATCCGAGGAAATCGGTTGTAATGTTGAAAATCTTTGGAGGGTAGGGGTTCGTGTTGGAAACCCGTACTACGGGAAGCTATGCTCAGTGACCCGGGAAACAATCGTCAGGAAGGCGCAAAGAGGCTCCTCTCGGACTCAAAACGGAGACAGTGTATAACTTACTGCGAGAAAATAATTCACGCTTCTCGCGCAAAATTTCAAAGAAATAACTATTTTTGCAAAATCATGGATTATAACGAAATAGCAAAGAGATACGCCGGCCTGCATGGGTATGATAGTATTCGGTTTTCCGGTGAACATGACGGTTATAAGTATTTTCACATATACTCGGCCGCTTCTGTCGGGCACAAAACGGGCATGCCAAAGTTTGTGAAGATTTCTAATCAAGGCACTCCCGTTCCTGTTACCAACCTTACAGAGGCCATGTGGGCAACTCAACAGGAAGTATTACTGAATAAGCTCTGAGACACCAACAAGAATGTCTTTATTCATGAGCAATTTATCAACTTTCAGAAGTTCGATGTAGTCAATAGCGGCGAGTTCTTTGATATTCAGGAACTCTCCGCTTTGAGCGTCATAGCATACAAACTCACCAGAGCGCATCCTTTCTGCTGTTATAACGTGCCCAGTTCCGTTTTTGAAGTTGATTCCGATGTGATAACGACCTACTGCGGATGCCTGTTTTTCAACCTTGTCAAATAGGGCTTCATCTGTGTCGGCTCTCAGCTTCGTGAGTTGAGGTACCTTCCCTGACCTCTGGCTTATCCATGCCTTTTCAAAGTGTTCTCCAAGGTTGTACGACAGGCTCCCCTGTCTCCCATCGTAACCAAGAGCCGTAATATTCAACCCGCGTAATCTCGCCTCGTGTACAGCAACACATATTTGGCAGTTCTCCTTGTACATACCTCCTTTGTTGAAATTCACATTCCCCCGTCCATTGTCGGCCTCAAGGAAGTTCATTGGTTTAGCAGTAGTTCCCATCGCATGAGCAATACTGTCTATGTTTTTCCGTTGGTTATCGTTTAGTGTCGTAACGGCTGATCCTTCATAAGCCTTATACGCGGTTTTTGTAGCGGCCCGGCCGAGTTTTGTACCTGTAAAGGCTCCAACGGCCCCATAGTGCGCCTTAACACCCGTGTATTTTGGATTGTCGGAAAGGAAGTAGGGGACACTCGAGGCGTTCTGTAATCGGGCGTCATTGTCCTTTAGCCATTCCCTAAACTTCTTCGGGACATCACTCACTTTATTCACGCTCTCCCCGTCCAGAGGCTCGTTGTTTAGAATCTTCCGTGTATCTGCGTCAATCTCAGCATCCGTTTTTAGAATAGAAGTAGCGAAGCACCGGCAGTGTGGATGCCATCCGGTAAACTTGAAGTCTTTAGGATATTTTCCTTGAAGGTCGTCACAGATGTCAGTAAACGGACGAGCTATTCCATCACTCCCTTTGCAGGTGTGGTTGTTTGATAGATGAATCTCTACACCAACTACAAAGTCCATCTGCTGCAATCGCTCGTAATCTGCCGTTCGATAGGCCATATTTGTTTCTGTCGCTGCAAGACGTCTGGCATTCATGTACGAAGAACGATACACACCTTGTCCTGGATGGAAGTTTCGAGCATTCTTTGAAAGATGCAGAATGCCATGCTCATCGCGCACACGCCTGAATAGTTTATCTGGGTGACGAAGATACTGCTTAAGGTCTCGAGCTATTTCTTGAGCGTTTTTTCTTTCCCTTAGGCCAATGTCAAGCCCCATTTCTATCTCTGATCTGAAGCCGTCGGAGTATCGCCAAACTTTGTCGGATAAATTCATCCCATTATCCTTTCGGTTTAGAAAGGCCTCTCGAGCCGTCTCGTTATTCGAGAAGAAGCGCCTCAGCTTGTCCTTTGGGATATTACCACCAGCACCTCCGAACACGCTCTCGACAAGCGAATTGTTCTTATCATTAGCAAGCTCCCATTCCGCCTTTATACCGTTAATTACGCAAATTTCAATCTGTTTCCGATACTGATTTATTAGCGTGTCTACTCGCCCTTTGGTTGCGGGATAGTTCCCGAACGCGAACGGCTTGTTAGATTCGAGGTAGTTCACGCCGGCCACAATCCTCGCTCCTTCATCAATCAAGCTCTGATAAATTTTATCGATTTGTCGCTGATATATCTTAATACGGCGCAGGTGCTCTCGATCGTATTTGTTAATCTTTTTCGGCATGATTCCTTAATTTGAATTGCTCGCATACTTGGTCGGAGAGGAAGATGCAATACTTTCCGCCTTCCTGCTTGAAAGGACAGCGACAGAGTATCAGATGCCCGTCGATAGCCTGACTATGCCAGTCATAGGAATGAATGCAATGTCGACATTGATAACTTGGCAGCTCTTTTTTTATTTTTAACCTTTTTCTCACTCTGTTAATGCAAAAACGTCTAACTTGCTTTCTTGTGTTATTTCCTCTAAAGTCCTGTCTACATCGCTTGAATGCCCGTATTCTTCGATGCTTTCACGTTGCGACATGATAGGTTTTCCCCCGTTGGCCGTTACGAGATTGTTAATGGTATCTTTTTCATCACTAATTGTGAACGGGGTTACAATATTCTCCACAGGAAGTGCATCAATATCCGCTGCTAATTCCTCGCCAAGCATAATTTTCAAAAAAGCTTTTATCACATTTACCTCGCGGTCAAAAAACTCGATAAGTCGGCCGGATTCGTCCTTAACTTTAAGCTGAGAATCGATAAATAACTGCTTTCGACTTTCTCCGCTCATGGGATTAGCCTTCATACTTTCATATGACCAGTCAGGCAACTGCAGTTGAGTAAAGAACGATTGCCTGAGTTCGGCCATATAAAATTTTAGATTTTCAATTGCCTGTTGCCACGTGACGTATCCAGCTGTGGAACCCTTGGGATATTGGATAATAGACCTGTATTCCGTTTTTTCGTTTTCCTCCAAACCATAGTTAATTTCTTCATCTGCAAAAACACAGAACAACGGTTTTGAGTTTTTACGAAGATAATTTCCGTTGCGGCTCATACTCCATTCCATTTCGTACACCGACCTGCTCTGGTCTTCCCAGATAGGAGTTGGTCTCCATGCGTATATGCCCGGTATCTTCATGAGAACTATTTTTTCGTCTTCGACAAGTTCCCATTCCTTACCGCTTTCACACGTCCATTTATAATGATGATCAGCGGTGTAGGTGTCGAAATATTGTATATTTTTTCTATCTATCTTCCTAGTGTATCCTATAGATTGGGCAACTAAGTCTCCATATTCGTCAAACAGAGGATATAACTCATCGCCCAACATAGGAGAGTAACTTCTGCAACGTAACTTCAAGTTGCTTTCAAAACCATAAAGTGCATTCTTTTGCTCTACAGCGTACCATAACGTAAATATTTCACAACTTGCAAAGAGCATGTTACATCTGTCAATATTAACGCTATCGATACGGTTGCGTTGAAAAATTTTCTCGATGTACATCGCAATTTCCTTCTGTCGGTCATTTTCTGGCCTGTACACTCGCTTAACAGGTATTCCACAGCATAACTCGGCCATGCGTTTAACCGCAAGTCTCTGCATGTCGTATGTGACACGGGTTACTCTGTCTATAGTCCCGTCCTCTTGTACTACATCTGGGTAGATAGACTTGTTCATTACTGGGTGCTTTTTGGGGTCGTACTCATTGACGAGACCGTCTTTGCCGTCCCAAGAGGGAATTATTATAGTTTTTTTCTTAAGGTCTTTAATTATCTCAGATGCAGTTCTGCTCTCAGGAGATATTATTTCTTTAATTGTTGGCATTGTGTTTTATATTTTGAATTATTAATATACCATTCGTGACAGACGTGCCTTATCTATTGGTTTAAACAACGTGTTAAAATGATAATCTATAGCATAACAAAGTATGTCTACATACTCATCGTGAGGTTTTGACGGAAAGCCGCACACCTCTTCAATGAATGCCTCATTCCACGATCCGTCGACAAGTATAACGCGTCCACATTCCACGGTCGGAGATGCGGCGTTTAGACGAGTCTCTTTGCTATCCTTTGGGCTTGGGGTCTGCGTAACGTTTAAATGTGTAACTTCTTTCATCTGGTCAATGACAGACAACCCGTTTGCCTTTGGCTCTATACGTATTGAGCTGCGCAATGTATAGCCGTGCCGTCTGACATACTGAGGAATAAATCGTAACAGGTCTGGGAATTTCATGTTTACCTTCTCACCATGAGTAATATATAGGTCGTTCCCAATCTTACAAGTAGCAATGATGCCCGTTGGGTCATTTGTTGTCTTGTCAGTATAGGCGGTATCAACAAAGAACACGATTGGTTCGTCACCTCGCATTCTGCTGAACTCTGCTAACGATACATGTCTAAACCACTCACGCTTAACAATGTTTCCTCCGGCCACAGTAGGACGTTGCTGGTAGAGGGCTGCGAACGTGCGGGGGCTGCGCTCCTCGACCTCAAGAAGCCGCTCCTTGCTATGCCGTTCCTCCCAGAGTGCCTCCCCAATCTCTCGTGGATCTTCGTTCAAGCTCATATCCTCACGTATAGCCGGGATTGTGATAGCTGTCCATTTTTCCGGCTCACGCTCCAGTAGTCTACCAGCGAGGTCGTCAGCGTGCCATCGCGTCTGAATGAGGATAATCTTGCTCTTGTTGTGCAAACGTGTCAAAAATACGTCTGTGTACCAATCCCACAGGCGGTCTCGGTAAGTCTGTGAGGAGGCTTCGAGAGCGTCCTTAATCGGGTCGTCGATAATACCGAGGTCTACTGGTGTACCGGTGAGCGACCCGCCGACGCCTACGGCCTTGTAGAATCCTCCGTAGCCGACCGTCTCGAACTGGTCGACATTGCGCATCCACCCGCGCTTGGCATCGTTCTTCACGCTCTGATTGTTCAGATAACTATTTGGGAATACCTCAGCGTACTCCGTGCTGTCCATCGTACGTTGGATGGAGCGCGAGAACTGCTGGGCGAGGTCGGCGGAGTAGGATGAGCCGACAATTTTCATCAGCGGGTTCTTCCCCAGTACCCACGCCGGGAACTTGCGGCTGACAATTTCCGATTTGCCGTGCTGCGGTGGAACGAACAACATGAGCTTGTCAGTGGTGAGCGTACCGTCGTATAGCTGCTGGCACTTGGTAGCAATGAGGGAGTGGAACCACTGGCGGCTATAGGTCGGCGAGGTGTAGTCGAGAAATACCGGGAAACGCGCCCTTGCGTCTCTCTTGTGTAGTTCCTTCTCCAACTCCAATAGTCTCATAGCCGTACTATTTTCCATTGTCCCTTATGCGTTCCTACTTGCTTTTATTCGCGCGATTTCTGCGTTGATTTCCTCCTCTGTCATCTGGGTAGCTGGGATAAGCGGTGTGCCGTCCTTACCCGTGACTTCCGTCTTCGTAGCTGCATACAACCCAAGCAACTTGCGACGTTCCATGAGTTGCTGGCGTATCTCTGCCATATACGACGGATTGCCAAGGCCAACAATATTTTCGGTCGTGTTCTCACGTTTTACAGTCTGAATTTCCGTCTGCTCAGGATTCTCCTCTGAAGGTACCGGGAGTCCAACGCGCTTGTTGTACTCGCGCACCCAGTCCTCCTTGCTTTTGTCCCACTGCTCCCAAAGCTCACAGATACAATCATCGATACGCTCGAGTTCAAGCTGGAGCCGAGCATCTACGTCCTGTATTCTTGATGCGCGCCACTCGTCTAACAGCTCGTTGATATCATTCCATACGGTACGGGTAGAACACGTCGTGTTTAGGCGGCTACGCACCTCCTCCGTAATCTTTGCTATACTCCACCCACGCTTGTACAGCGGTGCCTCTATTTCCTTGCGAGCTTCCTTGATTTTATTTCTTCGTTGTGTATTCCTTCTTGTGTTCATAGCGTCCTTTCCTTATTGTAAGCGTATATGATGTTACCGTTCTTGTCTTTCCCGGAAGGCTGCATAACACCCTCAAACATCTTGTAAGGTGACTGGCCGGCTTGTGGGTTGTTCCAAAGCCAACGCATATAATTGGCCATGCTCATGCCGTAGAACTGTGCCCGCTTCTCGCTACTATTTGCATTGAAACCTGACGCACGTCCCCAGTCGTATTGGTGTAGTTCATTGATGTCCTTGCTGATTTCATCATAGTGTACCGATCCGTTCTTCTTGCATATCTGTAGAGCTTCGCAGAATTGGCCGTGCGAGTAGTTCCATGTTGGAGAAAGGCCGCAGCAGGAGCCATTGTGACAGAGCTCCTTGAAGTGGGCGTCCGACACGTAAAACCGCATGCCTATTTCGTCGCACAGCTTCTTCATGTTGTTCATAAACGGGGCTTTCACTTTTCGGTTCAGGCGCAGGTAGCCTTGGGACACACTGTACTTGCGGTAGAACTCCATGAGGTCGAAGCCACAGAGCTCCGAGAGCTTTGGCATATACTCCTTTAATGTCTGTGAGCGCTGCTCAACACAAAAGAACTCGGTGGACAACGCAGTGGCTCCACGCTTCCCAGCCTCCTTGATTAGGTCGAGATACGTCGGTGTCGATACTCCAATAATGAACGGTCGCAATCGTAGAGTTGCACCGCCGGCATCTGCATTAGCTATACGTTCGATAGCATCGAGACGTTGTAGCGGGGTAGGAACGCCGCGCTCGATCACATGAGCCTTGTATTCGTCCATCGTGATGATAGAAAATTTGAAATTCCAATTCTTTTGCCCTCGAATCAATTCCATATAGCGTTCGTCATGCGCAAACCATGTGGCCTTTGTCGAAAAACACAGAGGATAATTGATATCCTTGAAAAATTTAAGCAGCTCTAATGTCTTCCCATATTTTCGCTCAAACCCGTCGAACTGGTCACTAAGCCCTCCCCATTGCATCACACGACGCTGCTTGATGTATGTAGCGAATTGTCCTGCATATTTGTCTGGATTGGTGAACATTTTCTTAATTTTCTCAACGTTCACAGGGTTTACTTCCTTGTGCAGATATGCCTCTTTAGCCCCGCCTATTCCCCGTTGGTACTGGGAGAAACAGTACATGCAGCCAAAAGAGCAGTTACTGTACGTGTCGAATGTCATTGGCATGGAGCAGTCTGCTATCTCTGCGCTCCATCGCGGACTCTGATAATATGCCATAATTATTTATCTTGTTTTATTGTTAATTCCATTTCGTAATCACACCCTTTCACATCCACAATTTTAGCTCCAAAGTGAAGCCAAAAATTTTGCGCATCTTCGTCGATTGGAGTTCGGAACGTAAGTTTATACACGCTGGCCTGTTTCATGCGCGAGAGCAAAGCAAAAAGCACCTTTCTGCCTATTCCTGAACCTTGGTACTCCTCACGAACGGCAATCTCTATCAGACGAACATGGTCACGACATCGTGAGGCGTAATAGAAGGCCATAGGCGTATTACCCTTGCTCCACACTTTGCTCCACATTTTGCCTTTAGTAACGTAGTGCATTCGTCGGAAATAGTTGTAGCTTCTTTTAGCCGTTTTCGAGTTGCAGTTGTAGCAAATATCCTTGACAGCTTTATCGTTATAATCTGTTATTGTATACATAACTATACAATTGTCTTTATTACTTGTTCTAACTCCTCCTCAACGGTCATAGTGCCCGTGTTTAATTGCAATACTTTTACACCAATAGACTGCCACTTACGTGCTGCTATCATAGCCTGTTTCTGCTTTTGAACGATCTTAGACCAGTTGCGCTTGCCTGTTCCGTTCTTTCCGTTGCTTCTACCAATGATACGGTTGCATATGGTTTTTATGTCTGAATATAAAGAAACAATAAGGTGGCGGTCGGCCTTAAACATGGCGTTCGTGAGGTTCAACCCGAATGTGTTCATAAATGACCCCTCACAAAATATCACGTCGGCATTGGAAAGCCCCTCCTCGACTACCTCAGCCAACATAGAGGTACAAGAACTTCCCTTATCGTTGGTAATCCTATCAACACCGCCGTAACGACACTCCCCGTATTTACCAGCAAGGCATATATTACTTTCTGCGCAATATGTCACATTGTTTTTTACCCTGTCAATACCGCCGTAACGATTTATGACAGCCCTAGCAAGGGCAGATTTACCAACCCCGTTAGTTCCTGTTATGAATACACACGTTTTCATGTTGCTAATTGGTAAATTATATTTGCGTATTTTGAATTCTGCGCCTCTTCAAGCATTCGCTCCGTATAAAAGCCGTTCCAGCGTGTCCCTTTGTCAAACTTGGCCACAGCACATAAGCTCGTTTCAATAGCAAACGCATTGTCTCTCGTGTCTTTTTTCGCTTGGTCAAGGAATTTATCAAGCACCGCGCGTTCGTTGCTCCTAACAATCGAAACAGCCCCTTTCGTGTAATTCTCGTCTAGCTCCCATCCGTAAGTGATGTTATCTTCCCAACCAGGTCTAAACACGTTGCAATAGACTTCGAGAAACAAATAGGCAGCATAACGTCCGAAAAAGAACCATCCACTCACTTCATTGTATGCCTCTTGTGTGGTCTTGACTACTAATAATCGGTCATACTTGTCTTGAGTAAGTTCTTGTAGTAGCCGAGAATAAGCTCCGTTACAACGAACGTAGCGACGGTCTGTCCTGAACTTCAGTCGTTTAATATCACGCTCGCCGTCTATCAGCATCGATAAAGCGCTTGGTATATGGTAAGTCATGGTATAGAAGTAGATGAAACGGAATGCGTCCCAACCTGAAAGTGTAAAGTGACGGCAGAGCGAGGCTATCATACGTTCCTCTGCTCCGGCGTCGCCCTGATTGTGATATGCTATGTATTCATCGTATGTCATGCGTCATCCTGCTTGTTTTCATCTTCTGCGCCTCCTACGATCTCGTCGATATTGTATACGACCTTCTCTATCTTTGAAAGCCCTACAAGTGATGCAATCTCATCCGAACGCTCCTTTGGGTACACTATGATGATACGCTCCATGGCCGTTTCGTTGCTTCCTTCAATCTTTGGAAGTTCGTCAGGGTTAATATCTTGACCTTGAAGTTCCGGCGGAAGATTAGAGCCGTCAAACGGTATATGTTCGCCTGATTCAGCATTGGTTAGCTCCTTTGTCTTGTCACCTCCATTACCGTACTGTGGAGCTTCTGGCTGCCATACATCGAGCCCCCACGAGTTCAGTTCCTCGTTATTCCATTCGTTAGCCAGCTTGTCATAGTCCCACTCGCCAAATGAGGCGTTATCAGCGATGACAAATTCTTTTTTTTCCGCCTCTGATAATGATGAAGCCTTGACAATCTCTACTGTAGGCTTTTCTAACCACTCTTGCCACTGAGAGAGCAAATTTTTCTGCTCTGCCTTAGTAAGCCTCTGGAAGTTCTTTGTCGCTGCAAGCTTGGTTGCGATATCGTCGAGCGTCATCTGTGCGATATTACTGAACGCCCTTAAGCGCATATTACCTCCAAGGGCTATCATCTTTTCGTCTACAACTACCGGGCGGATAGAAATCATTTTAGGGAACGCAAGTAGGCGATCTACAAGAAGGTCTAATTTCCGTTTTGTGATAGTACGCGGGTTGTTAATGTTTACTTTCAACTGCGAAAGCAATAGTTTTTCTGTTTTCATTTTGTAATTCTCTGATTTATAGTTATTTGTAATTAATCTCCCAAGTTTTATCTTGTTGGAATTCTCCAAACAACCCCCAGCGGCACATGGACGCATATATGGGCTTGTCGAGCTTAAATTCATGGCGTAACTTTGCTGGTGCTGTTACCAAAACATCTTCTTCGAGAACATTCCCAACAGCGTCCTGTACGCACATATCTACCTCCTGCCTGCCTATGCAACAGGCAAGGCGTACATAGGTGTCGCAACCATGCTTTACGGCGTATTTTTTGGCAAGCCTGCGGGCTAACAGATTAAGCGTGAGGTCAGCTTTGCTTGCGTCTTTCGTCCAAGGACTCCCGCCTCCTATCAGGCAGTTTCCACCATAGAAGTCTACTGCAAGTTTTCGCCCTGTTGTTCCACAATCAGCGATAGAGGAATGTTGAACATAACGTCCCGTACCGTTCACAATTAGTTCGTAATCGCCATCTATCGTCGCCCGTACAACGCCTTTAATGGTATCAATTTGTACCTTGTGCAGCAGGGGAATAGCAACAATTACTTTTTTTACGGCATTGTCTTCGGTAACTACCTGCGTCTTGATGTCAAGCCCGCCGACACCGCCTCCAAACAGTACCTTGCACAGCCGCTTAGCTATGGTGTGGTCGTATGGCATACCGCAGGTGTCGGGGTTGTTGGTCGCCATTCCGAAGAATATGCCTTGGTCTCCCCAGCCTTTCAGCCCCTGTGCGATGTCAGGGGACTGTTGGCTTATATTCACTGTTACGGAAATGTCTTCGCCGCATATTGTGTTTTCATACCCCCATAGGCGTTTGTATGCTTTTGTATAACCAATCTCGCAGACTGCATGACGCACAAAGACAGCGATTTGCTCTTCTCCGAAATTAACCTTTGAAGAAACCTCGCCGCCAAGCGTAACATCGTAACCCTTGATTTGTACCTCCACTGCATAGCGTGTGTTAGGGTCTTGCTCAATGTAACGGTCAAGGATATACTCGCTGATGTAATCAGCTATTTTGTCAGGGTGTCCTAACGAAACGAATTCTGATGATTTAATCATATTTTATACTTTACTTGATACATTTACAAATATACACAAAGCGATTATATTATAATCATATTTCTGGTAAAAAAACGTCATTTACTGGAACAGATGTACCTAAAATCGCATTTTTTATCAAAAGAAGGGTGGAATTCGACAACAGCTTGGCTGGAGTAGTTCTGAATATGCGCCACCCAAGCAGTGTACCTGTATTGTATTTCTCCACGTCTCCGAGGAAACCCTTCGGACGTGTATGACGGCCTTGTGTCCATACGCCTCCCTCTACCTCAAGTGCTATCTTGTACTTCGGTATGGCATAATCATAACGCCATCTACGTGGCTGATAGAATCGGTACTCCTTTACGCACTCCACACCAAACTGAGACTGACACATTCGGGTAAACATATCCGAAGTGTCAGTCTCAGTTATTTTCTTCCTTTTTTGCGCGAGAGGAGCTTTCTTAACTTTATTGGTAAGTTCCTTGCCCATTTTTTTCATTGTGTTCTCGTTGTTAAAATTGAGTCATTCATTTTTTTGTTAGAACGGAAGGTCATCCTCGTTCGGAGAGAACGCGTCTTGTCCAAGTGTTCCGTTCACTGACATTTGAGAATGCTTGCTTTCGATTGGGTACATTCCTCCGATGATTGGAATAGCATGCTGCTCTTCGTCTGACATAGCCTCTCTTGCTTCCTTCGGCAGGTTAGGTTTGATACAATGTGTCTCCTTGTACTTAGGCTCCTGCATCTCGATACCTGTCATATTGAGATAACAGCCTTTCTCCCCGAGGAAGACTTCGTCGTTACCGTCTATCGGAATGATAATACACTTTTTTGTCGCGGTACTCCCTTTCAAGTTCCGCATGAATGATCCTCTTATTTTCAAGAGATCAATTTTGATACTAAAATTTGACATATTTTTTTTTATTATAAATGATTAATTGTCTTCCTCGTGGAACTTTCTCAATACCTCTTTTATCGCTTCTGCTGCTCTCTCGGCTTGCTCTTGTGTTTTGAAGTAGTTGCCACATTCCCAAGAATCTTGGTCGAAATCATCGTTATCTTCTTGCATTCCTAACATATGTAAATCCGAAGATAATTTCCAATACCTATCACCTTTCTTTGCTCTCCACCTTATCTTCTCCACCCGCTTCTCTTCTTCGTTCCAATGGAGGCCTCGTTTTTTCATCTTGTCGAATAGGCGTTGCCTTTCCTCATCGGTGGCCTGACGAAAAGAATCCATATCCCAGCACTTGTTTTCAAGCCCTTTCACCGGATTTGTCTCGGTATTGAAATATGACATACCTCTTCCGCTACCATCGTTGTGATAACACTTAAAAATAATCGTTATATCATCATAGATTGATGTTAGTATGTCACCATCTTTGAACTCTCGTTCTTTCTCAATAATAATCTCGTTGCCGTTCACTGTCGCCTTGCAGCCCTGCGGGACTGTGAGCCGGTCACCGTTGCTTAATTTTATTTCCATCGCTGTTTGTCTTTTGTTGTTAATAAAATGGCATAATGTTTGCCGACTGCTTATAGGCAATATTGCCACAAAATTTAATTCTTTTTTTGTCATGACAAGGAATACTAAAAAAGATGATGGCTCCTATCGCAGGGCAGATAACGGTCGCTATTGTACCGAAGAATATGCGAAACGCCATCCTAAGACTACGATCCATGAGAATCGTTGAATGATGCGTATATCTCCTTTGTGAGATAGCCAATCAAATAGGCGTAGGCTTCTTCTGAATCTTCAGATGGGCTTGCGCCTATCTCATCCATGATTCCAAAGACGGCATGGAATATCTCGTGTGCAAGTGTGGCATATTCTTGTGGAGCTTCAGGAACTCTTGGCATCCAGACAAGCCTGCTTCCTTGCTCTACGTTGAAGTAATATCTTCCCTCGCTGCGTCCGTCTATATCTTCGATTATAGGATATACTTCATGGAGAGGTATGTCGTAAGCCTCTGAAACTTGATTTGCGAGGTATTCAGTATCTCCGAAAACCACCAACAGATCTCTATTGTATAGAGGGATGTCTATTACAAATGCCTTATTCATTCCTTACGTCCTTTTAGTTCTTCAATAAGGGCATCCACCCACCGCACACAATCATGGGCGTGTGACGTAATGCTTACACCGTCAATCAGCTGGTTGCATGATGCAACCAATATATCTTTCGCAATCTCGTATCTGCGTTGTTCCCAGTCAATAGGCTTTGAGATTTTGTCATTTATTTGTTTACCAACTCTAAAATCTAATTCAAATCTTGAATATTCTTTCCCCTTTTTACCATCCCAAAAGCTTATAAGACATCCATATTGTCTATCAATAATGCTAACAACGTCTACAATTTCTCCTGTTTCAATAACTTTTGCTTTCATGTCATTTTGTTTTAATAAGTTCTTTGTTCTCTTGCACGTTTCCGGCTACAACATTTTTGCACTCGTTAATCATTTGTTGGTCGACGCCGAACTGAATGCTTGCAAAACCTTCGGGTACAACTACAAACCGCGATCTATCATCATTGTATTGTACGGTGTGATTGCATCCATTGTACACTATGATATCCCCCTCAAAGATTTTCACCCCTTTTGCATCTTTCTGCCCTGTGTACTGACCTACGGTGTCAGCGTCTATCACATAATCCTCGTAGGTATCTAAAGGGTTCACCTCTTCATTGGGCGAGATGAAATGATAGCCATGATATGCGAAGTAGTAGCCGTAAATCCACTTTTTGTTCTTCTTGTTCCACCCACGGAACAGTATCTCTCGTTTTGCCATTGTAGTATATCTTTTAGTGATCCATTACTCAGCTTCTGATATTTCCCCCACTTACTTTAGCATCACCATATACCCAAGCATTGCCAAATACCCGAGCATTGTCATACACCCGAGCGTTGCCAAATACCCGAGCGTTGCCAAATACCCGAGCATTGTCATACACCCGAGCGTTGCCAAATACCCAAGCATTGTCACACACCAAAGCGTCGCCATACACCCAAGCGTTGCCAGATACCCAGCAATTACCCTCATGGGATAAGTTAATCTCGCTCTCTATGTAACCACCTTTGTCGCCTTTCTTCACATCTGCGAAATCACGCAGCGCTTCTATTCGGTACAAAGTTCTACCATCTATCGTAATGGTTTCATCTTCCAATAGTCTGTATTTCTTTTCCATTGTCATTGTCCTCACCTCCATTTTCCTTTAATTCAACTTCTGCATTGTATCCTTTTCTGTCGCTATCATAAAAGCTCGCCATTCCAATCTTGATACCGTCAAATACAAACTCTGTCATACCAAAAGGGTCGCTTGCCGTAATACTTATTACATCAGCTCCGATATGCGCCAAAGCCTTTGCCACGATGTCGAGATAAAACCATCGAAAAAATGTATTCCCGAACTTTATTACTGCCTTTTCGTCGTGAACTTTCCTGCCTGTGTATGTTTCCTTCTTGTGTGTTATCACGCCATCGCCACCACACATCGGACAATCGAAATCGTGGTAATGCGTATGTAAGTTATCATCTGTATATTCCCATTCTACCTCACCAGTACCACCACACTCCTTGCATTCTTCCTCGTTTCCTTCTGTTACCACTTCATCTACCAACGGACATGCATCCAACGCCTGCCTGATAGCATTATATGTACAAGATAAATGGCACGGTTTTAATACTTTTGGTAGCTTTAGTTCTTCACATCCCTTGACAGGCTCGTAGTGTCCGTTAAGCCTGTCTGGGCTAATTCTAATTATTACATGACCTTCTGTTGCCCAAACTTCATTGTAGACAGGATGGAGGAATGGAACATACGTAAATGCTCTGACGCCATCTCCATCTGTAAACATTTCTAACAACTCGGTCTCGTTCTTGATTTTATTGTTGTTTTGGCTTTTGCAGCCGTTGTTTGTTTTCATTGTCGTTATATCTCTTTTAGGTTAAACATTTCCGCTTGCGTGAAGCCCTCGTGCCAAGGAGTGAAGCATCTCTCCATTCCAAGCAATTTGAGATAATCCTCATATTTAATGAGCCATTCATCTTCTGAATATTGAAACGCCCAGTCTATGCCGAACTTGTCTATCATCTGCTCCCTTGCCTTTCCAAAATTTTCTGCTACTTCCACATGGTAGCAGTTTCGGTGTGCATCATCAATGCCGCAACCGAATGTAAAATAATATCTGTTCATTGTTTTACTTGTTTTTATCATCAATACTTCCATATCCAATCATTTCATAAAACACATCCAAATTGTATGATTACCTTTGCCTGACGTATGACCGAATAACGGTTTTCGTCCGACAATCTCAACTATCTTATCAGTTCGTATCTGCTGTTCGTTCCATTTGAATATAAGCACACCGTTAGGCTTCAAAACGCGCATACATTCATCAAACCCCTGCTTGATGTCATCTTCCCATGTTGGGAACAGACGACCGTATTTTTTTGCCATCCATGATGATTTGCCAAGATTTTTTAAATGAGGAGGATCAAACAACACGATATGGAAACTTTCATTATCAAATGGCATTTTGCGAAAATCACCGACAACATCAGGTCTTACTTCCAACGTCCGCCCGTCACATAGTGTCGTTGTTTCTTGTCGAATATCCATAAACAACGCTTCTGGATTATTCTTATCGAACCAGCACATACGACTTCCGCAGCAAGCGTCTAATATTCTTTCCATAGTTTTATCTGTTTTTACCATTTTCTAATTGTTCTGTTTTCTGTTTCATTACATACAGCTCGTGCGAGAGTTTATCCCTTTCAGCTCTTGCCTTGCCAATCTCCACATAGCTAAATATCACCGCAGTGAAGACGACAACGAATAATGCGGCAAAGGGATAGCGCT
>QWCK01004525.1_pt1 | contig 15620 bp, 14 predicted proteins | sample 1972571 | NCBI WGS metagenome assembly QWCK01 (sample SAMN09866710, study PRJNA288562) | Human gut metagenome isolate term2_stool, whole genome shotgun sequencing... | isolation source: gut | host: Homo sapiens | place: USA: California
TCCGTTTTCCAATAGCTTTTATATCACCATTCCTTGAACTTATTCTATATTGCCATTTACATTTTGGGGAATATATCTGTATGACAAATTAACACCTATAAATTAAATGAATATTTTGTTTAGAATTTTCTGGTTAATTCTAATTAATTTATCATTTTACTTTGTAAACTGATTTCTTAATGTCCCTGGGACCTTAATATTTTATGTCAATCTTTGGAATGCCTTATTTTTTACTTTAATCAAATGACATACATCTGCATCTAACTTATCAATATTCTTTTGAGTATCACTATCCTTAACAGTAATTCCTATAATAGTCTGACATTCTTTTCCTAATTGAACTATACTATCTAAAAACTGTTTCATATCATTTGGTACAATGCTATGTTGTACTGGTTCATCGAATATTAATACTGTTGGATGGTTTCCACCTGTGCTCATAGAAACTTGCAATAATGCTACTGTATATGCCCAGATTCCTCTAACATTATCACTTGCAGAAGAATCAAATTTCATGTCAAATTGTTCAACAACTGGAAGATAATTATCTTCTGAAATATTAATTTCCTTTTTATCTATAACACTCTTATAATTATAAGCCTCCAAATTAAAAACAAACTTTTCACGTAATAACTTAATTTTTTTATAATCATTGTTTGTAAATTTATTTTTTGGAAGCTCTGTTTTTTCTTGCAAATATAATTTCCATTCTTCCGAAAGTTTCATAAACTTCTCTTTTTGCTTTTTTACAAATTCTATCAGTCCTTCTAAATCATCAATTTTTGTTTGTAATTCTATTTTTTTATATATAAATGCCTCTGATAAATTATCATCCACTGTATATAAATCATTTCTTAATGCCTTTGCCAATCTTCTTAAAGTAAATATCTTTCCTTGTAATAGTTGTAATTTCTGATCCATGTCATTCTTGTTTTGTATATGACTTTCTTTCGCATATTCCAACATCTCTTTTTGGGCTTCTAGATGACGAATATTCTCATCAATGCTCATAATTTTAACGTCTTCAACTACTGGAAATAATGAATCTGGGATGTTTTGATGACAAATCGGACAAATATCTTTAGACGTAAAACAATCTAATTCAGCCCCCAATTCTCTAAGTCTTGCTGCATCTTTATTATTTTGTAAATCATTATTAATCACTTCTAAATTATCATTCAATGCCTGTATGGATGCCTTCTCTCGCATAATTTGCTCTCGTAACCATTTCACATTATCTTCGTATGAAATTATGTTATCCTCAGTTTCATTTAATTCTTCCTGTAATTTATCAAAATTATCTACTACTTTAGGTTTCATATATTCAATATTATTATATTCTCTTTTTAAATTTTCTATATATTTTTCAACCGCTATCTTATTTTTTACAATATTAACACTTTTTAAATCGGCTTCCTTTAATATTCTAGGTTTTATTGGTAATCCAATAATATCACATGTTTTTCTATTACATGTAATTGCAATATCTCTTACTAATATTTTCCATTTATCTTTTATTCTCTTTTCTTCTACTCTTAATCTTTCTTTTTTCTTTTCATTATTCAAAGTATCTAAATTCATAACAAACTCTAATACTCTTTTCTTTGAATCTTTAATTCCTAATATTGGCATTCCTGAAAACAAATCGCCCCATCCATGTTTTTGTTCTATAAACATGCATGAAAATAATAACTGTAAATATAATTTTCTTTGTGCCCCATCATTTGCCGGAACTTTTGGGAGTTCTAAATGCAAAAATTTTTCTAAAAACCTATGGAATCCTTGATCATTTACTGCTGAATTTGGCATATGAACATATGTATCTTTAATTAATACATCTTTATCAATCTTGTCTAATTCCGCATAATATATAGAGATAAGTCTAGTATCTCTATTTTCCATTTTAGCTGCACGATACAGCGTAACAATATCATATCCATTTGATATTTGTAAATATATCTTAGCTTCCAAAACAGCTAATTTCTTATCCTCATGTTCAATATATGTTTTATAAGCAGATGTTAAAACTTTTTCTCCCTTACCACCAATTATCTCTTCAAATCCCAATCCATAATAAATAGCTTCTAATATAGAACTTTTCCCACAAGTATTATCTTCACTTGCTAATAAATTTAATCCCGCTTCAAATTTTTCATCAAATCCATACATTCCATCTTTTGTCTGTATTTCTATCCTTACCCGATCAATTCTCAGCATTTTTATACCTCCATAATGACATCAATTGATCAATTTTTTCATTGGTTAACTTTGTCCCTAATTCATTTAAAAATTTTTTCTCTTGAATCATGATGTCTTCTTTTTCAATTTTTTTAATTAATTCTTTTCCCGTATCTGTAAGCCTAAACGTTCCATTTTTTAATTGATATACTAATTTGTCCGCTACTGCATATTTTATTGCTCTATTAACTACTGGATCAAATCGAACAAGCATAAATCCATTCTTATTATTCACGTAATCCTGTAATGATTTCATACATTCCTTTGTATTCAAAGCATTAGAAATAATATGCATTTTAACTAGTGAACAACCTGATTTTCCACTACAACTTTTAGATATAATCATACATATTTGTGCTATTTTATAACTTATTCGGTAATTATACGGCACCGCATCAGGTTTAGCTTCAAAAATAATTTTGTTTGTGAGTAAATAATTATCCATAGCTTCTCCTACTTTCTAAATTTCATCGAGCAATCAGCTAACCACATACTTATAATGTCTATTTTCAATTCAATAATAGATGCTGGAGTAAAATAGTCACATGATTCATTTAACTTTTTCTCAAAATCTGTAAGTATTTCATTAAAAATTTTAGAATTCATGCTTTTATCTGTATTCATACCTGTCTTTAATGCAACTTGTTTTTTATAAGCTTGTGTTAAACTATGTACTTCTTCATAAATGTCTGCATACAATATTCTTAACCTTTGCATAATTTCTAATCCTTTTATATATGATTCAATATATATATTTACTGTTTCTTTATAATCTTCATCTTCTTCATCTATATCATTCATTACAGCTTTTACTTTTCGTTTTATATTATTAACTTTCTCCGAGTCACATTTTTCCCAATCAATTTCTTTGATTTCTTGTATCGCACAATTCAATTTTGTATCTGTTAATGACTCTCGAATAATTCTTGTAATTTCAAATTTAAAATCGTCTGCTGTTTTAATCACTATGTCAAAATCGTCTGCAATATAATCATATTGTGCAGAATCATTTATTTTAGCTTTTATCACATCATTTTTTTTTGATCTTGCATGTTCAATAATTCTGGAGTCTCTATATTCTGGAATTACAAAATGCCATTCATGTATTATAGGAACACCTAAATTATTTAGTCTCTTCTTATAATTTGGATCAAGTAACTTTCCTATATCTTTTGTCATTTTGTTTCGCAAATGTATATATAAATCTTCATCTGAATAATCTCGTTCTGGACAATAACATTGATTGACAATACCATTTCTTGTAAATCCTTCAATTCCTGCATCTCCTCCATGTATTGCTGGAATTTCTGTATAATGTTGTTGCTGATATCTAATACGATAACATGCTTGACATAAATTTTCCCAAGCATCACCATCTAATTTTCCCTCAAAAAAATCTAAAATCATCTATTTTTCACCACTTAATAATGTAATAGGTACTGAAATATCAAAGATTGGTACCATAAATATTCCATTAATATCAACAATTTTTTCTTTTGCCGATTCAATAAATATCACTTTTTCCAGATGAATTTCTTCAAAAATTCTAAGTACCCTTACCCTTTCATTAAAATAATAAACTGTATTGTATTTGGATTAAAAAAATTTTTATAAAACTCCCCTATCTATTATTCCAAGCACCCTTTATGTATTATTATACCATATTATTCTTTAATATCAGTAATTTTATCTAATGAACTTTATATACACATAAAAATAATCAAAACATATACATATTATAAAAATCACTGCCATTTATGACCATTCTATTTCATTTTATATTATTGTGCAATTAAACCTTTAGGTTAAAAAGTTAGTTAAACAAATATCGTTATCAGGCAAACCGATCCTTTATCATTGGTCGTATGAAAACGATCTTCCCTAAGATCCTGTGCCAGATGTTAGATTTCTCAGCAATTGATCGATTATATTCTGAATCCGTTCGCTGCAGATCACAGATCATTCCATACCGATCCTTCCCTCGAAGGAAAAGTAAAACATATGGCCGGAATCATTTCAAAAATCAAAAGGTTGCTTTTTAATTTTTATAATTTCTAAAAAGCTTTCATTGGAAAGCTTTTTAAAGTGCGCTTTTTTTCAGGGTTTCTCTTGTATTTTTTCATGATAAAATCAATATTTTTTATAGAACTTTCAATACTTCTTAAGTTGAAGCTTAGTTGACCACATTGGCTACGGGACCTTAACAGGGGCCTCAGGAATACTTGCGTTTTCATATTCTTGATACAATTGGTTTTGCCTTATCTTTCACCTCAGTATCATATTCTTGTCCTGTAACATCAGATCTAGTATATCTCTCTGTAAATAAATCAATAATATTTTCAACATCTGTAAAATTTCTTAAATATATTTGATCTTCTCTCTCATCAAATATGTTTTTCCATCTATCAACTGTATGCACTTTATTCATAAGATCTTCCTTATCCATAGCTGCCACTGGATATTTATGTATCTGCATCATTTTCTTAGCATATTTTTTATTTGATCTACCCACATATTCACTAAGTTTATCTTGATTTTTAACTATTCCTACTCCAGCAATTAACAAAGCAGCTTTTTCTGCAGAAACTCGTATAAATTTTTCCAAATGTAAATGTCTTTCCATAAATTTAATTTCGTTTGTTACTATTTTATTTGACAAAATTAATAAATCAACATTCTTCGTAATAACAAACATTTGATCTTCCAGTTCTTTAAAAACATCTGTGTCTTCATGAGATTTTGGAATAATCTGAAAATGCTTTTTTTGTTTATTAGGTATAGAAGATGGTAGTATTCTCTGATATGCCCATAATCTTTTTAATTTTCCCTCACGTTGAAAAGTAAATTTAAATAAAATAGCATCCGCATTATTTTTATCTTCTATACTGAAATTTTTTATTTTAGGATCATCTGCCATTCCAATATAATCAAAAGGATAATAAGATTCATTTTGTTCAATTACATAAAATCTATTCTGTTCACTTGCAAGTTCATCTCCACTTGTAAACTGGCTTTCTTCCGAAAGATACTTACATCGAATTGTTTGTTCAATACCATCACAAATTCTTTGTTTAAATCCATCATTACTACTTGGATCACCCTCTTCTAAAATAAATTTTTTAATTTTAGGGTCTTCATTCTTCATTGCTATATAAATTTCAAATCCATATTTTTCATCTAAAATCTCTTTAACTTCTTCTATAATTATATTTTTTATCTCATTACTCATATTCGTCTTTCATCTCCTATTTTCATACACCAGAAAAACATTGTCTGAAATTTTTTTCCTCTTTATAGTATATCCTATTTCTATATTACCTCTCGTAATTCCTATACACTCTTTGTTTTTATATCTATCTAATTGTGTAGTTTCAAATCTAAATGAAAACACTTCATATCCCAAAATTGTTAATACTGGGTTTTGATAATATAAATTTGTTTTCCACATTAATGCAAATAACATAGTAATTAATATTATAAATACAATAATTCCTCTTATTGTATTTAAATCATCCATAGCCATTGGAAGAACATATGTCATAAAAAATGTTACTCCAGAATCTGAAAGTTTTTCAATATTTATAAGTGACTCTCCTTCACTAATAAATTCCGCTCTTTGCGAAACTGTAAATTTTTTTATACCATAAATCGAATATATTACCCATAACAAACAAAAAATCTCTAATAAAAATGTTATAAATAATGGATGTGTTATTGCTTTTATAAACGTTTCTTTTGGACTGCAAATACAGTTAATACAAAACATTTTAAGCAATTTAAATATTGCTAAATCAAAATACTTAATAAATAATATTAAAAATAACGGTGCAAATGATTGCATAATCAATGTCCTTTTTAATGACAAATTATCATTCATAAACATCATACCCCTTTCAATTACAATTATTTATGTTACACTTATTATTTCTAATATTGACTTATAAAAATATTTTAGTACCCCCACCTAATTTGATCTAATTGTTGTAAAAATATTTTTCCTAATTCTGGTTCAACCATTGCAACATAATATGCCTTTCCATATAAATATTCCTTAAATCCTATCCGTTCACAATTCCTCGTATATTCCAAATGCTGCTGAACCCCAAAGCGTTGACAATAATATATTTCTTGTTTCAGTTTTCTTTTAAATTTTTTAGGTATCTTCACTTCATCTTCTTTTACAATTAATCCTGTCACAATTTTTCTATGAGGATCTTGATAGTAGCAGGTTTTCTTTTCGTTTATCTGAAACGAATATTTATTAACAATATTATACAAATCTTGCAATAAACAGAAAATATCCACATTGCTTGAAAATGACATGTCATCTGCATAACGAGTATATGTCATTTTTCTATATTTAGAAAATTTATCCAATTCATCATCCATTTCCTTCAAAATCAAGTTAGACATATATGGGCTCGTTGGAGCTCCTTGCGGTAATCGATTTTCAAAACAACAAATTTCTGCAAGTGCTTCTGCTGCGCTATTCTCATATCCCATTTTTAAAAATTCCTTTACAACCATATTTTGTGTAATAGATGGAAAAAAATCTTTAATGTCTATATTTAAAATATTTTTATGCCCAATATGTTTTTTTGCATTTGTTAAAATAGATCTATTTCTAACAAATCCATGACAATTATTACTAACTTTATTTTTCTCTAAAATTTCTGAAAGAATCCATTGTTGTCTTAATTTAATTGGTTGACTAGGTGCAGTAATTTTTCTTTTTTTATTCTTTCCAGAAATTTCAAATACATGATAACATTCTAGAATTATACTACCTAATCTTAAAATTTCATTTACATGATTTCTATCAAAGATTACTGGAAGTTTTTTATCCAATAAATTTGTAGAATATTCTATACATATATTTATATACTCTTGAGAATATTCTCCTTCCATCGCACCTTTTAATCGTTCTATATATTTATATTCATTCATATACAAACTCCAAAAAGAGTAATTGTAGAATAAAAAGTTACTAATTCTATCGGATAAGATATTTTACGAAAGAAATGCAACGCATGAATGAGTAACATATCTTATCCAAAAGTTAGTTGCCTTAATCTAGGAGGCGACTTCACCCCAATTCAATTACTCTTAAATTTATTATAACATATTCTTGGGAATATACAAATAATCCCAAGTAAAATTTTTATCTGTATTTCCTCGTTCCTTATCACTACAAAATGACCACTCATTCCACATAGGAAATACAAATTTTTTCCCTTTTTCACTTATTTTATATTTATGATCTTTCATATATACAAACCCTTCTTCTATAAGAGAATACACTATATCAACAATCTGAGTTTCTGTTAATCGCATCTCCTCTGTTAACATATCCAAATCTAATCTTTTATATTTGTCAATATATGTCATCAAAAGTCGTTTATATATTTCCATTATCAATACATCCTTTCCTATAAGCATTCATTCTATTTTTCCTCTTCCTCTCTTGTAAAGATTTTAATGTGATTCTTTTATACTTGTCCCGAGGAAATACAGGAATATTATCTTTTTCACATTTCCAAAAAGAACATAATGTATTATTTGGTGTATTATAATAAAATGAAAGTAATAATTTACACCCTCGAAAACCCATTACATAACTTTTATCTCCATCCATTCCAATTTCTTTCTCGTAGCGTTCTACTATATCCTCTATTTTTTTTACTTCGTCATAATTGAAAATATGATTACCTTTCATACAATTATCTATATAATTATTATTATCAAATATTTCTATTTCTAAATTATATTCTTTTTTTATCTTATTTTTAATAAAACGAATTGCACTACGAGTCATAAAAACACCTGTTACTCCCCAAATATATTCATGAATTTTAAAATTTATTTTGATAGCTTTTTGTATAAATTGTTGAATTGTTTTTTTTAAAGAAAATCCTGTTCCTAATATATCATCTATAAAAATAATTGCTTTTATATCTTTTAAGCTATTCATGTCTAATTTTTCAACATCTGATACTATTTGACCTTTATCCATTCCCCATTCCTGGTTCGCAATTAATAAGTTTTCCCTTAATGAATCACCGCCGCTTGCTCTTCCTGTTGGACTTGATATTGTAACAAAAAGTATATTTTCTTTATTTATTCCTCTTTCATTCAAATTGTTATACATCGATTCACACAATTGCCAAATTTTATATTCAAATTCTCTTTGAGATATATAAATATAATTTTTAAACAACTTTATAAAATATTGTTTATCATCTTCTTCAAATCTTTCAATCCAACATGCCAATTTTTCTTGTAAATCAACAATTTTTGAATCGAAAATTTTCCCTTCTTTATATTCTATATCTCGACTTGCTGCATAATTTTTTTCTGTAATATTATTCATTTCATAAAATTTTTCCACAGCATCATCAATTTTTGCTTCCATATTCTTCATCCCATACATATTTTTATTTTATAAAAACAAATTAATAATATCTAATATTTTAAATCGACTTTACAATTTTCTTGAATTATATCAACCAATATAATATCTGCTGGTAACCATTCAATTGATCTTAATTTATCCTTTGTTAACCATCGAGCCGCCTCATGCTCTTTCAATACCAAATTTCCACTAACTACAGAACACCAATAACACCCCATAGACAAATGAAAATCCGGATAATCATACTCTATCGTATCAATCAACTCTCCAACTTCAATCTCTGTATCCAATTCCTCCATAATCTCTCTCTTCAAAGCTTCCTGTGGAGTTTCTCCTTCTTCAATTTTTCCACCGGGGAATTCCCATCCACCTTTGAATTCTCCATATCCTCTCTGTGTCGCAAATATCTTATCTCTATCTCTTATAACTGCTGCCACTACCTTTATTGTCTTCATATCATTCTTCCTTTTCATTTTGTACTCGTAATCTAATCTACATTACTCTCTAAATACTGCAATAAATCATCTCGAACTGCATGTCTCATTTTTACTCTAAACTTCGCAATATCTCGTTCTTTTCCTTTATTATCTAATTTTTTTGCAGGCTTAACTTCTACAATATCGAACTGTCCCATATAATAAAATGTCGTTTCTGTATCGCTTTTCTTAACCATCAAATGTTTTCTATAAGCTTTCATCACATCTTGCGTATAAGAACTATCAATACCTCTTCCAATCTGAGTATCCCAACAGAATATTTGATTGTCTTCAAACACATCTGCATAATCAGGTTTTCCATCGATATATTCTTTACCATCGTCTTCTGTTTTTTCTTTATGATATGTAACAAAAATAAAAACATCATCATTAATCTTTTTCATTCCATACATCGTAGAAGATAAATCTTTGCCACAATCCATCAGAAAACTAACATCTCTTCTTGAATACTTCTCATATAAAACAAATGGGACATCTTGATCGTTGTTCTGAATATATTTATCTTTATATCGTTGTAAACCTACAGAAATAATATCTTTTAATTCCTTATGGAATTCCTTTTCATTTAATTTTTTTGCAAAACCTTCTGCGCGCTGTATACTTCTATTTTCACTAGGCTTTAAAATATCCATCTGTATATATTTTTGATATTCCGCATCGTTACTAACAAAATGACCTCCTAAAACATTAAGAGTACTCTGAATACCATCCATATTCAAAAGATATCCAAATTTTGTTGAAACATCTTCCTGAAACTTTTCTATAGAAATCTCATCATGGTGCAACATCAGTTTTAACAATTCTAATTCCTGTGGGCGTACTCCACTTAAAACCGTCTTTGATAAGTATTCCAATATCAACAATTCTTCATCTGAAACTTCTTCTATTTTTTGATCCTTCTCTAAAGATTTCAACATTGCATAATACGTCTTATATTCTCGAATAATAATCAAAGGGTCAATCTCTTCATTTTCATAAAAGTCAATTAATCTTGGAATTCTACCTAATCTATTCTTCAAAGAAATATAACTTTCCTTTATAAATGCCTTCATACCTTTCATCTTATCAACTGCATTAAATATTCGTTCTTTAGATATTTCATCAAAATGAATTGTAGATGCTCCCGGAATCAGACTATTTCCACTGACTACATATTTTCTTACATTATCCTTGTTATAACTACGATCCCCAGACAAAGCAATCGGTATCATAAAATTATTCTTATAATTTCCGATAAAATCAAGTATTACAACATACTCTTTGTCTTCTGCTTTTCGAAGTCCTCGTCCTAATTGTTGGATAAATACAATCGGTGACTGTGTTGGTCTTAGCATAATTACCTGATTAATCTCTGGTACATCAACACCTTCACTGAAAATATCTACAGATAAAATATAATCTAACTCATTGATATCATCATTAACCAAACGTTCAATCGCATCTCTTCGAACTTCTTCTGAATCTGCACCACTTAATGCTAATGTTCGCCAACCATGTTCATTAAATTTCTTTGATAATTCATTTGCTTCTTCAATTCTGCTGCAAAAAATCAGACCTTTTACTCGATTACCACTATAACCATAATATTCCGCCTGTTCCATCACATATTTTACACGTTCATCCGAGGTCAAAAATCTAAAATTTTGTAGCTTTTCTTCTTTTGTCAATTTGTTTCCATTGACCATTGTATCATCAACAATTTCTAAATCAGTAATTCCAAAATAATGAAATGGACATAATAAATCTTCTTCCATTGCTTTTTGCAATCGAATCTCATATGCAATGTTGTGATCAAAGATCTCATAAATATTACGACCTTCTATATGATCATCTCTTTTATCAGGTGTTGCTGTCATTCCCAGTGTAAATTGTGGAGTAAAGTAATCCATAACCTTTTTATAGCTATCTGCTGAGGTATGATGAGCTTCATCATAGATGCAACATTCAAAATGATCTCTTGCAAATCTTTCTAAATTTTCAGTTTTTGACAATGTCTGTACTGTCGCAAAAATAAAATCTGCACCATAATCATGAGATTTACCAGTAACTAATCCCATCGTAACAGACGGCCCAAAAACTTTTTGGTATGATTTTAATGCTTGTTCTGCAATTTGGTTTCTATGTACTAAAAATAAAACCTTCTGATATCCTAGCTCTCGAACGGCAAAGGCTGATGCATAAGTCTTTCCAGTTCCTGTACTGGATAATAGCAAAGCCTTTTCTATTCCTTCTGATCTCATCTTCATAAGATTATTAATAAAAGCTAACTGCATCTTATTTGGTTTTAATTTATAACTTTCGAAATCAACAATTTGTTCTTTTGCTGCTTGTCTTTGTTGCTTTTTGATAATTTGATTTTGTAAATATCGCTCTTTATAATCATCAATGAATTCTTCATAATATTGACTATTTGGTGACATCCATAAATTCTTGAATTCATTTAAAATTTCTTGTGCAACTTCACCTTGTTCTGTAGAAACAATCTTTGTGTTCCATTCTTTATTTTCTGTAATCGCTTTTGATGTCATATTGGAACTTCCGATAATGATTCGATATAATTCATCTTCACGGAATATATATCCTTTTGTATGAAATCCTCCAACCTCAGAATTTGTTCGAAACATTTTTAATTCAATATTTTTCAATTGAGCCAATCGATCTAATGCTTTAGGCTGACTAAATGTCAAATAGTCTGTTGTAAGAATTTTCCCCAGAATCCCTTTTTGTTCTAGCTCTTTTAAAATCATAGATAGAGATTCAAATCCACTATCCGTGATAAATGCTACACTGATAAAGAATTCATCACATCGTTTTAATTCTTGTTCCAAAGAAACAAGAACTTTCTTTCCTTGTTTATGGTCGTTGTAAACAAATTCTGGTCTATAAGCTAAACTTGAATTATTGGATTGATCTATAAATGCGGTTGTCAAACCTGATATTAATTCTCCAGCTTTTTGATCTTTCATAGCTCCTCCTTGCCCTTGCCATTTTCATAATTTACAATCCCTATACGTCTTTAAATATATATTTTTTATATGATTTAGAATAAATTCTATTCATTGTATTTAGAATATTTTGTTTTTGATTTTTGTCTATAAACTGTTTACCACAATGTGAGCAAACAGCTATCGTATCCTTGTAATTCCCGAAATTAATAAATTCATATTTGTACCGTGCTCCATCTTCAGGACAAATGTTGCTTATTTTTTCTACAACATAAAGTATATCTTTATTATTTTCTGATACTGTGTCCCTGTTTATTAATTTATTTTGTATTACACAAACTTTATCATACATGATATCTATATAATCTTTATTCTTTTTATAATCATTCTTACCAATGTATGTTATATCACAATGTCGACATATTTTTAGTTCTATTTTTTTATTTTCATCTATTTCATTAATCAATGTTTTTTTACAAAATAAGCACTTATTAGAATATGGATAAACTTTTTTGCTATCATTTAAATTTTTCTTTTCACAAATTCTTTTATCTTTTCTTCTATCTAAAACTAACAAATCATCGAAATTTTTTTCAATTCTATTAGTTTCTATATGCAATCCATCATCTCTTGCTTTTGTATCTGTATACAATATAAAATGATGTTTTTTATATTTAAAGCCTATAGTAATCGCTTGCTTCTTTTTTACCTTTTCAAATTCCTCATATTTTAAAATAACAATATCACTCTCGCGAAAATTTTCTGTATTAACACATAATAAACAAATTAATATTGGCATTTTTTCTTTTAAATAACAATTTTTCAACTTTTCTTTATCATCTTTTGAAAATGTAAACTGGCAACTCCAGTAGTTCTTTCTAGTTCTCGAATTCATACTTGCATATTTGAAAAAAAGAATATATTCGTGTTTTGAGGAATTTGTAATCATTTTATATATTTGTTTTGATTCTCCATCAGCTAATATAAGTGTTGGTATCGCATCTGGATTTTTTTGTAATATCGTTGTTAATATTGCACCATAATAAAAATTAGCTTTTAAAACTCTTCCCATATTTATTATCTCCCCATTTAATATCATTATCTACAGTATATCATACAATTTATACACTTGTCGTCTATCTTATTTCCACATCTTATTTCCACTCAAATCATCTCATCAATAATATGGTGAAGTCTATTTAATGATCTATTAAGGCTAGTACCCATAGCTTACATTTGTACAAGTTCATATCTAAGTGAATTTTTATTTCTTCACTAGCTTTTTATGTTTACAATATTTTTAATAATAAAAAGGACACACACCCTCAAAACAAGGATATATGCCCTTTAATACTCACTAAAAAATATCAAATTAACTCTAACAAAGAATCAATCAATTATTTCAACTGTTTTGCTATCTTTTTCAGCTAAACTCTCTTACTTGCAACAATTTATAGTAAAACCAACTTGAATCGTTGAAGTTTTTTTCTTCTTTGGTTTTTTCAATTGTTCGATCTTTACAAACATTAAACTTCCCGTTGAAGATCTTACGATGTCTTAGTATATAACATATTAATGTAAGATGTCTTCAAAGTATCAACCTCCCTCTTATTAAACACTTCTATCTCATCAAACATATCTGATTCTTGAACGTGATAGTAAACTTCTAATGTAGTTGATAAATGTTTATGTCCCATAAGACGCTGCACTATTTTAACATCAATTCCTGCTTTAATCAAGTATGTACAGAAAGTATGTCGTAACATATGAGGATATGAGTGAGGAAAATATACGGGAATCCGTTGTTCAACCGTTGATAATAATTTCTCTTCCTTATTATAAGACTTTTCAAAATTGTTTAGTATTTTTTCAAATTGATATCTGGTTACTGGTGTTCCCAATTTAGTAGTGAATACTAAATCCCCAAATTCCTCTTCATTGCCTTTCCAATATCCATTGATCTTCTGCATTTTCAAAAAGTCCTTACTGATTTCATACCATTTTTCTAAAATAACACCAACATCTTTCACAAAGGGAATTATCCTCACAGAATTCTCTGTTTTAGTTGATGACAAAAACAATCTCTTTTTTCCATCAGCATAAAAATTTACTAATGCTCTGCGAATATAAATTATTTTTTTCTCAAAATCTATATCCTTCCATTGTAATCCTCCGATTTCTCCAACTCGCATTCCTGTATATAATGCTACATATAGCATTGCATAATACCAATGATTATTTTCATAAAAATACTGCAATAGTATTTCTTGATCGCTTTTAGATAAGTACTGATAAGAAAGTTCTTTATCTTTTACCTCTTGAATACATCTTTTTTCATTAATCTTTTTATCTTTAAATGGATTAAATTTTATAAGGTTATAATCAATTGCTTTTTCAAAACAATCATTCATATATCCCAAACAGCTATTCATAGAACTTACAGCATGTGTAGGATTTTTTGTCCAAGCTTCTAAAAAATCAATAACATCTAATTCCGTAATTAATTTTAATTTTGAACCGCCAAATTGCTCTGCCATTATATTTTTATATTTTGATAAAACATTTACTGCACTCTGCTCTGCAAGTCGTGGTGCTTTATATTTTTCATACCACCACATGAACCATTCATTCAATGTAGCATTTTTAAAAATAACTCCAGGACCTTCTTTTATAATTTTTATTCTTTTATTGACCCTTCGTTTCAGTTGCTCCAGATTCATATCAGAATCATAAATTTCTTCACCTGCAACTCCCTTTTTTGCATAATATAGTCCATTAGCTTTTTGATAATATCCTTTACCTAAATCTTCTCCATTTATACTTTTTCCCATTAGAGATCCTCCTTTAGCGAATCATCTTATGGTTCTAACTTAATCAATATACCATATTTATGATTCCTGTTCTACTTCTTTAATGTTTTTTTAGATAGCCACTTATCTAATAGTCTTTTATTTATATACCATCTATTTCCTATTTTTAAAGAAAACGTGCAATCTTTTGATTTTATCAACTCTCTGGCTTTTGTTTGACCAATTCCAAGATATATGCAAAATTCTTTTAGTGTAAGTAATGGTTTATCTGCCAATTCAAGATACACATTTTTTTCTTTTTGTTCTGCAATCATAATTGCACCTCCAGTCATCAATAAATATTTTTGAACAGCAAAAAAACATTCCTTACTTATGTGTACAGTGAACTTAAAATAAGAAATGTTTTTTCAACGATTCAAGTTGATTAAATTATAATTTCGCCCGTATTCGGCCGATAGCACAGCCATTTTAATATAAGGAAGAAAACAATCTTTTATTTGCTTTCCTATATTAAAATTTTTTCGGTTACATAAACCCAGAGTATCAATTATTTTCTGATCAACTCCGTCATATATCCTACATATATTATATGTGGTATCTGCCGATGCTTATCGGGAGTGACACCTGTACATAACAGCCATGCCAAAGTTTCATTAAATGTAATTTATGCAACTATTCATTTATCAACGTTCTAATTTGTCCTGAAATGTGTACTTTT
>QWCK01003888.1_pt1 | contig 15615 bp, 4 predicted proteins | sample 1972571 | NCBI WGS metagenome assembly QWCK01 (sample SAMN09866710, study PRJNA288562) | Human gut metagenome isolate term2_stool, whole genome shotgun sequencing... | isolation source: gut | host: Homo sapiens | place: USA: California
TAAAAGAGGTGAAAATATGTACAACGCCATATATACTATAGTTGAAAAAGGAAATGCAGACGACGTGATCGAAGCAGCTGAAAAAGCCGGCTCAAGAGGTGGAACTGTTATGCACGCGAGAGGCTCGGGCAGCGAAGAAGCGCGCAAAGTCTTTAATATGCTCATCGAACCCGAAAAAGAGATCGTCTTGATTATATCAGAAGAAGCAAAAACTAAGGACATAGTTGAATCGATAAGAAAAGAAACGCAAATCGAGGAAGAGGGTAAGGGAATAATCTTCGTTACAAACGTAATGGCAACTTATGGTATGGCCAAATAAATCAAACAAATAAAATCAAAGCTGTGAGAATTTTTTCTCGCAGCTCTTTTTTTGTGCATATATCGTTTTTGGCAAATTAGAAAACGCCTTAAGTGTACTGCGCGAGAAAAACGAAACGCGCGTCATACGTTAAACGCGCGGCATAGACCAAGTGCGCGGCGTAGACCATCAGCGTGGCATATAGCATTCGCGCGGCGCATATCAAACGCCCGCCATTAGCCTCACAAAATCAATCATCGATGCAAGACCATAAGCATAAATAAAAAAATTTGCCATTTTCTTTAATTTATTCAATTAAAATGTGTAAAAGTGCTAATTATGTGGTATAATTGTATGTGGATAAGTGTTTGAAAAAACATAATATATATATCATACATAGAGGGGGAAAAGGTATGAAGAGAAATTTTAGATTTAAACGATTGCTAACGCTAGTACTTGCAGTGATGATGCTAGTGACAGCTATGCCTGTTGGCTTATTGGCTAAGAATGAGCCTGTTAAGCCTGCTGACTATAATAACGTAGGCACTGAGCAGATTAATAAAAGCGGTTTGGATGTGAAGGTGGCAAAGCCTGCTGAAGGACAAACGGCTGAACAATTAATTAAAAATCCGGATCAGCCAGCGATTTACACTTTGCGCACAGACTACAAGGTGCAAAGAGGAGAGAAGTACGAAGTCGACTACCAACCATACATTGCAAGTGTAGGTGATTATAAGTACACATATAAAGATGAAGCTGGTAAAGAACAAAAAGTTATGACAGATGCTGAAAAAGATAAAGTTAATAAGGAAATTTTCTTGCCTGATTTAGCTGGTTATGATAAGTCGCAATTAGATGATTCATATACAATCACCTACGACAAGGTGAAGGAAGCGGCAGATGGCAAAGCTAAGTCAGGTAATGATACTAACGGAATAAGATACCAAGCCAACGAAGACTTTAAATACAAGGCTAAGTCAAACACAATCACAATTAAACACATCTTCCAAACAATGGAGGATTTTTCTAAGTACACCAACCCCGACGGAAGTGTTGGAGAAGAAGGACAACTTATTACGACTCAAAACGGTAACACTGGTTCAACTATGGAAGTAAGTCCACTAAATGAGAATGATAGAAAGGGATATATCCCAGAAGCGCCTGCTATCACTATGCAAGTGCCTGAAGATGCCAATGACTTTGTACTTGAGTATCGTTATAATCTTGCGCACTACGATGTAGTTTTTGACACTAAGGGCGGTACGCCACTAGCGACTAGAACTTATTACTACGATCAAGTAATTCCTAAGATAGAAAAAGAAAATATCCCAACAAAGATTGGTTGTATATTTAAAGGCTGGAAGCCATCTGTAGATTTAAAAACAAAGGATGGAAAAACATATAAGGCAAATGAAATAATTAAAGATAGAAAGGGTAATGCCATTGTCGACCTTAACAACTTGATTTTCGAAAAAGATAAAAATGGCAATTTAGTATATGAAGATTTAATAGATCCTGCAACAGGAAATCCTATAAAAGATTCTGCAACAGGAAAAATTAAGAAAAGCACAAAACCTAAGACTAAAAAATCCGATGATACAATAGAATTAAAAATGCCAGCTCTTTTATTAGGCATTGATGAAAAATCAAGAGAAAAGCTGACATTTACAGCAGAGTGGGAGGAAAAGGAAAAGGCTGACTACGCAATACAATTCTGGGTAGAAAAGGCTGATCACGCTGATAATGCATCCATAATGGACAAGTACGAATATATGGGCACTCGTGTCTATAAAGATGCCGATACAGGTTTTCAACCAAAATTAGCTGATGAGAAGCCTGGACCAGTAGAGGTTGAAGAAAATGGAGTCAAAAAAACTTTACCAGGCTTAAAATTCCCAGACCTGGACCAAGCTCGTCTAAATAAGATATGGACTAACGCAAGATTTAATCGTGACCATGATCTTTATCTAAACAAGTTCTTTGTCTACAATAAAAAGTTAACAGATGAAAAAAATAAAGACTCTAAAAATCCAAGTATAGTTAAAAAGGTCGAAGCAACAGGTAAGACTGTCTACAATATCTACTACGACAGACAGGTCTACGACCTTTACTTTACTGAGTCCAATCATTATAAAAAAGTAAGTCCAAAGAACACCTTCTACCCTGAAATTTGGGGATACGACGAAGCGAAAGGTGAAGCGGTAATGAAGGGTGGCCCGGGCAATCTCTACCACTACAAGGCAAGATTCAATGAGATGATGTATAAGTGGCCAAATGATGCCAAGCAAACAAAGGGCTTTACACCGGGCTATCAAAGCTTTGGTTGGGGACCAAACTATACAAGGCCTAATTGGCCACTATATTTAGACACACCTCCTTATAGATTAAATGCCGATGAGTTCCTTGACATGGCTAATTACACTAAATGGGGCGGCTATGTTAAACATATAGACAAGGGCGATGGCCAAACAATCGATTTAGATAGATTCGACTTCACAACCCTTTCCTTCGGTATAAAGCAGGATCACCCTTCCATCCCTCACCACATGGACTTTTGGATGGACGGCTTTAAGGACAAAGAAACTATTATACGTTATGACCTTGTTAGAACTAAGGCAGATACTGCTGCCCTAGACTATGGCCACAGATATCCAAGAGTACAAGGCTTTACCCCTCATGGCTATGATCCGACAGATCCTCAAAGTGGATGGCCAGCAATCAGAGAGGGTAGTGAGAAAAACGGCCGCGTGAACGAAGATGATATTGATGACCTAAACGATGAGCGTGATAAAATCACACCTAACAATTGTGGGACATACTATAACAACAATGGTATAAAATTACCTATCGGTCAGTTAGACTTTATCCCCGTTTTCTATAGCGATCAAGACGAATATGGTGATACTAAAGAAGGTGGTCAAGCATTTAAAGAAAATGGTTACCTACAATTCCATTACAAACGTAACAAGTATCCACTAAGGTTTAACTACGACCCATCAAAGATAAAGGACGATAGTGAGTTTGATAGCACAAACCAATTAGATACTTTCTATGAATTTCCTCTAAAGGTTTTAAGTCCTGATTTGGTAGATTCAAATCTAGATAGGGAAGATAGAGAGTATTTCAAAGAAGACCCGAAAAACCTATTGGATAATCCGGAAAACCTACAAACATTAGGTCTTACAGACCTAGTATTTACAGATACTGATGGCAAGTTAAAAGTTAAAAGACCAGACAATCTTTCAGACCAAATGGTCTTTAAGGGCTGGGCACTAGACCCTGCAGGAACAAAACTTATCTGGGAAAATCCTAAGGAAACAATGCCTACCCACCCACTTAATCTTTATGCTAAGTGGGGCGAGCCGGACTATAAGTGGAAGGTAACTTTTGATCCAGACGGCGGAAGCTTAAAGACAATTAAAGAAGAAAAGCTAACAAGAGAACGCAAGACCATCCAAGAAGGAGATATCGGTCAAGAAGAAATAAACACCTATGCTAAAAAAGAAGACAATGATGGTAACAAGCAAATATTCACAGTTATCCAAAGACAAAAACTAGTAGAGCCAAAATTTGTACCTGAAAAGAAGGGCTACGACTTTATGGGTTGGGAAGTAATTCGCTATATGAAGAATGAAAAGGGCGACTATACAGATGAAATCGACAACTCATATCGCGAGACTTATAAAGTGCCGGAGCTTTACTCCTTCGGCAACGAAGTTGTATCTCCAATATATCTAAAGGCAATTTGGGTTCCTAACCAAAGAGTAGATGTTAAAATTGAACACTATATCTTGGACAAGGATTATAAACTAGTTAAAAAACTAGAAGACACACTAGAAAATAAACGTGCAGGCTATCTTGTTGCAGCAACAGGCGACAGACAAGACGATGAATATATCCTAGCACCTCATGAAGAGCTTAATGATAAATTAACAGACGACTTAAAGACGATATACGAAGAATATAATAAGAGAGTTGGCTTAAACAACTCCTTCTTCCAAACTTTTAGAGTTGAACCAGAAAAGATTTTGAATACAGAAACTAATAAGCTAGAAGATAATCCTAAAGTAGCTGACAATGTCTTTAAATTCTTCTACAGACCATATAGGCAACGTGAATACAAGGTCAACTATATAGATGAAAGATTTAAAGATAAAACAAATGAAAAAGATGGCGCTATTATTGGACAAGAATTAGTTTCAAATGGTAACCGCCACTACGACGCAAGAAACTATCGCGTTATTCCAGGTTGGAAGCTAACAAGTGCACCTCAACAACAATTGTTCTTTGACGTCAATGAAGATACAAATGAATTCTTAGGCATTAACGGCACAGGCAAAGATGAAATTACCTTCTATTATAAAGACGTAAGAGTAATAGAAGTACCGAATAAAGATGACCCAGTACCAGATGGATATGTAAGAGTAACCTTTAAGGCAGACAAGGGTGGAGCATTTACTGACAAAGATGGAAATTCAAAGACAGAATTATACTACGATGTAATTAAGGGCCTTAAGTCAGACCTACTTCCAGTTCCAAAAGAGTTAGAAGAAGGCAAAGAAAAAGAAGCAGACAAGTACTATATCACACCAGACAATGGCAAGAAGTTTGTTAAATGGGACAACAGTGCTTTATTAAATAAAAACACAATTATCAATGAAGCCCACACTTTCACAGCCTACTTCGAATGGTCAGGCTTAACAGCATCTGGTCTAGTAAGAACAGAAGCCTACAAAGATCCTAATGGCAAGTGGACAAATGACTTTGCTCCAAAGACTGAAGACTTAAAGAAACAATTAGTTTGGAGAGAAAAAGACGAGGTTAAGCCACTTCCAGAAGGAACTGAAATAAAATTATTTGATGAAAAAGGCAATGAGTTAACAAGCAACGATCAAGTTTATGAATTAGTAACTGAAAAGAAAGCTGCTGATAAGGATGAGCTTGTTCGCACAGTAAATGTTAAGGCTAAAGTTACTTTCAAAGACGGCAAAGAAGCTCAAGAGCTTACTATACCAATTACAGTTTACAAAAACGTATACGAAGCACTTAATAAGGATGGCGACAAACCACTATTCTTAAAGGAAGCTGAAGGTAAGAAAGCTGAAAAAGGCGGATTAAGCGATGTAACTGGCGACTATGTAAAAGTTATAGTTCAACCTACTCAAAAGAATACAAATAAAGATGCTAAGGTTTACTATGTAAATCCAAAAGCATGGGTCAATATTCCTGAAGTAGAATGGTCTGAAGCTGACAAAGATAAGTATGACTTCTTAAAATGGACAGCAGATAAAAAAGATCAAAATGAGAATAAAGAAGATAATGGAATCTTTGACTTTAGCAAGCGCCATAAATTTACTGATAAAGAAACACTTATCAAACCGTTATTCACTGATGATGTAGTAGAACAAAAAGAAGGCGAAGACAAGCCAAAAGTTCCAGACACTTTCGTAAAAGTTATAGTTAAAACAACAGATAAGGCAACAGATGAAACAGCTTTTGAAAAAACTTTCTGGGTTAACCCAACTAAGGAAGTAACTATTCCTGTAGCTAATCCGACAGGCAAATCAGACCAAGAAGTTGAAATTACAGGACTTGGCAAGAAGAAAGTCAACTATGTATTTAATGAATGGCAAAAAGTTCAAACTGGTGAAACTGACGGCAGCTTAACTAAAGTTGAGCCGACAGTTAAAATTGATTTAGCTAAGAACCAATATACAGATAAGGTAACAGTAATTGAAGCATCTTATAAAAAAGTTATTCAAGCAGAACCTATAGTTAAGCCATTAAAGACTACTAAATTAGATACACCACAAGGCAAAGAAATAACAAACGACGATTTAATTAAGCAAATTACACCACAAGCAGGCAAAGAAATTGAATCAATAGAAGTTATTTCAAAACCAGATGGCAACACAGTTGGCAACGAACCAGCTAAAGTTATCGTTAAATACAAAGACGGTACTACACAAGGAACAGATGATAATCCAGTCGTAATTCCAGTTGAAGTTCACAAAAACATAATTCCAGAAGCACCTGGTGGACAAAAGCCAAAAGACGCTTTGGATAATTATGTAAAAGTAATCTTCAAGGCAGGCGAAGGCGGAACATTATCAGGCGACCTAGTTTACTATGTATCACCAGAAGTTGAAGTTGATATGACAGAATCAGCTGGAAAGATTACAAAGACTCCAGAAGTTGGATATATCAGTGGAGATTGGGATACAAGCGAAACTAAAAAATTGAAAGCAACATTTACTGCTAAAGAAACTGAATTTACTTTTAACTTTACAAAGACAAAAGATATAGTAGAAAAAACAGACGACAATGTTAAAAAGCCAGACGGATATGTAGAAGTTATTTTCAAGACAGAAGATGAAAGCAAGGGTAAGATTTCTGGCGATGTAAAAGAAAAAATCTACTATGTTAATCCAAAGGCTGAAATAAAATTAGTTGAATTAGCTGATGGACAAACAGCAGGTGACAAACAGCTTGCAGTACCAAAAACTGCTCCTGCTACAAACTATGAATTTGAAACTTGGTACGAAGAAATCGACCAAACAACTGCAATCACAAGTGAAAGAATCCATGTAGCTAAATTTAAATTAGCTAAAGTAACATTGACTTATGAAGTAGGCGAAGGCAAAGGAACAGTACCAGCAAAAGTTGAAGTAGATCACGGCACAAAAGTTAGATTAGCTAATGCTGATAATTTATCAAAAGAAAATGCTAAATTTGCCGGCTGGAAGATAGGCGAAAAAACTTATCAAGCAGGCGACGAAATAACATTAAATGAAAATACTACAGCAACAGCACAATGGACTGCAACTAAACACACAGTTACATTTAATAGCAAGGGTGGCAGCGACGTAGCTAGCCAAACAGTTGAACACGGAAATACTGCGACTGAACCTAAAGCGCCAAGATTAGATGGCAAAGTATTTATGGGCTGGAAAGAAAAAGAAAGTGATACAAATTACTTTGATTTTGCTAATACAGCTATAACAGAAGACAAAACACTAATAGCTATTTGGGAAAAACCAGTTCAAAAGATTAAAGAAAATGATCCAGTTGAAGAACAATTTATTAAGGTAACTTTCAAAGAAGGAGACCATGGTAAGTTAACACTTGAAGGCACAGAACAAACAAATCCTGTTGCTTACAAAGTAGATAAAAATTATACAATGGCTCAAGCTATGAAAAATGGCTTGGTAGTACCAAAAGCAATAGCAAACACTTACTATAAATTAGCTGAAAACTTCTCGGGCTGGGACAAAGCTCTGGACTTAACACTTGCAGCTGGCGAAACAGAAAAAGTATTCACAGCACAATATGCACCTATAGCAGATGTAATTCCTATAGACCCAGCTAAGACGGATGAAGAAATTCAAAAAGAAAGACCAGATGACATGGTTGTAGTTAAATTTGTTGTTGATGAAACTAAAGCCTTTATGGAAGCTACAAGTAAATTCTATGTTGCAAAAAATAAAGAAGTAACTATCACTCCACCAGCAGTATATAACAGAATTGATTTAGATAACTTTGCTGGTTGGGAAGGAATAACATTAAATTCAGAAAGACTTTTAGTAGATACATTTGATAAAGATACAGAAATTAGAGCAAAAGACGAAAGACTTGTCGAAATGAAAATATTTGAACCAGTAGCAGGAGATGACTTTATCTTTGCTAAGAAAGACAGTTTAGAGGCTGGCGCCATAGGACATCTTGAACTTATTCGTGGAAGTGAAACATATAGTGTTTTATCTGGAGAAGAAGTTCAAGAGAAAAAGATTGGTAGACGTACAATTAAACAAGTTCGTTTTGGCTTCAAAGTTCCTATTGAAATAGGTGGCAAACTTCAATCAGGTGACAGAATTCGTTATTGGGCTCAAAAAGACGATATGAAATCAGTTGCTACAGAGATCATAATTAAATAAGGGGTTGATACTTTGAAAAATAAATTAACAGCATTTATGCTGGCTCTATTACTACTGGTACAAAGTTTTGTGCCGGTAGTATCAAGGGCATCAAACGATAGCTTAAATAAAGGACAAGAAAGGGAGCTCGTAAAAGTTGGCGAGTTAGATATTGATTCATATCCTAAGCTAGACAATAAAACTATCTTAGCAATTCAAAAACAAGCGAGAGAAAATAAAAAATTAGAAAAAAGAACAAAAGGCTCAGGATTATTTTCGGTGGACAGTCCATATTTACCAGGACAAAATCCTACAGACGAAGAAAAAGCTGCAGCTTATGGAAATTTAAACGTAGATTTTAAAGTCTTTGGACTAAAAGAGAATGGCACTGAAAAAGAATTCCAATGGAATGAGATATTTGGTACTGATTCTAATGGAAAGCCTGGTACAGCTGACATTTACTTTGTTCAAAGAGATGCAGAAACAAATGCTGAAATCCATAGATTTAAGTTAACTGTCAATAAAGCCGGAGAGTATAAATTGTTAGACATATACGGCAAACCTGCTAATCTGCCTCTTTATTCAACAGCTTTAAAGCCTTATAAATATGATGTTGAATTAGATATAGGCGTTAGTGAAAAAGTAATGTTTTTAACTGTAAAATTATCGTACTCTGGTAACAAGGTAGCATCTTTTACAAAGGATGCTGATGGAAATATAATTGCAGACATACCGCTAGACTTACAACTAGCACAAATTGCCTCGACAAAATTCGTATCAGAATGGAAAACTGATGTTGAAGAGAGCATTAGACCTGCAGTTAATGGGGACTTTGACACTTTAGATAATCAAGATCTAAGATATTTTCCGTTCCCTAAAAATGATACAGATGAACTAAAGCTAAGGATGGAAAGTTATAATCTTGAAACAGATGATTGGCCTGGATATGACCCACAAACTCCACCACACTTAAGAGTTATTCCTAAAGTTAGCGTTGAAGAGGATATGCTAGAAGACCCAGCAACATATGAAATTGATAAAGATAAGAGTAGAATTACAGCAAATGGTAAAACATATAAATATGATTTAAAATATGATGTCATTAATGGCGGCAAGCTTACTATGACAGAGATTATACCATTAACATTTGATGCTAATGGCGGTAAGTTTGCTTCTATTACAGATCCAGCTGTAGAACAAAAAATCGTTAAAGAAGTTGAATATGAAAAAGATTTAACTGATTCTGTAGAAAAACCTAAAAAAGAAAGAGAAACTTTTAAAGGTTGGTCAGATACTAAGGGTGGAACAACTCCTGTAAGTGATGATGTGTTTAAAAATATCAAAGAAGCAAAGACTTTCTATGCAATTTGGGATAACAACGATATACAAGCAGAAGAATTAGAAATAAAAGAATCATTTAAAGATGGTGATACTTGGGTAAATGACTTTATTCCTTCACTTGAAATTTTAAAGGGACAAGTTAAGATTAAAGACGCAAGTGGAAATCCTCAATCATTAGCAAATGACGATACATTTGCAATAGTTGACGGAACAAATGAATATAAAACAGATGCTGAAGCAAAAGATTATCTTTACAATTTATTAAAAGAAGACGATGCGACAGAAGTTTCGCGTAACGTTACTTTAAAAGCAAAAGTTACACACAAGAAGGGGACAAGCCAAACAGTTGATATTCCTATCAAGGTTATAAAAAACATCTACGAAGCAAAAACAGAAGAAGGAAAACCTGTTTATGTACCAAATGATTACGTAAAGGTAACAGTAGATCCAACTACAAAAGCAAAAAAACCACAAAAATATTTTTACTATGTAAATCCAGCTGCCAAAGTTGTCATTCCAGGATCAAATCCAACAGCAACAGATGGATATAAATTTACTAAGTGGACAATGAAGGCAGATACTGCCACTGGTGACGGTACAGAATATAAACTTGTAGATAAACCAAGAAAGCAATTCAAAGTAGCATCTACAATCACTGCTCAATATGAAAAAGAAGGAAAAGGTATAATCAACATCAAATATGTTGACGAGAACGGCAAGGAAATCGACGCAAAGTACCATAAAGACGGAGTAGACTATCCTGCAACAAAAGATGGCAAACTAGGTGCTTATGCAACTGAACAAGATTTTCCTAAGCCAGGACCTGATTTTAAGGGATATATCTTTAGTGGTAGAGATTCATTAAAGGGCAAACAATATAAGGACCAATCAGGTCCTGATAAACTAGATACAGTTAAGTACTCTTACTTTAAGAAAGTAACCACAGAAGACAAATCAACATCATATAATCACTTTAAAGTTGTATTTGATGGCAATGGTGGTAAATTCGGAACAGATACGACAAAAGATGTATATGTATATTTTGACGGCAATAGCAGTACACCAGAAACTGTAACTTTCGCTGAAGTAAGAGAAGCAGTAAAGGAAGCTTATGGAAAGCCAAGTAAGACAAATGAATACTTTATAGAATGGCAAGACAATGCAGATAAGGGAACAAAAGTTGCTGATAATTATGTAATAACGGTCCCAGTTTGGGATCGGGAAACATACCCTGACGATGGTTATGTACCTGAGACTTTCTATGCCCACTATGGCAAGGCAAGTGCAAAAATTGCCTACCTTGACTTAGATGGCAAGGCTATTGCCGATAAATTTAAGATTGACGGAGTAGAATACCCAACAGAAAAAGAAGGCACAGCTGGCGAAGCGATAGCTAATGATGTCTTTACAGCAGAAACTGCCCCTAAGTTTACAGGCTATAAGTTCAACAGAATAGAACTAAATCCTAAAGACGGAAAGTATGCCATAGACAAGAAAGCCACAATCAAGATTTATTACGAAGAAGTTCCAGATGTTATTCCTGCTAATCCTGACGGAAGTAACCCTGACGAAGTACCAGCTGATTATGTAAGGGTAGAATTTGTTCCGACTGAAAAGGGTACTTTAGAGGGAAATAAAATCTTTTTTGTAAATCCTAAAAAAGAAGTTACTATTACAGTTAAAGATCCAGTTGGTAAAGATGCTAACACATTTGTGGAATGGAAGATCGGTAAGAATGCTGAGGGAGAGAAGTATACTCCAAGCACTCCGAAGAAATTTGAAAATGATACAACTATTACAGCTGTCTATACGACAGATGTAATTGAACAAAAAGATCCAAATAAAGAACCAGATGAAAAGCCGGAAGGTACTCCGGAAAACTTTGTAAAAGTAACTGTTCAATTAACAGACAAGGCATTGGTAAAGAACGATCAAGACGAAGAATTAACTGGCGATGATTATACAAGGGCTATAACTCGTATATTCTGGGTAAATCCTAATAAGGAAGTAACTTTACCAGTTAACAAACCTGATGGGAAAAATGTTGCGGTTAGTGATGATAATACAAAAGAATTTACATGGAAATTTACAAAGTGGACCTCTAATGAAAAGCCTGTTAGAACATGGGATGAGAACATTGATGATGGTATAGTAGGAACATTTACAGAAGAAACAACTATTACTGCTAACTATAAAGAAGTTGTAATTGATCAAGGAAATGTTTCGACTGAGGGATTGACAGTTGCTGAATCATTTAAAGATGGTGAAACTTGGGTAAATAACTTTATTCCAAGTGAAGATGATTTAAAGAATGCAATTAAAGTTAAAGATGCTAGTGGAACTGAACAAAATGTGCCAGATGATGCTAATGTAGAATTTGTTTTAGGTAATGATGCGAGCGGAACTGCTTATGTAGATTTAGCAGCAGAACTTTATGACAAGTTAAAAGAAAAAACTGAAACAGAAGTATTTAGAAGAGAAACTATTAAGGCTAAAGTAACATTTGCAAATAAAGAAGTTCAAGAAGTAGAAATACCTATCAAGGTAATTAAAAATATTTACGAAGCAAAAACTGAAGAAGGAAAGCCAAACTATGTTCCAGAAGGATATGTAAAAGTTACAGTAGATCCGACTATAAAAGCTGAGAAACCACAAAAATATTTCTACTATGTAAATCCTGAAGCAAAAGTTCTTATTCCAGGATCAGATCCAAAAGCAATTAGTGGATTCCAATTTGTTAATTGGACAATACCAGGAAAAGATACTGATGGAAATGATATTGATGTTCCATATAAATTAACAGAAAGACATCAATTTGAAAAAGAAACAACTATAAGAGCAAACTATGCTAACGAAAAAGATATCATTGAATTTGATCCTAAAAAACCAGTTGCAAAACCTGAGGGTTTTATAACAGTATCCTTTGATGCTGATTTAGGTCTAAAGTTAACAGATATTAAATTCTATCATGTAAAGAAGAATGCAACAGATACTAATGGAAAGCTATTAACATTAGCAGCATTAACAAAACCTAAATATCAAGCAGCTAACGGTTATGCATTTGATAGCTGGGATAAACCGGATACAACTCCTATTGGCGATCAAGACATCGTAGTAACTGCTTTAGCTAAGCAAGCCTCTTCACCTGACAAGCCAGGCGATGAACCAGGCTACAGACCATCTTATCCAGAAATTATCTACAGAGACAGAATTGTCGAAAAAGAAAAGATTGTTGAAAAGATTGTCAAAGTTGGCGAAAATGATGAACTTCTTAAGGAAATAAGATACATGCAAGGCTACAACGGCAAGTTCAGACCATACGATGGCCTAACAAGAGCCGAAGCTGCTCAAATCTTAGCTAACGCTCTAAAGGCTGACGGCTACAGATACGATGCAAACTACGCTCTAAGCTACACAGACGTTGGCAACAAGTGGTACACAGACGCCGTTAGAGTAGTGACTCAAGCTAATGTATTCCAAGGCTATAGCGATGGAACATTTAGACCACAAAGCAAGATCACTAGAGCAGAGTGGGTAGCAACTCTTAGAAGGTTCCAAGACCTTAAAGAGGCAAATGGCAATGCCATGATGCTAAGAAGCGGTCACTGGGCAACAGCCGAAGTACAAGCGGCTTATGAAGCTGGCTGGCTAGGCGTTTACCAAGATGGTACAGCACACTTTGATGCTGACAAGCCTATCACAAGACAAGAAGTTGCCTATGTATCAAACAGAGCCTTCAGAAGAGTGCTTGACAAGGTATATCTAAGAAGAAGTGTAAACACACTATTAACTTACAAGGATATCAATCCAAGTATGCCTCTATATGAAGACATCTTATGCGCAAGTAACACACTTCTTACTGATAATAAATATTACAAGGCCAATACTATTGTAATGGACAATGTGACATTTAACATCGTAACTGATTATATGACTATTACTCAAAAGAAATTCCAATACAATGTTAATAGATAAACTTAAACAATAGTGTAGAATAAACAAAACAAAGCTGTGAGAATTTTTTTCTCACAGCTTTTATTTTTTATCAACTTTTTTATCTTGTCAATGAATCGCCACCAAACCAAGTTCGCAGAGCGATTTGACGAATGAGGCGATGTGGACTGACGAGGAAAGCGCAGTGTACAAATGTACTCGAGCATTTCCGAGGAGGGATCCGTAAGATCAATCAAAGCTGTCTTCGTTTCACTCGACACCTTTGTGATCTCTGGAATAAATCATACATAGCCAATCGAACTTCGCTTCACTCGTTCTCTTGGTGTATGAAAATAACGAGCCTTAGGCGCAAATTGAATGCGAACTATATGAAAATCATTTAACTTTCATATTTAATACCTTCATATAAATCCCTCTCATATTTATTGCATAATCATGTCCATCTCTCACATATACATCGAAGGTATTTATCGTATTGTTATTTTTCCCTACCATTCTAACGGTTCCGAGCTTTTGATAGTCTTTGGCATCGCTCTTTTTCATCATAGCATAGCCTTTTTGCTCGCACACGTAATCTAGCACTTCTTTATCGACGTCTGTGCTCACAAATTCTTTGGTATCTGCAAGGTCTTTTAGGTTTTTATCCATCTTGGCCCTGCTGCTAAACATTGAATTATACAGTATTATAATAAGAACGAGTACGCCTATCATGCCGATGATGCTTGAACTATTTTTCTTTTCCATAATAATCCTCCTAGTTTTTCTTCTTAAACTTATCTATTATCTTCTTTCCAAATATTTTAAGTAAAACGATTATCACTAGTGAAAGAATCAGTCAATCAGCACTAACCCCTTTATCACCATTACCCTGCGACTTGTCTTCCTTCACCTCTGTCACTTCTTTCGCTTCTTCACTCACGCTCTTCGCGGCATTTTCCTTATAAATTTCATCTGAGAAAAATATTTTGTACTCGCCGTAGCCTTCCTTGTCCATATCTTCAAGCGGCACAAAGCGCAGTGCGGCGCCATCGATGCAGTATCTTAGTCCGCCCATCTCCTTCGGACCGTCACTAAAAACGTGGCCGAGGTGATTATTTCCGTGCTTGCTCTTGATCTCTACACGCCTCATTCCATGCGATTCGTCTCTGTTGTAGCTAACGCTGTCACTGTTTATGGTCCTCGCAAAGCTTGGCCATCCGCAGCCCGCATCGAATTTATCCTCCGAAGTAAATAGCACTTCGCCAGTTAATTTATCCACGTAAATGCCAGCGCGCCACTCATCATTTAACTTAGACGTATGTGGATGCTCAGTGCCTTCCTCCCTCATAACCTTGTAGCTAAGCTCATCCAAGAGCTTTTTCGCTTCTTCGTCACTAACTTCTTTGTATTCTTTTTCGAAAATGGGCTCATCAGCCTCAGCCAGATTGATGTGGCAGTAGCCGCCCGGATTTTTCTCCAAGTAATTTTGGTGGTAGCCCTCTGCCGTTACGAAGTTTTTCAGCTCCTCTACTTCAACAGCGAGCTCGCCGTGAATTTTTTCTTCATATTTATATACCTTGTCAATGATTTTTTTATCAGCAGGATCACTATAATATATGCCCGTTCTGTACTGTCTACCCCTGTCGCCGCCTTGCTTATTGACACTAGTCGGGTCAATCACCTTAAAGTAGCGAAGAAGAATTTCTTCTAGGCTCACAAGGCTTGTATCGTAAGTTATTTCAACGGTTTCAGCGTGATCAGTCTCCTTAACTCTGTCGTAGCTAGTGCTCTCGCCATTGCCATTAGCATAGCCGACTTTGGTGCCCATAACGCCGCGTATCCTATCAAAATAGCCTTGCATGCCCCAGAAGCAGCCGCCAGCTAGGTGTATGGTCTTGTTATTATTCATAAAATCACCTCTATTTTCCCTCGTTTACAATATCTTCAAGTATCTCGAAGGACTTCGTAAGCTTGTCATATTCAGGAATATAGCTTACGGCAATTAATTCGTCGAAGCCGTAGTCCCTCTTAAAGCCCTCGTAAGTCTTCTTCGCGTCCTCATAAGTGCCGCCGATGTGCAGTCCGCGCATAGCCCTAAGCGCAAATTTTTGCATGCTTGTAAGCTCTGGC
>QWCK01003889.1_pt1 | contig 15613 bp, 18 predicted proteins | sample 1972571 | NCBI WGS metagenome assembly QWCK01 (sample SAMN09866710, study PRJNA288562) | Human gut metagenome isolate term2_stool, whole genome shotgun sequencing... | isolation source: gut | host: Homo sapiens | place: USA: California
TTCTAGTTTTAATACAGCTGCAGCATCTGATGCCTTTAGTTCTTTTACTTTATATTTTGAAGATAATTTGTTTATTTCTATTCTCATGCTAACACTTCCGCAAATTGCAATTTAGATAATAATAATTTCTCATCTGTCACAATGTCTAAAATTTCTTTATGTTTAGATTGTAAATATGACTTCATAAATACGGGATATGCCACAACCTTATCAAGGTATTCAAATATTAAATAGTCTTGTGGTCTTTCTACTCCAAGGACATCATGAAGCAGGGTCATCCAAAATACTTGGCTCTAACCTTTTTCATAACCCTTGCCTTCCCATTCTTTGGCAAATTCTCTTGCAGCTTTTCTCTGCTCAGTCTGAGTTAACATAGCGAAACTCCTTTTTTTATAATTGACTTAATTATATCAGAAAATGAATGTGGCAACTAGTTATAATAAGTTACTAGTTAATTGCCACCGATTTTGTATTTATCTTTCGTAAAAAATATTTTTTTGCAATAAAAAAAGCATTGGAATTTCCAATGCTCTTAATATTATCTCTTTGAGAATTGTGGTGCTCTTCTTGCTTTTTTAAGACCGTATTTCTTTCTTTCCTTCATTCTTGGATCTCTTGTTAGAAATCCTGCTTTTTTAAGGACAGGTCTTAGTTCAGCGTCTGCTTCAAGTAGTGCTCTTGAAAGTCCGTGTCTTACAGCACCTGCTTGTCCTGTAAATCCACCACCGTGTACTTTAACGATTACGTCAAAGTTTCCTGTTGTTTCTGTTAGCTCTAACGGAGATTTTGCAACTGTAATTAGCGTTTCATAATTAAAGTAGTCTTCTAAATCTCTTCCGTTTACTGTGAATGATCCATTTCCAGGAACAAGTCTTACTTGAGCTACAGAAGATTTTCTTCTTCCAGTTCCTCTATATTGCTTTTCCATGAACTACCTCCAATTAAAATTCGTAAACTTCTGGTTTTTGTGCTTCGTGAGGATGATTTTCCCCTGCATAAACCTTAAGTTTTCTGTACATAGATCTTCCAAGTCTATTTTTTGGAAGCATTCCTTTAACAGCTAGTTCGATTATTCTTTCAGGATGCTTATTTCTAAGTTCTTTGTAAGCAACTTCTTTTCTTCCTCCTGGATATCCAGTGTGGTATACGTGAAATTTCTTATCCCATTTATCTCCTGTTAGACGAACTTTTTCTGCGTTAATTATAATTACAAAGTCGCCAGTATCAACGTGTGGTGTGAATGTTGGTTTGTGTTTTCCTCTTAGTATTGTTGCTACTTCTGTTGCAAGTCTACCAAGTACTTTATCTGTGGCATCTATAACGTACCACTTTCTTTCAATTTCATTGGCCTTAGCCATGTAACTCTTGTTATTCATGAGTCCTCCTGTGATTTAAAATTTTCCGGGGCTTTTAAAACACTTTGATAATAATATATTAATTATTCTTGTTTGTCAAGTATTTTAGAGTATTTTCTTATTCTTATTTCGTTTCCTTAATATTCATGTGAGCCACTCTTGATGCTGCTGCAGCTGCTATTGCTGCCACGATGTCATCGGCAAATGTGGTCACTTCTCTTCCTGTCTTCTTTCTCTCGTCGAGTTCCTTTATTATTCCAAGCTTTTCTTTGTCTAAATAGCCAAAGTTTGTAAGTCCTATTGAGCCATATAGATTTGTAATTCCTAGTGGAAGTATCTCATCTATTCCATATAGTCCTTCATCGGCTTCTACGATTGATTGAAGTGGTTCATCTAGTTTCTTTTCGTTCGCAAGTTTATCCAGTTGAAATCCTGTAAGTATTACGTGGACTACTTCTCTTTTTTCGAGTATTCTCTCTATTGATTCAAGACATAGTTCGTGAGTTACATACTCATTGTAAGGTCTTTGCAGTTCATATACTACGTCTGCAATCTTTTCTAATTCTATTCCTCTTTCTATAAGCATGTTTTTTGCTATAGCTGTGAGTTCTTTCATATCGTATTTATACATCAGTTCCCCCTTGTGGTTCCTTCGTAGGAAATGCTCCACATTCCCAATTTATTCTTTCTTGCTTCATCTTCGAATTTTCTAAAGTTTTCTTCGTATTCGTTATTTGGTTTAAAGAAGTAGCATCTAGCTAGTCCTTCTTCCAATAGAACACCTTCTAATGTACTTTCTCTAAGCATTTTTTCATCTATATTTGAGACATTTTTTGGATCTACAAGAAATACATATCTAAGGTTTCTTCCATATTGATCTACCAGTTCTTTGCCTGTCTTTAAATAGACTGTCTTGTTTAAGATAAGTTCTTCTGCTCTTATCTTTGCCTCTTCTCCAAGTTCCTCTTCGTTTTCTCCTACTTCCGGTGTATTTATACCTATGACTCGGACTTTATCCGGGCCTATATAGAATGTATCTCCATCTACAACCTTTGTAACTTTTACCTTCTCAAAGGTTTCGTTTGTCACGGTTTTATTGTAGTAGGAAACTCCTAAGTAAAGTACAAGAACTAGGAATATAAGAAATAATCTTCTAAGAAGCGCCTTGTTCTTTATTTTATCGTTTTTCATTTCTTCTCCTATTCCTTTCAAGTCTTCTCTTTCTTCTCATTTGTGCTCTGGATTTCTTGATGGAGAAGAAATAAACTATTCCAGGTACAAATGATGAAACTATTATGGCAATGTAGTTGTCGTAGTAGCCTATGAGCTTCAAAATATAAAGCTCAGGATAAAGGAAGATGTCCATTGGAAATCTATAGTAGCTTCCACCTGGTCCTACTTCGAAGAATCTTCCTCTAAGTCCTAGAAATGCTATCCCTATTGTCAGTAGAGAAATAAATATTATTAAGTTTCCAGTCAAGATATCCTCCCTTGGAGGTCTCTTTTTACTCATGCCTCTTCCAAGTAAGAAATATAGGTACAGAATTAATATTACTATTATTATTTTAAACACCATATTTCCATAGACTAAATTTCTTACTGGTTCTGTCAAATTTATAAAGTAGCTTAGTGCAAATGTAGCTATTATCACTAAAAAGTGAAAGAATAGCCCTCTTAAGTTATTGTTCATATTAGTCCTAATCTTTTAATATATTTTCAAATCCTTTGGTGTAACTTACATTTCCTTTTAAATCTATGAAGTATCCGTCTGCATCTTCTTTTTGAAGCATATTAACAGCCTCTTCTTCTGTGCTTAGAAACGCTGCTGTGGATAGGAAGTCACATAGTCCAGAGTCTTTGTTTGTGATGGTTACAGATTTAAATAAAGTGTCTGGATAGAGTGTATCCGGATCTATTATGTGAGAGTATCTTCTGCCGTCTAAGTCAAAGTATCTTTGGTAGTCTCCAGAAGTTACTATAGATGTTTCGTTTACTGCAAGCACTGCTTGAACAGAGTTTTGAGCTCCTTCTTCAGCATCTGGATTTCTAACTCCAACTAAGAATGTATCTCTTCCTTCTACTAGCGGCTTGCCGATGATCCTCACGTTTCCACCAGCGGAAATGATTGCAGAATTAACACCTTTTTTTTCTGCGAACTGAGCGACAAGCTCTGTTGCATATCCTTTAGCAACGGCTCCCATTTCAACTTCCATTCCCTTTTCTGTAAGATAGATGGATTTTTCTTTTTCATCAAGAACGATGTTGTCCATATTCAAAAGTGGTCTTAAGCTTTCAAGTCTTTCTCTACTTGGAAGTGGTGAGCCTAGTCTTTCTGTCACTTCTTCTTTAGTTGCTCCTTCTTCGTAGAGTTCTCTATACTCTGTCCACACGTCCACAACAGGACCTATTGCTATATTCACCTTGTGAGAGATGTTGTTATAAGAATCTATAGAGAATTTCATAAGATTGAATGCTTCATCAGAAACTTTTACAGGTTCTATTCCTGCGTTGTCGTTTACATCCTTGAAATTTACCACATCTTCGTAGTTATTGTATCTGTCAAATAATTTATGGAGTCTTATAAACTCATCTTTTATAAGTTCGAGCTGTCTTTGTCCTTCTTTTTCACTCTGTGCATAGACTGCAACATCTATAATAGTGTCGAAACAATCATAGAACTGTGTCTGATATTTTTCATAGGTCTTCTCATTAGAACAGCCCACCAAACATAGACTAAATATAATCATCAATATAATTTTCTTCATAATATCACCTTTATAATTGTATCATCATGTTGAATTTTACTCAACAAATAGATATTATGTATATAGAGGTGTTATATGTACAAAATTTACTCAGATATTGCTGGAGATTTTTTCAAAAGTGACCTAAGTAGAGCAGAAATAATTCCAATGGAATTAATAATAGATGAAAAAATTTATACACATACATTAGATTATAAAGAAATATCAAGAGATGAGTTTTTAAAACTTTTAAAGACTTCTGAAATGTCTACGACGATGATAAATCAGTTTAAATTTGAAGAGACATTTAGAAAAACTTTGGAAGAAGGAATGGATATCTTGTACCTAGCTTTCTCTTCTGGACTTAGCGGACAGTATCTTCAAGCTGTAAATGCAAAGGAAGTGCTAGAAGAAGAGTTTCCAGATAGAAAGATAGAAGTTGTGGATTCAAAAAACGCAACCTGGGGCATGGGTATCATCCTTCATCGAGGATTTGAAAACATGGACTCTGGAATGAGTCTTCATGAAAATGCAGAAGACCTTAGGAAATTTGCAGACAATGTGGCTTCAGTATTCATCGTTGAAGATCTAAACCACTTAAAGCGTGGAGGCAGAATATCATCTATAGATGCATTTTTAGGAACTGCTATAAAAATAAAACCAATACTTCGCACGAGCGAAGAAGGAAAACTAGTTCCCTACGAAAAAGCTCGAGGTATAAAGTCTGCTTACAAAAAAATAGTGGATATTTACTTTAAGAATAGAGATAAAGGATCAAATAAAATTGTAATTTACCACTGCGACAACTTGGAAGGATCAACTCAGCTAAAAGAACTATTTTTGAAAAAAGATAATACTCTCCAAATAGAAATTGAAGATCTAAACCCTATAATCTGTGTTCACACAGGACTTGGCTTAATATCAATGAGCTATGAAGGGGTGAAAAGTTGACAGAAAATAAAAAAACAGTGGTGCTTGGCATAAGTGGTGGAGTGGACTCTTCAGTTGCAGCATATCTACTAAAAGAACAGGGCTACAACGTCATAGGAGTCTTTATGAAAAACTGGGACGAAAATGACGAAGAATGCACAGCTACTGACGATTACCTAGACGTGGTTAAAGTTGCAAACGCCTTAGATATCAAGTACTATACTGTAAACTTTGAAAAGGAATATTGGGACACTGTCTTTACTTATTTTTTAAATGAATATAAGAAAGGCAGGACTCCAAATCCAGATGTAATGTGCAACCAAAATATAAAGTTTAAAGCATTTTTAGACTTTGCAATGGAGCTTGGTGCAGATTACATAGCTATGGGCCATTACGCAAGGGTCAAGCACGAAAATGGACATAGTTATCTCTTACGAGGAGTTGACGAAAATAAAGACCAGTCTTATTTTCTATCGAGGGTTCCAGAAGAAGCTCTTAAGAAAACAATCTTCCCTGTAGGAGATATAAAAAAAGAAAGAGTTAGAGAGATTGCAGAAGAATTAAATCTTGCAACTGCAAAGAAAAAAGATTCCACTGGAGTCTGTTTTATAGGCGAAAGAGATTTCAATGCGTTTTTAGACAAATTTCTTTTCACCAAGCCAGGTAATATTGTAGATGAGGCTGGAAACGTGCTAGGAGAACACTCAGGGCTTATGCACTACACCATCGGACAACGAAAAGGAATCGGTATTGGTGGCGTAGGAACTGGAGAGCCTTTCTTCGTTGCAGATAAAAATTTAGAAAAAAACGAATTAATAGTTGCACAAGGGGTGGATAATCCTATATTATATAGAGATGAGTTCTATGTTGAAGAACCATTTTTTATAAATGGAACACCAGACTATCCACTTAACTGCACCGGCAAGATTAGATATCGTGCCCCTGATGTAGGCATGGTAGTAACAAAAGTAGACGACGACACACTTAAAGTTAAGCTTGAAAAACCACTTAAAGGTGTAACCCCAGGACAAATAGCTGTGTTTTATTCTGGAGAAATATGCCTAGGTTCTGGTATAATTAAATAAATAGGAGGAATTTTATGATTTTAAAATTACAAAAAAGAGATCAACACGGAAAAAATAAAGTAGACAAACTTAGACAAGAAGGACTTGTTCCAGGAGTTGTTTACTCAAAAGGAGAAGAAGCAGTATCAGTATCAGTAGTTGAAAAAGATTTAGTAAAGGCTTATGAAGTAAACGGTCTTTCAAACATTTTCAAAGCTGAATTAGACGGAGCACAAAAGGACCTTCTAATCAAAGAAATCCAAAAACATCCATTTAAGAATCAAATTTTGCACTTTGACGCATACCTAATTGATATGACTCAAAAGATCAGAGTTACTATTCCAGTAGTACTAGAAGGAAGAGACAATATCAAGGCTCAACCATCAGTTATCATGCAAATCATTGACAGCATTGAAATTGAATGTCTACCAGGAGACCTTCCATCAGAAGCAGTTGTAAATGTAGTAGATATGCAAATCGGTGACAATATGACAGTAGCCGATTTAGATATCGCAGGAAACGACAAGATTCACATTCACGAAGATCTAGAAGAAGTAGTAGCAGTTCTATCTGAACCACAAGAAGAAAATCTTGAAGAAGAAACTGACGGAGAAGTATCAGCAGAAGTTCCAACAGTAGCTGAAACTGAAGCAGCTGACGAAGAATAAAATATTTTTTAAGGTAGCTAGATTCTAGCTACTTTTTTTATATTTTTAAATGCAAAAGAGCAAGGATAAAATAACTCCTTGCTCTTTTTTTATAATTTCTTATAATTTTATGAATCTTTAAGCACAGGTCTTACTCTTTCATAGAGTAGGACTGTTACAACCGCTGTGATAGATCCTTTGATAATATTAAATGGAATTACACAGTAAACCATCATGGTGAATAGATCCGTTACTTTTGGAAATATTTTTGTTCCTGCTGCTACTATGGCTTCCATAGGCATTATCTTTGCGTATAGAGGAAAGATAAAGTAGTAGTTGGAAACAAATGCTGCTGCAGTCATAAGAACTACTCCAAGCACCAATGAAAGTATAGCGCCTTTAAAGGTTCTATGTCTTCTGTAAAATGTTGAAGCTGTAACTGCATATACAGATGCGATTATGAAGTTAGAGAGTTCTCCAACCATTCCTGTATCTGTACCAGTGATTATGATATTTAGAATGTTTTTAATCGCTGCTGTTATCACTCCATAGATTGGACCCATGGTAAATGCTCCTAGTAGCACTGGCACGTCAGAGATATCTAGCTTCATAAATGCTGGCGCTATAAATGCAAGTGGCATCTTTACATTCATAAGTATAAATGCCATTACAGATAGGACTCCTACCCTGGTGATGTTTCTTGTCTTTATTCCTCTTTTTGATTGTAAGTTATTCATAATTCCTCCCTTGCTTTAGGCATTAAAAAATGCCCCACTGCTTCAGGGGCTTCTTCTATCATCCAGACTCTACTGTCGGTACCTGAATTGCACAGGTTCAGCTTACGCTCGCGGACTTTACCGCCGGTCGGGATTTCCACCCTGCCCTGAAGAATAACTAGATTAATTTTATAGTATTTGATTTTCTTTGTCAATTAAATTGTTAGTTTGAAACTTAAAACTCTTAACCGATGTAATTATATTTTTTATCATGTATAATGAATTAGGTGATATTATGAATTTAGATGCTTATATTATAGATTTAATGTCAAGGGTCGATTGTGTGCCCCTCGATTATTTTTTTGAATTTTTTACACATCTTGGTGATTATGGAATTTTATATGTTTTAATTGGGATTATATTTTTATTTTTTAAAAAGACTAGAAAGACTGGACTTACGATTTTGCTTTCTATGATCTTCTGCGGAATTCTTGGAAATCTAATTTTAAAACCAACCATCGCAAGAGTAAGACCATACAATAGGTTTGACCTCGCTTTAAAGGTCAAGCCTCCAAGGGATTTTTCTTTCCCATCGGGACATTCCTATGGTGCTTTTGCTGTGGCTGGTTCAGTCCACTTCGAAAAGACTCTTAAGAGTTTGCCGTTTTTTGTTGTGGCTACTCTTATTGCAATCTCAAGGATATATTTTACTCTTCACTACCCTACAGACGTGGTGGCTGGGATTTTGATGGGGCTGATTCTATCTTATATATCAAACAAGATCATAAGTAGAATCCATTTTAAACAATGATTTGTTTAATGAATTTTAAAGTCGGGTAATTAATTTAAGAGGTGATTTACATGAAATTAGAACTATATTATAAAGAATCTTGTCCTTATTGCCAAAAGGTACTAAGGTTTATGGAAATGAATAATATAAGAGATGTGGAACTTAAAGATATAGTGTCAAACCCTGAAAACAGAGATAAGCTTATCGAAGTTGGAGGAAAAGGACAGGTTCCTTGTCTATTTATCGACTCCAAACCAATGTACGAGTCAATGGACATCATAAATTTTTTAAAAGAAAATGTAATTAAATAAATAAAATTAGAGACGAAGATCTTCGTCTCTAATTTATTTGGAAATTTATTAACTTTATCTTTGGTTTTGGTTGTCAACCCATTCCTTTGCTTCTTCAACTGCGTCTTCTGTAGGAATTTCTACTCCAGTTTCAGGATCTTTTCCTTCATTTTTAGCATAAATGTCTGAAGATGCTTTTTCGCTTTCGTTGATTTCGTTCATTTGTTCTAGGTTAGCCTTAGTTTTTCTAACTAGATCTTGGCTAAGTGAATCTTTTTTTACTTCTTTATTATTCATTATTTATACCTCCGTCACTTATATTCTACCCCTTATTGAGGTAAAATTCTAGTATAGGCTTAAATTAAATTAAGAAAGGTGAAAAATGATTAAAAAAATATTATCTTACGTAAAGTCTTTTAAAATATATGCAATCTTAAGTCCGCTCTTCGTAACTTTGGAAGTTATAATGGACATACTTATCCCATATACAATGAGTGTCATTGTAGATAAGGGAATTATTTTAAAAGATAGAGACGTAATCATCAAAACGGGCATACTCTTAATAGTCTATGTGCTCATTTCATTTGCTGCAGGAATCACATCTGGATACCTTGCCACCAAAGCAAGTGCAGGGCTATCTAAAAACTTAAGAGAAGCTCTCTACAAAAAAATTCAGTCTTTTTCTTTTAAAGATATCGACTCCTTCTCAAAAGGATCCCTCGTTACAAGACTGACAACAGACGTTCAAAATATTCAAATGTCTTTTCAAATGAGTATCAGAATTGCTATACGTTCGCCAATCATGCTGATATTTGCATTTATAATGGCATTTAGAATCAACAGAAATTTAGCTGGATACTTCTTATTTATAATTCCAGTGGTTGGACTATTTGTATTCTATATAATGATGTCTGTATATCCAATTTTTAAACAGATATTTAAAGGCGTGGACAGATTAAATACATTTGTATCAGAAAATCTACTTGGAATAAGGGTCGTTAAAAGTCACGTCCGCGAAGAGGAACAGATAAAGGGATTTACAGAAATTTCTAAATTTCTATACGAAAAATATATCTACATTCAAAAGAGATTTATGTCTCTAATGCCATTTATGAACTTTTCGATCTATACGATCTGTATCATCATCTCTTGGGTTGGATCTAAATTTGTAGTTGGAGGAAGTTTAACTACAGGACAACTTATGAGTCTTGTGACATATTCATTCCAAATACAGATATCTCTAATGGTCTTTGCAATGGTACTAAGTCAGATAATCCTATCCCGTAACTCAGCAGATAGAATAATCGAAGTCTTAGACAAAGAAGTAAGCCTTAAATCAGGCGAACTAAGTAAACCAGTAGAAGATTACACCATCGAGTTTAAAGACGTATGCTTCTCTTACGACGATGAAAATAGCGACGAAGAAGATAGATACGCTCTTTGCGATATAAACCTTAAGATAAATCCAGGAGAAAATCTAGGAATCATCGGAGGAACAGGATCATCTAAATCTACCTTGGTTCAACTAATACCAAGGCTCTATGATGTCAGCTGCGGATCAGTTGAAGTAGGAGGAATAGACGTAAGAGATTATGATCTAAGAGAACTACGGGACTCAATATCCATGGTTCTTCAAAAGAATCAGCTATTCTCAGGAACTGTAAGGTCCAATCTAAACTTCGGAGATCTAGCTGCAACTGATGAAGAAATGTACGAAGCGCTTAAAATTGCAGACGCATATAAATTTATAATGGAAAAAGGCGGCCTGGATACAAAAGTCGAAAGAGGAGGATCCAACTTCTCAGGAGGTCAAAAGCAAAGACTAACCATAGCAAGATCCCTTCTTAAAAAACCAAAGATATTGATCCTAGACGACTCCACATCAGCACTTGATACAAAGACAGAAAGAAATATAACAGAAAGTCTAAAGGCGCACTTGCCACATATGACGAGAATAATAATTTCTCAAAGGGTAAACACCCTTAAGTACTGCGATAGAATCGTCGTAATGAACGAAGGTAGGATTGAAAGTATAGGAACCCATGAAGAACTTTTAAAGAAATCAAAAATATACTCAGAAATCTCAACCTCACAAGAAAGAACAGGTGACTTCGATGAAGAAAAATAAAAGTAAATCACTTGATAAAAACAGCCTAGACAACGGCAAGAGAATCTTAAAATACATCTTAAAGCACAATGGATCTAGGTTTATAATCGTGTTCTTCTTAATAATAATATCAATCATCTCAACGGTGTCATTCTCACTGTTTTTAAAGACCATAATCGATAACTATATAACACCGATGATTGGAATGACAAACCCGGACTTCGGCCCACTATTTAAAGTCATAGTGAAGATGGCAATAGTCTTTTACGCAGGAGTAATCGCAAACTATATCTACCAAATGATCATGGTCTATGTAACAGAAGACACCTGCTACAATTTAAGACAGGACCTCTTCACCCGCCTAGAAACACTACCGATTAGCTACTTCGATAGGAAGAGCCACGGAGATATAATGTCCGTCTTTACAAACGATGTGCAAGCAGTAGAACAATCAATAGCCAACATACCTTCAGTATTCTCATCAATCTTAACCATAATCTCAATATTTATAGTCATGCTAATAGAATCGAGAATACTCTCCTTGGTAGTAGTACTTTGCATAGTACTAATGTTTGTAATCATGAAAAAAATGGGATCTAAAAGTTCCAAGTTCTTTATGACGCAACAGAAAACATTGGGAGAAGAAAACGGATATATAGAAGAATACATCGATGGACAAAAAGTAGTAAAAGTATTTTCCTACGAAGACAAAACAGTAGACGAATTTATAGAAATAAACAATAGGCTGTTTGAAAGCACCATGTATGCCAACAGATATTCACTATTTCTAATGCCGATAACATTCTTTATCTTCAACTTCCAATACGCAATCATCGCACTAGTGGGAGGACTACTTGCAATATCAGAAACAGGCGGAATCACAGTGGGAATGATAGCAACATTCTTGCAACTATCAAAGACACTTGCAGGACCGATGAGAAATTTATCCCAAATGATAAACCAATTCCTATTGGCACTAGCAGGCGCAGGAAGACTATTTGAACTACTAGACGAAGAACCAGAAGAAAACAAAGGACATATAAAACTAGTAAGAATAGAAAAAGATGGAGAAGAAATAAGAGAAGTAGACCACAAAACAGGCCATTGGGCATGGAAAGACGACACAAAGGACGACCCACTAACAGAGCTAAAAGGAGAAATAATATTTGATGACGTAACCTTTGGCTACGAAGAAAATAGACCAGTCCTTAAAAATATTTCTCTATACGCAAAGCCAGAACAGAAGATAGCCTTCGTCGGCTCAACAGGAGCAGGAAAAACCACCATCACAAACCTAGTCAATAGATTCTACGACATCTGGGATGGAAAGATAACCTTCGACGGAATAGACATAAATACCATCGACAAGAAAGATCTTAGACGCTCACTAGGAATGGTACTACAAGACACACACCTATTTACAGGAAGCATAAAAGACAACTTGAAATTTGGAAATCCAGACGCAACAGACGAAGAAGTCATAAGAGGCGCGAAGAGAGTCCAAGCCCACCACTTCATCACACTATTGCCAGAAGGATACGACACAGTCATAAGCGGAACGGACACAGGACTATCAGAAGGACAAGCCCAACTACTATCCATAGCAAGAGCAGAAATCATGGGCCCACCAGTGTTGATCCTAGACGAAGCAACCTCATCAATAGACACAAGAACAGAAATGCTTGTGCAAGAATCAATGGATAAAGTCATGACGGGAAGAACCACATTTGTAATAGCCCACAGACTATCAACAGTAAGAAACAGCGACGCTATCATGGTACTAGAACATGGAGAAATCATAGAAAGAGGCCGCCACGAAGACTTGATGGAAGAAAAAGGAGTCTATGCAAATCTATACAATGGTGGATTAAGTGAAGAATAGATGATGAAAATTAAAGGAAGCACACGCTTCCTTTTTTTGTGTCTGGATTTAAGGATGACAGTCATCCTAGGAGAAATTCGAGAAGATTTCCATAGAGAACCCAAAGGAAGACAGTCATCCTGAGCGGAAAAGGCGTTAGCCTTTGGAGTCGAAGGATCTCATCAAGGAATTACTAAAGAAAGACAGTCACCCTGAGCGAACGAAGTGAGTCGAACGGGTATAACCATGGTGTAGCCAAACACAGATGATTATTTATTTTTGTAGCGGAAGCTACCAGCTTCCATATCCGAAGGCTCTACATGGAAATAGATGATTGATTTAATAAACTTCTGTGGGTCTACCCCTCTACCTGGTCATCCTGAGCGAAAAAGGCGTTAGCCTTTGTAGTCGAAGGATCTCATTAAGGAATTAATAAAGGATGACAGTCACCCTGAGAGGCAGTCGAGTTCTACAAATCAAGCTTCGCAATGCTCGCTTTCTTTGGAACTCTTTGCACAAGACCTGCTACGAAATCAAAGATTTCGGCTAGGGCTTCGAATGGGTATAACCATGGTGTGGTCAAACACGGATGATTGATTTAAATTAAATGCTATACGTAGAGCGTGATAACTATTATTGATTTTATTTGCCAAGATTGTTCTTCAGAGGTTAGACCCGTTCGACTTCGACGGCGATGCCGTCTCCGCTCAGGGTGACTGTAGTTGGGAGGTTACTATGTAGCGGAAGCATTTTGCTTCCACAGCCGAGAGGCTACAATAAACTTTGCAAATAATTAATAATAATCGGGCATCAACTCTCCCAATTGGTCATCCTGAACGGAAAAGGCGTTAGCCTTTGGAGTCAAAGGATCTCAGCAAGGAATTACTAAAGGAAGACAGTCACCCTGAGCGAACGCAGTGAGTCGAACGGGTATAACCATGGTGTGGTCAAGTACAGATGATTGATTTAAATTAAATGCTATACGTAGAGCGCGATAACTATTATTGATTTCATTTGCCAAGATTGCTCTTCAGAGATTAGACCCGTTCGACTTCGACGGCGATACCGTCTACGCTCAGGGTGACTGCTATTGGAAGGTTATTGTAGCCTTTGGCTGTGGCTTTGAATTTCCGCTACAAGTGTTAATAGCAATCATTGTATCTTTACGCCTGACGGCTGAGGGAAAATACTTTAGTGTCAAGACTTATGGAAGCTGATAGCTTCCGCTACAAATGTTATACAAGAATTTTTGATTTACCACGGCTTCGCCTGAATAAATATAATTTTGTATCGAGTTTAAAATGCCTCCACCACCAAACCTATTTATTATATCTTTTATATTTTTATTGTGTATCCTTTTTTAACTTGGGTATATAATTCAATAAGTATATAATCCAAAAGGAGGGATTTTTTGGAAAGAAAAATTATTAAAAAGGTACAAGGTTTTAGAACTAAGGACGGCGCTGGTGTTAGTCTAGTCCATGTTTTAGGCAGGGATACTGTCAAGGATTTCGATCCTATTCTTATGCTCGACTCTTTTGACAGCGTGAGCCCTGACGATTACACCAAGGGCTTCCCTATGCATCCTCACAGAGGCATAGAGACTATTAGTTATTTATATAAAGGCAATATGGTTCACAGAGACACTCTTGGCAACGAGGACGCCATCACTTCTGGCGAGATTCAATGGATGAACTCTGGCTCTGGCATTGAGCATGAGGAGATGATCCCTGCTTCTGATAGACTTCTCGGCGTACAGCTTTGGTTAAATCTTCCTAGCAATGAAAAAATGAGTCATCCTAGCTACCACAGGGCTAAGAATGATGATATTAAAGAGATTGACATCGAAGGTGGCAAGCTTCGTCTTCTTGCTGGTGAATACGGGAACGAGGTCGGTTACAAAGGCGAACATCTGCCTTTTAACTACTATGATATCCACTTGAATTCTGGCAAGTCTTTTGAAATTGAAATGGAAAATGACGAGTCTATCATGCTCTTTACCCTCGTTGGCGAGATTGAGGTTGCAGGCGAAGTTGTAAGTGAGAAGACTGCTGTTAAACTTAGCGAAGGTACTAGCCTTAAGATCACCAGCCTAACAGACGGTGCTCAAATTCTCTATATGAGCTCTAAGAAGCTCGGAGAGCCTATTGCTTGGTCTGGTCCTATCGTTATGAACACTCCTCGTGAAATCCAACAAGCACACATCGACCTTAGAAATGGCACCTTTATCAAAGAAAGAATCGATTATTAATCTTTTGCGTTCACATTATGGGCGCATTTTTCAATGAGAATTGCTTAAATTATTTTTCTATTCTCCTTCTTCTTAATGGTATAATTATTGTGGAGATGATTATGAAATTTAATAGAACTTTTAAACTTATTTTTTATTTTTTAATATATATCGGACTTTCTTTTGCAGTTTTTTATTTTGACTTAAACAGATTTTACCTAGTGATAAATTGTGGGCTTTCCATGTTTGCATTCGTTTTAAGCGAGGTTGGCCTTTCTTTTAAACGCTCAACTTTTCTTGTGATTCTTGTGACTATTCCTGCGATTTTTTTCTATCCAAATTGCATCTACATGGCGACGGATTTCATACATACGAAGACCAGCGAGTTCTATTCCGTTGATATTCATAGAAATGTAAACTATGTGATGAACTATGTTTCTTGGCTTAAGATGATGGTGGATGTGCTTTTTATAACTCTATCTCTCATTCTTTCTTATGAAACTTTTATAAATATTTTGGAGATTATAAAGGTTAAAGGCCATGTTTTTGCTGAGTTTATTATGCTCGTTTTCTTTTCTGGGATTTCTGGCATCGCCGTCTATCTTGGAAGATTTGTAAGGTTTAATTCTTGGGATGTGTTGAGCCCTTCTAATCTAAAGCTCATCTACTCCACTCTTATGAATCTACAGTACAACGACTATCTCTTGATCGGTGTCTTCGCCGCTTTTCATATGGCGATTATCATCCTATTTTCTATTTTTAAAAGACCTTCAAATTAAATTTTTGCAATCAGAACCACCGGCGTAGCCGGTGGTTTGCTCTGCCCCTATAAGGGGCTTTTACCTGCTGTGCACCTTGTGCACTCTGAATGTCTATCAA
>QWCK01003898.1_pt1 | contig 15588 bp, 12 predicted proteins | sample 1972571 | NCBI WGS metagenome assembly QWCK01 (sample SAMN09866710, study PRJNA288562) | Human gut metagenome isolate term2_stool, whole genome shotgun sequencing... | isolation source: gut | host: Homo sapiens | place: USA: California
TATCATAAATACCCAAATACGAGAAGTGATGTAGTAAAAGAAAAAGCAGATACTTTCATATCTACTTTTTCTTGAAATACCCAAAACTCAGAAAGAACCCTTTTTTTGTAAAGCAGACAAGTTTTTTATTTTTCACGTGCTTTCGTTGCAAACCCCATCAGATCACAAGTCAGGCGAGCCGCTGTGTAACAGGTAGTGTCACCTTCATCATCATATTGTGGAGCAACTTCTGTCATAGCCATACCAACTACATTGCAGTGGTTCGCAATCGCTTCCAACATCTCAGTTGCTTCATCGTATGTAAATCCACCCAGCATAGGAGATCCTGTACCTTTCGATAACGGATAGTCCATAGCATCAATATCAAAATGGATAAACGTATTACGGCCAGCTTCCAAATTCTTTAAAATTTCTTCAATTCCAACACGACGATAATCCTTAACAGAATATATTTTATCGCCATTTGCACGTGCTTCCTCAAAATCAGCAGGTCCACTGCTTCCTATACCGCGAATGCCCAGATGAATCATTTTTTCCACATATGGCAGTGTGGAATTATTTCGCATAGGTGAACCATTGAAATATGGCTGACCATTCAGCGGTTTTGTCCAATCCAGATGGGAATCAAAATGGATGATGTCCAGTTGGGAATAACAATCTAATCCTTTTACAGCTTGATGACCGACTGAACAGTCACCACCTAAAACGATAGGCATAACCCCCTGCTTTGCCAGAATGCGAACTGCTTCTTCCAAATTTTTATTCGTAGCAGTTAAATCACCCGGAACATAATCACAGTCACCACAATCTACCACGCGCCACAGATCGGTATCCAGATAACTCTTATTACGCTCAGGATCATAGTTGCCGCCCTTTTTCATGCGGAAGCGGGTAGATGCATTGCGGATTCCACGCGGTCCAAGGCGACATCCTGTTTTTCCCTGAATCGCCAGATCAAATGGCGCGCCCAAAATAGCGATATCTGCATTAGCGTGATGAATATCATAGCAGATCGGTACTTTAGCAAAAGTCGCAATACCAGTAGGTGCCATATTTAACGGTGCATCTTGTACAGTAAAAGCATTCATAATAAACCTCCTATTAGTCACAATTTTGAAACGCGTTTTGTTTTTGTGTCTTTCTGATATCATTATATGCTATTTAAGAAATAAGTCAAGGTTTTGTTATCTATTTTGAAATACAGACACTCACGTGAAACAGTTTATTTCTATTCTATTACATGCAGATTGACTTTTTTCAGGCAGTTTACTATAATGAAACTACATTAGTAGTTGTCTAATAAGTCCGCGCCTTTACTGCGCTGATCGCAAAGTGCCACCACACTCAGAAAATAGACACAGAAAAGGAGTAATCTTTATGAGCGATACGAATTTTATTGAATCCTCCACACCTATGGTAAATTCGGTACTTCATGCCACAAAAATTCTAGATTACTATGCTTCCCAGCGCCGGGAATATTTAAGCCTAACTGAGATCAGCCGCGCGATTGGTCTGCATAAAACAACCGTATACCGTATTTTGCGCACACTGCAGTCTGTAGGCTGGATCGAGCAATCCAGCACCAATGGACAATACCGGTTGGGCAGCGGTATTTTAATGATTGCATCTGCCGTGTCTGTGCACTATACCACACGCCAGCTAATCAGTGAAGAAATGCGCCGCTTGTGTGATTTACACAATGAAACCGTCGTGCTTTCCTCTTTGCGCGGAGATACGGGCATTTGCGTGGATCTTGTAAAAGGACATCATAATTTGGGAATTTCAAGTGAAAACGGTTATATTGTACCTTTAGATTGTGGTGCAACCGGTAAGACTTTGCTGGCTGCACAATCAGATGAATTGGTTGAACGTCTAATTCAAAATTATCCTGGTCTGGAAGAAAAGCTGCGTAATCAAGTAAAAGAAATCCGGCAGCGGGGATATTGTATCTCCGAAGGGGAGGTAGATGAGGGCGTCGCTGCCGTAGCAGTTCCACTTCCTATGCCGGATCATATTTATACACTAACCTACTCCGGACCTGTTGAGCGTTTACGCGGTTTAGATTATATGGTTCTGGTACATTCATTGCAACAGGCAGTTAAAAATATATTATTAAAATGTGATGGAAAAAGAAAGGAAGCTCTTTAAAACCTTTTACTCAGTATATTTTCTAGACAAGCAAAGTCTTGAATCAAACTGTTTCCATTGAAATAAAAATCCGATAATCGGATACTGTACGATTTTACTGGTGCAGTTATCCTGATCATCGAATTTTTCTATATGCGTATAAGATTATTATGCCTTATCTAATTTTTTAAGTGCCTTTTTAAATTGAATTGAGAACAAAATCGCCGTGAATGTCACTGCGATCGCATCCGCGATCGGCTCTGCCATGTAGATGCCCATCGTTTTATTGCTGACAAACATCGGAACGATGAAGATTAACGGAAGCAGAAGCACGAATTTACGCACAACCGCCACGATGATCGAGCATACCGCATATCCGATGGCAACGAAGGTCATCTGGCAGGCGAGCTGGATTCCAAAGAGGAACATCGCACCGCAGTAGATCCGCAGAGCGCCTGCAGTGAAGGAAACGAGTTCTGGATCGGAGCTGAAGATTCCCGCGAAGGTTGCCGGGAAAAGCTGGACAAAGAGCCAGAACAACGTGGAATAGATCAGGGAGATCACGAGATGGAGCTTGAATGTCTTCTTCATACGGTCGATATTTCTCGCTCCGTAGTTATAGCTCATGATCGGCTGTGCGCCCTGTCCGATTCCCTGAAGCGGCAGCATTGCAAACTGCATCGTACTTGTAAGGATCGTCATGGCACCGACTGCCAGATCTCCGCCGTACTTTAACAGGGAAGAGTTAAAGCATACGGAGATGACGCTCTCACTGGATTGCATCACAAATGTGGAGAGGCCCAGTGCCAGACACGGGAGAACGATAGACGGAACCGGCTTTAAATACTCCTTTTTGATCCGTAAGAAGGTCTTCTTTCCGGTCAGGAACGCGAGAACCCAGCCGCAGGATACCGCCTGGGAGATGATCGTCGCGAGAGCCGCACCCTTTACGCCCATGCCAAACCCGAAGATAAAGATCGGGTCCAGAATGATGTTGCAGACAGCTCCGATGGTAACCGTCAGCATACTGGTCTTTGAAAATCCCTGGGCCGTGATGAACATGTTCATGCCTAACGTCATCTGGACAAAGATCGTTCCGACAGCGTAAATACTCATGTAATCAACGGCATAGCCGATAGTGTTTTCACTGGCTCCAAAAGTCAAGAGCATAGAGCGGCCAAACAACAGTAAGACTGCTGTCAGGATCGCAGAAATGATGATCTGAACCGTAAAACAGCCGCTGAGAATCTTTTCCGCGGAATCCATATCATCTTTTCCCATAAAGATCGACGCTCTCGGCGCACCGCCGGAGCCTACGAGGGCCGCGAAGGCGGAGACCACCATAATGATCGGCAGGCAGACACCGACACCGGTCAGGGCGAGACTTCCGCTTCCCGGGATATGTCCAATGTAAATCCGGTCAACGATATTGTACAGCATGTTGACGATCTGTGCGATGACAGATGGAACGGCAAGCTTAAAGAGGAGTTTTCCGATCGGCTCTGTCCCAAGAAATTCTTTACTGTTGTTCATGCAGTTTTCCTTCTTTCCTGTAATCTGAGATGTTTGAATTGATCCGGTTCATAAGTTCGAACAGCATCCGGTGCTCTTCCGGGGTGAATCCGCGGCAGATGATCTCGGCGGCCCGTTTCTGGACGTTTTTCCCGTCAGAGACCATCGGCGCAGCGGCGTCCGTGAGTTTCAGATGGATCGTCCTCCGGTCCGTCCCATAATATTCCCCAGTGAGCAGTCCGCGCTCTTCCAATGAGCGGACAGACATGGAGACATGGGACTTTGTGAACGCCCGCTTCTTGATGATCTGGGCGGCGGTATCGCACTCCGGATTGTTGGCGAGAAACAGCAGAATATTGAATTCCATCTGGGTCAGCCCGTATTTTTTGCAGACCGGATCAATGAGCCCCGTATAGAAATCCCGGCTGTCCGCCATAAAATCAACAAATTTCATGTGTATCACCTCTGATTCAAAAGTGAACTGTTCTATTTAGAACTATATTAGTATACGAGAATACTCTCCAAAAGTCAAGAGCAGCGGCAGCTCTAAGCCTATCCAGATGCCATATCCAGACTTCATTTTTCACATGATGCCCTTACCTGCACTACAGATTTTATAAAAAAAGAAGTGCCTTTTGTGAGACAGGAAATTTCTCGGAATTTCCTATTACATCAAAAAAATCCGGCAGTCAAGTTGTCTTACAGAATCAAAAATCCCTGTAAAACAACCCAACTGCCGGATCTTTTCTATATATAGCTTTATATTCTAATTAAACTTCATCGAGATTCCCCGGCTCACCAGATCATGCCAGACGATCTCCCCTGTTTCCAGGGACTTTTTCACATCGATGATCCTCTGGTTCTCCGAGCCTCGGAATGCCAGTGCCACGCTGTAGAGCTCCTGGACAAACTCGCCGTCCACGAGAACGTCGATCAGGCTTAACATCTCATCGGTACACTCGCATCTCGCCCGGCTCTCACCGAGAAGCTCTTTATCGAAAAGATAACCGGTATAGCACCAGATATTTTTCTTCGGGAATCTTTCGCGCACTTTCTTTAAGAACGGGAGAAGTGCCCGCTGGTTCTCCGGCTCAAAGGGTTCTCCACCGAGAAGCGAAAGTCCATCCACATAATCCGGCTCCAGCGCCTCAAGCAGCATCTCTTCCGTCTCTTCCGTAAACGGCTTTCCATATCCGAAATCCCACGCCACATCATTAAAGCAATTTTTACAGTGATGTGTACAGCCGGACACAAAGAGGGACACGCGGACTCCCTCACCGTTTGCAATATCACATGTTTTGATCTCTCCGTAATTCATTACAGGTGCAGTACCCTTTCCTTAATTTCCTGTGTTCTGCCCTGATTCCAGAACTGTGTTCCGATGTATCCGCAGGTACGTCTTGCAACGTTGAGCTTGCTCTGGTCACGGTTTCCGCAATGCGGGCATTCCCATACGAGCTTTCCGTCATCCTCGATGATCTTGATCTCGCCGTCGTAGCCGCATACCTGACAGTAATCGCTCTTCGTATTTAACTCCGCGTACATGATATTGTCATAGATGTAGCGGATGACCTGAAGAACAGCCGGGATATTATCCTGCATGTTCGGAACTTCCACGTAGCTGATCGCTCCGCCCGGGGACAGTGCCTGAAATTCAGACTCTAATTTTAACTTACTGAAGGCGTCGATCGGTTCCGTTACATGTACATGGTAGCTGTTCGTGATGTAGTTTCTGTCGGTTACGCCCTTTACGATGCCGAAACGTCTCTGGAGACTCTTCGCAAAAGAGTAGGTTGTGGACTCCAGCGGGGTTCCGTAGATGCTGTAATCGATATTCTCCGCCTCTTTCCACTTCGTGCAGTAGTCATTTAACTTCTGCATGATCTCAAGACCAAGTTTCTTTCCTTCCGGCTCAGTTAATTTCTTCTCAATTAAGCTGTATACACATTCCCACAGGCCTGCATATCCCAGAGAAAGTGTGGAATATCCGTCATAGAGGAGCTTGTCGATGGTCTCACCTTTCTTTAAGCGGGCAAGAGCGCCATACTGCCAGAGGATCGGAGCCGCGTCGGATAAGGTTCCTTTTAATCTCTCATGGCGGCAGCGCATTGCGCGGTGGCAGAGTTCCATTCTCTCATCAAAGATCTCCCAGAACCTGTTCATGTCTTTTCTTGCGCTGAGTCCAATATCAACAAGGTTTACCGTCACAACGCCCTGATTGAAGCGCCCATAATACTTGCGCTCGCCTTCCCGGTAGTTTCCTGCATTCGCAAGGTTTCCTTTTACATAGGAACGGTCCGGGGTCAGGAAAGAACGGCAGCCCATGCATGTATACACATCGCCCTTTAATTCCCGCATCTTCTTCGCGGAGATGTAGTCCGGAACCATGCGCTTTGCGGTACATTTTGCCGCAAGCTCTGTCAAATAGTAATACGGCGCATCCGGAGTGATATTGTCCTCATCGAGCACATAGATCAGCTTCGGGAATGCCGGTGTGATCCATACGCCGGCTTCATTTTTAACGCCGAGATATCTCTGTTTTAAGGTCTCCTCGATGATCATCGCAAGGTCTTTCTTCTCCTGCGGATTCTTTGCCTCGTCGAGGTACATGTAAACGGTAACGAACGGTGCCTGTCCGTTTGTGGTAAGGAGTGTTACGACCTGATACTGGATCGTCTGGATTCCCTTCGTGATCTCTCTGCGGAGACGCTCCTCTGTGAGCTTATCGATCTGATCCTCTGTCACAGCAATTCCAAGATCCTTCATCTCGCCGATCACTTCCTGACGGATCTTCACTCTCGATACCTGAACGAACGGAGCGAGATGCGCAAGGCTGATGCTCTGTCCGCCATACTGGTTGCTGGCAACCTGCGCGATGATCTGGGTCGCGATGTTGCAGGCTGTGGAAAAGCTGTGTGGGCGCTCGATCAATGTCTCGCTGATCACGGTGCCGTTCTGCAGCATATCCTCCAGGTTTACAAGATCGCAGTTGTGCATATGCTGTGCAAAATAGTCGGAGTCATGGAAGTGGATGATTCCCTGCTTATCCGCCTCAACAATATCTTCCGGAAGAAGAAGTCTTCTCGTGAGATCCTTGCTGACCTCTCCAGCCATATAGTCACGCTGTACGCTGTTGACCGTCGGATTCTTGTTGGAGTTTTCCTGCATAACCTCTTCGTTGTTGCATTCGATCAGGGACAGGATCCGGTTGTCCGTCGTATTTGCTTTCCGCACCAGAGAGCGGTCATAGCGGTAGCGCACATAATTTTTTGCGATCGCAAAAGCACCGATTGCCATCAACTGGTTCTCGACCATATCCTGGATCTCTTCTACGGACACCGCACGTCCCAGCTTATTGCACTTGTACTCTACATAATCCGCGATATCCGTAAGCTGTTCCGGTGCCAGATAGGCATTTTCTGTGGCGTTGCATGCCTTCTGGACCGCATTTACGATCTTGAGCGTGTCAAAACTTTCCTCCGCTCCGTTTCTTTTGATGATCTTCATCCCTGATTCCCCGTTTCATTTCATTGTGTTGGCAGAATTGTCCGTTTTACGCACAACTGCCGTTGCCTGTTTTTCTCTTCTGTCTATTCTGCTAAAAAACACAGCTGACCTACAGGTCCGCGCATTTACCGGCCGGCCTCAGGCATGTACATTTCAGTTGCTGATAGTTTTCTTGGTTGTATATACAGTTTGTTTTTTTCAGAATTATACAGAAATTTTATCTGATTTAGATATTTTATGATTGATCTGTCGGACCTACCGCCACGAGTCTCCTAAGGCGGTCATGTCATATTCCCGCCACGTTATTTTTAGTCACTCACGCGAGAACGATTCTATTATAACTGTATTGTTCCCGGATTGCAAGGAGTACTGCTATATAAATATGATATACCAAAACCATATATATGGTGAAAAATTCATGATTCAAAACTATATCTTGTTGTTTTTTGAATACAATCTACAAGAAGAGTCCACTCCGGGATCGTCCCGGAAAGCCCCTGAAAAGGCATATCCCGCGAGCCATTTTTCTGCCGTTTTAAGCGTCCAGAAAGCCCGCGGGACTGTTTTCTCTGCTCTTCTTACTTAAATATGTCTGCGCCATTCTTCAAGGCGGTAACGCTGTCTTTTCTTTGCGTCCTCCAATTGTGCCAGCATTTTCGGAATATCTTCGTTAAAAGTTCCCGCAAGCACTACATAGTTGGACGCGTGGTTTGTCCGGAAGATCGTTCCGGGAGAATCAATGTGTGTTAAAAACAGCTCCATTTCCTCCACGATCTCGTCCGGGGTGATAAGCTCCATCTCCCCGCGTTTTACTTCCTCATTCATCTGGGTCCCCTCATAGAGGCGCAATGTCAGGAAGGAGGCATACTCCGGATTCATCTGATTGATCAGCTCCGCCGACTTGATGGCATGTTCCCGGATCCCTTTTCTTCCGCCGAGGCCGGAGATCAGCGTCACAGAGGTCTTGATGCCGCAGCGCTTCAATTTCTGTCCCGCCGCCGCAATCTGGGCCGCCGTCACATCCTTATGGATATGCTCCAGAACACGGTCATCGCCGGATTCCGCTCCGATATAGACCATCTCGAGTCCTGCTGCCGCTAAGGCTTTTAAATCTTCCTCAGACTTCGCCAGAACATCCTTTGCAGTCCCGTAAGAGGTGATCCGCTCCACATACGGGAAATTTTTGTGGACATAGGCTAAAAGCTCTAAAAGAAGTTCTGTCTTTACCACCAGTGCATCACCGTCCGCAAAGAATACACGGCTGACATACGGTCCGTAATAATCGCGGCATTCATCCAGATCCTTCATGATCTCTTCTTTTGTCCGCACTCGGAATTTTTTCACCCGGTACATGTTGCAGAAGGTGCACCGGTTATGGGCACAGCCCACAGTCACCTGAATAATTAAGCTTCTCGCCTCGCTCGGCGGGCGGTATACGGTTCCTTCGTATTCCATATGATTACTTTCCTTTCCAATTAAAATGCCCCAAGTCTGTCCAGCCTGCTCAGAATATCTGCCCGTCTCTCATCAAACAGCAGATTCTTATTGTATTCAAAATATCGTTCGCACTCATTTTCCTGTAAGAACCGCACGGCCGGGGCGCTGGAGTTCAGTTCCGTGATAAACACCACCATCTCCTGACTGCTGCCGAAGGTTCCTTCCATGAAATCAAAGGCATACTCCAGTGTCTGTCCGGCATGAGCGCACAGATCCTCAAGTTCTGTCCGTTCGTCACCAAACAGCTCCCGGAACCGGTCGAATATCTCGTCACCACCCGATAAAAGCTCTGCTTTCACAGTCTGAAGGTATCGGTTCATATCCGCTGCGATATCGGCACAGCGATATTTTTCCTGTCTTGTGAGAAGACCGGCTTTCTGTTTCTGCTCGGATGCCGCGGTGAATGCCTCGATCTGATGGGAGAAAATGTTGATCGGAGTCTGCGGCACTGGATTCATCGTTTCTCCGGCCTCCGTTTTATCTTCCAGGCTTCTCTTGAATGCTTTCAGCTCCCCAAACAGCACTTCCAGATAATCTTCTTTCTGCGCATAAGCCTTAAACTCCACATCAAGCTTCGCTAAAATCAGGCTGATGATGGAAAGCTTCTCGTCAAACGGTGCCTTCGCCGCCTGCTCCATCAGGCCCTCATTGCGTTTTCCTTCCAGAACTTCATCGATCTGGTATCTCGCCTGATACTTCTTATATAATTCCAGATAGTTCGCGAAATCTTTTGCGATCCGGGGATGCTCAATGTACTGCACTACAACTTCCCGGTCACAGATAAGATCCACCTTCTCGCAGACCTTCAAAAATCCGGAGAGATCTTCCCACCCACGAGGTGTCGCAAAAATCTTGCCATCCACAGTTGTCTCCACCTGGTAAAAATACTGCGGCTTTGCGGTGAGGAATGACAGGATCGCCGGATGGATATCCGCCTGCTTCGCGTACTCTTTCCAGACCTCAAAATCCGCCTCCACATCGATCTTTTTGATGCGGTCTAAGGTCGCGATATCAAATTCCCGCACGGATTTATTGTATTCCGGCGGGTTTCCTGCTGCCACGATGATCCAGCCCTCCGGGATCTTATGATTTCCGAAAGTCTTATACTGCAAAAACTGCAGCATGGCCGGGGCCAGTGTCTCGGAAACGCAGTTGATCTCATCGATGAAGAGAAGTCCCTCGGAGAGTCCTGTGTCTTCGATCTTATTGTAGATTGCCGCGACGATCTCACTCATGGTATATTCCGTCACATGGACATTCTTCCCACTGTAAGTCTTCTCCGAGATAAACGGGAGACCGATGGCACTCTGTCTCGTATGGTGTGTGATCGTGTAGGAGACGAGACCGATCCCGCACTCCCGCGCCACCTGCTCCATGATCTGGGTCTTTCCGATTCCTGGCGGACCGATGAGCAGCACCGGGCGCTGCCGCATGGACGGGATCTCGTATTCCCCGTGTGCGTTCTTCGTCAGATACACCTGTATCGTATTTTTAATTTCCTGTTTTGCACGCTTGATGTTCATTTTTTCTCCCATTGTAACTGCTCAGACTTTTCACAGCTACACGCAAAATACGTTCCAACTTAATTATTCTGGTAAAATTTTCTGCCTGTTGCTTCTATATCTTTACAACCAGCACCTGACCTATGAAACTCATCCTTTTCCATCTAATATTTTCCCCACATCCTCCATCGACTCCGGGTCCAGAATCACCTTCATCGCCCAGGGCGGAACATCCGCGTCGGTGTAATTGTCCCGCATAAACACGAAGGCCGTGTCATATGGCGGCATTTTCACCGGAAATGTCCCATATCCGTCCGTAAAATAGAGAAGTCCCCGCAGCCTGCTGAACTTTCCCGCCTTGATCATCTGGTCCACATGCAGGAATGCCGGGCGGAAATCAGTCCCGCCCATGCCATGGAGCTCCATGTGGTCCATGTAATTCCGAAGGTCCTCCTCGCTCTCGATCTTCACATCCTGCCGTACTTTATCGTCGCACTGCAAAATATGGATATTGACCTTCTTAAAGAAGCTCTCCGACTGAGCCAGCACCCCGTAGGTCTCTTCCAGGAATTTCTTCACCAGCTCCCCGGAACATGACATCGAAGTGTCGATAACGACCACAAAATCCTCGATCCGCCGGACTTCCTTAGTCTCAAGGGGCTCGATCAACGGCATATTTCCGTATAACTGCATGCCATAATTGTAGAATACATAATCGAACGCATCCGGATCGATCTGGACTGTCTCCTTCAGCACCGAAAATTTCCGCAAAAACTTCCGGTAATCGTACCGCTCCCGGTTCTCCACCGCCAGCTGATCCATCAGCTCCCTGGAGTCATCCGCCGCCTCGTTGGAAAACGCCTCCATCTCCGCCTGCATCTTCTCCCGCTTGTCATCCCAATCGTTTTTTCGGTTCCGGTTGGGATTTGGGGACTTCTTCTCGTCCTCTTTCTCCCATCTGGAATGATCGTCCCGGCAGAATTCCCGGCAGAGCCGCTCATATTCGATCTCCGAAAGCTCCATCTCCTGCATAGTGTGATAGATGCTCTCCGCGTTCAGTACCTTGATCTTTTTCCTCAGACGTCCGTAAAATTCCGCCCGCACCGGGGACATCGGCAGATGGACGCACGGCTTGTGGATCCCGTCGATCAGGGACTCCACAGCGATATCGCATGCCAGATTCCAGTATTCCTCCGCCCGCTTTTTTCTCGACCATGGGTGGACAAAGAGACAGTGGAAGGTCTCGTGCAGAATCATGCGGTTTACATAAACAGGATTTCTCCGGTACCAGCCGCAGATGTATCCTGTCTCAAATGATAATAAGGTTCCGTCCGTTCCGATTCCCTTGATGCTGTTGTCCGCCACCGGGAACAGGCCATTTAAGACCACGTCGAGAAACCGCATGGAAAGATACAGCTCATTCCTCGCGTTCCGTATGATCTCAACGCCGATCGCCGCCAGTTCTTCCAGCGCGCCCTGCTCTCTCAGGATCGGCGACCATGCCGCATCTTCTCTCATGACGATTTCTGACCTCCTCACAAATCAAAATCAAACTTTTTCTTCTTTACGCCAAACTTCTTCCTCTGGATCTCCATAAACATCCCCAAAAGCTCCGGCAGATGCTTTTTCGAGATCTCCGTGATCAGCCCCGACATCTTATCCGCCGTCAGCGGATTCTTTTCCGGTGTTAAATACTGTCCCGCAATCCATTTTATGCTCTCCGGGTCCTCAAGAGTTCCAAGAAGTACCTCATAAAGATTCTCCATAAGAAACTTTTCATATTCCTTTTTCGCGCTCTCCCACAGTCCTTTCGGATACTGCAGCCGGGTCACCGCGATCTTCGATGCCATGAGAACCGATTCCTCTGCTTTTTCATACACAAACATTTTATCATACCTGTCAAATCGGAATTTTCGTCCCTCAAAACAGTAGCGATACTTCTGCCCTGCACCGTGGATATTGGATACCGTGATCCTGGCGGGCGTATTTTCCACCGCCTCGTCGTAATATTCCGGGAAGATCACACGCGCAGTCTCTGTCTCCCCGTTCTCTTCCTCAAAAGTACTTGAAGCCAGCGATGTTCGTGCAGAGTCCGTGTCTCTCTCGTCCTGCATTCGATTTTGTCCGCTCTGTATAAACACATGTACTGTGACTCTCTCATTGATCTCCGTCACAAAATCCCTAAGCGCCGACTCTTCATCCACCCCCATATGCACAGTCAGACTCCTGATATTCCGGCAGCCCGTAAACACACCGCCGCCGACTTCCCGGAGCGTCCCGTAAAAATGGATCTCCTGAAGCTTCTCACATCCATAAAATTCATATCTTCCGATCCGGGTGAGTGTCCGCGGTAGATAGACTTTCTCCACCGTGCTCCCCGAAAATACCTTGTCTGCCAGCTCTGTCACCGGAAGTCCGCCCAGACTTTCCGGTACCACGCAGACGGCGCCTGGTGCCAAAAGCTTTGTCACACAAGCGCCCCCATTTTTCTCTTTAAATTCAAATTCAACATCCATATTCCAGTTACACTTATTATAATTGTTCAGCAGACCAGCGCAATAAGTTCACAGACCTGCCGAACAGTTATGCTTATTCTTCAATCAGTTTATTTAACTTTCTCATCGCACTGAACCGGTAATAATATACCAGAAATGCCAGCGAAGTGATACTCCAGCTTAACGGATAGCTCGTCAGCGTCGTGTACAGTCCCGGATGGACTGCGCCCGCGCCGAATACCCAGAGCACACGCAGGATGCAGGTTCCGACACAGATGATCAGCATCGGGATCAGGGCATCGCCCACACCGCGCAGAGTACACGGATATACGTTGACGCAGATATAGCAGAACCAGAACGGTACCAGGAAGCAAAGGATGTTCATGCTCTCAGCCATAACATCCACATCGTTCGTAAAGAGACTGATCAGAACCGGTCCCGCCGTAAACATAAACAGACCGAGTGCCGCCGTGATGATCGTCGACATGAGAAGTCCCACGTAGGTTCCCTTCTTTAAACGTCTGATCTTGCCCGCACCGAAGTTCTGACCCGCAAAGGTCGTCACGGAGATTCCCATGGCATCCATGGTCATCCAGAAGATACCGTCAATCTTTCCATAAACCGCCCAGGACGCGATCGTATTCGTTCCGTATCCATTGATGTTTGCCTGAATCAGGATATTGGAGATCGAGTACATCATGGACTGGAGTCCCGCCGGAAGACCGATCTTTATGATCCTCTTTAATAATACCGGCTCCACACGGAGTTCCTTCGGGATAAAACGGTAAGATTCTTTTGTCCGGATCAGCGTTATCATAACGAGTACTGCCGATAAAAGCTGGGACATGATCGTCGCAAGCGCCGCCCCGGCAACTTCCATATGAAAACAGACTACAAACAGGAGATCCAGAGCAATATTGGTCAGGCAGCTCGCCACAAGGAAATAGAGCGGTCTCTTCGAATCTCCCACAGCTCGTAGGATCGCAGCGCCCATGTTATAGACCAGATTTCCGATGATACCCAGAAAATAGATCCTGAGATATGTCACAGAATATCCAAGGATCTCTTCGGGAGCACCCATAGCCCGGATTGCAGCCGGAGTGAAGATCTCACCGATCACTAAGAGTGCCACACCGCCGGCCAGCGCCAGACAGAACGATGTGTGGACCGATTTCTGCACCTGCTGGTCTTCCTTTGCCCCATAGAACTGGGATACAACGACAGCCGCGCCGGAAGACATTCCGACGAAGAAGCCAACCAGCAGGTTGATCAGTGTTCCCGTCGTACCGCCTACCGCGGAAAGTGCCTCTTTTCCCACAAACTTTCCAACGATCATGGCATCCGCCGTGTTGTAAAGCTGCTGGAAAAATGTCCCGAACAGGATCGGAAAGAAAAAGAGCAGGAGCTGCTGCCAGATCACGCCGTCCGTAATCCCGTTGTAGCCTGCCGGATGATTCTTCTTAAGTGTCATATCTTCACCCTCTACAAAATCCGCCATGCATGGATCCCGTTTGCGGTCTTTTCTGAATGCATGGCAATTGATACTTCCGCCCTGTATCTGTCGGCTGCGGACACAGGGCGGAGGTATGATTGATCAAAGGCCGGCTCTTTCGCCGCCTTTAAAGGTTCTTTTTATGATTACAAGAGATTCTTTCTGAGTTCCTCGCCGCTCTTTGCGGAAAGGTATGCCGGCGGAATGTCAAGAATGGTCTTGCATCCGCTCATTCCCTCCTGTTTCATGCGGAATGCGGCGCGGGCACAGCAAACGATCACGGATGAAGTGAACTCCGGGTTGGAATCCAGTTTCAGACGATACTCGATCACATGTGTATTCTCCTGATTCCATCCGGTCTTTCCGTTTCTGATCACGAAACCGCCGTGCGGAAGCGTGGAATGGTCGCGCTTCATCTCTTCCTCGCTGATGAAATGAACCGTTGTATCATAGTCGGAGAAGTAGTTCGGCATCGTTACGATCTCTTTTTCGATGCGTGCAAGATCAGCGCCCTCTTCGGCAACAACATAGCATTCTCTTGTGTGTTTCTCTCTTGTTGTGAGTTCCGGAGTCTCGCCGTTTCTGATTCTCTCCAGCACGCTCTCAACCGGGACTGTATACTGTCTTGCGTCCTTCACGCCATCAATGCGGCGGATTGCGTCGGAATGCCCCTGGCTTACACCTTTGCCCCAGAATGTATAGTCTTTACCATCCGGGAGAATTGCATTTGCGTATACACGATTTAAGGAGAACATACCCGGATCCCAGCCTGCGGAGATCACTGCTACATTTCCTGCTTCCTTTGCCGCTGCATCGACAGCTGCAAAATGCTCCGGAATTCTCGCGTGTGTGTCAAAGCTGTCCACTACGGTGAAATATTTCGCATACTCCGGTGTCTGCACCGGAAGATCTGTCGCACTTCCGCCGCAAAGGATCAGGACATCGATCTTATCTGTCATATGTTTCGCTTCGTCCGCATGGTAAACCTTTGCGCCTTCGGTCAGGATCCTTACATTTTTCGGATCTCTTCTTGTAAATACTGCCGCAAGCTCCATATCCGGATTCTGTTTGATGGCACACTCAACGCCGCGTCCAAGATTTCCATAACCCATAATTCCGATTCTGATCGTCATATTGTTCTCCTCTTCTTTCTTTATTTAATGTCGCTATCTCCATTTTACCAATAGGCCGTTATAGTGTCAATTGAAATAAGTTTAACGAATTTGTCTCCTGTTTCTTCCAGATACACCTGCAAAACCTGCCACCGGAAGGTTCTTCTGGGAACGCGGCAATGAAAAAAGAAACAACGGAATCCGAAATCCTTTTTCTCAAAGATCCCTGAGTCCGTTGTTTACATATTTTGTAACTATTCAGTACCTTCATAGTTACACGCAAAAATCCATTCCAGATCAGCTTCGCTGATGGGATTTTTGCCCTCCAGCCTATGTTTTCTTAC
>QWCK01003900.1_pt1 | contig 15584 bp, 12 predicted proteins | sample 1972571 | NCBI WGS metagenome assembly QWCK01 (sample SAMN09866710, study PRJNA288562) | Human gut metagenome isolate term2_stool, whole genome shotgun sequencing... | isolation source: gut | host: Homo sapiens | place: USA: California
GGGGGGCTTGGAAAGCAAAATCAGAAAGCTCAACCGCTTCAATTCTGCGGTTGAGCCCCCTCGGTATGCCCTTTCTGACTTTTATCGGACAGCAATAGTTTAGTATTAGCTCCATATTACTCCGCTCTAAAGTCTTTCTTATAGTATAGCTACGATGTTGGGGTTGTCTAGAGAGACTCTGTTATAACCCTCTATATAGAATTCATCGACGAGGTAGAGACGCTCGCTGGCTCGTGTCATCGCTGTGTAGAGCCACTGGTAGGCGGCAGCTTTGGCTTCGAGGGTGAAGTTGCGCGGTATAGAGACATACACGTGAGGCCACTCCCCACCCTGCGCCTTATGACAGGTCAAAGCGTATCCATAGACGGCTCGGAGCGCATTGAGATAGGGGTCTCTAAACATCTGCTCCTCATACTCCTGGCTTCGCTGCTTGATGTCCCGCTCCCGCATCCTGATGTGAAAGTCGATGAAGAGCCTTTTCTGTGCACTTTGGTCTAGATTGCTATAGCCTGAATAGAGTATATCCTCGATGAGTAGTAGCGAGAAGAGCTGGCGTGAGGCTATCTCCATGACTTCTACTCGGAGGAAGGTGAGTCCAGCTCGCCGCTCTCTCTGACCCAAGGCGACTACTCGCACGAGATCTCCGTTGCGCAGATTGGAGGGTAAGTTGTTTTGTGTGACGAGGAGTAGCTCACCCTCCATCAGCGTTGTATCGGTAAAGCCTAGTGCTGGGCGAATCGTCTTGGCGTGCTGATTGCAGAGTCTATTGGTCGTGCAGAGGAGTGTCGCAGCTGTGTAGCCTGCCCTGCGCACGTCTGCTATGTAGCTATCCAAAAGAGTCTTACTACTATCGACGAGCTCTATGTCCTTATAGTTGCGTAGCGGTAGCTTACCCCACCTTACAGCTGGGGGATCCTCATAGAGCTTACGGACTCTATCAGCGGCTAGTATGATATCATTGTCCTTCGCCTGACGCACTATCTCTGTCAGTCTCACCTCCTCAGCTTCTATGCCAAAGTTGTCATAGAGGTAGCTCTGCGAGAGCGCAGGCGAGTCGCTCTGACCTACAGGGGGAAGCTGACACTGATCGCCTACGAAGATAAACTTGCCCTGAGGATTGATATCAAGGAGGTCTTTAAGTAGCCTACCTGATCCAAAGATCGCTTGTCTAGGGTTCGGCTCCTTGAGGTCAGACACCATAGAGGCTTCGTCTACGATATAGAGCATGGAGGGTTCCTCCGTCTTAGCGTCTTGCTTGCCAAACTGCAGTAGCAGCTGTCCCGTATTGTCTACATTGTCATTGGCCTCAATCTCTTTAAGCATCTTATTGATGTCTTTATTGAATCCAATAAACTTGTAGATGTAGTGGTGTATGGTCTGAGCAAATCTCGTTACATCAACCGTATTTGCAGTCTCTGGGTCTGGTGCCGATGTCGCTTTGCGATTGGCTCCCACCTTGTCACTCAGCACCTTGGCAGCTCGTCCCGTGGAGGCTAGCATCACAAAGCGTCTCTCACTTGCGAAAAGCCAGTCGACGAGCTCTCGCATGAGCGTGGTCTTGCCGGTACCAGCAAAGCCCGAGAGTATGAGTACTCGGCTAGCCTCTTGCTCTACGAAGCTCTGGATCTGAGCCAAGGCTTTGCTCTGATCAGCAGTCAGGACTAAGTTGGTCTCGCTCATAGTCATGATAATGGTCTGTGTGCATCAGGGTCTACCTATCTGTAAGGTCTTGCTTGTAGAGAGTTGCCACACAGATCTGCTTTAGTACTCTCGAAATGCCTGAAACTCAAAGATAGACTCCTTCTTGCTACCTTCTAGCTCGCTCGTCTTGCGCTGCGTAGTCGATGCGACACAGCGGACGCCTCGTGCGTGTAGCAGGGTGACAAGGCGAAAGCAGAAGGTCATCTCACCCATAAGGTGAACGGTCAAGTCGCAATCGGGATATTTACTGCTGATCTCCTCTGCATACTCCTCAGCGAGTCTGTGAATCTCCTCTGTAGTCGCTCCTGGATCTATCACAGGGAAGGGCATATCCACCACCTCGCCGTACGCTCTTGCGGCATCAAGCTGAGCCTTGCTCCACTTGTCTGACGAGTGATTGGAGAGATTCAGGAAGAGTGGCGTAGAGGATTCACAATGCGGAGTCGTGGCATCACCATTCTCTTCAATCCACAAGCTTACTTGATCAAGTAAATCTTTTATTTCAGCAGGGATCTTTTGTCCCCCAGTTGCATCTCCTCGAAATCCTGCATGATTGAAGTCATTTCGTAATCTGCCAATCTTTCCATAGAGTCCAGATAACTCTTTTACTATAGGAAGTTTCAGACATTTCCTGACGAAAGACTTCCCTTGTTCAATATTGTCGGAATCGAGTCCCAAATTCCACTTTTCCTCAGCTTGATCTTCTTGTGTGGCGATATAAAAAGCTTTTCCTGCCATCTCTAAGTAGAACTTAACATCGATGAATTCCTTATTGAAGCTATACCCTGCCTGATATGCAGTATACCCCTTTAGAGTCTCCTGTAGGATTGTAATACTCTGCTGGTAGAGTTGCTTATCATAACACCACTGAGCAGCAACAAAGCCATTCTTAAAGTTAGGTGTTCCTTCAAAAGGTTCAAACGAACTTCTGACTCTATCTATCAATGGCACCATTGGTTTGATTAAGCTAGCATCCAGCTTTTTGATTGCTTTGGATAAGTTTTGAAATATGCTACCATCGACAATCCTCTTTCCCCGTATAGTGGTTAGGGTTAGAGAAACAGTATCAAGTTTCTCTCTAAACTGATTAAGAGAAATTGCAGCTTCATTGCTTCCTTCTTTTTTTTGTAGTATTGGAGTTATCCTTTCACCCGCTAGTTCTGATAGAATAGAGGTACGTCCATTGCGTAGGAAGTCTGAGGCTGCTAAGGTCCAGTTCTGCACCTCAACGAGTGGCATCAAGTCGACAAGGGGATTGACGGTCTCATTTGGCTCATAGTTTCCGTATGAGATGTGGACGACCTTCGTCTGCTTTAAGAACTTCGCATAGTTGCACAGTACGAGCAGTAGCATAGGGAGGTAGCGGAAGCTGTGGGTGATGTCTATGTATAGTTCATCGCCCTCCTGGAGCTTGTCGTAGATAGTTTGAAAGACGCTCCATAGTCCCTGCTCGTCGCCATCTTCAGTGATGTTAACGGTCTCAATAGGGCAAGGGAGCTCCATCTCCTCTAGTATGGGTTCCAATCCTCGGTAGCCTTTTTCCTCTTTTTTCCAATTGAGTGTCTTTTCCTGCCAATTGGAAGTCCTCGCAGTAGGTGTGAGAAAAATGTAAGCGATATCTTGTGCCGTCCACGTTTCCTTTACATTGAGAAACTCCAGCGTCGCCTCCTGTATAAAGTGTGTCTCAGAGGAGATAAAGTCTCCCTGTGTATATTGGCACGAGCCATAATTACTCGTTCCTAGTATGGAGATAAATACTTTGCGGTGTGGCATTGGTCTTACAGTTTTAGGGGTTGTGTTAGTTTAGGGCCGTCGATAATGTCTCGTATGCCTAAGATGCGCATACGCTTACTCATGTTTTCTTGTGTAGCCTTTGCGAAGCGCCACATTTGGTGTAGCGTAAAGATGTAGGAGTTGACTCGCAGCCCGAAGTCCTTGCTGATGGCTGCGAGCTTGTAGAGGTACTCGTCGACCACAGACTTGGGCACCTTGCCGTAGCCTGTCATGGAGACCTTGCACTCGATGACGTAGAGGGCGTTGTCCTTGACGAAGACCACGTCTAGCTCATTATCATTGGACGTAGAGGAGAGACGGCAGATCTTGACCGACTTAGCTATATCCTCGTCTCTCAGCTTGAAGTCTCGCTTGATGCGTAGATAGACATACTCCTCAAACCACTCTCCTCCGAGGTAGCGACGTAGCTCTGGTAGTGAGGCTTTCTGAGCGTATCTAAGCTCCTCGGTGAGGTAGAAGTTGCTCATCTTCTGTTCGTTGAAGAGCTTGAATGGTTTCTGTGCTCCACAGATTAAGCCATTGTCATAGTCATACGCTAAGCCGTAGAGTGTGAAGTACTCATTGAGACTGACCCTATAGTCCAGCGAATGGGTTTGATCTGTGGAGAAGTCGTAGTAGCTGTTTTTGCCTATTGGGACATAGACGAAGCTGGCGTTGAACTGACAGAAGTACTCATGCACAGCGAGCGACATAGTCTTGGTGCCACCCGTTATATTGACGACATACTCCACGCTATCAGAGAGTCGCTCCGCATGCAGGGCGTCTAGGATCTCCTTATAGTTGTCGTTGGCGACGACAATGCGCCGCGCACTCCCCTCCTTACGACCTAAAGCTACCTCGAGGTGCATCGCCTTCTCTTGCATCTCCATCTGTGGGGTACTCACGAAGAGCAGATCGCTATACTGCCCCTCCATCTCCTTGATGAAAAGGAAGTTGGGCAGGAGATGATCGCTCAGGATCGATACGATGGTCTTGCTCATAGCTACTTAATACTTAGAAGCCCAAAGATTTCATCTGCCAAGGGTTGTCCCAGCACCTTCGCCACAGTACGCTTAGCACTACCATTCTTCCAACTCTTTTTACCCTTGGCGTTAGCCGTGTCGTAGGACTCTTGGAAGACTTGAGCGATGAGCTTAACTTCCTCCTCGTTGAGAGCCTTGCGGTCCTCTTGCTCCTGTACAGCCTCCAACCACCGATTGATGCTGTTTAGATTGGCATTTAGAGATTTCGTAGCACTTAGCTTACCCTCCAAGCCAGCTTCATAGCGGGCTGCGCTCTTCTCAGCTCGAGCTTTCTCTTCCGCTCGTTGACGTTGCAGATCTTCAAGTGCACTCTTCTTAGCCTCAAACGTCTCTCTGAAGTCTTCGTAGAGAGCATATATGTCGCCATCCATGCGGTGTGCCATCTTTTCGTTCAAACGAGTCAATACCTCCTCTGCTTGCCGTATGGCCTCCTCTAGGGATAAGTTGTCAAGCTCCTCTAGGCGTTGATTGTACTCGGTCTTTAGTGCCTCTAGCTGTTGAGCTTTGATCTGCTCTTCAATACCCTCCGATAGAGAGTCAGGACCTGAGGCGTGTTCTGAGGATAGCTCACTAAAGCGGGGTAAGTAGTACTTATCGCCTCTTCCATTTTGTCCACCTTTGGCATCCTGGAACTCATTAACTCTAGGATCCGTAGACAAGCGCATATACTTGTACTCTTCTGCCTCGTTAGATACCGCACTACCCGCAAGCGCAAAGAGTTCTTGAATCTGAGGCAACTGATGCCAAGATGTGCCGAGATTATCACTCAGCTCATGCTCGAAGTGACCCATATAGTAGTTCGGCTCTTCAAGCCCCTCACCCTCCAGTGTCACTGAGTAGCGACAGCGTCCATAGCCGTAAGGCTTGGCTTGACCTAACTGGTGGTAATAGCGATCTGAATTACTATGAAATGTAAGAGCCGAGAGCAGTGCACCCAGCTCGATAGGACGCAGGTTGTGAAAGACGATATCACCCGTAAAGGTCGCACCACTGCGAACAGGGGTGAGCGTTGAGTCAAGATTCTCATTGCCTAGGCTCTTCTGCCACACACCATCCCTGACGTGATAACGCTTCCAGCCTGCAAGACGGCCATTGTTGTACGTTTGATATTGACCCGTGCGAGCATTACTCCCCTTCTGCTCGATATATATTGGATAGTAAGAGGCCTTCGGAGTCCCCAAGACTAGCGTGACCTCCTCGCTGGGCTCAGCGTTTGTAGAGAAGGCATTGGAAAACTGTACACGCCCTCTCAAGCTGTCCGTCCTACTGGTGTAGCCGAAGATGCACTCGGCAAGATCGTGCATTGCCTCCTCCTTATGGGCTTGAGGAAGTAAGTCATAAGGCGTCTTGTCATAGGGCAACTTATAGAGCAGTGCCAATCCGAAGTCTTTGATCTGGTTGTCCTCTGTACGAAAGAATACAGGTACGCCTTTGTCTGTGTCTGTGAGGTGAGACTTCCAGTAGTTCCAGTCGTCAGAGTCCTTGTAGATGAATTCGTAATGCTCAAACTCCTCCTCTGACAGGCTATAGCACCTCATCCCCTGTGACGAGAAGACAAACTCGTAAAACTTGCCAGCGTTCATACCACGCTCCTTCTTCCATTGGTCTGGAGACCCAGTGAAGACTATGTCGCCAGTAATCTCTCCCCGATCTGCACAGATCACATAGGTGAAGGTGTTGGTTCGGACTTCAGTGAAGGAGATATTTTCGAGATCTTCATCCTTAAAGAGATGATACTTAAAGGCTGCTGTCTTAGGGTCAAATGTCTGACCGCCCTCTTTTGTCGTCTTGTTGATGTCAAAATTCGAATTACGACTAAAGTGTTTCTTTAGTACCTCTCCCCCAAACCAATCATCTATAGCTTGATGACTAATGCGAAGCGGTCTACCATGGTCTACGATCTCGTAGTCATCACCCTTCTTACGCAGGTAGCCACAACGAATTTCCCGCTGCACATTTGGATCCTTTATTGTGTATAGGGCTGTGTTATTCCACTCTCTCTGTGCAAACTTGGCCCGTGTGTCGAGGTTCATCTTTCCGAAGCTCATGATCTCCATAAGATTGCGGACCTCCCCCTTGATAGAGGTGGCTGGGATGAAGTAGCGACCTGACACTTGGCTAAAGCGGTTGTCCTCAGCATCCTTGCTCTGTCCATTGCGAACGAAGATATCGCTCTCAGCCGTGATCGTAAGCCGGATCTTGCCACTTACGCCATCAGAAAACGGCACATCGTGTGAGATCTGGTCTGCCCACGAGGGAAAGTATACCTGGTCGGACAGAGGTATGAAGTTAAATGGTGCGTGTACTGACATAGCGTATTACTTTTCAAATCCAACAAATACGATGCGGTCGAAGACCTTCACGGGGAGGTCTAAGCAAGCAGGCGACTTATCTTCCCTCCAGTAGCGAAGAAACTTGAGATAGCGCTGAGACATCCGATGAGTCACGAAGCGAAGCTGCTCCACCTCTGGGTCATTGAGATCCTCCTCTAGGACATCATATTGATTGATTAGGTAGTGACCATCAGCATGCTTGATAGTTAGGGAGCACTTACCCTCCTGACTATATAGGTAACCCTCTCTGATGAATGGGTTAGCCCCCTCAAAGAGCGTCATATCCAGAGGGCTGTCGCTATACTCTATGGGTGCATCAGCATTACTCAGCCAGAGGTAGCCCTCATAGCGCAGCTCGGTATTAATATCTTGAATCTCTACTCTCATAGTGTCTCGCCATTTCTTTTGATTGAACCACTGAATCGTCCATACCCCTTGTTTACGTTACCTCCTAAGGGAAGCATCCCACTACAGAGATCTCTCAGAGCACTCTCGAAAGCGGTGATAGCCTTGCTAACTTGCTCACGCTCCTCTTGCTCTAGAGCTTGCTTGTCGACGAAGATATCTAGCTTGATCTCCTGAGCGTTGGTATAGACCGCCTTCTCAGAGAAGAGTGCGCCTCCGACGCTTCCGCCTGTAAAGCGATCGATCTTGACATGATTGAAGACATGATCCTCTGTACTATTTGGACGCTCCATAAAGAGATCGGTAAAGAGCACACAGCCACGTCGCTTGTTGCGACCCTGACTATCTTCCTCGCCTCCGAAGAGGAGACGCACAGCTTTGTTGTTTTGGCCCGTATGTTTTTTCTCTAAGTCGCTCCCTTCCAGCCTGTCGGCAAAGATGCCACACTGCTTATTGTAGTGGTAAGCGGTGCGATGCGATAGAGCTCCCTTGACCGAAGAGCTCGGGATGAGGATCGACGCCGTACGCTCTTGGATAGAGCCTACTCCCTCCTGATCCCATACGATCTGCTGCTCAGAGACGTAGACCCGATCCGCTTCACTATCTCCAAGGCCAGAGCCAAACATGAGGAAGTCTACAGGCTGCAATGAGATCTGATAGTGAAGCGTAGCCTCACCCTCGATAGGCTTTAGTTCGTAAGATGCAAAGCCCTCTCGTCCGTCTCGCAGACTAGAAGTGTTGTCTAGATAGAGTCTTAGATCGCTCTCCTGGCTTAGGTCTAGCTTGCGATAGAGAGCCGAGATCACCCGTATACTCCCGAAGCCCTTGCGACTACCGCCTCCCAGACGGAAAGCCTCGGAGCCGATCGTGTCAATAATCTTAAGAAAGTCCGCCTCCTCTCGATCCTCCACGGCAATAAGCTCCATATCAAAGCAGAAGCGCGTACCCCGGAAGACCACCTCCTCGTCAAACTTACCTCGTTGCTCCGCACTGCCTCGCTGCCCTATACGTACATGCTGTCGTATCGGTAACACCTGATAAGCCTCAAGTACAGCATCTGCTGTGTCACGGGGTGCCAAGCCATCGACCACCTCTCCACGGCTGTTGAGGATCTTAGCATCGCTGATGATGAGACGAGAGCCCTCACCACCCCGCGGGTCTTGCCAACCCATGAGGGTGTTGCCTAGCTCTTGAGACTCCAGCGAGTGACGTATCACACCTGAGAGCGAAGTACCTGGTATAAAAGGGTAGCCATTGACATCTCGCAGGACTGGCGCATCGGTCATTATGTTTTTATCTCCACACCCTATGGATAGCGGGCTAGTGGTCTCGATGATGATCCGCGCTGTGTATCGGATTGGATAAAATGTTTGTGCCATATCTTCTCAGAGAGGGGGGTTAGTTGTTGTTTGAGCAGTGCTTGCCCATCATAGAGGCTAGGTTGATCACGAGTTCTTGCAGAGAGCCACTGTTTTGATGTTCATCTAGGAACTTGTCTAGCACCTTCTTGCGCCCGTTCTTCTCCCACTTATCCTTTGCTACGCCATGATTGAGATAGCCTTCGATAGCCCCAATCAAGTTGTCAGGACTATTTGCGACCATAGCCAAGTTGCGGATAGAGCTCCACTGAGAGGCAAAGGCTTCATCTCTCTTGAATAGTCCTCCATGCTCCTTGACAAAGCTATTTACCACATTCCAGACCTTGTTTTGCTCGCTCTGACGAGAGACTCTACTCTCTAGATAGTTCCACAGCAACTGGTCAGCCCCAGTGAGTGCCGGTAAGGCTTCAGGAGCTGGAGTAGCACTGTCTTTTTGACTCGTAGAAGATTTCATAAAGCGATAGCTAGAGCGTCCCGTAGTAGGGTCTGCCTGGAGAAAGGCAGGGTTGTAGAGGACTCGCCCGAAGCCCTCGTTACAGTAGCTCCCGATGTACCTATTATGTAGCCCCTGCGCATTTGTCTGAACGATAAAGACACTCCCCTTCTCAAAGCCACATCGGTCAGAGTCATAGGCGCGGAGCTTGTAGTTCCACGGAGCATACTGGAAGGTGCGTACCTGACACTTGTCCCACAGGATCTGCCCCTCCTCTATGCCTAGCTCCTGAGCCGTGGGGTGAAAGCTCGGATAGCCGTTGTCATCTAGGAAGATCAGCCTAGAGTCCGCATAGACGGCTACGCACCGACCAGCCGTCCCTAGCTCGACAGCCTTATCCGTACTCGTCGGCTCCTCGAAGTCATACGGAGAGATCTCCACGAGTCCAAACTGAGCCGTCCTCGAGCGTCCGATATGTCGCTGCCCGACCAGTGCCGTGATGATCTCCTCGCGGTAAGCTTGCGCCTCCTCATCTATCTCGACTGAGAAGTATAGCGTCACACCTCGCTGCAGTGCCTCTAGACCAAACATTTGCTCGTCCTGAGCACGACGTCTCGCTGAGTCATAGGCAGACTTGATGAAGAAGCTCTTATCCACCTTAACCTCATAGGCCTGACTTTCATCGAAGACATAAAACTCATTGCGCTCCTGCTTGAGCTGCTTCGCTCTCATCTCTGCACTGCTTGGATCAGGGATGAGATAGTTTACATAGCCCCCCCGCTTTATACCGTCTCGCTTGGGACTATAGATGGCGGCGGGGATCTTCACGCTACGGCGATCTCCTAGAGAGGGGTTGGCATCACCAAACCGCACATGACCACTATGAAATATCAAGAAGCTACGCTCATCCTCCTTATCATATAGCTTGCTAGCTACCACCCCCAGGAAGTTGCTCCCGGGGATAAAGGGTAGCGTCTGCGCCTTACCTTCGGTAGCTGGCGTATCGTTGAGTACGATATCAGACAGCAGCTCACACTTAAACTTCAATACCTCCATCATTACTCTACTCTAGAAAGTTTGCAACGGCCGTAGCCTCTATTCCTACCTAAGCCTAGTCGCTTGACAAAGTGCAAAGCGTCCTCCATCAGCGCCTCTTGCTCCTCAGACTCCAAGCCTATGATCTCGCCATATAGCGTACACGGGATAGTCGTCTGGATACGTCGCAGACTATGATCCTTAGCTAGGCCATCATCTCCTATCGCCGTAGAGGCCAGGGTTTGGTATAGCATAGCGGGTAGTGCCTTACACGCTTCAGAGCTTTTTATATGCTGTGTCAGAGCATCACTCAGAGAGGCATTGGTAAAGTGTAGCTTGCCTTGCTGTTTTTCACTACCGAAGAGCGCGTCAACAAGTGTCACATCATCACCACCCCTAAAGTGTAGCACACTAGCCACAGCCTCACGTAGTAATCCCTTGATTGTCTTGCCTGGGATAAAGGGGAGCCCATCTGGGTCCTTTATGACCAGCTCATCAGCATCAGCTCCAGCCGCCTGACCAGAGCCACAGTGCCAGTTAGAGAAGAATTCTACTTGATACTTCATCGCTTCCGTTTCTAATCTTTTGTCACCACATTCATAATGCTATACAGCGAGAGCACATCAAAGGCTGGATATACTGTCTCCATTCTCGGCTCGCCCTTATCATCAGTTTCTTCTCGTTGTCTACATTTCGCTGTGCAGAGCTCTGTGACCAGCTTACTACTAGCACCACTATACACACTCTTCATACGATCTAGATGCTGACTAGCGAAGTCTACACTCCGATGCATGTGCGTGAGCCACTGGCGTAGCCCTGACTTGACACCCTCATCGTCTATCTTCTGAAGTTTATCACAGTACGACAGCAACTCATCTATGGTAAAGTAGCCCGTGCGCTCCGCTAAGTAGTATGGCCCGAATGCAAAGGAGAGAGCATCGGTAGGCATTAGCACGCGCTCAACGATGTCCGCATAGCTCTCTACGTAGCTATCCTCCACCTTGTGAAACATCAGGCACGAGGGGATGCTCCCCCCATCAGCTACGTGAGACTTCGCATCCTTCTTTGCAGCACTGCAGAGTTCCTCCGCTAGCTTATAGCCATAGTGGAAGGGGTAAGAAGACTTGATAAAAGCGACCCCAGCACAGGCCGTCAAATAGGGCAGCCCCGTGGCACCATGCACGATCTCACCTAGCTCTCCCTGCCCCGTATGATACTCAAACTGACGAATGAACTCCTGTGCATACGCTATAGCCAGACTACCACGTATGATCACCGTCATATCATCACCACCCAGCACGACAGGACGCAGTGGATAGGAGTCGCCCTCTCGCACTCCTAGCTTCTCAAAGGCTGCATTGGCAGCACGCTCGGTAGCCTCGTCTAGTAGCTGGGAGAAGCGCCGGTACTGCTCCATGTCTCCCCCGATACTCTGTACGATCTGCCCCAAGCTATTGCCATCTGCATGGACGATAGCGATCCAATCGTTCCTATCCGTCAGCTTTGCGATGTCATAAGGGTATCGATCAGCATCCACCTTCTTATCACTATCAGTGCCATAAAAGCTTTTCTTAGCGAGCGATAGAGCGTGAATATAGCGTCTCTTAGCAGCTGTCGTCATGTCGACACATTTGCCCGACCCCTCAGAGGCGACTAGAGGTAGCCCCGTCTTGTTGGATCGCTTCATACCTAGCGCACCGAGCGTCAGACTAGGCTGGGGCTGGTTACGCTGGCTCCGGAGCTTCTCCTCCAGCTCATTGATGCTATCGGGAAAGTCTCCCGTCATCTCTACGACAGCCTGACTGATCGTGATGCCAGGCGCCTCGATCATCACACGACGAGGGAAGTCGCGCACAGTCTTAGCACAGGTCTCTAGATCGTCAAAGTAGTAGCGCACATTTCCCGCAGCGCCGATGATCAGAGCCTCATCACGATAGGGCGCTCCGACCGTCTCGCGAAAGAGCTGCGTGCAGATCTGCGCCACCAGCTCACTAGCTCCCACGATATCTTTCAGCTCATTCGTCTGAAAGATAAAGTTTTGGATCCCTTGCACAGAGGCACCATATAAGTATCCCATGAGTAAGTCCTTTATTTAGTTCCTAATTCTTGTCAATGTCCCAAAGCCTACACTAGCATGCCGGCCCAATCCGATCTGATCGGGCAGCGATACGTTGGCAGCAAACTGTACGTCGAGCGTCACCAGTGGCACGCCCTTGTACTTCACAGATCGCATAGGTGTCATGGCTGTAATCTCCGTCTCGAGCAGCGAGGGGACGAAGATGCCCACCCCCTTGAGCATCGAGAGTACATTACCCGTGAGGATCTGCTGCAGCTTCAGTACACGAGCCACCAGCCCTCTCTCACGCTCAAACAGCTTGTAGTTCTTATCATTCAGCGGTAGCCAGTCACTCAGCTGATAGATCACCGGCACATCACTCATCTCCACCACATGTCTATCCGCATCGATATGCTCTATCCTTAGCGTCACGTGACGCTTGCCGATCATCGTCTCCAAGCTCTCCGCCTGAAGCAAGTCCCTGAGCGCATCCACACCATCGGCCACACAGACCAGTGCCGCCTTGCCATCGATCTGTCTATACTGGATCAACGGGTAAGCATAGCGTAGCCCACCAGCCTCATGATTGTGATATATCGTATTGTCTCGAGACAGCAAGCTGATGATGGCACCACGCAATAGCGGTAGCTCCCATCTTGCGATCGGTGTGTCAAATCGCACTTGCAACGTTCTCAGTTCGCCCATATCTATTGCTAAGTCTTTGTCTACACCTTTACGTCCCCTCTATGCTTCCTTATAAGCTCCTAAAGAGTTATAAATGTGTCTCTCCGCAAAGATAACAAAAAAGAACTTGTATAGACGCAGTGCGTCCGTTCCCGAACGACGAGACGAGTAACAATGATGTACGGACGCGCGGCTCGTATCTAGTCGGAGGGCGTCCATTGTGTCAAAGCAAGACGTGTAGCCCTTTGTAGGGACGCACGGTCTGTGCGTCCGTCCCCGTTAAAGCAAGACGAGTAGCCCTTTGTAGGGGCGGACCTATGTGTCCGCCCGTTCTCGTCAGAGCAAGACGTATAGCCCTTTGTAGGGACGCACGATCTGTGCGTCCGTCCCCGTTAAAACCATGACGCTGTAACCTTTGATACAACGGACGCTCAGACCGAGCGTCCCTACAAAGGGTTACACGTATCGTGTTGTGTCCGTTATATATACGAGTTCCAAAAAGAGTTCCCCTCTTGGAATTCTTTAGTTCTATCGGAGGAACTAATCGGACAGCAAATAGATATAGATATCATCATCCATCAGCGTAATACGCTATTCTTTTTGCCCCCCATATAGGAGTGGTGTTGACTTTTTGGAGCCTGTTGACTTTGCCAACAGGCTCTTCTTTGTATGACGGGCATATCCTCCCCCCTAGATGATCATTCAGGGGGACTTAATCCTTGTTTTTAATGGAAGATGCTCTGCGAGACCTAGAGGATAACGTATCTCAACTTACAACTAAGTGGTCTTAATCCTTGTTCTAATGGAAGATGCTCTGCGAGATGAATGAGATATTACTAGTCACAGCGACCACCATTGTCTTAATCCTTGTTCTAATGGAAGATGTTCTGCGAGGATGTCAATTCACTTCGATAGAGGATCCGATAGCTGTCTTAATCCTTGTTCTAATGGAAGATGCTCTGCGAGAGCTGGACGCTATCAAGGTTGAGAAGCTAAGTCTTAGTCTTAATCCTTGTTTTAATGGAAGATGCTCTGCGAGGCTATCAGCGTTTCCCGTATGAGTGGCGAGCCCGTTGGTCTTAATCCTTGTTCTAATGGAAGATGCTCTGCGAGCGCCTTCAGTACTGTGGTAAGGCTGTCAAGCAATTGTCTTAATCCTTGTTCTAATGGAAGATGCTCTGCGAGGAAATATGATATTGCTGGTCTAATTCTTCTCTCTTGGAGTCTTAATCCTTGTTCCAATGGAAGATGCTCTGCGAGGCTACAGTTTAACAACACTTACTCTATCCAAGACTTGTCTTAATCCTTGTTCTAATGGAAGATGCTCTGCGAGTGGATGAATATAAGTTCTGCATACTAAATTACTGGTCTTAATCCTTGTTCTAATGGAAGATGCTCTGCGAGAAGCAGCAGAAAAGCAAGGTATCTTTGCAGATGGCGTCGTCTTAATCCTTGTTCTAATGGAAGATGCTCTGCGAGTCACATTTGAAGAATCTTGGACTCTTGAAGAGTTCGTCTTAATCCTTGTTCTAATGGAAGATGCTCTGCGAGAGTTTAGAGGCTTCTTTGACAATCGACCACTTGACGTCTTAATCCTTGTTCTAATGGAAGATGCTCTGCGAGCGCGCTATGTCTGTTCAGCTCTGGCGAGCAATCTAGTCTTAATCCTTGTTCTAATGGAAGATGCTCTGCGAGCCCACTAGGTAGCACATACAACCCGACCGGTATCTCTGTCTTAATCCTTGTTCTAATGGAAGATGCTCTGCGAGTGGAAATGAACTATCCTTGATGATGCTGTTTACTATAGTCTTAATCCTTGTTCTAATGGAAGATGCTCTGCGAGTACCTACTCCGAGGATGATGAAGATAGTTACGTTGTCTTAATCCTTGTTCTAATGGAAGATGCTCTGCGAGAGCTAATTTTAAGACGTGTTGAGTGTCAGTTAGTTACAACGCTATTTTCGGAAAATCCGCTTGATTTTCGAGAAAAAAGTGTACCTAACCGCTTGCAAATATACGAATTTTCTAGACTATGCCTTACCCTCAGTGAGCGATCTCACGAGTAATTCGCAAGTACGGATGCACATCTCTAATCTCTAATTCGATGGTCACGTGGGAAATGCCAAATCTCCACGTGGCTATTTCTTATTCTCCACGTGGCGGCGAAATGATTCCTCCGAAGTTTCATTTGATTCCTCCGAAGTTTTATTTCTCGCCTACGTGGAGATTTTTTGTTTTCCAAGTGAAGAATCGGAAATTACTACGTGTAACCAGCTGTAGGGACACTCGCTAGTGTCTAGTCGGATGGCGTCCGTTGTGTCAAAGGTTACAGCGTCAAGACTTTAACGAGGACGGACGCACAGACCGTGCGTCCCTACAAAGGGCTACACGTATCGAGCTGACACAGAGAGCGTATCGACCTGATACAGAGAGCGTATCGACCTGGCACAGAGAGCGTATCGAGCTGGCACAGAGAGCGTATCGAGCTGGGCGTTACTGCTGGGTGAGGCTGATGCGGAGGGCGACGCCGAAGGAGGTGTTGTTTACGGGGAAGGAGGCGGTGCTTACGAGCGGGTGATTCATATTCCAGTCGAAGTAACCTCGTATGGTGAGCATACGGCTGAGAGCGTAGTCGGCACTGAACTTGATGACGTGCGCCACGTTGCCATTGGTCGCCTGCGTGAAGGCCTCCTGGATCTTGCGAATGAGCATCGAGGAGTGATTGTACGAGTACTCGCAGCG
>QWCK01003906.1_pt1 | contig 15570 bp, 18 predicted proteins | sample 1972571 | NCBI WGS metagenome assembly QWCK01 (sample SAMN09866710, study PRJNA288562) | Human gut metagenome isolate term2_stool, whole genome shotgun sequencing... | isolation source: gut | host: Homo sapiens | place: USA: California
ATAACAGAAATTTTGAGTTGCTTGAGCCGTATGAAGGGAAACTTTCATGTACGGTTCTTAGGGGGGAAGGCTCCCGTAAGGGAGCTGACCTACCCGGCTCGCGGGCAATATCAATCAGGCGTTGCAGGTCGATTCTGTGGTCTGCAATTTCGACCGCTATCCCTACGAGGTCAATACCTACGCGCGGCAGATGATTATCCGCGAGAGCAACGTGACGGAGCGCAGCCTCGTAACGCGCTGCCGCCTGCTGAACGCCTCGCGCTCGGACGACAACCCGAACGGGTTTACCATCGAGGGCTTCACGATTCTGGAAAACCGCGACTTGCAAACATTGGAGAGATAGGCGTATGGGAAAGTGTATGAAACGTGTCCGCGATTGGACGGGCAAGCAGGATGAGCGGCTGCGCCGAAAGTTGGAGGCGCTGCCGCAGCGGACGAAACTCGCCGTCGTTCTGGTGATCTTTACCTTTTTCGCCGTCTGCGCCCTCTTTACGTTCGGGACGGCACTCTACCAAATCGGACGGGAAAACGGACGGCAGATAGAGATCGAACATATCAGAGAGTTAAACCTGCCCCAAAAGCAGGACAGTATCAACCTTTATAAATATTACGATTATGGAACCGACGAACGAAGCGAGAGCAGAGGATAAATCTATTTATACTATGCCTCGCAAGGAGGAGGAAGCCGCAAGGCAACAAAACAAAAATCCGACCTCCTCCCCGAAAGAGGCGAAGCCTGAACAGCCGCTTACGCCGCAGCAGCGGCAGCAGCGTCGCAAGATGCTCGTGTACCCGCTTATGGGGTTGCTTTTCGTGGGTTCGATGTGGCTGATCTTCGCACCCTCCGAAAAGGAGAAGGCCGAGGCGACGCAGGGCATGGGATTCAATACCGAAATACCGCAGCCTGCAGAGTCGGGCATCATTGCCGACAAGCGCACCGCCTACGAGCAGGCGCGGATGGAAGAGAAACGGCAGGAGCGCCGCTCGCAGATGCACGACCTCGCCTCCTTGTTCTCGGACAAGGAGGAAGAGCCGCAGGGCGGGCATGATGACTTCGACCTGCTGAATCCGGAACCCGAACAGCCCGCCCGTACCTATGGCGGCGGCAGTTCCCGACAGACGATCCGCTCCTCGGCCTCGGCATATCAGGACATCAACCGCACGCTGGGCGGCTTCTATGAGCAGCCTGCCGACGATCCTGAAAAGGAGGAGCTGCGCGAGCGCGTCGAGGAGCTGGAGGCGATGATGGCGCAGCAGGCCGCGCCCTCCGGTGCGTCGCTCGACGATCAGGTAGCCCTGCTGGAGAAGTCCTACGAGCTGGCGGCCAAGTATATGCCTGCGGGACAGAACGGTGTGCAGCAGCCCTCCTCGGCAGGCGACGGCAAAAACCAAAAGGCGCATACCCGCAACGGCAAGGCGGTGGCGATGCCCGTGCAGCAGGTAACGACGCGGGTGGTGTCGGCACTGACGCAGCCGATGAGCGACGCGGAGTTTATCGAGGCGCATAGCGGGGAGTGCAACTACGGTTTCCACACGGCTATCGGGAGCGCAAGCACCGCCGAAAAGAATACCATCGCGGCCTGCGTACACTCCGACCAGACCATAACCGACGGGCAGACCGTCCGCCTGCGGTTGCTGGAGCGGATGGAGGTGGCCGGAATACGCATCCCACGCAACACCATAGTCGTGGGTGCGGCACGGGTGCAGGGCGAACGCCTCGGTGTGGAGATTACCTCGCTCGAATACGAGGGGACGATCATTCCGGTCGAACTCGCCGTATTCGACAGCGACGGGCAGGAGGGCATCTTCATCCCCAGCTCGATGGAGATCAGCGCGGTCAAGGAGATTGCCGCCAACATGGGTTCGTCGCTCGGTTCGAGTATCAACATCTCCACCGACGCCGGGGCGCAGCTCGCCTCCGACCTCGGAAAAGGAGTGATACAAGGGACGAGCCAATACATCGCCCGGAAGATGCGCGTCGTCAAAGTGCATCTGAAAGCCGGATATAAGGTAATGCTTTATCAGCCGGAGAATTAACAGACAACCGATTATTAAACCGGGGTTCTTAACCCCACCACTAAATCCACAATGAAAATGAAAAAGATTTTTGTAATGATGTTCGCCCTTTTAACGGGCATCGGTGCAGTCAATGCACAAGAGCAGGTAACGACGGAGAACGGCACGCAGCAGGCTGCCGATAATGCGGTGCAAAGCATCGAAACAGAGCAGGAGCCGGAGAAGATCGCCTTGCAGAAAGAGGTCTATCCGCAGGCGGAGGCCGACGGCGACCTCTATCACGGCCTCACGAAGAAACTCACGTTCGACCGCATGATTCCCCCGCACGGGCTGGAGATTACCTACGACAAGACCGTCCATGTCATCTTTCCGGCGGCGGTGCGCTACGTCGATCTCGGCTCGCCGAACCTTATTGCGGGCAAGGCCGACGGTGCGGAGAATGTGATCCGTGTGAAGGCCACCGTGCGCGATTTCCGCACGGAGACCAATATGTCGGTCATTACCGAGGACGGCTCGTTCTATACCTTCAATGTGAAGTATGCCGCCGAACCGCTGCTGCTCAATGTCGAGATGTGCGACTTCATCCATGACGGCAGCACCGTGAACCGCCCGAACAATGCGATGGAGATTTACCTCTCGGAGCTGGGGAGCGAATCGCCGCTTTTGGTGCGTCTTATCATGCAGTCCATCCACAAGCAGGACAAGCGCGAAGTGAAGCATATAGGCTGCAAGCGCTTCGGGATTCAGTATCTACTGAAAGGCATCTACACGCACAACGGGTTGCTCTATTTCCACACCCAGATCAAAAACGCCTCCAACGTGCCGTTCGACGTGGACTTCATCACGTTCAAAATCGTCGATAAGAAAGTGGCCAAGCGCACGGCCATCCAAGAGCAGGTCATTTTCCCGTTGCGTGCCCACAACTACGCCACGCGCGTGGCCGGAAAAAGGGACGAGCGCACCGTATTCACGATGGCGAAGTTTACCATTCCCGATGACAAGTGTCTCGTCGTGGAGCTGAACGAGAAGAACGGAGGCCGCCATCAGTCGTTTACCATCGAGAATGAAGACCTCGTGCGTGCGAATGTCATCGACGAACTCAAAGTGAAATAGCCATGAAGCGCTTTTTAATCATCCTCGTAGCGTCGCTCGCCCTCTGTGTAGGGCGGGCCGACGCCCAACGATGCCTCCCCAAGATGCGGGGCATCGAGCTGAAGGCGGGTATGGCCGACGGGTTCTACTCGCACGCGAGCCGTGCCGAGACGAGTTACTATTTCGGGGCGGCGCTTGCCACCTACACCAAAGGCGGCAACAAGTGGGTGTTCGGCGGCGAATACCTGCAACGCTATAATCCTTATAAGGAGAGCCGCATCCTGACGGCGCAATTCACGGCGGAGGGAGGATTCTACTACAATTTCCTCTCCGACGCACGAAAGATTTTCTTCGTCTATATCGGCGGTTCGGCGCTCGCCGGATATGAAACGGTGAATTGGGGCGAAAAGGTGCTGTTCGACGGTTCGTGCCTTGCGAGCAAGGACGCTTTCATCTACGGCGGGGCGCTCTCGCTCGAAGTGGAAACCTACCTCGCCGACCGAATAGCCCTTTTGGTAAATGTCCGCGAAAGGTGTTTATGGGGCGGCTCGACGGGGCATTTCCATACGCAATACGGGATCGGCCTTAAATTCATCATCAACTGACGGCATGACGATAGATGAAATGCGGCAGTTGCCTTTGGAAACCTTTCTGCAACGGCTGGGGTATCATCCTGCCATGCGGAAACGAAACGATTTGTGGTACAACGCTCCCTACCGCGAGGAAAAGACGCCGTCGTTCAAAGTCAATACGGACAGAAATATCTGGTTCGATTTCGGGGCGGGACACGGAGGCGATATTTTCACCCTTGCCGGAGAGTTGATCCGCAGCACGGATTTTCTCACGCAGGCGAAATACATCTCGGACACTGTAGGCGGGAATTTCGTGCCGCTCCCTGCGCCGCGACCTGCAAAGGAGCGTGCCACCGAGCCTGCATTTCAGCAGGTCGAGCAAAAGACGCTGATCTACGGCGTGCTGAAAGACTATCTCGCGCAACGGGGCATCTCCCCGGAGGTGGCCGCCCGACATTGTCGGCAGATCAGCTACCGCGTACACGGGAAACCCTATTTCGCTATCGGGTTCCCGAACGTGTCGGGAGGATGGGAGCTGCGCAGCAAGCTGTTCAAAGGTTGTGTTCCCCCGAAGGACATCTCCCTCGTCTCGCATCGGAAGACACCGACGGATGTCTGCGACGTGTTCGAGGGGTTCTTCGACTTTCTGTCCGCCGCGACGCTCGGAGTGGCCGAGGGCAACGATGCGGTGGTGCTCAATTCGGTCGGCAATCTGGCCAAGTCGTTTCCCCGTCTGGACGATTATGCGAAAATCAACTGCTGGCTGGATAACGACGAGGCGGGACGAAAGACGTTCGAGGCGTTGCGTGCCCGCTACAAGGAGAAGGTGGTCGATTGTTCGGGGCTTTATGCCGGATGCAAAGACCTCAATGAACACCTGCAAAAGAAATTGCAGGAGAAAACGACGAATAACAAAACATTAAAATTCAGGTTATGATTAGAAGTTTCAATATCACAAGATTAGGTTTTTCTTTTTTCATCGGGATGATGGCTTGTCTGCTTTCGTCCTGCGACAATGAGCTGGAGGTTCGACAGGCGTACCCGTTTACGTTGGAGACGATGCCCGTGCAGACGAAGATCGTAAAGGGTGAGACCGCCGAGATACGATGTACGCTCCACCGTGAGGGGCGCTACGACGAGGCGCGGTACACGATCCGCTACTTTCAGCCCGACGGCAAGGGGACGCTCCGCATGGATGACGGCACGGTATTTCTGCCCAACGACCGCTATCCGCTCGACCGCGAGGTGTTCCGTCTCTACTACACCTCCGCATCGACCGACCAGCAGACCATCGACATCTACGTCGAGGACAATTTCGGGCAGGTTGTACAACTGACCTTCGATTTCAACAATGAAGAACTTAGAGAATAAAACTCTCAATGATGATGTTGATAAACACCTGACAAGATTTTGTCGGGTGTTTATTTGTGATTACATTTGTATTAAAAATATTCAATATGGTTTTCAATATAAAATATGAGAAAAGAGTAGTTTGTTTTATAGATATTTTGGGGTTTTCTAATATAATCAAGAAAACGACCAGAACGACAGATAGAATAAACTTCGATTTACAAAATATTGTAAATGCTCTTGATTTTGTTCATAAGCATTTTTCAGAGTTAAGTTTAGATTATGAAGGATTAATTCAGCTATCTCAATTTAGCGACTCAATAGTTATTAGTTTTTCTGTGAAAAATCGATCGGAAATGATTGTTTTGTTTAAGAATATTAAATATGTTCAAGTTCAATTATTGAGCGAATACGGTATTTTAATGAGGGGTGGAATTGTTATAGGAAATGTTATTCACAATGACTCTTTATTACTAGGCCCTGCAATGATTGATGCTTATATGTTAGAATCCAAGTGCGCAATGAGTCCTCGTATTGTTATTGATCCAAAAGTGATTTATCAATATAGGAAAGCTGTGAAAGAGCATACGAAGGATGAGAGAGCTGATAATGAACCCACATTCAATAAAGATCTTGATGATACATATTATATTGATTATTTCAATTTTAATGATATTGAATTTTACTTGAATGGTAATCCCCAAAAGTATTACTCGGATATATGTAAGATTGTGCGAGATAATGTTAATAGTACTGATATTAGTATTCGAGTAAAATATCTCTGGATAAGGAATAAGTTAAAAAAATGTTCGTTTTACAAAACAGGGACGGAATATAAAGAAATATATAAAAGAATCATTACCGATAGAAACAAAGAGTGAAAATAGTTTTATTTAGTGTTTATGCCTTAAAATGTCGATAAGAGGAATTTAAGTTAAACAATATGTACGATACCTTCTCAAAATAAGAACAGTTGCCTCGGCTCTAAATATTGCTGTTTGATCTCTTTGAGTTTCGCCGTGAGTCTGCGAATCTTCGAGGCGTTGTAGTTACAGCCGTCGGAGCTATGCTCCATCGCATAGGCGTAACGCTGTTCCAACTCGGTGATGCCTTGTTTTACGGCGGTTTTGTAGTCGCTGATCGGCTCGTCCCAGACCGACGGATGGCTGCCGCCGCCTGCACCGCCCGTGCTCCAATCGACCGTAACGGCATACGTGCCGTCTATCGACTGCCCGATAAGGATTGTATTGAATATATCCAGCTCGATACGCTCCACGATAGGGAGCATCCCGCGTATCCATCCGTACTCGTCGAATTGCTTGGCCGCATAGCCGAAAAGCAGTCCGCGTTCGTATGTCCGCACGTTAAGGATAATCTTGTGGACGCTGTTTCCGAAACTCTCGAAATAGGAGATCCGTTCGGTGTTGTCCCGACGGACAGCCAAGAGGTAACGCAGGACTGCGTTACGCTCTACTCGGCACGGGTTGTATTCCAAAATCGCCTCTAACTTCTCTTGCTTGGTATATTCTTGTATAGGTTTCATAATGATTCTATTTAGGTGGGTTGAACTTATGCCGAAATGAGGTTGGCGACGGAGGCATGGCGTTGCAGCCACTCCTGCACATACTCTGCGTTGTATTCCGAGGTAATGACCGCCGTATGTTCGTCCGTCTGCGTGAAGCGTGTGCTTTCGTAGCTGTCGATCCACTCTTTGAGCGAGGCGACGCCCCATGCTTCCACGTCGTCGAAATAGTTGTCCAATGTGCGGATCGGCTCCGCAAAGGTTACTATCAATGTCCGGTAATTTACTGTGTTCTTTTTCATCGTTCGTCTATTTATTGTTTCTATTATTCAACCATGTATCCCGTTTTGTTCGGCACTCCTCCAATGTCGGGGCGACGCAGGAGAACAATTCGCCGTCCGTATGTCGGTAGTCGTATTGACAAAGTCGTTTCTTTCTGCGTGGGGAAAGAGTGAGGGTAAAATACTCGTGGCGTTCTTCTGCGGTCGGGCAAACCGATACGCCGTTTACTGTCATTTTCGTTTTCATTGTCGTAATCTTTTAGGGGTTAAAACTCTGCTTTCATCAGCCTGCACCTGAAATATTGGGTTTGGTCGCTGGGCTTGCGCTGGTGTACCCATAGATGATGTGCGCCGAAACCGTACACGAAATAGTCGTCGAGCGGCACTTGGGTTTTCAAGCGTTCGAGACCTTGCCGCAGGCTCTCTTCGCCATCGGCAAAAAGAATGGTGTTCACAAGGCGGAAATAGGTCTCCGTCACTTCGTCGCAATAGGGACAAAAGAAAGATTCGATCGTTACGTTCATAATGCTTTGTAATTAGAGTGTTAATAACCAAAAGAGAAAACCGAAAAGGGCGACCGCAGAAAGCAGGAAAACGATGCAGCCGAACAGAAAGCGGGTAATACCTTCTATAATCTCCTTGCAGAGCCATAGACCTATCGACCATGCCCAAATGCCGCCGCCGAACATACTGCTGACAAACATTGCCAGAACCAACCAAAATGCGATTTTTAATATTGCTTTCATCTTTGACCTCCTTTTCTTGATTGATGCGGATTTGAGAGTGGAGGGAGTGAGTTTCTTATCCTAATCTGCCGCTCGTTTATCCGACATTTTTTTTGATGCGTCTTTCGGTCGCGTCGGTCGTTTCGTTTCAGGGGCTTTTCGGTGTAGAGGTTAGGACGTACAAGGTTTTTGAGAATAAATACCTCGCAACCGGAGGGCGCAGGGAAGATTTTTCGCAAAACCGCAAGGTTAGACCTTGTACGTCCGTCAAGACCTCGTAAACACCTTTGCACCTGCAACGTAACGACGCCACGACGCGATGGTAAGACAGTGAAAATGGAGGTAAACGAATTATTAGGCAGATTCGAGAATGTTGAAAATGAATATATGGAGCAAAATATAGTCTTTACTGTTTGTATATCTCAAACATACTTGTTAAATTTGCATATTATGGCAATTATTAAGCAGATGAGGCAAATAAATCGACTGAAAGTAGTGCTTGCGGAGCAAAGAAAAACCGGGAAATGGTTAGCGCAAGCATTAGGTAAAAACGAATCGACTGTTTCTCGTTGGTGTACTAATGAAGTTCAACCTTCGGTAGAAACTTTATTAGTAATTGCTGAAACTTTGAAAATCGATATCAAAGAGTTGTTTTGTTCTACACAAATTGATAATAAAAATGAAAACATCGAAATATAAAGCTATCGATTTTTTCTGCGGAGGAGGCGGAATGACTTGTGGCTTAAGACAGGCGGGAATTAATGTTATAGCAGGTGTGGACTTTGATCAAGATGCCAAAGAAACATATGAATATAACAATTCGGGAAGTGTTTTCATTCAAACTAATATCAAAAATTTGCGGAGTAATTATTTTGAGCGAAAGTTTGGGATACAGCAAAACGACGATTTTTTGATTTTAGTAGGATGCAGTCCTTGCCAATTTTATAGTATAATTAATACTGATAAGAACAAAGCCTTAAAATCTAAGGATTTGTTGAAAAATTTCGCTCGGTTTATTGAGTATTATAGACCGGGATATGTATTAGTGGAAAATGTCCCGGGTATAATCACAAACAAAGATAGTATTCTACCTTATTTCTTGCGTAAATTGGAAGATCTCGGATACAAAAATCCTGTTTATAAGGTTGTAGATATGAGTTACTACGGCGTACCTCAAAGCCGTCGAAGATTTTCTCTTATTGCAACACGATTAGAAAATGTTAATATACATTTACCAAATGCAGACGATAAAGAGGCCGTATTAGCCGATTATTTGGGTGAACAGAACGGTTTTCCAAAAGTTAGAGCAGGACATAAAGATAGTAGTGCATTCAACCATACGGTTGCTGGCTTAAGCGATGTGTGTCTTAAACGATTGGCTAAGACTAAGCATAACGGTGGAAATAGACTTGATTGGGCAAACGATCCGGAATTGCAATTACCTTGCTTTGTAGGGAAAGATGATTGTTTCAAAGATACGTTCGGACGTATGTGGTGGAATCGACCGGCATCGACTATTACAACTAAATTTTATAGTATCTCTAACGGACGTTTTGGACATCCAGAAGAAGATCGGGCTCTATCTTTACGAGAAGGTGCAACATTGCAAACATTCCCAAAAACCTATGTGTTTAAAACAAATAGTATTGCCGCAACGGCAAAATTGATCGGTAATGCAGTTCCATGTGAATATGCACGACGATTAGGTGAAACGATAAAAACACTGGAAGACAATGGCACAATTTAAAACCCGAGCAAGAGCTCTCGACTTATTAGGTCGACAACAAATTGCCGGTATTCCTACGGCCATTAACGAACTTATAAAAAATGCACATGATGCGTATGCTGATAAGTTCGATATAGATTTTCTCCGATGTAATAATTTGTTGGTGTTACGCGATGACGGTCTCGGCATGACAAAAGAGGAATTTGAAACTCGTTGGCTTACACTCGGGACCGAAAGTAAATTGTCAAATAGAAAGACTAGTTTGCCACCTATTGACATTTCAAAGCCAAGACGTCCTATCATGGGAGAAAAAGGCATAGGAAGATTGGCTATCGCATCAATCGGAAGTCAGGTTTTGATCATATCGAAAGCAAAATTAAGATCAAAAGAATACGATATTGTTGTGGCTTTCATTAATTGGGAGATATTCGAATTGCCTGGTATTAACTTGGAAGATATTGTTATTCCGGTAAGAGAATACTCTCATATGCCGAATGCTGTCGATATTGATAGTATTAAAAATGAGGTAATACAATCCCTGAGCAAATTAAACGAAAAAGAACTTATTGATGACAAGGATTTTGAAAAAATAAAAGGTTCTATTACATCTTTTCAAGTTGATCCGTGCCAACTGTCTTTACAACTACAACGAGGATTTGAATTAACTAATGGCTACGGAGGAACTCAATTTTTCATCTCTCCCGTTTATGATACGATTGTTTCCGATATAGAGGGAGACGGTAATTCGGACGAAGCTACAAAAATCGAGAAAATGTTGATGGGATTCCACAATACAATGACTCCCGATCATCCTGCTCCTGTTATTGACATTTCATTTAGAGACTACAGGATAAATGACGGTAGTTTTGTCAGTATCATAGATAAAGATCATTTTTTTACAACAGAAGAATTTGAATTGGCGGATCACCATTTTCAAGGACAATTTGATGAATTCGGACAATTTAAGGGATTAGTAAAAATATATGGAGAGAAAACATATGATCACATTGTAAATTGGCGGGATAACTATTATAGAGAAACCGAATGCGGTCCGTTTAAAATTAATTTAGCATATTTACAAGGAGAGTTGAAGAGCTCTCGTGTAGATGTTGAAAATTATGCTAGAATTAAAGCCAAAGGCGATAAATTCGGCGGGTTATACATATATAGAGATAATATTCGAGTCTTACCGTATGGTGATTCCGATTATGATTTTCTGGACATTGAAAAAAATCGTTCAAAACGAGCATCAACATATTTCTTTTCCTATAGACGAATGTTCGGTGCTATTGAAATAGCAGATCGAGGACACAGCGGCTTGGTAGAGAAAGCTGGGCGTGAAGGTTTTATTGAGAATAAAGCATATCGCCAACTTCAAGCAATTTTAAAAAACTTTTTTGTACAACTTGCTGCCGATTTCTTTAGTGAAAAAAACAAAACGGCACAATCCGAGTTTTTCAACCAGAAGAAAAACGAATTCAATGCGTACCATAACGCACTTGAGCGTCGGGACAAATTGGCTAAATCAAAAAAAGAAAGATTTGCTCGTGAACTTGATATCTTTTTTACTGGCCTAACGGAACATAAATTCGAAGATGAATTGGAGGGGTTACTTACGAATTTCAGGAATGATTTACACTCTGTTTTATACATTAACGATGCGGATGAAGCAAGCCAAAAGATTATCGATCTGGAATTTAGCATGAGACAAAAAGTTGCCGATTATAGAAAAAGAATATCGGTGACAAGTCCCAAAGGATTTGCAATGTCAAAATCAATGAGAACAGATTTTGATACGTACCTTAGTGAAATCAAAATTCTAGAGCAAACGGTATTTAAAAATATAAATGAAAACATTGATCAACTAATCGATGATTATACAACACAACTGAATCTGGAAATAAGCAAACGAAAGCGCTTAGAACAAGCGGTAGAATTGATTTCTGCCGAAGCTTTATCTCTTAATAAGAAAAAGAAAAGCGAAACTAATGATGTTGTTTCCGATGTTTCTCGTAAAATTAAAGCTCTTACGAATGAGTTGATAATCGATTTGGATAATCAAATACGAAGCGTAAAGGATCAATTTAAATTATTGGCAACCGATAAAGCCGATAATTTCGATTTGGTAACGGAACGCAAAAGAATGGAAGCCGAAATAGAATCCATAAGTAGCCGAAATACGGATGTTATGGAGCGTATAATCCGACAGTTTGAAAGTTTCTACATTGAAAAAAATGAAGACGGTCAAATAATTACAAATGACCAAATAGCGGAAGCCACTTCAGAAGAATTGGAGGAGTTACGGGAACGATTACAATCTGACGTTGAATTAAGCCAATTAGGATTGGCTGTCGGAATATTACACCATGAATTCAACGGTACGGTTAATTCGATTCGGCATAGTCTGAAAGATCTAAAAGCATGGTCGGATGTAGATATTAAGTTGGAAGGAATATACAAAAATATCAAAGTTAATTTCGAACATTTGGACGGCTATTTAAATTTATTTACTCCGTTAAATAGGCGCTTGAATCGACGTCGAGAAGAAATATCTTTATTAGATATTAAAACATTCTTAATAGATTTATTCAAATCCCGCCTTGAACGACACAATATAGCTTTCAAACATACTAATGGATTTGCAGGTCGAAAAATATACGGATTTCGTTCTACATTCTATCCTGTATTTGTGAATATTATTGATAATGCCATTTACTGGTTAAAGCAAAGTGATGTCTCTGAAAAAGTCATTCGGCTGCACGCGGATGATACGGGTATATACATTTCCAATAACGGTATTGAAATAAAGCCTCAAGATAAAGAGAGAATTTTTGAGCTAAGATTCTCTAGAAAGCTAAATGGAAGAGGGTTGGGATTGAGTATCAGCAAAGAGGTGTTAAATGCAGAGAATTATGATATATTTGTGGTGCAACCTAAGGAGGGCTCTACGGTTACTTTTAAGATTCAAAAAATGTAATAACAATATGGCTGACAGATTTATAGAACAATCGAAAGAAATTGCAAACAACTTTATACAAAATATTGTTTTTATTGATGATAAAGCATATAAAAGTGATATTACTAATAATGCATTTAGTGCATTAGATGTATCGAATGTATTTGCACAAACAGGGAAAATATGTGCTATATATGCTCCTAAATCCATTTCGGATATTAATAGTTACAATACTATCCTGAACAAAGCAGATGTTGTTATTTTAGATTGGTATTTAGATATTAAAAAAGAGGAAAATCAGGTAGAAGATCCCGAAGCAGATGCTGATAATGACGATCCTCGCGGTGAGTTTACATTAAAATTGATATCTGATTTATTATCACAAACAGGGATGTTGAAATTATTGATTGTATATACTGGAGAAACGGATTTATTTGAAATTACGGACAGTATATATCAAAAAGTGAATCAACATTCCTTTCATAAAGGAGATTGTGTTATTCGATCTTCAAATTCTAAAATATTGGTTCGAGCTAAAAGCCAAAATTCGGAAACTCAATTTGCACATAATCCGGAATTGAAAGATAAAATAGTATCATATGAAAGTCTTCCAACTTTAATTGTTGAGGAATTTGCAGACATGACTAACGGGTTATTGTCGAATTTTGCCTTGTCTTCAATATCAGCAATAAGGAATAACACTTCCAGAATGTTAAGTGTCTTTTCTCCTAAATTAGATCCAGCATATCTTGGACACAAAGTATTATTGGAAAATACATTCGAATCCAAGCAATTATTAATAAAATTATTTGGCGAAGCTATTTCGGAATTGTTGGAAACAACAGATATTGATACGAAAGATTGGGTTGATAACTGGATTGAAAACCGTATTACAGACGAAACGATAAATATAAATGGTATATCTATTAGCAAATCGAAAGATCTTTTAAAAAAAATGTTCAATTCAGAGCAACCTCGACTTAAAGATAAATATTCAGAAGCTTCAGGAAAAGAAATGTCTAACAAAGACGAGGGTAAATTACAATCATATACCGTAGAGTTATTTGCATATGGTGATATCGATGTGAATAAATCGAATGTTGACTTTGCTGTTTTAACGCACCATAAAAATATATTTCAACCTGCTATTGAGGCTCCTACATTAACACTCGGAACAGTTGTTAAAGCTGTAAAAGATGAAAAATATTACATCTGTATTCAACAAAGATGTGATTCTGTACGGATTAAAGCAGAAAGACGTTTCTTATTTTTACCTTTAGAAGACAAAGGAGAACATCCTTTAATTGTAAATAATGAATTGAAACTATTCCCGAATAAATCCTCGTTCGCAATAAAAACAGTGAAATTTAAGCCGAAAGAAAGTGCTACAATTATTCAAGCATCAAAAGCAGATGGCAAGTATATATTTTCGTCTTCTTACGGGGAAGCCTATGAGTGGGTGGTTGATTTAAAAGAAATGCACGCTCAACGTATCTTGAATAGTTATAGTGCACAACTATCTCGCGTCGGTTTAAACGAATCTGAATGGCTAAGAATATCTAAGTAAGATTTAGAATTATGGAATCTGTTTTTACAATTGGGGATACATATACTAAAAAAGACATATATGGAATATTAGGTGTTCCACTAAATGCTCAAAAAGGAGCATGGGATACTGGATACAGAAAATATCAAAACGAAATATTTGTATTTGTGAATATTAACACTTCTGGTAGAGCTGGTGTGAATTATTTGAATCATTGGAATGGAAGTGTTTTATGCTGGAGAGCAAAGCATAAGAGTACAATCTCCCAGCCTATTATTATGGATATGTTGAATCCATCGGTGGTTAAACATATTTTTACAAGAACAAATAATCTATCACCATTTACATATGAAGGTAAAGGTGGAATACACTCATATGAAAATACATCGCCAGTCCAGATTAATTGGGAATTTAATAGTTTAAATGATATTGATCTTATTGGAGAATTTGAAACCCCCATAACCTATATTGAAGGTGCAACTCAAAAGATTTTAGTTAATTCTTATGAGAGGAATAAAGAAGCAAGACGACAATGTATTCAGTACTACGGTTGTAAATGCATAATCTGTGGATTTGATTATGAAAAATTCTATGGTAAATATGCTAAAGGATTTATACAAGTGCATCATATAAAGCCTATAAGTGAAGTAGGAGTGGAATACGAACTTGATCCAATAAGAGATTTAAGGCCCGTATGTGCTAATTGTCATTCCATAATTCATCGCCGAAAGAAAGTATTAAGTCTTGAAGAAATAAACCAAATGCTCCATAATAAAAATGTCTGATATCTTCTCTTCAGAGAAACGTTCAAATATTATGTCTAAAATTTCAGGTAAAAATACTAAACCTGAAATTTTAATTCGTAAATTCTTATTTTCTAAAGGATTTAGATATCGTATTAATGTCAAAGCATTACCGGGAAAACCTGATATAGTTTTACCTAAATATAAAACTGTAATATTTGTAAATGGCTGTTTTTGGCATGGACATACTTGTAAAAAAGGACGTATCCCATCTTCAAATGCAGATTTTTGGAAAGAAAAAATATTAAATAACAAATTACGAGACAAGAAGAATCTTGATTTACTTACAGAACTAGGCTGGAAAGTTATAATTATATGGCAATGTGAAATTAATAATATAAGTAATAGGAAAATAAGATTTGAATGCTTATTAGAGGAATTAAAATCTCACTACTCTGAAATATCATAAAACGAGATAATGATTCTATTTGTTAGTTAATCTTTTGGGGTTATATCTGTATTTTTGCTATATTTGCAAAGTAATGGAGAAAAACGGGCAGACAAGAAGAAGTCATTAGACGACTATGACAGACAAAATACCGTTACTAAATCGTTACAAGCGTACTTTTTGAAACAGTTATCACCTTGATAATAAGGATTTTCGGAGAGATTGGTTCATAACCCTGTCTCTCCGCAATAAGTATTGAAAATCAATGAGTTATAATAAAAACACCCAATCTTACATATAGAAAGATTGGGTGTTTTTATTATTTTATCTAAGTATATCCAGACTCACCTGCAACGGACTTTAGCTTTTATAAAGATCATTTTGTTCTCTGATCAATTTCGGAAAGTGTCCTTGACGTATTATCTTTCTCACTAGAAAGTTCGGGGGTATTTATGCCCTCATGCCCTCACTGCATGTATAATAGGTTAATTATAGGGTCAACGTAAAAACCTGAGGGATTCATAGATTAAGCATAAATTTTAGTCAGTCTGAATAGAAAGAAAGTCCTGTCCTTTACTCCTCTGAACTGTGTT
>QWCK01003915.1_pt1 | contig 15550 bp, 13 predicted proteins | sample 1972571 | NCBI WGS metagenome assembly QWCK01 (sample SAMN09866710, study PRJNA288562) | Human gut metagenome isolate term2_stool, whole genome shotgun sequencing... | isolation source: gut | host: Homo sapiens | place: USA: California
CTATTTTTATATCTATATTTATAAAATGGGGATATTAGATATTGCAAAGACCATATTCGCAATAGCTCCATGGGGGATATTTAAACACATTTAATCACTAATGTCAATTTTAAATATAAAAAAGCAAGTGGATTTCCACTTGCTTTTTAGTGACCTGACCGGGAATCGAACCCGGGTTTACGCCGTGAGAGGGCGTCGTCTTGACCGCTTGACCATCAGGCCTTATTCTGTTTTGTCTTGACTGTTCGCCGCTGACTCGTATATAATAGCACAGCGGTATGGGTTTGTCAAACATTTTTTTGAAAAAATTTAAAATTTTTTTGGGGGATAGTTTGGAGGGAAAAAAGGTAAGTAAAAAGACCCGTCGGGGAACGGGTCTTTTTAAGGAGAAGGTATTTCGTTTCTTATGGGGGTGTAGCAAAAACTATATAATGTATTGGGGGGTTACGTCTATTATAATAGCATAGGAGTTTGGAAAAGTGTGCACAAAGATTGAAAAATATGAAAAGCTGTTTTGTGCAAAACACACATTTCCGGTATACCGGTGGACAAAGCTTCCAAGAGTACATCCCTAAAAAGGAGGAGGCGGACTGAAAACTTTCCAGTCCGCCGAGTATTATGAAAAAAAGTTGTTTGCATTAACTCTTTACGCTCTTTAGTATAGAAAACAATCGTGAAGAAAGTTTGTTCAAATTGTAAGTAAATTGTGAACGGAATGTAAAGAAATAAAATAGCAACTGGCTGCCATTTGAAAGGCCCTATAGCTTTGCGTCACAGTCTTTCGACTGCTTTGCCTAAAATATATTGTTTCTTTAATTAATACCTTAAAGATTTTTGTGTCAAAAAAAATATAGGGTAAAAGACTTGAAATATGCGGTAAAATTCAGTAGAATAGGCAAAAATCATTAAAAACAAAAGAGGGGGCACAGTATGAAGAGATTGATGCCAATATTTATTGTTATATTGCTGTCAGGCTGTGGCATTTTGACAGCTTATGCGCCTAACATGCTTTCTATGATCGTAGTTGCGGTTATGGGCGTTGTAGTGCTTTTAGGAATTATATATGGACTGATACCGGTACTTACATTTACACAGGGACTGTTAACAGGCCAGAAGAGTATACAGAGAGCCTCGGAAGCAGAGGAAAAGTCGGTCTGGATCACCGCTTTACAGATGGACCGTTTTTTCAGACAGAAGAAAATGGACCAGTTGTTTCGGGAATACAGGGACAAGGTAAAGCAGCAGCGCCAGAATGGACAGATCGTCAGTGATCTTGAAGATATTTTAAATGAAGATGTCCTGGCTCTTTACAGCTGGCAGGGAGTCGTTGCACAGATCCCTGGAACATTAACAGGTCTTGGAATTTTAGGTACCTTTATCGGCCTTCTTAGGGGTCTTAGAAATATTAACTTCGTTACGGTTGAGGCGGCACTTAGCAGTGTGCAGTCCATTCTGACCGGTATTGATACCGCATTCTATACATCCATAGCAGGTGTTATCCTGTCCATTCTTTTTAATATATCTAATAATATCCTCCGTAATACAATGGATCGTGAAATGGGGATCTTTCTGGAAGTTTTTCACAGAGTGGTCCTTCCTACTACTCAGGAACAGGAACGCTACCGTTCCCGCAGAGAGACAAGACAGATCATGGATCTGTTGGACCGTCTGCCAAAGAAAGATGATTATTCAGCTTCCGGTATGGGGGCAACTGCAGACTCAGCCATTGGAAATGAGCGTCTTCTGATGCCGCAGATCTTAAATGGCCTTAAAAAGAATGAATTTATTTTTCTGTTACAGCCTCAGTATGAATTAAATACACGAAAGATCATAGGTGCAGAAGCTTTGGTGCGCTGGAACCACCCGGCGTTGGGCGAGATCTCACCTGCAGTATTTATTCCGGTACTGGAAAATAACGGATATATTACAAAACTGGATCAGAAGATCTGGGAAGATGTATGCGCAATGATCCGCAGATGGATCGATGAGGGTATAAAACCTCTTGCGATTTCCATTAACGTAACAAAAACAGACCTGCTTGCAATGGATGTTGTGGAGATCTTTGATGAACTTCTGAAAAAATACAGGATACCGCCAAAATATTTAAATATCGATATTGCGGAAAATGCGTACAAAGAGGTTTACGGCATTGTATCCGAAGTGGAAAAGTCCCTTCAGCAGAAAGGCTTCCGCATTGCCCTCGATGGTTTTGACGGTGACTATATGGGACTGCACTCTGTAGGAGAGATCGGAGCGGATGTACTGAAACTGGATCTGCGCAGCCTGAATAAAGAGAAGAAGAGCGGCAGTGTACAGGATGTGTTTGACCGGGCAAAGACACTGAGGCTGACCCTTACCGCAGAGGGGATCGAAAGCATGGAACAGTTATCACTTCTGCGTAAGTGCGGATGTACAGAAGGCCAGGGATATGTATTTTCCAGACCATTATCAATCGAAGAGTTTGAAAAAATCCTAAAGGTAGGACAGGATGCATGAGACGGCGTAGGAAAGACCAGAACGGAGAGTATAATTACTGGCAGCCTGCTACGGATATGATGACAGGACTTGTATTTGTCCTGATGCTGATCGTAGCGCTGTTGGGCCTGTATCTTTTAAGTGACTATACAGGATATAAATATGATGAAACAGAAGGCGTAGAGGAGACAACGGCACAGGAGACCCGTCCGGATGATGACGGCTGGAGCTGGAAGGAATATAAAGGCAACGGCGATCATGAGAATGTAGGAGATGGGGCCGGAGACGGGGGCGGATCCGGACAGGAGCAGCCTATCATCCAGACCGGCGGAGGCGGTTACGGTGACGAAGGCATCAAATCAGCGGTATTTACCGAGCTGGTGGATGACGAAACAGACCGTATTATCCCGGATGAGGGAGTCCGCTTTGAACTGTACCGCACAGACTGGGGACTGCAAAATGGAATGGGAGCCCTTCAGATCCTGAATACCTATTATCCGGAAAAGATCTCCTATCGTGAATATGAGACAACAGAGGAAGGCGTATTTTATCTGCCGGAAAAAATCTACCAGGGAGATTATTTCTTCCGGGAATTAAATGAACCGGAAGGATATGACGCGGCAGGGGATACCTATTTTAACCTGGATAAGATGTATGACTGGCCGGATCCTTTTGTAGTCCAGATCCGTGTATCACCAAACAAGAACGTGATCCGGGTGCAGATGTCAGATCTGTTAAGCAAAGACCCGGTAGGAGGCGGAACCTTCCAGGTACGGGCAGCAGAAGATGTGGCCACGCTGGATGGTACCGTGCGTTATACAGCGGGACAGCTGGTAGATACCATTACCTGTGATGAAAATGGTTACGGTGAGAGTAAGGAACTGTATCTGGGAAGCTATACACTGGAACAGGCGGGAATTCCCCACTATTACGCCGGGATCAACGAACAGCCGGAAGCTCTGGTAGAGAAGAAAAACGGGGAAGACCCCCCGATCCATGAGATCGATACAGAAAAGACAAAGATCACTTTAAAACTTTCAGATGAATTATATCAGCAGCAGCCGCTGTCCGGGGCAGTATTTACAGTTACCAATGGAACAACAGGTGTTTCCCAGACTGTAGAGACAGACCAAAATGGCCAGATCCTCCTTACAGACCTGGATAAGAATACCAGTTATAAGATCAGACAGCAGCAGACCATAGAAGATTACCAGCTGGATCCGATCGAATATACAGAAGATGTAGATGCCTATGGACGCATAAACGGGGAAAACCAGGCAGAAATGGATCTGACAAACAGGATGCTTCGTACATCTGTCCATGGAACGGATATGATCCTGCGAAAAGATGTAGCAGATATCCAGTTATCCCTTTATGACAGTCAGGATCAGCTGATCGAGTCCTGGGTATCAGGGGAAAGCGGAAAAATGTTCACCAACTTAAAAGAAGGCAGTTACTATGTGCTTCAGGGAGATGACGGGGAGAAGCGTTATGACTTTACAGTAGCAGATACAGCGCAGGTACAGAACTGGAATGTAACAGTACTGACTCTTCGGGGCATTCTTACACTGGCAGCCGGTATGGTTGGCGGAACCGTTGTGATCATTCTTCTGCTCTTTGCAGGCATTACACTGGCAGGCAGAAGAAAAAAAGAAGATAAGAAAAAAGACAGTGAGAAAAAACGATGAATGGTGTACAGATCAGAGTAGGAGATTTACTTTACGCGATCGGGAAACGCTGGAAGATGATCCTGGCGTTTGTCCTGGTTGGATGCGGGTTTGGTGCTGCCTTAAGCGGCATATCGTATGTACAGGGAAATTATACAAATTACAGGATCAACTGTTCCATTGCAGTAACATCCCAGTCTGAGACAGGAAATTTTACAGGGAATTCCAGTTATTTTAACCCTAATGATTTTTATCTGGCTCAGGATATGGTAGATGCAGTGGGGTATGTGATGAAAAGCGAGCGGGTTCTGCGTGAGGCAGCGGAAAGTGTGAGAATCGTTGATCCGGATCCGGTGGCCATCGCCAGAAATCTGGATATAGAGCGTTACAATGAGACACAGATCATTGAGATCAGCTTAAAATGGCATGACGCAGACACAGGGATCCGCTTAATGAACGCGATCTTGGATACTTCCCGTGAGGTGCTTCCAAAAACATTAATGGTAGGATCTGTTTCTACTATTGATGAGCCGCAGGCAGAATATATCATGGGAATGGGCGGCCTTTCCCATATCTGGCTGATCACAGGTGTGATGGGCTTTATCATGGGAGCCGGTATGGCAATGCTGGAGCTGATCATGCGTCCGACTCTGCTGAACCTGAAAGATGTGGAAAATGTGTTTGGCCTGGAAACTATGGGGATCATCCCAAATGACCAGGAATATTTCAGGGACGGAAGGGTGATTTTGGAAAAAGATGGAATGACCGACTCAGCGGTCCGCCAGAATTTTACATCTGCTGCCTATATTTTGCAGAACCGTCTGGGTCTGAAAGATGAGACCTGCAGTTTTTATGTAACATCCGCAGAAGAAGGGGAAGGAAAGAGTACAGTTGCTGCCAATCTGGCAGTACAGCTGTCCGATATGGAAAAGAAGGTCCTTCTTGTGGATCTGAATACCAGAAATCCCCGTCTGGGCAGTATGTTTTTACATTCTGTGGATTACAGCCGTACATTAAATGCCCTTTATAAAGGGGAGACGGATCCGCTAGAAGCAGTGATCTCCCTTACCGGGTATCTGGACCTGCTTCCATCCGTACTGGAACGAAATGCCATTCCTATGGACGGACAGGTATTTGATTTTATCAGAGGCCTTGAAAAGGACTATGACTATGTGATCATTGATACTCCTTCTGTTGGACAGGTTTCTGATGTATTAAGCCTGAACCAGATCGCCCAGGCAGTGCTTTTTGTGATCCGTTATGATGATGTGGCTCTTCCGATGATCCAGAATGCCATTGACAAGCTGGACAAGTCCGGGATCCGTATCCTTGGCTGTGTTGTAAATGCCGCCCAGAAAACAGGGGGAAAATATTTCGGCGGTGAACGGAATGTAGTAGAAAACCGGGGAAGAAAACCGAAGAAGCCGGAAGCAGAAACAATGAAAGAAACCATGGATGATCTGAATGATCTGGAAGACATGATGAAATCCGCAAAAGAGACCCAGGCTTTAAAATCTACCCATCCGCATACAGAGGAAGATACCGCATTTAATGGTCTGTTAGAAGAACTGACAGATGATCTGTTAGAGACATCAAACCGGCTTTCCAACCAGGAGGCCATCGAAGCTCTGGTACAGATGGGAATGAATGAGAGCGGAAGGGAAGAGTCTCAGGAGGAACTTGAAAATGAGGATACAGAACAGTCAGAGACAGACCCTGAGCAGTCAGAGCAGCCGTAAAGATCTTTTAAAGAGCCGGATCGTTGACACAACTGTTATCTTTATCCTGCTTGTCAGCTTTGGATTTCCAGGTAAATATACCATGCTCCTTGGTTCTGCCAGCAGCAAGATCCTGGAATACGCATCCTTTGGGGCGCAGCTTCTTCTCATGCTGTTTTCCAGCAGTGAAGACGGCTTTATGAGCCTGAAACTGCTGGATCTGAAAGAAAAATACGCGGTTATTTATTTCATGGCAGCTGTCTATTTCTTAGACTCCATGCTGGTGACACGGTATCCCAGTGAACAGCTTATTTCCTGTATCCGTTATACAGCCACCATCTTTTTCGCACTTTGGATGGTAGAGTATTATGACGGGGAGAAACTGTTTCATCTGATCGCAGCGGCACAGGTGATATTTACCTGTCTTACATTTGCTTTTATGCTTTTAAGACCGGGAGCTGTTTTCTCACAGGAACAGGGAGAACATGATTTTACCGGTTTTTTAAGGACAAAGAACAATGCGGCATCCCAGTTTTCCATTTGCATTCTCCTTCAGATCGCATGGTTTCGTATTCTGCGGGCAAAACAGATGATCGTATCGCGAAAGTATCTCCTTTCTTTACTTGCACAGGGGATCTTTCTGGTCCTGTGCAATGCCAAGGGAGCTGTGTTATGCCTGATCTTTCCGCTACTGTATGTGCTGTTTGGAAAATATAAGGAGGAACCGGGAAAAAGACTGCCCCTTGGGGTGATCTATGTTACCTTAAGCGTTGCCTTTCTCATAACGGCTCTTACGATTTTACCGCTGTTTCAACCATTATTTTCCTTGATCGGAAAGGACGCCACTTTAACAGGTCGTATCCCGTTGTGGCGGCAGATCATCCAGGTTATGATCAACCGGCATACATTTACCGGATATGGATATGGAATGTTCTGGAGGGACCGACAGGCAGTTGCCATGGTCCATCAGGCATTTTCACGAAATTCTTTTATGGGAAGCATGACAACAGGCGCCCACAATGTTTTGCTGGAATTGTGGATGAATGTAGGTCTGTTTGGAGTTGCCGCGTATTTTACGGCTATGATCATTTCCACCATAGGAGCAGAGCGGATGGAATGGACCGGTTATCTGTTCAGTGCGGCGTATATCCTGTGGTTTATGGTATTTGGCTGGACAGAACGTTCAATGTCCACTTATGAATATCAGACTTTGTTTTTATTTATCGCAATGGGATCTGCCTGCAATAAACAAAGGGTAGGGCCAAAGAGGAGACAATATGTTAAGTAGTTTGGATATGCGGGATGGGATGCAGTTATTTCTCTGCGCTGTGATCCTGTTCGGGGCTTATTGCGCTGCCTTAGGCGTGATCTCCGGACGGATCCAGAACAGGAGCGGGATAGTGCCTGCAGCCATGATCCTTTTATGTATTTTTGGCTGTGTAGGCGTTATGCTGTTTTTTGTGTTCCAGGTCACTGGAGAAAGCAGCATTGTGCTTTTTATGCTTCTTGTGCTGTTGTCTCTTTTGATCTTCGGCGGAGAACTGTGGTTTATCATGCAGAATATAAGGACCTTAAATAAAGGCGGCTGCGCCCTGCTTCTCACCTATGTGCTTGCAGTGCTTGCTGTGACTCTTTTATGGAGAAAAGGGGGAACAGACAGCAGATTGCAGATGCAGCTTTTTACAGGCGTAGGGGAAGCGCTGCAAAAACACAGTTTACAGCCTGTATGGCATATGCTGCAGAATGTAGCCCTGTTTGTGCCGGTGGGACTGTTGTTTCCGCTGATCCATCCTGCCTTTGACCATCCGGGATATGCAGTGATGAACGGTCTCATGCTTTCGGTATGGATCGAGACCATACAGATGATCACAGCCTCCGGAACCTGTGATGTAAATGATATTCTGACCAATACCCTGGGAACTGCCATGGGATATGGGACCTTTTGGATCGGCAGGGGGATGAGAAAATGAAAGTTTTAATGGTAGACCAGTTCCTGCCAAACAGTGTGTATGTGGTAGAATTGTGCAGGGAATTGAGAAAATATGCGAAAATAACCATATTTTGTAAAAAGAACGCAGGAACGGATCTGGATGGGGTCATCTGGAAAGATAAGCTGTACGCAGGCGGAAAAGGAAAAATGGCTGCTGTATGGGAATATGGAAAAGGCCTGTTCCGTCTGCAAAAAGAGATCAAAAAGGGCAGCTATGATGTAGTCCACGTACAGTCCTTTAAAGACGCAAAATACGAGATCCCCCTGTACTGTAAAAATAAAAAATACATTCCCCGTCTGGTGCATACAGTACACAATCTCCTTCCCCACGAAGCCTCAGCGGGGGACAGGGAGCTGTACAGCCGTTTTTATAACTGCTGTGACCTGTTGGTGGTGCATAATGAATATTGCAGGCAGCTTTTGATGAAAGAGTATCAAATTCCGGAGGAAAAGATCTGTATTACCCCTCATGGAAGCTATACCCAGATCAGAAAAGAGGAAAATACAGATTTTGGGCTTACAGACCGGAAGATACGGTTTTTGCAGTTTGGCATTTTAAGGCCATATAAGGGAGTGGATATCCTGCTAAAAGCGTTGGCACAGATCCCGGCTGAAAAACGGGAAAAGATCCAGGTGATCATTGCCGGAGCCCAGCATCCCAAACTGGACCCCACGGATTATGGGGCAATGATCCGGGATCTGGGGCTGGAAGATACAGTGGACCTTTTAAAGAAGCACATTCCCGATGAAGAACTGGATGCCCTTTACCGTCAGGCGGATATCTGCCTGTTCCCGTACCGGGACATTTACGGAAGCGGCGCCCTTTTAATGGCTTACAGTTATGGGAAACCGGTGATTACCAGTGATATTCCTGCTTTCCGGGAAGAAACACAAAATGGAAAGACAGGTATCTTAACAGACGGTGAGGATCCTGAAAAGCTGAAAGAGGCTATTTTACAGGCTGCGGACTGGTCCAGGGAAGTTTATCTGGACTATCAGAAAGAAATAGAGAAACTCACAGAGGAAAAGTACAGCTGGAAGAACTCTGCAAAAGTTCTGTGGGAGGCGTACAGGAAAAGATGAACAATCAGAAACAGGAAACAAGTATGAAGCGGGCCATTATGATGAATATGTTCTGGGCGCTGTTTTCCCTTTTGATCAACACCCTGATGAATTTTCTCATCACGCCTTATGTGACCAATAATATCGGCGTGGAAGCCTATGGCTTTGTAGCCCTTGCAAATACCTTTATCAGCTATGTGGATGTGATCTCCGTTAGCCTGAACGCCTACGCAGGCCGTTTTATTTCCGTGGCATACCACAAAGGACAGAAAGAGGAGGCAAACCGGTATTTTTCCTCTACCATTGTGGCAGATGCCGTTCTCGGGGGAATGGTATTTTTGCTGGGGATCGCCATGATCTTAAAGATCACCTGGTTTTGTAAGATCCCACAGGAACTGGTGCCGGATGTAAAAAGATTGTTCTTTTTAGTCCTTCTGCGCTATATCATGGTGGTCATGCGGACTGCCTTTGAAACAGCCGCCTTTATCGCGGACCGCATCGATATAACAGAACGGCTGCAAAGCGGAGCCTATCTTTTGCAGGCAGGGATCCTGCTTTTTGTATGCCTAAACTGGTTCCCGCACGTATGGTATGTGGGACTGGCATCTATGTCAGCGGCGCTGTTTTTACTGTTGGCAAATGTAGCTGTCAGCCGGAAACTTCTGCCGGATCTGCGCTTTGGGCGGGATAAATGGTCTCCCGGGGCTATCTGGGAGATCGTTTCTACAGGCATATGGACATCCATCAACAACCTGGGAAATGTGTTAAATAATGGTCTGGACCTGTGGATCACCAACCGGATGCTGGATGCAGTGGTCTTAGGTCAGATCTCAGTTGTAAAAACCATTGCGTTTTTAAGCAACAGCGTTATTATGAAAGTCAGTTCTTCCTTTAAACCAAGGCTTTTAATGCTGTATGCGGAAAAAAGGATGTCCCAGCTGACAGAACTTCTGAAAAAAGCCATGCGCTGTACCGGCTTTTTTGAGGCAATGGTGATCGGCCTTTTTTCTGTCAGCGGCTATGATTTCTTTCGTATATGGCTGCCAGGGCAGAATACGAAATTTATTTTCTGGGGAGCCATGATCGTTCTGGCAAGCGATCTGGTACCGGGAACCGTCAATCCGCTGTATTATGTATACACATTGACCAAGCGCCTGAAAGTTCCAAGCATTGTAACTATTCTTATGGGAGTGGCAAATGTGATCTCCATGATCCTTTTATTAAAGTGGACGTCGGCAGGAGGGTATGCCGTTCTTTTGACCACACTGGTGATCAACGGAGTGCATTTTTTTGATGCTCCTCTTTATGCCGCCCATTGCCTGGGACTTTCAAAGAAAGAATTTTATCCAACAATCATACGGAATGTGCTGTCCGCAGTGACCGTAACGGGGATCGGTCATTTCCTGCGCCTGCACTGGCCTTTTGTTTCAACATGGATGGGGTTATTTTTAAAAACATGTCTGGCAGGAGTGATATTGATGCCACTTTTGTGTGTGCTCCTGTTTCCGGCATCGGATCTGAAAGAATTTTTATGGAAAAATAAAAGATAAACACAAAATATAAACATAGAGGGAAACACCGATGGAAAAACAAAGACTGATGAATGTTTATGTAAATAACCTTACTATGATGGAGTCAGTAAACCGGATCCATGATATGATCCGTGAAAAACAGACTTCCTACGTTGTAGAAGTAAATGTAGATGTTGTAATGAAAATGGAAAAAGATCCCTATTTAAAGAAGATCTCCGATGAAGCGGATCTGACGCTGGTAGACGGCCAGCCCTTAGTCTGGATTTCCAAAATGAAAGGAAATACCCCTATCCGGGAAAAGATCTCCGGTTCCGATCTGGTACCGGAGCTGCTTGACGAACTTTCCAGGGAAAACAGAAGTGTATTTATCCTGGGAGGTCTGGGGGATACTGCGAAAAAAGCAGCAAAAAACGTGAAAAAGCATTATCCGGGAATGAGCATTGCCGGAACCTACGCCCCGCCGTTAGGCTTTGAAAAAGATGCCAAAGAAATAGAAAAGATCAACCATCTGGTAGCAAAGACCCATCCGGACCTGCTCCTTGCCTGCTTTGGATGTCCAAAACAGGAAAAATGGATCTATGAAAATTATAAAAAATGCGGCGCCATTGTATCCGTATGTGCAGGGGCGACTGTAGATTTTCTGGCAGGAAATATCAAACGGGCGCCAAGATGGATCAGCCAGTGTGGCCTGGAATGGTTTTACCGCTTCTTAAAAGAACCCCGCCGTCTTTTTAAACGATATTTCATTGACGATATGGGAATTGTAAAGCTGGTATGGAAATACCGGAGTTTATAAATGATTTCCGGAAGATGAGAAAGATGGGTGGAGGAAAACAGATGAAACTTGGAATTTTATGTACCATGATCAATGGATTTGGCAGAAGAGGATACTACAACAGCCAGGAGATCGGTTTAGGACGGGCGCTGGCACGAAAAGGCCATGAAGTGATGATCTATAAGGGGATCGACCCCTCAGAAAAAGAGGAAAAGGTCCAGGTGGAAAAAAATCTGACCATCTGGTATCTTCCCATGAAGCATCTGGGAGCGCACGGCTTTATGGACTGTAAATATCTGGACCCGCAGTTAAAAGCCCTGTTCTGCTTCGGAGACCAGCAGATCTTCCTGCCTCATGTATACAGATGGTGCAGGCGCCGCCGCATTCCCTTTGTGGCCTATGTGGGAACTGCCCACAGCCTGGACTCCAATTTTAAAAGCAAGGTGATGAATGCCCTTTTTGCAGCAGGTACCTTAAGAATCTATAAGAAAAATCCGGTCCTGGCAAAGACAAGCGCTGCAAAAGAGGAATTAAGGCAGCTGGGTGTCCCTCACGCAGTGATCGCACCGGTGGGACTGGATACCGCTGTTTTAAAGAAAAATATCCCGGCGGATGAGAAAATGCGCCTGAGAAAAGAACATGGATTTGAAGCAGATGACGTGATCTTATGCAATGTTTCCCGCTTATCCTGGGAAAAACGTCCTTTAGAGCTGATTGATCTGTTTTTGCAGGTAAAAGGTAAGAAGAAATTTAAGCTGATCATTGTGGGAAACGGTCCGCTGGAAGAAGAACTGAATGAAAAGATCCGCAAAAACGGTCTGGAAAAAGAAGTAAAGATCTATCCCAATGTTCCTTATGAGAAGATGTGGGAGATCTATGAAATGTCCGATTATTATCTGAACATGAACAAAGGGGAGATCTTCGGTATGGCGATCATGGAGGCGGTTTATTATAAAACCTCTGTGGCTGCTATCCGCGCCCTGGGACCTTCTGTAACATTAAAAGATATGAAGGGACACAAGCTCTGCGAAAATGATGATGAGATGGCAGAATGGATCACCGGCCCCTATCCTTCGGAAAAGGATCTGCAGGAAAGCTCTGAAAAAATGGCGGCTACATTTACCTGGGACCGCTGCGCAGATGCCTTTTTACAGGCATCTTCTGAAAAAAGCAGCAGGTAAAAACCGGAACAGTATTTGCCAGTATGGGAAAAGCAGAGTATAATCAGTTTCAGAGATGTACTTGCATGGATTTAGAACAAATGAGAAAGGATAAAAGGAAGATATGCGTACAAAACGATTGGGCGATATGCTGATCGAACTGGGACTGCTTACCAATGACCAGTTAAAACAGGCCCTGGAATTTCAGGCAAAAGAAAAGGACCGTCTGGGAACCACTCTGGTAAAACATAATTTTATTACGGAACATCAGCTGATCGATGCGCTGCGTATGCAGCTTGGTATTGACTACATTGACCTGACAAAAACGGATATTACACCGGAAATGTCCTCTTATGTGCCGAAAAACCTGGCTAAGAAAATGAACATTGTGCCGGTGCGTGTTTCCAAGGACCAGCTGTATCTGGCAATGGCGGATCCATTAAACTTCATGGCTGTGGAGGAAGCCCAGCGTACTTCCAAGAAGCGTATTGTGCCGATGATCGCTTCTGAGCCTGCGGTAAAGCATGCCATCAACGTTTTATATGGAAATGAAGGAAATGGCACAGATCCGGGCAGAAACTGCCGCAGCTGCGGAAAATGAAATTGCAAGGACCAGTGAAAACCAGGAAAATGCCACTCCTATGGTGCGTCTGGTAAACTCCATTATTGAACGTGCTTTTCTGGAAAATGCTTCCGATATCCATTTTGAGCCTTCCGAAGAGGAAATGGTAGTCCGCATGCGTATTGACGGACAGCTCCACCGGATCATGACCATTCCTGTAGAGTTAAAAGACTCTGTTACTTCCCGTTTAAAGATCATGTCCGGACTGGATATTGTGGAAAAAAGGATCCCCCAGGACGGCCGTGCGGTCCTTCCTATGAAAGGAACAGACCTGGATATGCGTACTTCCACACTGCCAACGATCTACGGTGAAAAAGTAGTTATCCGAATTCTCAGGAGAAATGAAGAGGCGTTAAACCGCAGGAGCATTGGTATGGCAGCGTCAGAAGACGCAAAAATCGACAAACTGTTAGGCCTGACTTCCGGTGTTATCATGATCGTAGGTCCTACCGGTTCCGGTAAGTCCTCCACTATGTATACACTGGTAAGGGAACTGCTTTCTGACCGTACCAACCTGATCACACTGGAGGATCCGGTAGAGTACCATATCAAAGGCGCTACCCAGGTACAGATCAATGAAAAAGTAGGTCTGACCTTCGCTTCCGGACTTCGTTCCATCCTGCGTCAGGACCCGGATATCATCTGCGTAGGTGAGATCCGAGACGGTGAGACAGCAGAGATCGCCATGAGAGCTGCTATGACCGGCCATCTGGTTATCACCACCATCCATACAGAAGACGCGATTTCCGCTATCGACCGTCTCCGCGACATGGGCGTACCTCCTTATCTGATCGCTTCCGGTCTGCGAGGTGTTATCTCCCAGCGACTGCTGCGTCGTATCTGCACCAGCTGTAAAACGGAGTATGTACCGCCGAAAAAAGCCCTGGAACTGGCGAAAATGCCGGATATTCCGGGAAAGATATACTGGCATGGAGTAGGCTGCGACCGTTGCTTCCATTCCGGCTACAGAGGACGTATCGGTGTATTTGAGGTTATGACCATACAGGAAGGCCTGCGCCGCTGTATCATGGAAGGGGCAGACCGCCAGAAGTTTATGGAAGTGGCACGAAAGGAAAGCGGTTATATCACCATGGCAGAACATGCACAGGAAATGGTGGACAAGGGAATTACCACAGTGGATGAGGTGATCCGTACTCTGTCCAGCCTCTAAGCTGAGTGGGAAGCGCAGAGGCTACAGCAACCAGAAAGGATAAAACAGACATATGTATATGTATAATGTAGAAGAACTGATCGCCATGGCAGCAGAAAAGCGGGCTTCCGATGTGCATCTGATCGCAGGACTTCCACCTAAATGTCGTATAGACGGTGAGATCGTCAACCTGGCAGACGTACCTTTAAGCAAAGAGGACTGTGACACCTACGGTCTGGAACTGGCAGGAGAACATATAAAGAAGATCGACTCCATCGGTCAGCTTGACTTTGCAGCCACTCTTGCAGGACGACGGATCCGAGTTAATCTTTTCCGCCAGCAGGGAGCTATTTCCGCAGCCCTGCGACTTTTAAGCAACCGTATCCCGAAACTGGATGAGCTGGGACTGCCCCAGGCAGTACGCCAGTTCCCAAAGTGGAACAAAGGCATTATCCTGGTAACAGGAGAGACAGGAAGCGGAAAATCTACTACTCTGGCAGCTATCTTAGATGAGATCAACCAGACAAGACCTCTTCATATTATTACACTGGAAGATCCTATTGAGTATGTTTACACACCGAAAAAAGCCATTATCAACCAGAGAGAGGTTGGCGTGGACGTAGAAGATTACGAACACGGACTGTATGCTTCCCTGCGAGAGGACCCGGATGTGATCCTCATCGGAGAAATGCGTACCCCGGAGACCATTGAAACTGCCCTGGTAGCAGCGGAGACCGGCCATCTGGTATTCTCCACCATCCATACCAATTCAGCAGTGGACAGTATTGACCGAATTGTAGGCGTATTCCCGGAAAACAAGCAGCCTCAGATCCGCCTGCAGCTTTCCATGACCTTAAAGGCAGTTCTGGCACAGCAGCTTGTACCAAGGGCTACGGGCAGAGGTCGTGCTGCTGCCTGCGAACTGATGATGATCACTCCGCCTGTCCGGAACCTGATCCGTGACGGAAGGACCCCTCAGATGCAAAGTTATCTTATGTCCGGCGGAAAAGACGGCTCCGTTACCATGGACCGGTTTTTAGCAGAACTGGCGGGAAAAGGCGTGATCATGCCGGAAACTGCCATGGAAGCAGCAGACGATCCGGAGGAGATGAGAAAGAATTTCATGTTCCGGTAATGATCATTAGACATTTTTTGTATTTTTTTCAAGTACAATTTTGAAAGCAAATCAGGGAAAACTTTACAAAAATGCCCGAATGTGTTAATTTATTAAAAGGAATGGATAAATTTCCTGCGTTTTTTGAAACTTGTAATCGTTTGGAGGTAAAGCTATGCCGAGTTTTTCATATCGGGCACTGGGCAGGGACGGAAAAGAAGTCCGTGGCGTGCTGCAGGCAGAGAGTGAAACGGCTGCTGTTACCAGGATACGAGACAATTATCC
>QWCK01003917.1_pt1 | contig 15540 bp, 15 predicted proteins | sample 1972571 | NCBI WGS metagenome assembly QWCK01 (sample SAMN09866710, study PRJNA288562) | Human gut metagenome isolate term2_stool, whole genome shotgun sequencing... | isolation source: gut | host: Homo sapiens | place: USA: California
CGGCACGGCGGGGTACTCCTCCGGGCTGGGCTCGGTCAGCTCCCACGCCGTGGGGAAGGGGGCCAGTGCCTCCTGCACCGCCTCCCGCCGCTCCGCAGGGAGCCAGCCCTCTAAGTAGAAGGTCTGACTGGTGTCCAGCAGCCGCTGGCGGGATTCCTCCCGGCGGACGTCTGCCTCCGCCCGGTCATACAGGCGGCGCAGGGCGGGGCGAAGCTCGCCCATGCCGGACAGCTTCTTCTCCGTCTCCGCCAGCTCCTGGTCCAGGGCGGCAAGCTCCTCGTCCAGCCTTTGCAGATTCTCTGCCGCCGTGCCCGACCACTCCTTCAGGCTGGCCCGGGACCAGCCCACATCCTTCAAGGCGGCCAGCACCGCCTCGCTCTGGCTGGCGTGGCACACCAACAGGCAATATTGGGCGTTTCGATCGGCGGATATCCTGGTCAGCTCCGACAGCTCACCGGCGGCCAAAGCCGCCCCCTGGGCGGCGTCGAAGTCGGCCTCCGGGGGCAGGGTGCCCATCTGCACCGTTACCTGGGCGGTGGACTGGGTATCCAGGGGCAGGTCCATGGTCCGCCACGGCTCCAGCTGGGCCTTTTGGGCGGTCAACTTGGTCTGCTCGGCGTGGATGGTGTTCACCCGGCGGAAGGCCCCGTTGATCTCCTGGGCACTTTGCCGGGCCCGGTCTGCTGCGGCCTGGTCAAACAGGTCCGTCTCGTCCAGGCTGGGCTTTGGCACCAAAAATTTTTCTTTGGCCGGGGCATATTTTTTCAGGACAGACAGTGCGTGGTCGGCCTGATTCTGCTCCTCCCTTGCGGCGCCCAGCCGCTGGGTGTCCGGGCGGCTGAGCTGCTCCCGCAGAAGGCTGAGACTGTCCGTCTCCTCCGGCGGAGCCTGCCCGGACTGGGGCTGATCCGCTGGGAGAACGGCCTGGTCGATCTCCACGCAGCCCAGACGCTGGAGCCTGCGCAGGATCTCTTCCCGGTCCTCCGTCATGGCGATCAGCCGCACATGATCCATTTTCACGATAGCCATCAGCCATTCACTACCTTTTCTACGATCAATTCGGCGGCCTGTTCCAGATGGCTCCGGGCGGCCTGCTTCATGGTCTGGCACTCCTGGGCGGCCTGGTCCAGCACCTGCTGAGTCTGCTGGGCCGCCTGGGCCTCGGCCTGGGCCATCATCTGGCGGGCCTGGGCCTCGGCGTTTGTCCGGGCCTCCTCCAGCATCCGCTGGGCCGCCCGCTGGGCCGTCTGCAGCTTCTGCTTGCTCTCTGCCACCGCTGCGTCTTTGCGCTGCTTGGCCTCCTGCTCGGTCTGCGTCACCTTTTCAATGGCTTCCACTGACACGATTTTCACCACCTTTGTCTTTCGCTTGTTCTTTGTTAGGAAAACTGCTGATAAACATATTCTATAGGATATTGCCCAAAAATGCAAGTCTATTTAGGAGAACTGCCGATAAACTATATTCTATAGGATATCGCCCAAAAATGCAAGTCTATTTTTGCCTTTGATTCTTTTTCGACTTCATGTTTTCTAAAGGTCCTGTTATTTTTTCGTCGTTTTTTGATTCTTTTCGGTGTTGTACTGGTTTATTTTTCCCTTTTCACCACAAACCAGACATTTTTACACCTTTGTCTAAAATGCTCATGAAAGAAAGATAGTCTTTGACTGCATTTTTACGGTCAAAGACTATCAAATCTTCGTCTATTTTTCGTCGATGATCCCTTGCGCTTCAGGGCCTTCCGGCGCAAACTGCCCCGTCAGCACGGCCAGCTTTTCCCGGGCGTTTGCCAGACCAAGCCGCTGGGCCAACTCGGCCCCGGTTTCTCCCGCTTCCGGGATGGTCCATATCCGCTGAATGTCCTTCTCCAGGCACTTCTCACTCAGGCCGCCGGTGGCCGCTGCCCCCTGATAGTTCTCTGGCAGACGGACAGACAGCCGGGTCCCATAGGGCTCTACCGCCTGGCTGAGCTGGGCGAACAGGTCCTCCACCGACTCCGCAAAGCGCCCGTCGGCATAGGAGCCGTTTTTCACGATCTGGTCCAGCTTGCCCTGGGTGGGGAACCAGCACTGGTCCAGCATGATCTCGTCAAAGCCCAACTGGGCCAGCTCCCGGCACAGCCCAATGAGATAGCTCCGGGCCTTCTCCGAATCTGGATTCAGCCACCGCAGCCCCAGTTCGTCCCGCCAGTTGCCGTAGCTGGCCTTTAAAGCCACGCTGTTGTTCTGATAGGGCACGGTGTTGTCCCGAAAGGCGCACACCCGGGCAATGGTATACACGTCCCCCCGGTTCCAGTCCTCCAAAGCGCCGTTGATGGTCTCATCCCCGGAGGACACCCGGGCAGCCAGACTCTCCCCACTCCGCCAGGCCAAATCGCCCTGGCTGTCCTTCATCTCTAAAATCAGGGCGTTGGCCCCCGCCTGCTCCAGCCGGGACCGGGCGGTGCCATCCTGCACCGCCGACAGGGGCAGCTCCACCGCCCGCAGGGCCTCGGTCTCGTCCGCCCCAGGTTTCTGGGCGCTCTGATCCTCACCGGACTGGTCCCCCTGGGGGCGGACCTCCAGGCTCACATCGCCGGGGTCTGGCTTCTGGTCGTCCTTCTGGTGGAAAAAGGGCAGCTCCAGCCGGACCCCCTGGTCCCGAAAGACCAGATAGCGCTGGCCGAACACCAGCACCCCCACCAGAACGACCACCAGCGCAGCCAGAACGGCCGCCACCCACTTGAGCATGTCATGAAAAGTTCTGCGGCCCCGATAGCCGCCGTATCCGCCGTTTCTCCGGCCCATGACAGAACCTCCTTCTGTATGCCACAGCCGCACATAAAGTACGGGCATATTTGATTCCATACGTCAATATCTATTGGAATGATAACAGTTTGTATCCCTGTTGTCCAGAAAAAAATGTCCCCGCCGAAAAAATCAGCAGGAACGGCAAACGGGCCGATGGGGACATCGGCCCCTACCGGGCAATTTTACATTTCGTAGGGGCCGCTGTCCTCAGCGGCCCGTGCTCAGATCACCATGCCCCCGTCCACCGGAAGGACCTGGCCGGTGACGAAGGCAGACTGGTCAGATGCCAGATAGAAGATGGCCCGGGCCGCCTCCTCCGCCCGGCCGATGCGGCCCAGGGGGGCCTCCTCCCCCAGGGCATCCATGTCCGCCCGGGACAGGTGGGCGTTCATCTCCGTGTCAATGACCCCGGGGGCCACGCAGTTGACCCGGATGTGGGAAGGCCCCAGCTCCTTGGCCATGGCCTTGGTCAGCCCGATGACCCCGGCTTTTGCGGCGGAATAGGCCGCCTCACAGGAGCCGCCGGTGATCCCCCACATAGAGGACACGGTAACGATGCTGCCCCTCTGGCGGCGGACCATGTGGGGGCAGGCCGCACGCATGGTATAGAACACCCCGTCCAAATCCACCCCCATCACCTGCCGCCACTGCCGGTCGGTGGTGTCGGTGAGCAGCTGCTGGGGCAGGGCGATCCCGGCACAGCAGACCAGGGCGTCCAGGGACCCCATAGAGGCCGCAGCCTCCACCAGGGCGCTGGCCTGGTCGGGGTCGGACACGTCCCCCTCCAGGGCCACGGCCTCCACGCCTCCCGCCGACAATTCTGCGGCCAGAGACAGGGCCTGGTCCCGGCTGCGGCAATAGTTCAGAGCCACGTTCCAGCCCTCGGATGCAAACACCCGGGCGGTGGCCGCCCCGATGCCCCGGGAGGCCCCGGTGATCAACACATGCTTTGCCAATGTTTTGTCCTCCTCTTTCCGCCCAAACCTCTTTCGGCTTTTCTCATCGGAACGATACGGTGTGATACCCGCCCCCAGTGGGGACGGGTATCGTAGCATTATGCAAATACTGCCTGGACCAGCACCATATAGATAGCAGTGGCCCCAAAGATGGAGATGAGCTCGTTGCCCTTCCACAGATGCAGTACCACCGCCGCCACCCCGGCAATGAGGGAGGGCAGCCAGCCCCCCAGGGTGGCAAAGGTCACGCCCTTCAGGCAATATACGATGAGCATGGCAATGACCGCCGGGGGCAGCACCCTGCCCAGGTACAGCACGATCTTAGGGGCGCTGTCTCCCCGGCCAAAGAGGAGAAAGGGCAGTGCCCGGGTGAGGAAGGTCACCGCCGCCATCACAAAGATAGAGGCCAGCGCCTGTCCGGTCGTCAGCGTCATACCCGCACCTCCTGCTTCTTGCCCGGCTTAGGCAGGGTATCATCCAGCTTGGAGCGCAGCAGCACCAGACCCAGGACAATGACACCCAAAGCAGGCAGCAGCATCTCGCCGGCCCCCACCAGCATCAGGCTGGCAATGGTGGCCGCAGCGCCCAGCAGCACAGGGAGGTGGCTCCCCGCCGCCTTCCACTGGCCCACAGCGATGACCAGGAACAGGGCGGTCATGGCAAAGTCCACGCCGGTGGTGTCCATGCCCAGAGCGGCCCCCACCAGGGAGCCCAGCACCGAGCCCCCGATCCAATAGATGTGGTCCAGCAGGGCCACGGCAAAGTAAAAGTCGTGCTCCCGCACCCCCTGGGGAGGCTTGGCAGAGCTGAGCAGGGCATAGGTCTCGTCCGTCAGGGCAAAGATCACATACAGCTTGCGCAGACCCATACCCCGCAGCTTTTCAATGAGGGACAACCCATAGACCAAGTGGCGGAAATTCACCATCAGGGTGAGGAAGGCCACCTGGGGCAGAGAGGCCCCTGTGGCCAGCAGAGACACCCCCAGATACTGTCCCGACCCGGCATAGATCACCAGACTCATAAAAAAGGCCCACAGCACATTGTATCCAATGGACTGGAGCATCAGGCCAAAAGCCATGCCGATGGCCAGATAGCCCATCAGCACCGGAGCCGTCACGGGAAACGCGGCGGCAAACGTCCTCTTCATGTATATCCGTTCCTCTCTGTCTTGCGCAGTTTCCTCCTATTCTACCCGCTTTCTCCCCGCAATGCAAGCCTTTCTTCCCAAGTCTGCTAAGATTGGGTTAAGATTGGCATCTTTCGCCTTGATTTTCCCTGTACCCTCCGTATAATAAGACTTTGATACAGTTTCACCGCCAAAGGAGGCAATTTCCATGGAACCCCTTCTGCTCATCTATAACCCCCCCGCCGGCAAGGGGCAGCTGCCCGACGAGCTGGCCGCCGTGCTGGATGAGTTTACAAAGGCCAACTGGCTGGTCACCGCCTATCCCACCCAGGGGAAAGGGGATGCCGCCCGGGCCGCTCGGGAACTGGGCCCCCGGTTCCACCGGGTGGTGTGCGCCGGAGGAGACGGCACCCTCAGCGAGACGGTCACCGGTCTGATGCAGCTGGAGAAGCCCCCCATTCTGGGCTATATCCCCTTCGGCTCCACCAACGACTGCGCCGCCAATCTGGGGCTGCCCCGCATCCCCCGCCAGGCCGCCGCCATCGCCGCCGGGCAGGGGGTCCCCCGTCCCAGCGACATCGGAAAGCTCAACGGCCGCCCCTTCGTCTATGTGGCCGCTTTCGGGGCCTTTACCAAGGTGGCCTACGAGACCCCCCAGGACCTGAAAAACACCTTCGGCCACCTGGCCTATGTAATGGCGGGCATCGCCTCCCTCCCCTCCATCACCCCCTATCATATTAAAGTAGAGTACGACGGGAACGTTCTGGAGGACGACTTCTACTTCGGCATGGTCAGCAACGCCTATTCCATCGGCGGCATCCGCCTGCCCACCAGCGAGCATGTGGTGCTGGACGACGGGCTGTTCGAGGTGGATCTGGTCAAAAAGCCGGTGAGCATCGCCGACGTGGCCAACGGCTTTCAGGCCCTGCTGGACCAGAACCAGCCCAGCGCCGGCTCCCGCGTCCACTTCAAAGCCTCTCACCTCACCTTCACCTGTGAAAAGCCCATTCCCTGGACCATCGACGGGGAGTTTGGCGGAAAAGAGTCGGTGAACGAGATCGTCAACTGCCAGCGGGCCCTGACCATCATCCGGGGCAGCTGAATATTTCACCCTGATTTTTACAAAAAATCGCCGTACAGATTTTGGTCTGTACGGCGATCTTATTTTTTTATACGTTACTCTTTCACCAGGATCTCGGACAGGTCCACCTCCTGGGCGTCGGCCCACAGGCGCTCCAGGTCATAGAACTTCCGGGCCTCGTCGGTGAACACGTGGACGATGACGCAGGAGAAGTCCATCAGCAGCCAGGCCCCGTCCCGGTGGCCCTCGATGTGGTGGACGGTCTCGCCCTGCTTCTCCATGGCCTCCTCACAGGCATCGGACATGGCCTTGACCTGGGTGGTGGAGGTGGCGGTGCACAGCACGAAGTAGTCAGCCAGGGTGGTCAGCTCCTGCGTCTTCAGCGCCTTGATGTTCAGTCCCTTTTTGCTGTCCAGGGCCTTGGCCAGGCCCACAGCCATCTCATAAGAAGTCAATTCGTCGTTCTCCTTTGATCGTTTTTATTTTTTAAGCCGCATCGGGCGCGTCCTGGGACACGGGGTCGGTGGACGGCTCAGGCTGGGGGGTAGGTTCTGGGGTAGGTTCGGGAGTAGGCTCCGGTTCCGGGGTCGGCTCGGGCTCCGGGGTGGGCTCGGGCTGAGGGGTGGGCGAGGGCTGAGGGGTGGGTTCCGGGGTCGGGGTCGGGGTTGGCTCTGTGCTGGTCTGACCGCTGTTGTCCTTCGGCTCCTCCGGGGTGACGGGCTCGGAAGTGTCAGCGGGTTCCTCCTGGCTGGGGGTGGTGGTCGTGGTGTCGTTCTTCCCGCCGGAGGTGCTGGGCTTGCTGCTGCCGCTGCCGGAGGAAGAGGAGGTGGTGTTTCCGCTGAGCAGCAGCTTCCCGCTGGTCACGGCCAGGGTACCGCTGCCGGTCTTATACACCAGCTGCAGGTCGCTGCGCTGGATGTCCTGGTGATAGGGGTTCATGTGCTCGTTCAGGACCTGGAGCAGTTCGTCCGGGTCCAGGGTGACCAGAGAGGCCCCCTTGTACATAAAGGAGCTGCCCAGGGGGGCGGTGATGAAGTCCACATCCTGCTCCGCGTCCATGCCGCTGGCCAGCTGGGCAAAGGCCAGAATATTGCCTACCGTCAGGTCGGTGGTCACATTCTGAGAGAAAATTTTGGCCAGCTCCGGGACTTTCAGCAGGGTAGCGGGCTGGAGGCACTTTTTGGCTGCCGCCTTTAAGAAGGACTGCTGGATCTTCAGGCGGCCCACATCGCCGTCGGAGTGGCTGCCGTCGTTGTTCTTCCGGTGGCGGATGACCTGCATGGCATCGTCGCCGCTGAGCAGGCGCAGCCCCGCCTTTTGGTGGATGTGCAGGTCCTGACCGGGGGTTGGGTCGTCATAATTCATGTCGAAGGGGACCTCAAACTCCACGCCGCCCACGGCATCCACCAATTTTCCGATGGCCTCCCACTCCACGATGACGTAGAAGTCCGGGGTGATGCCCGTCAGGCGGCTCACCTCTTTTTTCAGGGCGGCCATACCGTTTTTCACCTGGGTGCTCTTGTCCTTGCCCTTGTTATAGTTGTACACCGCATTCAGGCGCTTGCTGGTGGTGCTCACGTTGACCATGGTGTCCCGGGGCAGACTCAGGCCGTACATCTTTTTGTTCACCGTGTCATAGGTGAGCAAGATCATCGTATCGGTATTGCCGCCGCCGGCGGTGTCCTTACCCACCAGGAGGAAGGTATACATCCCGTCCTTCCGTCCGCTCTTGGCCACGCTGGGCATCTCTCCGCTGACATCACTGGACAGGATATCCCCGCCCTCGGCATCTACATTGGGCAGCTCGGGCACCCGGATCCAGCTTTGCAGGATCAAGAAAGCCGCAATGATGATCAGGGAGATGATCACCGCCCCCTGCAGCAGGCGATAACGGATGCGCTCTGCCCGGGTAAGCCCGGCCACCCACCGGCGGTACTGGGTCCAAAGGCCCGTCTTTTGATGGGGCTGTGCCATCCGCCGCCCTGATCTGTTTCTGTACTCGTTCATGTTCTCAGTCCTCTGTGGTAACTCCGTGCTGGCGCAGCCAGTCTCTGGCCTGCAGCGTGTTTGTGTGGATGGGGACCTGGCGCTGCTGCATCTCCTGGATGGTCATCTCCACCCCCAGCAGCATGGCCTTGTCCAGGTCGGTATAGGCCAGATGGCGCAGTCGCTCCACGCCGTCAAAGTCCCGGTTTGGCTCCATATAGTCGGCGATGTACAGGACCTTCTCCAGGGTGGTCATGTCCGCCTTGCCCGTGGTGTGCCAGAAGATGGCGTCGTAAACCGCATCCGGCTGGCCGAATACTCCCCGGGCGATGCAGGCCCCGGTTTTGGAGTGGAGCAGCTTCACAGCCTTCTGTTCCAGCGCATCCAGCCGCACCCCGTATTCTTCACAGATATCCAGCTGCTCCGGCAGCTCGTAATACTTGGTGCAGTCGTGTAGGATGCCCGCCCGGCGTGCAAGCTCCGGGTCGGCCCCCCAGCACTGGGCCAGCTTCACCGCCTCCTCCTCCACGCCCATGACATGGGGGATGCGCTTGGCACGCATCATGGAATAGGAACAGGCCCGCAGCTGGTTCAGGTCCAGATTTTTCAGGTCGGCCTTTGTGCCGTACAGCCGATGCATCAGAATGTAGCCATAGACGCTGGGCAGCAGATACTGCCCTCCCCCGCCGTTTTCCAGCTGCTCCCGCAGCCGGGTGGAGGAGATGTCCACCAGCCCAGGCAGGGTGATGGTGGTGATCTTCGCATCAAAGTTCTTTTGCAGATGCTCCCGCTGGGGAGCGAACAGGGCCTCGCCGTCCTGCTCCGTGCGGCCAAAGGCACAGATGCCCGCCAGAGAGAGGATGACCTCCGGCTCGTGCCACAGGTGCAGGGTGAGGAACATGTCCGTGCCCATGAGCAGCCACAGCTCTGCGTCTGGATAGGTCTGGCGGATGGCCCGCAGGGTGTCGGAGGTATAGCTCTTGCCCTCCCGCTCCAGCTCCAGGGCAGATACCTCTACCCCTGCGCCCATCCCGTCGGCCCACTTTTCCACCATGGCCAGCCGGTGCTCCGGGGCCGGGGTATCACTGGGCAGGGCCTTGTGGGGCGGGATGGCCGCCGGGATGAGCAGCAGCTTGTCCAGTCCCAGGGCGGCCACCGCCGCCTTTGCCGCCGCCATGTGCCCCAGATGGGGCGGGTTGAAGGTGCCGCCGTAAATTCCGATCTTCATGTTTACGCCGCCTTTCCGGGCAGGAGCTTCCCCTGCCCTGTGTGTTAACGGTCCGCGGGCTTTTTCTTCTTGTCCGGCACCAGAACGATCTTGTCCTTTTTGTCCTTATTGTGGGTCGGACGATACAGCACGAATTTTGTTCCGATGACCTGCACCACCTCGCTGCGGGTCAGGGGGGCCAGTTGCTGGGCCGCCTCCCGGGGGGAGAGCAGGGAGTTCTCCAGCACCCGGCCCTTGATGAGCTCCCGGGCCTCCAGGGCGTCGTTGGCCTGCTTGACCAGGTTGTCGCCGATGCCGTCCTTTCCCACGATGAGAATGGTGTCGATGTTGTTGGCCAGGCCCCGCAGCTGGGCCCGCTGTTTGCTTGTCAGTTCCATAAAGTCTGTTCTTTCTCCTCTGATAACATATTTTTTCTGTTTTCGTCCCGCCCTGCCGGGCGGGGCGCTGATCTTACTTGAAATAGTCTTTCAGCTTCTGCTGGAACAGGGCCAGAGCCCGGCCCCGGTGGGAGATGGCGTTCTTCTCCTGGGCGGACAGCTGGGCAAAGGTCTTTTTCAGCCCGGGGATGAAGAACACCGGGTCATAGCCAAAGCCGCCCTCCCCCATGGGGGCAAAGGCGATGGTGCCGGGGCACTCCCCCCGGGCGGTGATCACGTCCCCGTTGGGGAAGCAGCAGGTGATTACCGAGACGAACTTGGCCGTCCGGGGCGTCTGCCCCCGGAGATTTTCCAGCAGCAGGCGATAGCGCCCGGTGTCGTCCAGCTCCGGGCCGCCATAGCGGGCGGAGTACACCCCCGGGGCACCGTTCAGGGCATCCACGCACAGGCCGGAGTCGTCGGCGATGGCGGGCAGGCCGCTGGCCTCCATCACGGCCCTGGCCTTCAGCAGGGAGTTCTCCTCAAAGGTGGTGCCCGTCTCCTCTACGTCCACATCCACCCCGGCCTGGGCCTCGGAGCAGACCTCCACCCCCAGCTCAGACAAAATGGCGTTCATCTCTGCCAGCTTCTTTTCATTCTTGCTGGCCAATACCAGTTTCATGTAGTTCCTCCTCAGCGCTCCGCCGCCCGGTCCAGAGCCCGGTTGCGGAAGGTCAGGGCCAGGTCGGTAGAGACCATGGCGATGTCAATGATGTAAAAGGCCACCACATAGGTCACGTTGTGCCCCACGATCTTTCCGGCGATGCCGCACAGATAGCCCACGATGATGACCATCTCAAAGTAGATGCTCTTGCCCTTGGCGGTGCGGGATCTCAGGGACTTGGCGATGTTGAAGGGCCAGGACAGGCCAAACAGGATGAGCATGAGCATCTCGAAAACCTGTGCCATGTCAGCGCTCTCCCCCCTGGCGGATGGCCGCCTGCTGGATGGCCATGATGTCCCGGATGCCCTTGGCGCACAGGTCCACCAGCCCCCGCTGCTCCTCAATGGTAAAGGAGCGGCCCTCGCCGGTGCCCTGGATCTCCACCAGCTGGCCCCGGTCGGTCATCACGCAGTTCAGGTCCACCTGGGCGGCGGAGTCCTCCTCATAGCACAGGTCCAGCAGCAGCTGGTCGTTCACGATGCCAGCGGACACGGCGGCCACGCTGCCCAACAGGGGGTCCTCGGTCAGCAGCCCCTGGGCCATCAGCTTTTTGCAAGCCAGCGCCAGGGCTACATAGCCCCCGGTGACGCTGGCGGTGCGGGTGCCGCCGTCTCCCTGGAGCACGTCGCAGTCGATGGTGATGGTCCGCTCCCCCAGCTTTTTGTGGTCCACCGCAGCCCGCAGGGCCCGGCCCACCAGGCGCTGGATCTCGGCGCTGCGGGGGGACAGCTTCAGCTTGGAGATATCCCGGCGGGAGCGCTCCCGGTTGGCCCGGGGCAGCATAGAATATTCCGCCGTCACCCAGCCCTCCCCCTCGGGGACGTGGGGCGGGGTTTTTTCCTCCACGCTGGCGCAGCACAGCACATGGGTGTTGCCGCAGCGGATGAGGCAGGAGCCCTCCGCAAATTTGTTGATGTTGGGGATGATCTCCATGGGCCGCAGCTGGTCAAATGCTCTCTGGTCAATGCGTGCCATCGTGTTCCGCTTCCTCTCTCTTTTCATTCTAGTATGCCCCATCCCGGAAAAGGATGAACAGCATGTAAATTTTCTGTCTTTCCCGAAAATTCGACTCTGTTTCCACATTTTCCATCTGAACGGTGGAAAACTTCCCTTAAATCAGCGCCTGGGCAAAGTCCATGGCGTCGAAGGGCTTCAGATCGTCGATGCCCTCGCCCACACCGGCGTATTTCACGGGGACCCCCAGCTCCTTGGCGATGGCGATGGCGATGCCCCCCTTGGCCGTGCCGTCCAGCTTGGTCAGGACGATGCCGGTGATCCCGGCGGCCTGCTGGAACTGCTTGGCCTGGATGAGGCCGTTCTGGCCGGTGGTGGCATCCAGCACCAGCAGGGTCTCCCGGGCGCAGCCGGGCAGCTCCCGGTCCACCACCCGGGAAATTTTGTTCAGCTCGTTCATCAGGTTCTGCTTGTTGTGCAGCCGCCCGGCGGTGTCCACCAGCACCACGTCGCTGCGGCGGGCACGGGCTGCGGAGGTGGCATCAAAGACCACGGCGGCGGGGTCGGCCCCCTCGTGCTGCTTGACGATGTCTACCCCGGCCCGCTCGGCCCAGATGGTCAGCTGCTCGGCAGCGGCGGCCCGGAAGGTGTCGGCGGCGCAGAAGAGGACCTTCTTCCCCTGGTGCCGCAGCTGGGCACCGATCTTGCCGATGGTGGTGGTCTTGCCCACGCCGTTGACACCGATGAACAGCACCACCGACGGGGTGGTGGACAGATCCAGCGCCCCGTCCCCCACGTTCATGGCATCGGCGATGACCCGGCACATACAGGCGCGGGCCTCCTCCAGGGTCTTGATGCCCTCAGACCGCACCCGGCGGCGCAGCTCGGCCACCAGCTCCAGGGTCACGTCCATCCCCGTGTCCGCCAGGATGAGGGACTCCTCCAGCTCGTCATAAAAGTCGTCGTTCAGCTCCGAGCCCAGATGTGCCAGGGTGGAAAAAATGTTGATCTTCTTCAGCTTGTCAAAAAAACCCATGATTTCTGTTCCCTTCTGATCATGATGTCCCTCTCAGTCACGGCTTACGCCGTGCCAGCTCCCCCAAAAGGGGGAGCCAAGGGCAATTTTCGGCCATCCGCCCCTTGCCTCCCCCTTTGGGGGAGGTGCCCAGTGCGCACACTGGACGGAGAGGGCCGATCAAAAAATTATTGATCCCGTCCCACGTATACCTCTTCCGTGGAATACAGCTGTCCGTTCTGCTGGGCCAGCTTGCTGACCGCCTGCTCCCGTCCGTCCACGATGACCCGCAGGCGCACACCCTTCCACTGGTTGGACTGGGTACGCAGGCAGAACAGCTGACTGCCCGGCTCCACGCTCTCCCCCGTCTCCGGGGTGCGGACGCGGAGGACCAGGGCGATCATACCGTCCGGGTCCCGCTCCTCGGTGGCGGTAAAGCTGCCCGGGGACAGGCTCCTGTCCTGGTCCGGCAGACACAGGAGATAGTCGTCCTCCTCCAGCCGCACCAGCCAGTATGCCCCGGTGTCCGGCTCGGCCTGTTCCCGGGCCCGGTCCAGCCAGTGCCCGACCTCCTCCGACTGCATCTCCTCGTCGGTGAGCAGCCGCAGACTGTAGCTCACCTGCTGGCCCTCCCGGTTGTTCAGGGCGGTGAACTGGGGCTGGATGTCCTCCGTCTTGGGGATGACCCGGCCCAGCCCGGCAAAGACCACCTTGATGCCGATGAACAGCACCACGATCAGGGCCACATAGCCCAGAATGGACAGCCAGCCGTTTTTCTTCTCGTTTTCGTTCAATCTGATCTCCTCCGCCTGCGATTCAGCGCAGGTCCAATTCCCGTTCCAGCTTGTTCAAATTCAGGGACAGCATCCGGCTGACCCCCTGCTCCTGCATGGTCACGCCATACAGGGCGTCCGCCTCCTCCATCGTTCCCCGGCGGTGGGTGATGACGATAAACTGCGTCTTGTCCGCCACGGTACGCATATACTGGGCAAAGCGGGCCACATTGTTGTCGTCCAGAGCGGCCTCGATCTCGTCCATGACCACAAAGGGGGTGGGCCGCACCTTTAAGATGGCAAAGTACAGGGCGATGGCCACAAAGGCCTTCTCGCCGCCGGACAGCAGCGTGATGGTCTTCAGCGCCTTTCCGGGAGGCTGGACCTTGATGTCGATGCCGCAGCCCAGTACGTCGTTGGGGTCCTCCAGCTCCAATCGGGCTTTGCCCCCGCCGAACAGCTCGACAAACGTCTGGCCGAAGGCCTCGTTGATGCGGGCAAACTCCCGCTGAAAGATGGTCTTCATCTCCCCGGTGAGGCCGGAAATGATGCGCTCTAAGTCCCGGCGGGCCCGCTCCACGTCATCCCGCTGTCCGATGAGATAGGTATAGCGCTGGTTCACCCGGTCAAACTCCTCCACTGCGCCCACGTTCACCTGGCCCAGGGCAGAAATAGCTCGTTTCAGCTCCCCGATGCGCCGGTTGGCGGCGGGGATGGAAGTAAGCTCCTGCCGCTGCCGCCGGGCGGCCTCGTGGGACAGGCCATAGCTCTCCCACAGCTTGTCCAGAAGCTGCTTCTCCTCCATGGCGGCGGCGGACTTCTTCTGGCTCAGACGGGACACCTCGGCCTCCAGCCGCAGCAGCTCGTCGCTGCGGGCCTGGCTCTCCCGGGTGGCCCGCACCCGCCGGCCCTCCAGCTCCAGCCGGGCGGCGTTCAGCTGTTCCAGCTGCCGGGCGCACCGGCGGCTCTCCTCCCGCAGGGCGGCCAGGGCGCTCTGCTTCTCTTCGATCTCCTTGGAGAAGCCCTGATTTTTCGTCTCGTATTCGGCCACCAGGCTCTGGCTCTGGGCACGGTCCCCCGCCAGGCTCTCCCGCAGCCGCTCCAGCTCGCAGAGTCCGGCCCGGGTGGCCTCCCGCTCCGCCTCTAAGGCGGCCTGGGCGGCGGTGAGCTGGGACAGCTCCGCCGTCAGCTCCTCCGCCCGGGTCTTTAAGTCGCTCCGGCGGCGGTCCTGCCGGGCCTGGGCATCCCGGCTGTCCTGGGCCGCCCCCTCCAACTGAGTCAGCCGGGCCTGGGCGGCCTGGGCATCGGCGTCGATCTTGGCCGAGCGGGCCTGAAGCTGCTCCAGCTCCCCCCGCAGGGCGGTCTGCCGCCGCTCTAACTCGTTTTTCTCCCCCTGGGAGCGCTGGATGCGGCCCTGGGCGAGCAAAACGGCGTTTTCAAACTCCCGCAGCTGCTCCTGGGCGGTCTGCCGCTGATAGGCGGCAGCGGCGGCCTCCCGCTGGGCATCGGCCAGCTGCCGGGCCCACTGGGCGGTGTGCCCGGCCAGCTCCGCCCGCTTGCCCTCCAGCTGCTCCAGCTCGTTGGCCCGGCTGAGGATGCCAGCCCCCTTCACGGCGGAGCCGCCGGTCATGGAGCCGCCGTGGTTGAGCATCTGCCCGTCCAGGGTGACGATTTTGAATTGGTAGCCAAACTTCCGGGCCGCCGCAATGGCGTGGTCCAAGTCCTCCATCACCGCCACCCGGCCCAGCAGATTGGAAAAGATATTCTGATAGCGCCCGTCAAAGGAGACCAGCCGGTCCGCCACCCCCACAAAGCCGGGCTGACGGGACAGGGCCTCCCCCTCCCGCAGGGTGTGGGGCCGAATTGTCGCAATGGGCAGAATGGTGGCCCGGCCGCCCTCCCGGCGCTTCAGGAACTGGATGACGGCCTTGCCGTCCTCCTCCCGGTCCACCACAATGTTCTGCATGGCCCCGCCCAGGGCGGTCTCGATGGCAAGGGCCACCCGGTCCGGGGCCTTCACCAGTCCGGCCACCGGGCCGTGGACGCCCTTTAACACGCCCCGGTCCGCCTGGTCCATCACCAGCTTTACCGCCCGGGAGAAGCCCTCCCGCTGCCGCTCCATGTCGGACAGCAGGCGGATGCGGGCAGCCAGGGCGTTCTCCTCCATCTGGGCCTTCATGTGGGACTCTTTGCAGCCCTCCGCCTTTTTCCGGCGCTTCTCCTCCAGCAGAGCATAGCCCTGGGCGGCATTGCGCCCCTGGTCCAAAGACTGCTTGGCCTGCTCCTGCTCCTCCTGCGCCTGGGCCAGCTGCGTCTGGGCGGCGGCGGACTGCTCCTCCAGTTCGGCCAGCTCCCGGCGGACGGCCTCATCCCGGTCCAGCACCTCCTGGGCGGCGGCGGCCAGCGCCGAGCGCAGGGCCCGGGTCTCGGCGGCATCCGCCTGAGCCAGGGCCTGGCTGTCCCGCAGGCGCTCCAGCTCCTGCTCCAGCTGTCCGGCGGAGCGGGCGTTCTCCTCCGCTTTTTCCTGCTGGGCCCGAATGGCCTGGGCCCCGGCG
>QWCK01003924.1_pt1 | contig 15509 bp, 16 predicted proteins | sample 1972571 | NCBI WGS metagenome assembly QWCK01 (sample SAMN09866710, study PRJNA288562) | Human gut metagenome isolate term2_stool, whole genome shotgun sequencing... | isolation source: gut | host: Homo sapiens | place: USA: California
CTCCTTCTCCGCCAATTTGTGAGGGCCTTTAGCTCAGTTGGTTAGAGCTCCCGGCTCATAACCGGTAGGTCCAGGGTTCGAGTCCCTGAGGGCCCACCAATAAGCCCAGATAGCTCAGTCGGTAGAGCAGCAGACTGAAAATCTGCGTGTCGCTGGTTCGATTCCGGCTCTGGGCACCAGTTGAGTAAAGACTCGAGGGCTGTAGCTGCGGGCTACAGTTTTTTTATACTATGGTCCTTTCGCTCCGCCGGTGAAGGGGATTGAAAAGGCCCGTCATATCTGTTACGATAGTAGCGTCACTTATAGGAGTATAGTTCAGTGGTAGAACGTTGGTCTCCAAAACCAAATGTCGTGGGTTCAAATCCTACTACTCCTGCCAAATTAGCCGAGTTTTGCTCGGCTTTTTTTGTGCCGAAAATAGAAAATGCCCGTCACGCAGGCATCGCAATAATGGATTACTCTCCCTTGTCTCGCAGCCATTGGATGAGAGACAAGATGGTGTCGTAGTAGACGGCATCTTCTAAGGCGAAGATCAGAAAGCCTTCCGGCGCGTCGATGTTTTGCTCGATGGGCGCATCGGTTTCCAGAACCAGGGCCTTGCGCTTTTCGTCGTAGGGGAGAAGGGTCGCCGGGCAATCGAAGGTAAAGCGTGCGTTCTCTTCCGTGTAGAGAAGATCGTCGTATTGCACGTAGCGATCAATGGTCCCTATACTTTTTCCCGCGATTTGAAAGGGGCGAAGGGTAAAGCCTTGGATCTCCAGCTCTCCTCGGCGCAGATGCCGCCTCAGGCCCTCGTAATAGGTATGAACGGCGGCCATGGCCCGCAGATTGCTTTCGATTTGTACCGCCACGTCTTCAGAACATGCGTCCTTGAAAAAATCCGAAAAGCCGTCGCCGACGAGGACGTCCTTAAGATAGCCGGCGTCCTTTGCGATACTCGCCATTTTGTAGGACGAGAGGGGCGCGAGGGCGGTTCGCTTTTTGATTTCGTCGTAAAGATCCACCGCCTCTTCCAGTCGCGCCCGGGCTTTTTTTGTTAAAAAAGGCCAAAGGATGCGCGTTTCAAATTGCCCGTGAAAGAGATATAGGGTATTCTGTATAGGTAAAGACTCCAGTGCGCGGTTTAAGGGGAGGAACCAATCGATGAGGGGATCGGCCGATTCCGTGCCGATTAAGACATCGTCCCCCAGAAGCCCGTAGGCCACGGGCCGCGCCTTGGGGCCGTAATGTGAACAATAAATTTGTAAGAAATAAGCCATGATTTCCTCCTGGGGAAAGTATACCACAGGACGAGGAGGTTCAAATGATTTACTTAGATAACTGCGCCACGACGCGGCCGAGACAATCGGTGATCGACGCCATGACCGTGGCGTTAAGGGAAGATTTTTCCAATCCGTCCAGCCTGCATCGATTCGGCTACGACGTGAGCAAGAAAAAAGAAGCCATTCGCGAAGGCATTAAGGATTATTTTAACTGCCGGAGCGGAGAGCTTTACTTTACATCGGGCGGCACGGAGTCCAATAACACGGCTCTGCGCTCCGCCATTCAAAACAAGAGCGGAAAGAATGTGGTCACCACCAATATCGAACACCCGTCCATTTTAAATGTCTTAAAGGCGGCGGACATCGAGCTGCGACAAGTGGCCATTGACGAAACGGGGCATATTCCCTTCGACGCACTTATGGATGCCGTAGACGAGGACACGGTGCTGGTAAGCCTTTTTCACGTGAACAACGAGCTGGGCAGCATCAACCCGGTGGAAGAGTGGGTGCCGAAGATGAAGGCCGCCTACCCGACGGCGAAGGTTCACGTGGACGGCGTACAGGCCGTGGGGAAACTTCCCGTGGACTTCGACGCTATCGGCTGCGATTTTTATTCCTTCAGCGGCCACAAATTTCACGGCCCCAAGGGCATCGGCGGTCTGCTGGTGAAAAAATCCGTAAAGCCTTTTATCTACGGCGGCGGACAGGAAATGGGCATGCGAAGCGGCACGGAAAACATTCCGGGGATCTACGGACTGGGCGCCGCTTTTGACGCACTGAAAGAAGAGGGCATTGCCCAGGAAGCTGCCGAGGCGCGAATGGCCCATTTACGGGCGGGCATCGAAACCATGGACGCCATTTCCATTAACACACAGGCGCCGTCGAGCCCCTATATTTTGAACGTGAGCCTGGCCGACACGCGGGGCGAGGTGCTTCTCCACATGTTGGAGGAAAAAGAAATCTATATTTCCACATCCAGCGCCTGCTCCAGCCATCGCACGGGGAAAAATCCCATCTTAACGGCCCTGGGCCTGTCTGATAATTTCGCCGAGGGAACCATACGCATCTGTCTCAGTCGCGAGACGACGACGGAAGAGATCGATATTTTTATTCGCGAGCTGAAGGACGCGGTGGACACCGTGCGCGCCATTATAAGGAGGTAGAATGAAGCGTATATTAAGTTTAAGTTTGGGCGAGGTGGTCTTGAAAGGCGCCAATCGCCGCTACTTTATTCGCAGAATCATCCAAAACATCGAGAGTAGCTTGTCCGATGTCGGGTATATAGCCATTGAGTCGGAAATGGGAAAGATCCAAGTGGAAATCGATCCGGCGGTGGAAGAGACGGCCATTAATCGTCTGCGCTTCGTCTTCGGCATCGTGTACATTTCCCCGAGCTGGTCCTTTGAAAAGGACTGGGACCGACTGAAAGAAGAGACAGTGAATTACATCGACCGGCTCCTTCAAGAGCAGCCGGAGTACAAGACCTTTAAGGTCGTGGCCAAGCGGAGCGACAAGGCCTTTTTCAAAAACTCCCAAGAGATCAACATGGACCTCGGGGGCGTCATCCTGGATCACTTCGCCGATCGCCTCAAGGTGGACGTCCACGAGCCGGATTTTTATCTCTACGTGGATGTGAAAAACGAGATGTATCTCTACCACGAAAAGATTCCCACTTACGGCGGTCTGCCCCTGGGAACCAACGGCAAGGGCCTGCTCCTTTTAAGCGGCGGCATCGATTCGCCGGTGGCGGGCTTTTTAATGGCGAAGCGGGGCGTGCAGGTGGACGCGCTGCATTTCCACTCCTATCCCTTTACCTCGCCACAAGCCGAGGAAAAGGTGATGAATCTGGCGAAAATCCTCGCCCGCTACGTGGTGAAGATGAATGTCTACAGCGTCAATCTACTGCCCATTCAAAAGGAATTGAACAAGCATTGCCCGCCGGAAGAGATGACCGTGCTTTCCCGCCGCTTTATGATGCGCATCGCCAATCGCCTGGCGGACAAATACGGCTACAAGAGCGTGATCACCGGGGAGAACCTTGGTCAGGTGGCGAGCCAGACCATTGACGGGCTCACGGTGATGAACGACGTGGCGGAACGCATCGTCTTCCGCCCCCTTATCGGCATGGACAAGGTGGATATTATTCGCTGGGCGGAAAGAATCGAAACCTACGAAACGTCCATCCAGCCCTATGAGGATTGCTGCACCGTCTTTTTGCCGAAGCACCCGAGCCTTCGCCCCACGGTGGAAGACATGGAAGCCTCGGAGGCGAACTTGGATATCGAAGCCTTGGTGGACGCCTCCATGGAAACATTAAAGATTACAACCATACGAGCAAAGGAGAACCGATGAAAAAATTAATTCCCGTACTGGCGATTGTGCTGATTATTGCCGGCATTTTCGGATCCACGTACAACAAACTCCAAGTAAAAGATGAAGACGTGAACCAAGCCTGGGCCCAAGTGGAAAACACCATGCAACGCCGGGCGGACCTCATTCCCAATTTAGTGGAAACGGTGAAAGGTTACGCGAAACACGAAGAAGAAGTCTTTACAAAAGTCACCGAAGCGCGGAGCGCCGTCAAGTCGGCCTCCACGCCCAAGGAATACGCCGAGGCCAACGATCAATTGGATCAAGCGGTGAAAAACATCAATGTGGTGGCCGAAGCCTATCCGGAACTGCAAGCCAACAGCAACTTCGCCAATTTGCAAGCGGAACTGGCGGGCACGGAAAACCGCATCGCCGTGGAACGCAAGCGCTACAACGAAGCCGTGGCGGACTTCAACAAATCCGTGAAGCGCTTCCCCACCAATCTGGTGGCAAAAATGCTGGGCTTCAGTCAAAGAGAGTACTTTCAAGCGGCAGCCGGCGCCGAGAATGCGCCCGAGGTTAAGTTTTAGGATAAAATCATGAAAAAGCGCCTGTTTCTACTGACATTGGCCCTGTGCTTTTTGTCTCTGCCCGTCTTTGCCGCAGGCCTGCCCGAGGCGACGAAAGATTTTTACGTCTACGACGAGGCAAAGGTGTTGAGCGACGAGGCGAAAAGCGACATCGTCAGGACCAACGAGTCCCTCTTCGAGCAAACGGGAGCCCAGGTGGTGATCTGTGTCCTGGATCACTTGCCGGAGGATGAAACCGTCGAAGAGACGGCGGTCAATATTTTCGACAAATGGGACATCGGCACCAAGGGAAAGGACAACGGCGTCCTGCTCCTCATCGCCATGGAAGATCGAAAGTTTCGAATCGAAGTGGGCTACGGTTTGGAAGGCGCCATTCCCGACATGGTGGCGAAGAATATTTTAGACGACATGGTGCCCTATTTTAAAGACGGCGATTACGAGGCGGGCATCCGCGTGGCCTTCGGGGAAATTCTCTCGAAGGTAGAAGAAGAATACCAAATCACCATCGACGGAAAAGACGCCGTCACCGAAGGCGTAGCTTCTGAAAGCGATGCAGCCGAACTGGCGGATGTGATTCGCCTGGCGATTATTATCATCCTAATCGTGATGATCTTCGGCCGGCGCAACAATCGCCGCGGCGGCGGAGGAAGAGGCGGCTATCGCGGCCCGATCTTTATCCCCTTCGGCGGCGGATTCGGCGGAGGTTTCGGTGGCGGCTTTGGCGGCGGATCATCCGGCGGATTCGGCGGAGGCAACTTCGGCGGCGGCGGATCCTCCGGCGGCGGCGGCGCCAGCGGCGGATGGTAAAAACCAAAATAATCCAATAAGGGGGAGCCTACGGGTTCCCTCTTTTTTTATGGGATATAAGCAATTCTACTGTATAATTCCCATGAAAAACTTGCCAAGAAGAGCCCTGTCCGATAGAATAAAAGGAGCAAAGTCCCCGCAAAAATTCCCGTTCGTGCAACAGATTTTTTTGAAAAGAATGGTCGGGGGCGGACACAATGAAAGTCAGCAAACAGGAACGGCAAACCCGTTCTTTTTCTATGTTTCGCCGGATTTTAAGCGGCGAGGGAGAAGGATACATGAAAAAACTACTGGCCCTATGGATGGCGGCCCTGGTTCTTTTATCGGGCTGCGGGCAAAATAAAGGCAACGATACCGCCGGGAGTGCGGACAACAATCAAGTGCAGAAGGCGGCGCAGGAGCGCTTCCAAACCACCTTTTACGACACCTTCGACACGGTGGTGAGTGCCATTGTCTACGCCCCCGACGAAGAGAGCGCCAATAAAACCTTTGAACAAATCCACAAGCGCTATCAGGAATTGGACCGCCTCTACAGCGGCTTTAAAAATTACGACGGCCTGGTCAATGTCAAGGCCGTGAACGATCAGGCGGGCAAGGGCAAGGTCGTCGTAGACGAAGAATTATACGACCTGCTCCGCTTTTCCAAGGATCTTTACAAAAAATACGGCGAAACAAATATCGCCTTCGGTGCCGTCACCTCCATTTGGCAAGACTATCGGGACGCCTATGAAGTGGTGCCGGAAGTGGACCGCAGCCCCGACGATACGGTCTTGCAAAAAGGCCTTCCCGATGCGAAGCTTCCCCCCATGGAAGAGCTCAAGGAAGCCAATAAGCACACGAATATCGACGACATCGTCCTGAACGACGAAGATCATTCTGTAGAAATCAAAGATCCCGATCTGAAAATCGACGTGGGTGCCGTGGCCAAAGGCTATGCCACGGAGCTTATCGGCGAAGAGCTTCGCGCATCGGGCGTGAAGACGGCCCTTATCAGCGCCGGCGGCAATGTGAAGATCATCGGCTCCGCACCGGAAGCGGACCGGGATGCCTTCGGCATCGGCCTGCAAGATCCCGAAGCCATTACCGGCGACGGCACGGCGGACGTTAATATGAAAGACATCATCTATATTAACGATATGTCCGTGGTGACCAGCGGCGACTATCAACGCTATTACATCGTCGACGGCAAGCACTATCACCACCTCATCGATCCCGACACCCTTATGCCGGCGGATTATGCCCGCTCCGTTACCATCGTGACCAAAGACAGCGGCTATGCGGATTTTCTTTCCACCACCGTCTTCTGTATGCCCTATGAAAAGGGGCGCGCCCTCGTGGACAGCCTGGACGGCGTAGAGGCCTATTGGATCTTCGAAGACGGCACCACCGCCTTTACCGACGGTTTGAAAGGCATTCTGGACAGTCAGGGGGCGACCAATGCGCAATAATCTGCTCATTTTTACCCTGGGTCAGTTTTTGCTCATCCTGATATTTTCCGTCTTTTTGATCTATCTGCACCTGTCGTCCGCCGTGGAAGGCGTGGTGTACGACCACTTCGTCCTGCGGCTGATCCCCGTCATCTTTACGATTGCGGCCTATCTCTTCATGGGGAAATTCATGAATGTGAAAGGCTTTACCGACGGTCTTTTAACTCTGCTTTTGCCGGCTTTGATTTGGGGCGTCTTCCTCGCCATCGCTTATTACGGCGGCGGAAACGAAGGCTTTGTGCGGGGAGCCTTTCGCTCCCTGTGGCGGTTTCCCGCCGATGTGACCATGTTGCCCCAAATGGCGGCGCTGAGTCTTTTGCGTCTGGAGCACAACCCGGCGGTCTATGCCGGATGTGCCGTCATTCCTCAAGCCTTGGCCACCCTCGTGGCGGCTCTCGGCCCGGCGAAGTATCGCCGCAGACGAGACAACAGACGAAAATAGAAATTAGAAAGAGGTTAGAATGTATAATTACGATATGGAGCGCCTTCATGAAATTACCATCGAGGCGTTAAAGAAAAAAGGCGTAGAGATTTCCGATATTTCAGAAATCGTCTACCGGCTTCAGAGCGAGTACGCCCCCATTACCATGGAGATGTGCGAAGAAAACGTGCTGGCGGTACTCAGAAAGAGAGAAACCATCCACGCCGTCTTGACGGCGCTGGCCATCGACAAGGCCGTGGATCAGGAGCTTTTCGAAGAGCCCATTCAATCCATTATCGCAAACGACGAAGGCCTTTACGGCATCGACGAGGTGTTGAGCCTTTCCATCGTCAATCTTTACGGCTCCATCGGCCTGACGAGTTTCGGCTTTTTGGACAAGAAGAAAATCGGCATTATCGACAAACTGGACAAGATGAAGGGCAAAGAGGTCACCACCTTCAGCGACGACATCGTGGCAGCCATTGCCGCGGCGGCGGCATCCCGACTTGCCCACAGCAATCGGATGATAGAAGAAGGAAAGAACTATGAAGAATAAATTAAGCACCCATTGGATCGCCACGACGGCGGTGTTGGCGGCGGTTTACTACGCCCTCACCGTGGTCTTTGCGCCTATTTCATACGGCCCCGTTCAATTCCGCGTGTCGGAAATTATGAACCTCCTGGCCTTTTACAATCCCGCCTTTGCGCCGGGCATCGTCCTCGGCGTCTTCCTGTCGAATATAAGCTCGCCTTTAGGGCTGTACGATCTGTTTTTCGGCACCTTCCACACGGCGATCAGCTTGTATTTTATGTGTAAGCTCCAGAAGAAGTGGGTGGCAAGTTTGATGCCCGCCCTATTCTCGTGGATCATCGGTTTTGAGTTAGTTCTCGCTTTCGGCGGCGGTTTCGTCGGATTTTTGACCATGAGCCTGTCCGTAGCGGCCAGCGAAGTGATCATCTGCACCCTGATCAGCTTGCCCGTCTACGAAGCATTGGACAGAAATGCGGCCTTCCGCTCCATCGTTAACAAGAGCCCTCAGTAGGAATTCAGAAGGAGAGTCTATGATAGTCAAAGTCTGTGTCGGTTCCCGCTGTACCATGATGGGCTCGAGCGCCGTGCTCGACGCCTTGGAAAGTCTTCAAAAACGCTATTTTAAAGAAGGCGGCTTGGAGATCGTGCACATGAACTGTTCAAACGTCTGCAAGGAAAAGGGCCTGGATCACGTTCCCGTCGTGGAAATCGACGGCGAATTGATTACATCCGCCAAGCCCCAAGTCATTTCGGAAATGATTCTGTCCCGCGCAGGGAAACTGTCGGAAAAGTAGGAGAGGGGATAAAGTGAAAGAAAGCTACGCCAGTATAATGAGTCTTCGCCGCAGAGTATTTGCCGAAGTGGCGAAGATGGCTTATGCAGATACACCGCTACATGAATTGGAAACCGTGGGCTATCGCCTCTATCCAGGCACGTCCCCGGAAGATCGGGAAGATTTATTCAGAAAGCGCGCCATCGTCGAGGAAATGATTCGCCTGGCCATGGGTATGAACTTGCGTGACTACGACGAGTACATAAAAGTGACGGAGGGCTTCGACGATGTGGACGTGGCCACCAGCATTTTTGAAACGCCCTTGGTGGATGTCATTAAATTCGCCTGTGAATCCTGCCCCACCCGCGCCCTTTTCGTAACGAACAACTGCCGCAAGTGCATGGCCCATCCCTGCACCAATGTTTGCCCCGTCAACGCCGTGTCCATCGGCAAAAACGGCGCCGTCATCGATAACGATAAGTGCGTGAAGTGCGGCCGCTGCAAAAGGACCTGCCCCTACCACGCCATTGTGGAATACGACCGACCCTGCGCCTCGGTCTGCGGCGTGGATGCCATCGGCAGTGACGAAAGAGACCGGGCCATTATCGATCACGACAAATGCGTGGGTTGCGGCCGCTGCGTCGTGCAATGCCCTTGGGGCGCCATCGGCGACAAGACCATGATCTATCAGCTGGTCAAAGCCCTGAAGCAAAAGAACAAGCGTATCTACGCCATTCCCGCTCCCAGCTATATCGGCCAGTTTGGCGCCGGCACCACGCCGGAGCAAATCCGCGCCGCCATTAAAGAACTGGGCTTTGCCGATATGGTGGAGGTGGGACTCGGTGCCGACTACACCACCTTGCACGAAGCGAAGGAATACCTGGACCGCGTGCCGGCAGAAATTCCCTTTATGGGCACGAGCTGCTGCCACTCTTGGACCCTCTTGATTCAATACCGCTTCCCGGAACTGAAAGACTATGTATCCGACTCGGGCAGCCCCATGCGCTATACGGCGGAGCACATTAAGCGCAAGGATCCCGACGCCCTGGTTTGCTTCGTCGGCCCCTGCACGTCGAAAAAAGTGGAAGCCATTACCGGGGACGTGAAGGAGTATGTAGACTTCGTCATTACCTTTGAAGAGCTCATGGGCATGTTTGTCGCCAAAGACATCGAGCCTTCCGAAATCGAAGAGGTAAAAGAAGAGGAAGAGTCCTCCTCCTCGGCACGTGGCTATGCCATGGCAGGCGGCGTCGCCGCGGCGGTAAAAGAAGTGGCCGAGCGCATCGATCCCGAGCGCAATATTAAAATCGAAGGGGCCAACTCCCTGAAAGAATGCATTCGCATGCTGCAAATGGCCAAGGCCGGCAAGAAAGAGGGCTACCTTCTGGAAGGTATGGCCTGCGAAGGTGGCTGCATCGCCGGTATGGGCACCATCGCCTCCACCACACGGGTGCGAAAAGCCCTGGGCAAGTACATGAGCGATTCCGAATACAAGACCCCCTTGGAAAATGTCCTGGTGGACGATTCCCTAAAGGACTTCAGCTAAGAGCGAGGTAGGCAAGAGAATAGAGAAATCAAAGAAAAGGTATTTTTCTTCTATGGAAAGATGCCTTTTCTTTTTTTGCGCAAAGACTATAATAGAAAACGAGACGAGAGTGCTTTTCAATGAAGTCATTAAGCAATCGAGGCGCAGTATGAAGACGAGCGGATATCTTACGATGGCCGATGGGACGGAAATTTTCTACACCATTTTCGGCGAAGGCGAACCGGTTTTGTTTTTACACGGTAACGGCGGCAACAGTCGCTTCTTTCACTATCAGGTGGCGCCCTTTAAAAAACATTTTGAACTGATCTTTCTCGACAGCCGCGCCCACGGCAAGAGCAACAATCGGGGCGAGCATTTAAGTTTCAGGCTTATGGCCCGGGATACGAAAGAGGCATTGGACGCATTGGGCGTTTCAAAAACCTCCATCGTCGGCTTTTCCGACGGCGCCAATTTGGCCATGACCTTCGCCGCCCTTTACCCGAGCTATGTGGACAAGCTGGTTTTAAATTCCGGCAATCTTTCCTTTCGAGGGACGAAATTTTTCAGTCGGATCCTGTCTTATTTGCAATACGGAGCGGGTGCGCTCTTAAGTATCCTTTCCGGACGATTTAAAGATGTGAAACTGAGGGCGAAGCTTTTGGTGAAGGACGTGGACCTGCCCGTAGACGGCCTGAGGCAATTAAATTGCCCTGCCATGGTCATTGTCGGCGCCAAGGATGTCATAGAAACCTCTCACTCAAAACACATCGCCTCTCTGATTCCCGGTTGCCGCTATGTGGAAGTGGCGGATCAGGGGCACAATCTAGCGAGAACCGATGCCGAATCCTTTAACGACATCGTCATCGATTTTTTAAAAGGAGCGTCATGAAAAAACTCTTTGACAATTTAAAAAAATACCTGGAACCCCTGTTTATATTAAGCGTGTTTATCCTCGTCGTCGTGGAATTTAAAAGCCTGTCCAAGGAAATCTCCTACGACAAAGTGGCCACTACTTTGCGAGGCATTCCCTTTCTCAACGTCATTCTCATGCTGGCGGTGGGGATTCTCGCCGTGGTGCCCATGATCAATTACGACGTGATCTTTAATCGCCTCATCGACAACAAAGAAAAGAAGCGCACCATTTACGAGACCAGCTACACCGTCAACACCATGAACAATCTCATCGGCTTCGGCGGTTTGATCAATATGGGGCTGAGGAATTATTTTTACGGCAGAAGAAAAGACAAGGTCGAAATGGTAAAGGTGATTCTTGAAACCTATTTCTATTACCTCATCGGCATTTCCGTCTTGAGCCTGTTGGGCCTCGTGTATCTGTATTTTCATCGGGACTCCACGGCCATGGTCTACATGCCCTGGCTCATCGGCGGCGTGGTTTATTCTCCGGCGGTGATTTTGTTTTCCAATCGCAAAAAAGACGATAAAAAAAGAGTGCCCCATTGGGCTCAGCGGCAGCTGCTCTTGACCTCTCTCTTCGAATGGGTGGGAGCTATCGGCACCTTTTTAATCATCGGCCGGTGCATGGGACAGACCTTTCACCCGGCGGAGGTGTTCACCGTCGTCGTCGCCACCAACATTATCGGCATGGTCTCTCTTATGCCCGGGGGCCTGGGCTCCTTCGACCTGATGACCCTCGTGGGCCTGGGGAATTTAGGCATCGGCTACGAAAATGTTTTGGCCTGGCTCTTGCTGTACCGCCTCTTTTACTACGTGGTGCCCTTTTTCATCGGCCTGTACTTTTTCATCAAGCACTTCGGCCGCAGCTTTAATGCGGAAAACGACGGCGTGCCGGCGGAATTTGCCAAATCCATGGGCCACGACATCTGCTCCTTTATGATGTATATCTTCGGCATCTTTATGATTTTATCGGCGACGATTCCCGACAAGGTCAATAACATTAAGCTTTTGGCGAAGCTCAATCCCATTCACGCCAATATTTTGTACCAATCGCCGAGCATTCTCTTGGGGCTGGTCTTTATCTTCCTCGGGCGGATCCACGTGGAGCGGCAGAAGAAAGCCATGGCGCCCACCCTGCTCTTTTTGGCTCTGACCTTCGTCTATGCCATTATGACGGGCTTCGGCCTAATCACCTATATCTACTTAATTCTGCTCACGGTGCTGAGTATCGCATCGCGCCGGGATCTGTACCGCAAGCAATTTATCTACCGAAGAGAAAGTCTGCTCATCGACTTGGGCATCGCCTTGGTCTTTATTACCATGTACATCCTTTCCATCGCCAACAAGGCCAAGGGCATGCGGCTGTTGTTAAAGGCGCGGGAATTTATCGTCCTGCCCTTTGAGGCGAATTGGCTGCGCATCAGCGTGATGCTTCTCATTATGGGCGGCGTCCTCTACGCCATCTTCCGCTACGCCCGCGGCGAAAGCGAAACCGTGGGGGAAGAGGCGGACCTGGACCGCGTAGAAGCCCTTTTGGAGGCCTACGGCGGCGATATGGACGCGGGACTGATCTTTTTAAGGGACAAGGACCTGTATTGGTATCAAGTGGAGGGAGAGGACATGTGCGCCCTTCAACTGAGGACCGCCGGGGACAAAGTCATCGTCATGGGCGGGCCCATGGGCAATGTTGAGTACATGGACGACTGCGTCAGCGCCTTTATTCGAGAAGCCGACGAGCTGGGATACGACGTGGTCTTTTACGAAGTGTCGAGGGAGCTGATTATGAAGCTCCACGACTACGGCTTCCACTTTATGAAATTCGGCGAAAACGCCGTGGTGGATTTGGCCGATTTCAATCTGGAAGGAAAGAGCAAAAAAGTCTTTCGCCATCTGCTGAACAAATTCGAAAAAGAAAACATGGCCTTCGACGTCCTGCGTCCGCCCTACGACGAAAAGACAATGGCCGCATTTAAGACTATTTCCGACAGATGGCTGGACAATCGCGGGGAGCGGGGCTTTTCCCTGGGCTTTTTCGACGAAGATTATTTGAACCGCGGACCCATGGCCGTGGTCAAAGACGAGGACGGCGAAATCCTCGCCTTCGCCAATCTCATGCCCGTGTACAAAGAAGGTTGGGCCACCATCGACCTCATGCGCTACGATCCGGAGGAGGCTCCGGCCGGTACCATGGACTTTATGTTTTTAAATCTATTCCTGCACAATAAGGAAGAAGGGAAGAAATTTTTCGACCTGGGCATGGCGCCTCTGGCCAATGTGGGCATTAACGAACAAAGCTTTCTGCAGGAAAAGCTCGCCTACTTCGTCTTTAAATTCGGAAGCTCCGTCTATTCCTTCGAAGGCCTGCGCAGCTACAAGAGCAAATTCACCGACGACTGGGAGCCGAAATACACCGGCTACAGCCATCGAAGCAGCCTGCTCTTTACGGTATTGAGCCTGGTAAGGATCGACAAGAGGGGACCGAAGAAAGAAGCTGCGTAAGAAAAAAGGCTCCGACTGCCGAGTATGTTCTCGGTGAGTCGAAGCCTTTTATTTTTTGCAATTAAGCCCGATTTGTTTCGGTGGAATTCAGTCTATGCGTTCAAAGACCATGGTGGCCTGAATTTTATCGCCGCCAAGAAAGCCTTTGGATGCCGATGACGCAGTGGTAATGGTGTGGAGCCGGTAGCCCAGGGCCGCCTGCTTGTTAATGGCCGCCTGCAGATTGGTCAGGCTGGCGGTTCCCGAACCGGTGCCCAAAAACTTTTCCGTCAGCACCACTTGTATGACCACGTACTTGTCTTTTTCGCCGCCGTCGGCGACGCCTGTTGTATCGTCAAATGCCATGATTCATTCCCCCTTGTAAACAATTTTTTTGTTGGAATCATACCACGTTTTTTTACGGAAGAAAAGCAGACGGCTTGTGATTTTAATGAGGCGGTAAAAGGTCCTCATCGCATTTTTTTCTCGATGCGACCTAAAATATCGTCGCCGGACATGAGAGATTTTAAATTATCCCGGTCCAGTAGCAGGATTTTATTTTCCTGCAGGGATTTCTTCGCGTCGGAATCCAAGACGGCGGAATCCATCAGCAGCACCTTCCGCTCCCACACGTTCTTCGGGAAGTGGGCGAGGATGCTGTCCAGGTGCTCTTTGTGGGCCACGCCTTCGATGGCGATGCGCTTGATTTCTACGGCATAGATCCTGCCGTCTTTTTCCATCATAAAGTCGTAGGGAAGCTCGGGATTGGCGTAGTCGTTGTCCAAAATCTCGTAGCCGCAGCGGGAAAAGGCCACGGCCGCCAAGCGCTCGTGGGTCATTTCCTCCTCCAAAAGCTTCAGCGCCCGCACCAGGTGGAGGGGATCCAGCTTCATCACGGCGGTGCAGCCGTAGGAATCGTCTTTTTTCGGGAAATGCTTCACGTCAAAGGCGATGATGCGCTCGTCCACCACGGTGAAATAGCCGTGGGCGATGGCGTTGCGCATATGGCGTACCAGGGCGGAGATTTTCGTCTCGTGCTCGCCGGTGGTGATGATGATCTTTTGGCAATGGGTGCAAATGGCGTCCATGTAGTAATCCACGATGTCGTCGTCGATGTAATCTAAAAACAAAATATCCTCGTCGTTGAGGCGAAGGGCCTCGGAAATCAAACCGAAGCTGAAGTCCTCGTACAAAGGCTCGGTGATCAGCACATTGGAGGGGGACTGAAAGGAATTAATATTGGGAACGTACCACAGTAGGTATTCCAGAGCCTGCATCAAATCACCGGAAAGGGGCAAGGGCCTGGGATCGTGTACGATGGAGTAATTTTTTCTCACGTGGTTGTCGCAGTCGTAGGAGAAGTATTTAAAGCGGGGAAGGTGTCCGTTGTGATTGGCCATAAGTCACGTCCTTTCTGACTCTATTATAGCCCGCAAAAAAAACTTCGCCAATAGAGAAAAACCCGCAGAAATCGGGCTTAACCCCTTGACATCGGGCCTTTCTTGCTCTATACTAATTGCTAGTGTTTTAAAGCCCCGGAAACTTTTGAACATTATTCCTTTCGATACAGCAGGAGGTTATCCATGAAGACAACCATGGCGAAAGCCAATGAAGTAGATAGAAAATGGTACGTCATCGATGCCGAAGATAAAGTTCTCGGTCGCTTGGCTACCGAAGTCGCAAATATTTTGCGCGGCAAGAACAAACCCATTTACACGCCCCACGTGGACACCGGCGATTTCGTTATCGTCATCAATGCCGAAAAGGTCAAGATGACCGGCAACAAATGGGACGACAAGATCCACGCTTCCCACACCGGTTACCCGGGCGGACGTCGCGAAGTCGTTTACAAAGAAATTCGCGAAAAGCATCCGGAACGCGTCATCGAATATGCGGTCAAGGGCATGCTTCCCAAGAGCCGTTTAGGTCGGTCCATGTTCGGTAAATTAAAAGTTTACGCAGGTCCGAACCATCCCCACGAAGCGCAAAAACCGGAAGTCTACGAAGTGTAAGGAAGGGTGAATCAGATGGCAGATCAAATTAGAGCAACAGGTAGAAGAAAAACGTCCGTAGCCCAAGTCAGACTCCTCTCCGGCAGCGGAAAATTCCTCGTTAACGGCAGAGAGCTGGACGACTTTTTCGGTTACGAAACCTTACGTATCGTGGCAAAAGAACCCTTAACCGTAACGGAAACCGAAGGCCAATACGACGTCCTCGTCAAGGTCAACGGCGGCGGCTACACCGGTCAAGCCGGTGCCATTCGCATGGGTCTTGCACGTGCATTGCAAGAAGCCAACCCCGATTTCCGTGCCGTTCTTAAAAAAGCAGGTTTCTTGACCCGCGACCCGAGAATGAAGGAAAGAAAGAAATACGGCTTGAAGAAAGCTCGTAAATCTCCCCAATTCTCCA
>QWCK01003927.1_pt1 | contig 15499 bp, 9 predicted proteins | sample 1972571 | NCBI WGS metagenome assembly QWCK01 (sample SAMN09866710, study PRJNA288562) | Human gut metagenome isolate term2_stool, whole genome shotgun sequencing... | isolation source: gut | host: Homo sapiens | place: USA: California
CCTTTTGTGTGTGCCTGGTGCCCTACGTGCACCTTGCCCTCAGCGCCTGGCATCTCATCCTTCGTTCAAAGTCTTAGCACATTTGATGAATCATATGTGAGAGAATAGCACTTCGCGCAACATTCTCTAAATGGACGAAGGAGCTGAATTGCACCACTGTCTATTTTCAAATGAGTACTATCTCAAAGAGAACTCGCTCATTCTGTCTGCTACCATTGAGGGCAAACGAATAGAAACGATAGAGGTCTCTCTGGACACACTCCAAGTGATACAGAGCCGTGGTGTGTGCAACCAAAACAGCCCATACCACGAGCAAATAGTGAACCTTGTCAATGCCAAACACCAGCTGATAAGGCAGAGAATGAAAGCCACGGCTTAAACATCTTCATATCCTAATAACAAAAGCCCCCAAAAGGTAACCGACAAACGGCAACACTTTCGGGGGCTTCTTTTCTTTGTCTTTGAGTACGAGCAGGCGACCAAAGCAAAGAAGCAAAAGAAAGTCGCAGGAAAAGGGGTTAATTACAAATACATTAGAAGTGCCAAGTCTGTCATTAAATTGTTTTGCACCTTGAATTTGGCACGATAATTGCCTAAGATAAAGTATGTCTAACATTAAGACCCCAGCTAAAGGACTGGTGTTACATTTTATGAGTATAAAACCTGGACCAAAAAGAATCGCGAAAAGCACTGGTAAGCCAGACAGGAGACAGAGAGATAACAAAGAGACTCCTGGGAATACACCTTCTTTGAAGCCACATATTCACAGAAAAGGCGATTGACTTTCGGATTAGAGATTAAGAAACGTCCCCCGTGAACTTACGGGGGACGTTCTGTATTTCTTATCATAGTAAGAGTCCTATTCATTCTTTTCGTTGCTAAAGTCAAAGGAGAGATGCTGAAGCTGGCCGAAGTTGTCCCCCACGTAGATGTCAATCGTTTGGCGGTCGGTGGAGAGGGAGGATTCTTCCTCGCTGATACGTTATGCTGGAGCCGGAGTTCCGCTTGCCGTTTGACTGCAAGATCACGGTATACGACATGCTCCTTTAATTAATTGCTTGATTTGGGCTTCTGAGCGGTGAGTCTCAAAGATGCTATTGCGTTGGGCAAGGAAGAAAAAAGTTGTTATTACTTTTGTGCGTGAGTTTCTTTTCATCCAAGCAAAAGTGAACCGATAATTTGAGCCTCAGCTATACGATCATAGACACAGACAAATGAAATTAAAATTGCTTTATTTCTAAAAACAATCATTGTTCCTCCGTTTTATCTAAGTCATTGATATGAGAATACTCCTCGCAGTCGCTGTGAATGTAATAATTAGCATCATCTATCTAGTAAGCATGAGCCTGATAAGTAGATTAGCTCCTGTAGCCCATCCTAATGTGGCTTATGGAGTGGCTATAATCGCTTGGGCAAGCATACTATTTACTATCCAATTCCTATTATTGCTATTGTTATTTTGGCGTAAAAGCAAATTTATTTTCTTTATTCCGCTTATTATTCCCTGCATATATGCACTAAGTATATTAGATGTATATCCCAAGCGTTCCCTTGCTTGGCTGTTCATACTGCTCGCATTGTATAGTTGCTACTATTTGTTTCTAATAAAATATGTCTTATCAGATAAAAGCCATTCTTAGCCGTAAAAATAGTTTGCGCAGTGTATCCTATATAAATCAAGCTGGGTGCAGGCAGCATTCAGGCAAAAGCTTCAGGGTATCATTCTTCTATCCGGCCATTTACCGGTGGTAAAAAGGTGTGATATATGAAGAGCTATTATTCCTTATTGCCGTTGGGGATTGATGCTTATGCATTTTCCAAACAGCAGGCACTTAACATCATTTCTAGATTAAGGAAGAATCACATCCCTATTCTGGGAGGTGATGTGTACTGCTTTAATAATGGACTTATAACGGATAGTTGTGACAGTTGGTATTGCAACTTAGAAACAGGCGAAACTCAGCAACAATTTGTGCAAAGAAGCTGTCTTGTAGCTGAAAAGTATATTGAAAGTTACCCTGAGAATAACATCGTCAAAAATCTGTTTTCAATAGTGACAGAAACAGACATCCTTGAATATCTGGAATAATAGGGAAAGCGAACTATTGCTGTCCGATATAGTTTTTTACGCTAAAAATATACCTTTGTAAAAATCTTATTTTCATTAGTACCCATGGAGTCTATACATCAGCAAGAAGAACGCATCTTCAAAGAATTTCAGAAGCTTTTAGATAATGGCAAAGGAGTATCCGGAGATGGATTGCATTACCTGGGGGAGTTTTACTACGCCAATGGTTACTGGGGGAGACTGCCCGGTAACGAAGAGACCGAATGGAAATCCTATTGCAATAAGAAACGGGGATTAGTAATCCTCACCAAAGACCTTAATGACGACATAGCGTGGGATATAAGAGAAGAGCATGGGCGCAAGAATAATTCTGAAGAGCCAACTGCGTCCATACAGTATACCTTTTATCGCAATCTTCGCTGTTGGATATATGGGTTGCTAAATATTGATCGCGATGGCCTAATGCCCGAATATCCCGCTACCGATGTAGCTCAAGAGTGCTTCGAGACATGTCCTTGGGTAAGGATCAATCTTAAAAAAGTACCCGGAGAGAGTTCTATCAAGAAACAGGTATTGGCTGACTACGTACAAACCTCTCGCACTTTGCTATTGAGGCAATTAGAGATATATAAGGGAGCTTCTATTTACTTAGATTGCACTCGTCTGCACGGAACAGAGCTCTTGAGAGCGTTATATCCGGACGTAAAGGCTTTTGGAGAGGGAAATGATGAATGGATCTATTTCTCGGAAAAGCAGCACTTTATTATCGTGAACTCTTATCATCCGTCATACTCTATTCCCGGAGGAGAAGCGGCTTACTACAATAGGATGAGAGAGGCTGTACACGCTTTCTTTCGGGAGCATCCAAACTTCTTATGAGGAGAACAAACTACTTACGGAAGAAAAAGCAAAGCAAGCGCTTCGCCTTGATGCATCTAAATAGCCATCCCCTTTGTGGTAGCGATAGAGATCTCCTTTACAGGTGTAGCGATAAACCCCAAGATAGCATATCGGTATAAACGTTATAACTTTACTAAGTCACTCAAACAACCCATTATCACTATAAAGATTATGGTACATACGCACAAAGCAATACTACTTCTAATATCCATCACGCTCCTGCTTTCAAGCTGCAAAAAGCAATCCGATAAACAGGATATTGCAGAGACTGAAAGCGGTGAAGGAGAATCAGTCCAATCGAATGATGTAGTTCTTCAAAAGCTCTACGAGGCGGGAAAATTTCAGATTGCTGACAATAACTACGCGCTCTTTGAACTGCAAGGACCGGTTAAATCTGTTTCATACTCCGGTGAGAATATGGGGCTTCCTTTTGACAATATCACTTTTGATAACGATGGGACTGTAAACGAAGTAGAATACTCAGATTGGGGTGGTGAGACCGTTACTCGATTAGATATGGAGTTTGACGCTAAGAATAGATTGACCGCTCTAAAAGGGCAGACATTCAACGCTCAATTTACTTATCGTGACCAAGGTCGATGTCTTGCTAATCTTGAATTATTTGATCAAGAAGGCGGAGTCGATAGTTATCACTTTCTCTATGACGAAGACAATAAGTTCACTACAGTAGAACGCTATACGGAATGGTGGTACGACTACGCAAACCAAGACCGAAGGAAGGAAACTATTCGCTACAAGATAAAGGATCTTACTATAGACCATTACGGCAACTGGACCAAAAGAGAAATCCGGTCAAATAAGGGGGAAGCAACTACTGTCACCAGAAAAATCAACTATTTGGATCCTCCCCAACTCATACCCATTGAAAGCGAACGCAACTTTTTCTGCTATACTACTGATGAAATAGGCTCTATCATTCTGTATAACATAAATAAACTAACTCATTCTGTATACCCCTTTACTCCTCCGGAAAGCATTCTCTTCTATAGTTATAAAGACATAAAGGTGGTGGGAAATCGGCTTTATACTATTATCGATACAGGAGTTTGCGGAGCTCCTGGAATTGCTTGTGAAGTACTCTATTACGATACTTCAAATGAGTCGTGGCACCATATTATCACCTGTGGCTGGGATTGCGAGTTTGTAGGTAGCCGAATCAAAGCTCCTATTTACAAACTGACCAAAAAGGGGGCTTGCTCTGCTGAAAATGAATATGAGGTAACCGATAAATGGATAGATTTAGAGTGATGAAACTCTGATATTCTTTTCTATTCGTATTCGTAATAGAGCGAACAAAAATCGAAGTATCAACCCACCCAATCCAAATACACGAGAGTACGTCAACGAGTGGGGAAATATTTTTTTGAAGAACGGGACTATACAGACGAAGTGTATAGTCCCTATTTTTCTGTCTTTTATAGCACAAATAGCAAGACTAAGACATCTAGCTGTCCATAATTTCAATGATATTTCTACTAAACATACAGAATAAATATAATATCTTTGCAAAAAGAAAATTGATGCAGAAATGCCCAAATACGAACCGGTGTGCATGATCCACAAATTCATCGCAATGGATTCTTTGGGACACTCTGCGGGAACCTAGGAAAAACAATATTATGTCGCAAAGGATGATAAAGTATTTATTTCGGTATCTGATGCTATGGATACTGAGTATGCCCCTGATACTAAAAGGGCAACAATATGTACCGTCACAAACAAAGCTTTCCGACTTGAAACTTTATGGGAGCATTATCGGTACATTCTACGAACATGGTGCGTATTATGAGGGCGATGGAATATACACCTTCTCCCCGAGTGCCCCCGGAGCAATAAAGCTCGTTAAAAAGGGGATTCGCACCTACGGAGGTGGCACTTTTGCTCAAGGGCTTTATTACAGTATCAATTATACCGAGAAAGGGAGTAAGGTTACCTTCCCCATTACGTTATATGTTTATGATACGAAGGACTGGTCGCTTAAGCAAAAATATACAAGTGTTTCTTTTTCTTCTATCGCTTCCGATTTGACTTTTGATCCGGAGACCCGACAGATTTTCGGCTGTTTCTCCAATTCGGATTATTCAAAAGTTCAAACGCTCGGACGACTTGTCATGTCCGAGGCAAACGGCACCTCATCCTTTAGATCAGAGCCGATTGGAGAGCTTGCGGAGAGAATGGTAGGCTTAACGGCTAATCTCTCGGGCCAACTCTATGGTATCGGAGCAAGCGGTAAATTTTACAAGATAGACAAGTATACCGCCAAATGTACTCTTGTGGGAAGTACGAAGGTAGAAACCAACGCTATGTGGCAGAGTGCAACCTGTGATTACGACAGTGGAAAGATATACTGGTTCTCTACTTACAATGAATATTGGGATACCGGTGTATTCGAGATAAATCCGGAGGATGCGACGACTAAATTGGTTGCAGACTTCGGAGCCGATAAGGGGACCTCTACTTGCGAGCAGTTTACGGGTGTATTTCTGTGGCAAGCCCCCGATCTAATGGCACTTCCCAAGGAAGTAACGGATCTGACTGTTACGCTAACCTCATTGAATACCGCCGATGTATCCTTTGTCTTACCCTCCAAGGGGGAGGACGGCGGAGATTTGCCCTCGCAACTGCAGTGGTGCGTACGCATAAATGGAGCATTGATGAAGAGTAGTACCGGAGCACCGGGAGAGAAAGTTTCGTTACCCATATCCGTCAGTACGGAAGGAAGCGCCGTTATCGGTGTTACAACCACAATAAAAGCGACTGCAGGCAAACCCGATGCAACTAGTCGGATGACTTGCGACACAGCATGGTTCGGATACGGTATTCCTCTTGCTCCATCAGATTGTATGCTTGAAGCACAGGGGCAAGATATAACGCTCTCGTGGAAAGCTCCATCGGGTTGTGCAAAAGGGGGTTTTCTGGATGACAAAAACCTGAGCTACAAAATCGTAAGATTTATCAAAGGTAGCGAACAAGACTCCGTTATTTTGGCGGAAAATCTGGCGACTTGCTCTATTTCTGACAATATAACTTCTCTGCAAAAGCACGTATATTACTACAAGATATTTGCAAAGAACGGACAATTTATCAGCCTACCTTTGATCTCGAAAGAAATACAAATAGGCAATGCTTTGGTGCTTCCCTATCTCAATGAGTTTGATCGAAAAGAGGATATTGACGGATTTGTCATTCTTGACAGCAATAATGACACTAATACATGGACCTATTCCGATATAGGGCAAAAAGTAGGTTACAGTGCAAATGCAAATGTTGCCGATGACTGGCTTATCACTCCGCCTATTCAGATGAATAAAGGCGCTATATACAAAGTGACATTTAACGCAAACAACACTTATCCGGTAGAACGCATTGAAGTAGCTCTCGGCACACAACCTTCGGCAGAAGGTATGACCATTCGTCTTATAGATCCGATGGAGATTACAGTGCAAAACAGAAATATCCCCGTGAGCACCTTCTTCCGGGCGACCTCCGACGGCATCGCATACATAGGCATCCATGCTATAAGTGAGGCCAACAGAGGCTCTATTTATATCGATAATCTGAGCATAATCGAGATTCCTGTGACAGCGCCGGAATCCGTTTCCGATTTCAAGGTCATTCCCGGAGCAAAGGGAGCAAATGAGGCTCAAATTACCCTTAATACGCCCACCACGCTCCTTTCAGGCGAAAAAATAGAGGGCAAGCTTAGCATCCGGATTAATCGAGATGGCAAAACAATTAACACAATAACGGAAGCAGTACCGGGGACAGAATATTCTTATAAAGACACCTATGTTCCTACGGGGCTGCATACCTATTCAGTAGTGGTCGTTTCAGCGAATGGCGTAGAGAGTATCGATAAGTCTCAACGGATATATGTGGGCATGGACGTTCCCGGAGGGGTAGTAAACCTTCGTGCCGTAGAAGACTTGAAGCAAAGCGGACGTATACATATTTCCTGGGATGCCCCCGAGAAAGGAATGAACGGAGGTTATATCGATCCCGAAAATCTGACCTATTATATTTCAATCGGATATGAAACTTCGGATCGAAATCTTGGAAAGAATACATATTACGACGACCAGCTTCCGGTCAAAGACAAGCAACTCTTTCAGGCCTATAGCGTTTATGCCGTGAATGATGCCGGATCCGGACGAAAAGCATGGCAGACCTGTACGGCTATTGCCGGGCCAGCTGTTAAGGCTCCTATGGTAGAGTCTTTCCCCAAAGCTACAATGAAAAGCGGTCCTTGGCTTACGAAAATGACAAACGGGAAGATAGGCGAAGCGTACTGCTACTGTATGAGCGACTTCAAAGGCGTACTACCACAAGACAACGACGGAGGTATGCAATCCTTCTCTGCCACATCTCTTGGTAAATCAGCCCGAAGCGAATCCCCCAAAATAGATATAAGAGGACTGCAAAAACCCGTATTAAACTTTTGGGTACGCTTCAACGGAGTCGGTGATTCCCTGACGGTCAGCATTTCTCCCGAATACAAAGGATTTGTTCCCTTGCTGCGTTTGGAAGGAAAGGATGGCGATACGGGGTGGAACCGCTACAGTGTAGAGCTGTCTGAGGAGTATAAGACCGCATCTTTTATACAAATAGGATTTGAGGGGAAAGCAATGCATACTTTGGAGAATTTTGCCGATTATGACAATGTATCCATTGTAGAGAAAAGTGATTATGACCTTATGGCCTGGAGCTTTTCGGGTCCCGAACGAATAACTACCAACGAATACGGAAAGTTTGACTTTACGTTTCGGAATAACACCTCCCAAGAAGTATACGGAGTAGATTATGAGGTAGTTCTTTTTAAGAATGGGAAAGAAGTAAACCGTATACAGGGAGTATATGCGGATGCCGATGGTATCGCATCTGTCTCTTTCAAGGAAAAAGCGTCTGTCTTGGATCCTGAAGTAAATACTTATACGGCAGCCCTCTCTTTCTCCGAAGATCAGGTGCGGAGCAACGATACTTCAAATGAAGTAAAAGCAACCGTTATCTATCCGGACTATCCGACACCAACCGAGCTTAAGGCAATTTCGGAAAAGGGAGATGTCCGTCTTTCCTGGACCGCTCCGGATCTGATTCATCGGGCAAATAAGCGAACCCTCGATACCTTTGAGGATTATGAAGCTTTTTTGATATCTAATTTCGGAGATTGGACTACGATAGACCGTGATAAGCAGAGAACAATCCGAATTACATTACACCCAGATATGGGACCAATAGATTATCCTCATGCAGGCGAACCTATGGCGTTTCAGGTGTTCAATGTAGATAATGCGGGTATTCCTTATGCCAGTTGGGATCCTTATTCAGGAAATCAGGTATTGGCAAGTTTTGCCTGTGCTGCAGAAGGACTGATAAAGCAACAGAATGACGACTGGCTGATATCTCCGGAGCTCGACGGCTCGGCTCAAACCATCAAGTTTTTTGCGAAAGCCGGTATGGGCGCGCCTTATCTGCCGGAGCAAATAGAGCTTCTTTACTCTCTTTCCGATAAAGATACGAACCACTTTGTCAAGGTTGGGGAGACGATTAATGTCGAAAATGTAAAGGGATGGAAAGAATATACTTTTGATGTACCGAAAGGAAGCAAATATTTTGCGATCAGAAATGTATCAGACAAGAAATTTGCACTCCTATTAGACGACATTTCTTATATAAAAGCAGGTGCTCAACCGGAAGAATTACAGCTAAAAGGCTATAATGTCTATCGTGACGGTCAGAAAAGGAATACCGAATACGTAACTGCCCGGGAATTTAGAGATACCGATGTGGAACCGGGTAAAGAGTATACCTATTTGGTAACCGCTGTCTATGACAAAGGCGAGTCGTTGCCTACCAATAAGGCTGCTCTCCAGATTCCCAATGGCATTTCCAATATATATTCCGGGATCGAGGTCATCGGGCTTGCAGGAGGCATTCAGATAAAAGGTGCAGACGGACAGAATGCCAAGATCTATCAAAGCAACGGTGAGCTTATTGTGGAACAAAGATTGGATAATGTCTCATTTGTATTCCTTGCGCAAGGAGCCTATATAATAGTAATTGGTGATAATGCGTATAAAACGATTGTGAAATAGTCGATAATCGTACAACGAAGAAAGTGGGTTCCCAAAAGACTTTCCGCAAAAAGAAGCTTTTGGGAACCTCTTTTTTTAAAGGACGAACGAATCTCCAAAGTATAAAGATCGGAACATAGCTATGACCCAAAGTGGGCCAACACTTGGTGGCTTCTTTTCCGATATAGCCCTTTCTCTATTTGATAAATTAGTTTTCTTGGTCGGATAAATGTTTAAGAGTAAATAAATTGAATACATCTGCGGAGGGACTACTTTTTACGCCAGGGTAGGCATCGACATTGGGTCTTTGATCTGATTCATTGTACGCATAATTATCTTACTTACAAGTCATATTTTTTCAGGGTAAGACAGCGTTACCCATATAGATCTATATGTGGAGCTTTTTGTTGAAATACTTTTTCTTACCTTTGGCGATAGTAAAATGAATATCAACTATAATTAAGACTTCTATTTTAAATGCTTATGGATCGAAAGTTTAATATACTTGATGTGACCCATATCCTTTCGTTATGCGCTGGGGCGCTGGTAGCGTGTCTGCTCTTTTTGGTTCCCGTGAGTACTCTCTCCGCGCAGCAGACTAATGCGCTGATTGAATTAACGACAAACAGATCCGATGCCGTGTCAATTAAGATAGCTGCAACCCAAGCAGAAACCCGGATCACCCTACAGCGAGGCTCGTGGACTAAGTCGGAAACAGTGGGGACGGCAGCTAAAGAGTTGCTCATAGAGGGCTCAGGATCTAAGATAGAGATTATCGGGCCTGTCAGCGCACTAACCTGTACTGCCGGAGGCATTACGAGTTGTGTGGCTAATCAGGAGCAGGCGAAGCATCCGCTAAAGAAACTCATTCTCTCACAAAACGAGATAACCTCCTTTAGTGTAGGTTCATTCCCCGAGTTAAGTGCTTTATCTCTCCAAGCGTGTGGACTAGAGCATATAGATCTCTCAGCAGGCTCTAAGCTCACAAACATCAATCTCAATGACAACAAGCTCCAGGAGCTAGACTTCTCCGGATGCCCTCTGCTTACACGAGTACAATTTGCAAACAATAAGCTCGATGCCTGCACCCTAGATCAGATTTATGCGACTTTGCCTACACTATCAGCCCCTGCAAGTAAGGCAAATCTAATTAATGCGAAGAGCGATGATACGAATGAAGCTAAGACGAGCAATACGGCGATAGCCGTCGATAAGAACTGGCGACCACAAATTCCGGGCGATGGCTCCGGCTGCGTGCCTGCTCAGATTACGCTTGAGACACGGCAACGCACAGAGCAGATATACTATTTGCGCTTGGCTGAGAGTGGTCCCGTCTCCTTTGAAATAGATTGGGGGGATGGACATTTGCAGCACTATGCAATGACTCAAGAAACGTCAGGTGCTAGGCTAGAGGTGAAAGGAACTCCTCTCGGAGATAAGCTAAGATTCTTCGGAGACTGGACACACTTCGAGGCAAATGGAGCCGGAGCTACGGCGATCAATACTTCTCATGCACCTAATCTTATAGCACTCTACCTACGTCGTAATAATCTTACCGAGCTAGACCTATCTAACAACCCAAAACTGCTCAAGCTATACCTACGAGGCAACCAACTATCTTCAATCAATTTGGAGTCAACGCCTCTGCTAGAGGAGCTCTACATACGAGAGAATAATCTCAAGAGTATAGACCTCTCTCGCGTTCCCGCTCTGCAAGAGCTAGCTCTATCTCACAATCCCCTGAAGGCTCCGATAGACTTAAGTCATACCCCAAGGCTTGTTAAGCTATACCTTGGGGGATTAGAACTAAATCAGCTAGACCTCTCTAATTGCCCTGAGCTATACCAACTTGAGGCTGAGAGAAATCGCTTAGAGCGTATTGACATAAGCCACTGCCGTAAGATCGGTATCATAAAGATTGCGCACAATAACTTTGACGCCTCCTCACTGACAGAGCTTTATCAAAGCCTTCCAAAGCCAGAAAGAAAGGTAGACTGGACTAATCTGACTATCGAGGGAAATCCCGGAGCGAGTACCAGCTATACAGACATCGCTATAGCTCATGGCTGGAGAGTAGATTTAGCGGGTGATGGGTCCGGAGCTCTTGCACTGCCTCCACATCTCCTATTGGAGACCAAGAAGGGTTATTATGACAAAATTAACCTTAAGATGCAAAGCCAACGACCGCTACAGGTGTGGGGTGCTACACTTACGGAAAGTGGAGAGTATCAACTATACGCATCCAAGGTCTTAATCGTTGGAGAGATAGAGGAACTGGACGTAGCAAAGTCCGACCTCGTCAAGCTTACTACGCTACACGCTCCAAGCTTAGAGAAGTTAGACTGCTCCGAAAATCAACTTGAGTCACTAGATGTAAATTCATTTAAAGCTCTCAAAACCCTGCTCTGCTTTAGAAACAAGTTGACTCGCTTGACGCTGACGGAGTGTAGCAATCTGGAGTGGCTAAACTGTACGGACAACGTACTTACCGAACTAGACCTGTCAGGGCTGTCACGTCTCAAGATCCTCTTTTGCACCTTTAATAAGCTTACCAGCCTATCTACTGAGGGGCTCATAGGGCTTACGCTGTTAGACTGTGGCTCTAATCGCATCAAAAGCTTAGATCTCTCCAAGGCACCGGCTATACGCGAGCTCGATTGCTCAAACAATAAAGTACTTGACGACCTATCTCTCCAGGGGTGCCAATCTTTAGCCTCTTTAGATTGTAGTGGTAATGCACTGACGCATCTCTCCCTAGAGGGTCTGACTAAACTAGAGCAACTGAGATGCTACAGAAATAGGCTTACCGAACTAGACTTCTCATCCGCTCCCCGACTAGAGGCTGTTGCACTGGATTGTAATCAGATCGGAGAGCAAGCTATGGACAGACTGCTTCAGACGTTGCCTCAAAAGAGTCCTACTCAACGTCCGGCAGCAGAGATACGTGTTTTAGACCTTAAAAATCCATCTGAGGCAAATGTATGTTCGCAAAGCTCTGCGGATAAGGCTCGAAAGAAGAACTGGCTCGTTATGGCTTTTAATGGAGAGCGAGACATACCTTATGAGGGTACACCATCGGGAATAGAAAAAATTTCCTCAAAGGGTGTGGAGAATCTACTCTTTTACCCTACGATCACTGATGGTATAGTCTATCTATCCGATAGAGCTCGGCAAATGATGGCTTTAACGCCTCTTGATATCTATAGCCTAAGTGGAGCGCATGTCTTACGAATTGCTTCTACCAGCGGATGTCAAGAGATAGACCTCTCCACCCTTCCGCTTGGCACATATCTCCTGGATCTAGGGGGCTACACAGCAATAATTACATTACAATAATCATAATACGTAAAGCTATGAAACGTTTTCGTGTACTACTCATCTTAACTGTACTCCTTACTAGCCTAGGAGTCTTATCTGCACAAGAGGTCTATACCTTTGTAAATGAATCGCCCGGACAGCTAGCGGCTGACCTTGGAAGTCGCTCTGACCTTATCCACATGAAGGTCAGTGGAGCGCTCAACGATGCCGATATGAAGGCGATACAAAACCAATATAGTCTCAAGACCCTTGACCTGCGGGATGCAAGCATCCTCAAGGGGAAAGTAGGCTTTAAGGAGTATGAAGCTGATGAGCTATCGAGTATTTTTGGTTATCTTCCTCTCGAGGAACTAACCCTCCCGACCTCCCTGAAAAAGCTCCAAGCTAAGGCCCTCTATAGTAATTCAGTTTCTCTCAAAAAGCTCATAGTCCCTTGTACAACACCGCCCACTTGTGGGGCAGATGCTATCAAGGCTTATAGCTTTGAGAATTGTACGCTATATGTACCAAGCCGAGCCATTGAAACCTATAAAGCCACAGAGCCTTGGAGTGGTTTTACAAAAATCCAGATAGATGAGGCGGGCACTCCGGGAGCTCCTACCTACACGATAGAGGGGGATACCATTACGCTCAAAAGAGGAGAGGGTTATAAGCTAACGTTCAATAAGGAACTTCCACAAGAAGCTAAGCTATCCGTGAAGGATCCAAACGTGGCCATCCTCAAAGGGGACTCTATATTTGGTGCGCTCGTGGGCGTTACTCAGATTGAGCTCACGGTAGGTGAGGAGACGGATGTAGCCCACATAAAGGTTCCGGCTCAGCATAACGAGTATATAGACCCTTACATCAATTGGGCTATGACAAAAGAGCAAATCCTTGCCGAGATCGGACAGTATCCTCACAAGGATGCTGAGACCCCTCCAGCCGGCTACGAAGCCATTGAGTTTGACTTCGGCAACAAAGGTCAGAAATACGTGCTGTACTCCTTCCGCAAATCCACCGGGCTTCTAGAGTCTGTCATCATCAGGTTTATAACACCGATGGATTATAAAGACAGAAAAATGGATGCATACTTTAGCGAGAGATTTAACCTCCAGATGAATGTGGATGGTCTATCTAAACGCTTTGTAAGAGGTGATATAACGCTTGATACGAAGGTTACGAACAATCTGGCGATGGCCTCTTTCAAACCTACTGTTACCCATTCCATCGAGCCCACGGCCTCTCGCTTGACGCTCAACTCATCTAAGACAATCGGATCACGGCTGAGTGTCTTTATCAATTCAAACACCCCCTTTGCTATAGATAGAGGTGATGGACTGACTTTGACCTACAGCGGTGGTGAGTATGGATTTGGAGATCTGAAATCCCTCCCTGTTGTGGTGGCTGGTGACTCAATACGTATCATCGGAGGAACTATTACCAAGTTTGGAATACAAAATGGAGACTTGAAAGCCGTCGTCCTTCCGAAAGACAACTCCATTAAGTATCTCAACCTAGCAAAGAATCACCTTTCCTCTCTGGACCTCTCTTCATCTCCTCAGCTAGAGCACCTAGTCGTTGCAGACAATGCGCTTGGGGTACTAGACGCGACTCATTGTCCCGAGTTACGCTATCTCTCTGCATACTTTAACTTCCTAGACGAGCTCCATGTTAGTGGATTGAAGAAGCTCGAGGTGCTCTACATCAATCACGCTAAGATTAAGCAAGTAGATCTTACGGGTTGTACCTCTCTGGTGCAATTGTGGATGTGCGATAATGCTATCAACAAGCTTGTCATGCCTGAGACGTATGATAATCTCCGAGCACTCTTCATGCGTAATACACGCTTATCCATTCCCGAGATAGAGACAATCCTTAGTAAGCTCCCTGATGTAAATCATGAGAAGATAACAGATGACAATGCTGTTTGGATGAGACAGCTCAAGCTTGAGCGTACTCCAGGCATTGATCAGGTACATCTCGCCGGTGTGATTGCTAAAGGATGGATCCCTGACATTAAGGGTATCGATACCGGCGTGGAGCGTCTGACGACTGCACACGGATGTAAAGTTTATCCGACTATATCGTCAGGTCTACTCTATGTAGATCGTCATGGCAAGACATCTCCTTGTAGCTATCAAATTGTGTCAGTGCAAGGCGAGGTCATTGCTACCGGGCTCTTGCAGCATGCAACGGAAGTCTTGACTATTGATGATCTGCCTCAAGGTTCCTATTACCTTGTGCTCAAAGAGACTGGTGAGAGCTATCCATTCTTCAGAGAGTAAGCTTCACCAGTGCCATACTAAACAAACCAAGTGATTCATCCGAGATCCTGTGTGAGCGCTTTTCTATCACATAATTGATCCGAGTTTCACTACAAGTATTGTATAATGCTTGCCGGAAGGGGGTTGAGTCGTTTGGGTTTTGGGTTTTGGGTCCTACTATAGGGTTTCGCCCATAGGATCAGTTGAGAGGGGGTGTCACCGAGAGTGGCACCCCCTAACTGATTTGTTGTCTGGCTCTTCTCTAGACGCATGCAGACTACAAGGGCTGGCGCATTTATACAAAGAGCTCATCCACATCTCTAAGAAAGAATTCGAAGTATTCAATATTAGAGATTAGAGGTAACGACACGATACTATGAGAAGAGCTCCGTAGGAATTCCTACGGAGCTCTTTCTAATTATATCTAAGTCTGGCAGATCGGTATAGTCTTATAGTCTGTCAGATCAAAAGCATTAGTGCTGGACGATGAGGCGCTGTGTAGCACCCTCAGTAACTACGAGATAGGTACCATCGCTCAGTGCGCTGAGGTTTATCTGTAGGCGTCCCAAGCGGTCAGCAGTTAGGCGCGTGATCAGCTGTCCATCCAGCGTGTAGAGTGCTACGACTGACTCAGGAGCTAAACCCGTAACAGTAGCTGACTCTCTTGCAGGGTTAGGATAGATAGAGAACGCTTGCGTAGCGACTGCATCAAGTCCTGTGTGATCCACAAACACAGCAACGACCTCCGTGTCCTTAGTGACTGTAAAGGTCTTATACTTGAGGATGTCCTCACCATTTGCTGTGAGCGACTTGAGCTCACACTTATCGTTGGCACCCTTAGCCACGACCGTCAGCTTCGTTCCCTCGGGAACAGC
>QWCK01003940.1_pt1 | contig 15464 bp, 12 predicted proteins | sample 1972571 | NCBI WGS metagenome assembly QWCK01 (sample SAMN09866710, study PRJNA288562) | Human gut metagenome isolate term2_stool, whole genome shotgun sequencing... | isolation source: gut | host: Homo sapiens | place: USA: California
AATGAATAAGGGGGCTTGTCACTAACATGCTATTATCCGAATTATTGTGTCTCAATGAGTTGGAATGAGGATTTCTATGTTTAGCGGACAGTAATAATTGTTAAACTCACTTTTACAAGTGGCGACAATGCTGCAACAGCCGATTATGAGTCAGACAAGAGCTTTGAACGCTGTCCTTGTTGTGGTGTAGCACTGAACGAAGACGGTGTATGTCCGAAGTGCGGTTATAGAAAGAAATAACACATAAATAACGGATTCTCCCAACAAATCATGTGATTTTGTTGTGGCTATGTAAAGCGTATAGCCGCTGTTCATCATGTAAGATAAACAGCGGCTATATGGATTAGATGTACAGTCTACTCAGGTTATGAGTGCCTGAACAACAACGACATCCGTTTATCCATCGCGCTATTATCTCAAAACACCTTGAGCTATCACGCGACAAGACTGGGTGTTTACCTCCAAGTTACCGGGAATGCTCCCTGAGCACTAATCGGCATTCTTCCAGAATACCGGTAAGTTCCTCCATGGTATTGGCTTGCAGCATAGCGATGCGCGTCTGACGGAAGTTGGGAATGTTCTTAAAAATAGGTGAGGAAGCCAAATGACGCCTTGTGTGCAAGATGCCGCGGTATTCGTCTATACGCTCGACGTTGATGCGGAGTTGCTCTTCAAGGATATCTATTTTATCGTCGACCGTTAAGGGTGCAGCCGGTTCCAATCCCCCACCCGACGTGCTGTTCAGATAGTCGCGCATCTCCTTAAAAATCCATGGGCACCCGAACGTGGCACGGCCTATCATGACTGCGTCTACACCATAACGCTCAAAGGCCTGCTTGGCCTGCTCCGGTGTAGTGATGTCGCCATTTCCTATAATCGGGATATGGATGCGCGGATTTCGTTTCACCTCACCAATGAGCGACCAATCGGCATCGCCGGTATACATCTGCGAGCGGGTGCGCCCATGTATGGTGAGCGCGCGGATGCCACAATCCTGCAGTTGTTCGGCCAGGTCGGTTATGATCAGGTTGTCCAAATCCCACCCCAACCGAGTTTTGGCCGTAACGGGAACCCTTACGGCATCGACCACGGCGCGTGTAATGTCGAGCATCAGCGGTATGTTCTTCAGCATGCCGGCACCAGCGCCCTTGCCGGCAACTTTCTTCACGGGGCACCCGAAGTTGATGTCGATGACATCCGGTTCTACCGTCTCGACCATCTTCGCAGCCTCGACCATCGACTCCACGTCGCGTCCATAGATTTGTATGCCCACCGGGCGCTCGTCGTCGTCGATCTGTATCTTGTCCAATGTCGACTTGATGTTGCGTATAATGGCCTCAGCCGATACGAACTCGGTGTACATCATATCGGCCCCGTAACGCTTGCATAGCTTGCGGAAACCTATGTCGGTCACGTCTTCCATCGGAGCGAGGAAGAGCGGTTGTTTCTTAAATTCTATATTGCCTATTTTCATCATTGCATGAAAAGATAATGATTTTCTATCACTCTAATAAGTGATACGTCCCACCCGCATACGGCTTAACGATGCCTTTCATCTCCATGCCCAGCAACAGGGACGTGAGCTTGCCGACAGGGATGTCCGTCCTCACGCTGATGATGTTGAGCTGGATGTCGTTCACTTTCCGCAGCAGCGACACCACCTTGGCCTCCTCCGGCGACAAATCCGGGAAAAGATTTCGCTCTATCCCAGCATGACGAGCAGCGATAACAGCGCGCTCGTCATCCCACCCCATGGCATTCAGAAAGTCGTCGGCCGAGGTGATGAGGCCCGCACCATTGTCGCGGATCAGATTATTGCAGCCCTCACTATAGACGGCTCCCACCGCCCCGGGAAAAGCAAACACATCGCGATTGTAATCCCGCGAGATGCGCGTAGTGATGAGCCCACCACCCTTGCGGGCACTTTCCACAAGGATACATGCGTCTGAGATGCCTGCCGTGATGCGGTTGCGGCGCACAAAATTGAGTCTATCGGCATTGGTATGGGTCATAAACTCGGTGAGCAATCCGCCACGAGTCACCATCGCATTGGCCACGTCGCAGTGTCGTGGCGGGTAGAGGTTGTCGAGTCCGTGAGCCAAGACGCCGATGGTATCGATGTTGTTTTGCAATGCATGGCGATGGGCACAGACATCAATGCCGTATGCCAATCCACTGACAATGACTATCCCGGGGCATTTGACACGCAGGTCGGCCACCAGCCTTCGCACGAGATCCTCGCCATAAGCAGTGCTGTGCCGCGTGCCCACAATATTGATGATGCGTTGCGTATTCAGGTCGGCCGTTCCTTTATAGAAGAGCATCAGCGGTGCGTCGGGGCATTCCCTGAGGCGCATGGGGTATGCCTCGTCGTTGAGACACAAGGTGCGGATATTGTGTTTCTCATCATATTCGAGTTCCTCCTCGGCCCTTTGGCGAACCGTATCAATATCTCTCAATGCCTCCATCACCTTTTGGGGAATACCCGGATACATTCTCGCCAGTTCCTTGCGCTGCTCCACAATGGCCGTTGCCGAACCAAGTTCGCGATACAATGCGACCATCGCATTGAGGTTAAAATAACTCAATCGGGTGAGAATGGCTGTGTTGAGCAGTTCTTGCGGAGTTGTCGTCATAGCTGAAGTGAGGATGATTATCCGTGTTGTCGGGTGCCGACTGCATCGACATCTCGTTTTCCTGCACTGGCTTCCTTGCACTTCTTCTCGTATGCCTCTATGACGGGCAGGAATGCACGGTCATAGTCTTCGCTCATACCTAAGCGACCATTGATGAGCGTCACTAATTCCACGTCGGCATGAAAACAGAGTTGCTCATCAGCGACACGAAAGATGTCGTGTTCAAATACATATTTCATACCTTCCTTGCGCAGGTTCATGCATGAGATCATCTCGTCGTCGGGCCTCAACGGCGATTTGAACTTCAGTTGCATACGAGCCACCACAGCATCCACGCCCTTCTCGTGCAGCTCGGCAAAGCTAACACCCAGCGAACGCAGGAACCGGTGGCGCGTGTGCTCCGTGTAATGCAAGTAGTTGGCGTTATTCACAATTCCTTGGATGTCGCATTCATAGTCGCGCACATCCATCCTTGTTTCAAATAAATACGAGTTGTTTCTCTTCATACGTTGTTTTGAAGTTAGGATTCAAGACATTATCCTTGTCAGATTATGCATTTTTTCCGAAGAATACAGTAAGCTTATTTCGCCAGCCTGCACTTAGTGAGGAACTGATAACCAATTCTGCATCTCAGACACTCTCTCTTGTCGCAATATTCTTTTTTCAACTGTATCAGAGCCTGGGAGTCGCCGGCATTTTCCACCGTCAGGCCACACTCCTTCCACATCCTCACCACATGGTTGTTTTCAGCCCTGAGTTGCTCCAAGAATCCAAGAGCACGATCGCAGAACTCCTCGACCTGCCTGTGCCGTCCGTATGCAAAGAGCATGGGCACGGCGGTGTTGATGAGCAGCAAGTCCAAGGACGACTGCGAGAGTCGTTTCTCACTCTTCCTGCTCTCAGCTCCAAACATGTAATGCGTTTCCCAATAAGGTGTGACGGCCGTCCGGAACAGCTCCCTGGCCGCCTTCACATCCTTGCAGTCGATGAGTCGGGCGAGTCCCGTCTTGTGTTCATAACAAAGATTGGCGATTTGGGCAATGCGTATATGCGGGAAGTTCTGTGGTCTGAGTCGAAGGAAACGCCACAAGCCAGAATCAATGGGGTTCAGTTGGAACTTATGCGACAAATAGAGGTATTCTTCGCGCATCCGGCTGAAATAGCCTTCCTCCATCGCAGCGTCACGGTAACGCTCCGGCACGGCCTCGATGTCGAGCAACCCAGCCTGTCCCATGAACATGGCCTCCACCTGAAACAAATCATCGCGGTGATGCGCCACGTCGTGCAGCGGGACGCTCGCTGCCCACTGCTCGAAGGCATCGCCATTGATGCCAAATCCATAGTTGCGGGCCAAGGTCATGAAATAAGCATCCTCCCACGACCCATTGCAGCGTTCTACCCTTTGGCGTATGGTCTCAGTCTTCTGTTCCAGCCGTTCGGTTTGCAGGGCACTCATCCAGGAGTGTATCATAAGACTCGACAACTCCGGAATAATCTGATAGCAGGGCGGATACTTGTCAGCACGCAGCAACTCACTGTAGTTTTTCCTCACCCCGTCGGGCACGTCAAGTTGCATCTGCGGGATCAGGCGCCCGTCTCCGGCTTGCACGTCCGCATCGGCCATCCCCACCACGTGAAGCACTACATTGTCGTAATGACGATCCTCGTGATGATGATGCAAGTACCAGTCGGAAGCCCTGTCGTGTATCTCCACATTGCCCACCCACACCGTGTCACCAATCCTTATCTTTGCATTGAAGAAGTCGGGGCCTGCATGATGGTTGTGCAGTCCTGGGTCGATCACTTCAACGGACAGTCCGGTTGTAGTCTCCAAGGGCTTCAACGGGAATAGTTTGTGTTTCCACACATAGTGCAATAGTTGTTCCATTCAGAACAGGGTTGAGACATTCTTACTGTAAAGGTGGGCTTCTGTATTTTTCTCTCGGCTTGCACCCACATTCGCAAAGGTAATAATAAATTCTCATTATACACGGGCATTCCAAGAGATTTTGTTTTGAAAAAAAGGCATAAGCTCCGCATTTCAAGTGTGCACAGTGTGACCAAAATGAAGCTCTTACATATTTTTGATTCTTACTGTTGGGCCTGTCGGGTAAAATGATTCTTTCGATTCCTTTCCGTATCGCTGATGTATTTCTGTTTATTTAGGACAACATTGACAGTCATCTCCAATCTTTTTGAGTATCTTTGCAACAAAAACATACGAATGGCAGAAGACTTTGACATCAGGGACGAGCAGATCACATCCAACGAAAAGGAATTTGAAAATGCGCTCCGACCTCTATGCTTCGGCGACTTCAACGGTCAGCAGAAGGTGGTGGAGAACTTGCAGGTCTTCGTCGAAGCCGCCAAATACCGGGGCGAACCTCTTGATCACACGCTGCTCTATGGCCCTCCGGGACTGGGAAAGACCACACTGAGCAACATCATTGCCAACGAACTGGGTGTAGGCTTCAAGATTACCTCCGGACCTGTGCTCGACAAACCGGGCGACCTTGCAGGCATCCTGACTTCGCTCGAACCCAGCGACGTGCTGTTCATCGACGAAATTCACCGCCTGCAGCCGGTCGTGGAGGAGTATCTATACTCTGCCATGGAGGACTATCGCATCGATATCATGATCGACAAAGGGCCGTCGGCACGCAGCATTCAGATCGACCTGAACCCGTTTACACTCATCGGTGCCACCACCCGGTCGGGCATGCTCACGGCACCACTGCGTGCGCGCTTCGGCATCAACATGCACTTAGAATACTACGATCCTGAAACATTGACACGCATCATCAGGCGATCGGCTCACCTGCTCAAAGTGCCCGTCGACGATGAGGCTGCCATGGAGATTGCACGGCGAAGCCGGGGCACGCCCCGCGTAGCCAACGGATTGTTGAGACGCGTGCGCGATTTCGCGCAGGTGAAGGGCAACGGCACCATCACCACCGACATTGCCCAGCTATCCCTGCAAGCCCTGAACATCGACCAATACGGACTCGATGAAATCGACAACAAAATACTCACAACCATCATCGACAAGTTTCGCGGAGGACCCGTGGGCGTGTCGACCATAGCCACTGCCATAGGCGAGGATGCCGGAACCGTGGAGGAGGTTTACGAGCCTTTCCTCATTATGGAGGGCTTCATCAAGCGTACACCACGCGGGCGCATGGCCACCCGACTGGCATACGACCACCTTGGTCGTAATCCCTATGACGGAAATGTGATGCAACAAGAACTCTTTTAATTTCTTCCATAACCCGTCCCTCATGCAACCATCCCCTACTCACACAACGGCTCTCTTTGTCGGCACTTTCGACCCGTTCACCATCGGTCATGCTGACATCGTAGAACGCACACTACAGCTTGTTGACAAACTTGTCATCGGCGTGGGGGTGAATCCCGACAAACACACTATGTTTTCTTCCGGGGAGCGCCTGAGCGCTATCCAAAGCCTCTATGACGACGAACTACGTGTGTCGGTGGTGACCTATTCCGACCTTGCCGTTGATCTTGCCAAGCGTGTCGGGGCAAAATTCATCGTGCGCGGCGTGCGCTCGGTCAAAGACTTTGAATACGAACGCGACCAAGCTGAATACAACAAGAGGCTCGGAAACGTGGAAACTCTCCTGCTCTATGCCGACCCGACGCTCACTGCCGTCTCGTCAAGTGCGTACCGGCAGTTGATTTATTTCCAAAAGGATGCCTCATGGATGCTGCCAAGGAAAGGGAAGAATCAAGAGGGAAGAGAGAAGAGGGAAGAATGAAGAGGGAAGAATGAGGAGGAAAGAATGAAGAGAGGTTCTGAATACTGTGTTGGAACTGAAACCATAAAATAATAAGCACATGATTACCTATCAAGCAGAGGGTGTTGAGTTGCCAGGCATCAAGCACCGGGAGACGACGGCATGGATTAAGGCGGTGGCGGCGACCTATGGCAAGCGCGTGGGTAGCATCGGATACATGTTTGTGGATGACAAGAAGATACTGGAAGTAAACAACCAATACCTTGGCCACGACTATTACACCGATATCATTACCTTCGACTATGATGATGGCGATGTCATCAGCGGCGATCTTGTCATCTCTCTCGACACCGTGCGAAGCAATGCCGAACTATTCGGCAAGGACTATGCCGATGAACTCAACCGTGTGATCATTCATGGCATTCTCCATCTCTGCGGTATCAACGACAAAGGACCGGGCGAGCGGGAGATTATGGAAGCCCATGAGGAAAAAGCGCTCGCCTTGCTCAAAGAAATGCAAAGGCAGAACTAAAATTGCCTTTCTTGCCTTTCCATCTCCTCAACGGCACGCAAGACGATGTCGTTTTGTTCATTAATCACTTGGAAATACTCACTCATATCCCACAAGTCACGGGCTACGAGAGCCTTGAGCTGGGTCTTGAGATAGGGTAAGGTTCTGCTGAGTTCTGCTGTATCCTTAGGCTCTATCTTTTGTTTTTTGCCCTCAGCAATGATTTCATCGATTACAGATTGGGGTATCTCAAAATCTGAAAGGTACTTATCGAATGCCTCGTACCGGTTTTTTAGCTGTTTGCGATGGCTGTCGACATACTTGAGATTCGCATTCATCACAATGCCCTTGGCAGCCAATTGTCGATGAAATCGGGTATATTTCGTGGTATCGAGCGGCACAAACACATCGGGCATCACTCCACCCCCACCATACACCGTGCGATGTTTGCGCAGCGTGTAATATTTCAGGGAATCGTCAAAATGGATGCTGTCTGCCGAATACAGTTCACCATGCTTGTACCGATCATCCAATTCCATATCATAATCCTTCTTATCCCCTTTCTTATAGGGCTTCTGGATACATCGTCCGGAAGGTGTGAAATAGTGGGCCACCGTGAGTCGCATCATACTGCCGTCGGGGAAATTGACCGGGCGTTGCACCAGCCCCTTGCCAAAGCTGCGACGCCCTACAATCACACCCCGATCCTGATCTTGGATGGCTCCAGTAACAATCTCCGCAGCAGAAGCAGAAAATTCGTTGATCAGCACGACGACTTTGCCCGTAAGCAGCTTCCCATTGCCTTTGGCATGGTATTCCTGTTGGCGCACCTTGCGACCTTCGGTATAGACAATGAGATCATTTTTCTGTAAGAATTCATTGGCTATTTGCACAGCAGCCTGCAGATATCCGCCGCCGTTCTCCTCCAAATCGAGTATCAAGTCCTTCATTCCCTTGTTCTGAAGCTCACGCACACAGGTCATGAACTCATCGTATGTCGTTGCCCCGAAACTCCCAATCCGGATATACCCGATACCCGGCCGAATCATGTAATAGCCGTCGATCGTCTTTACAGGAATCTTGTCGCGCGTCACGGTGAAAGTCAGCAGGTCATTGATTCCACGCCGCACAACACCGAGTTTCACCTTGGTGCCTTTCTTGCCACGTAGCCGTTTCATGATTTCCTCACGTGGCATTTTTACCCCTGCAATCGCTGTATCGTTGACCATCACAATACGATCTCCGGCCACAATGCCTACCTTATCAGAAGGGCCATTGACAATGGGCTGTATCACCAACAACGTGTCAGACTGAATGTTGAACTGCACACCAATGCCCTCGAACTCCCCTTGGAGCGATTCGTTCAGGATTTTGGTTTCCTTGGCCGTTGTGTATGAGGAGTGGGGATCGAGCTTCTCCAACATGCCACGAATGCCATCCTCCACCAATCTCTGTTCGTCGACCGAGTCAACGTATAGATTGGATATGGCCATCTCGGCAATCTGCAGCTTGCGGAATGGGGATTTTGAGCCCAAGTTGAGACGAAACTGCGCTTGTAAAGTTGAAGAAACAAAAAGGGATATAGTTAAAAAAGAGATTACCCTATGCCATTGTCTTGTCATTGATATCCTTATGGTTTATTGATGATGTCAGCCCCCGAGCCAATGCTTGTCATTCAATCATTAGGCAAGGAGCCGTTGATTCTTTTACTCCTCCGTTTCCACAATATCTTCTTCGATCACCAAATTGTCGATGATGAAGTTTTGTCGCTCCATGGTATTCTTGCCCATGTAGTATTCAAGGAGTTTCTGCACTTGGTCGTTCTTGTGGAGGGTCACCTGTTCCAACCGCATATCCGGACCGATGAAATGGGCGAATTCCTCGGGTGAGATTTCCCCAAGACCCTTGAAACGGGTAATTTCAGGGTCAGGGCCAAGTGCCGATATGGCCTCAAGCCGCTCGTCCTCCGTATAGCAATACCAGGTGATAAAGTCGTTCTTTTTCTCCCCCTTGCCCAAGCGGGCATCAACCTCAGCGATTATTTTCTTGTTCTTGATCTTCGTGCGACGGTTTCGCACACGGAACAACGGTGTTTGAAGCACAAAGACGTGTCCTTTCTTGATGAGCTCGGGATAAAACTGGAGGAAGAATGTGATGATAAGAAGTCGGATGTGCATGCCATCGACATCGGCATCGGTGGCTACGATCACCTTGTTGTAGCGCAGGTTGTCGAGGCCATCCTCGATGTCGAGCGCAGCTTGGAGCAAGTTGAATTCCTCGTTTTCATAAACCACCTTCTTGGTCAGACCGAAGGAGTTGAGCGGCTTGCCACGCAACGAAAACACAGCTTGCGTGTTCACATCACGGCTCTTGGTGATGCTCCCACTGGCCGAGTCACCCTCAGTGATAAAGATAGACGTTTCTTCCTTTTGGTCGTTCTTGGCATCGCAGAAGTGGATGCGGCAGTCGCGCAGCTTGCGATTGTGCAAGCTGGCCTTCTTGGCACGCTCCCGAGCCAGCTTTGTCACACCGGCCATAGCCTTGCGTTCGCGCTCGCTTTCCTTGATCTTGTTTTCCAGAATGTCGGTCACATCCTCCTTATGGATGTGCAAGTAATTATCCACTTCGCGTTTGAGGAAATCGCCAACATACTTGTTGATGGTCTCTCCGTCTGGTGCCATCACTGTGGAGCCAAGCTTAATCTTGGTCTGACTTTCAAACACCGGCTCCTCCACATTGATGGCAATGGCTGCCACAATGCCGTTTCGGATATCGGCATACTCGTAGTTCTTGTCGAAAAATTCCTTGATCGTCCTGGCGATATGCTCCTTGAACGCACTCTGATGCGTACCACCCTGGGTGGTATGCTGACCGTTCACAAAACTATGGTATTCCTCGCCATACTGGTTGGTATGGGTGAAGGCCACCTCGATATCGTCACCCTTCACGTGCACAATGGGATAAAGGCTATCCACGGTCATGTTGTCGTTGAGCAGATCCTCCAGTCCGTTGCGACTCTTGATGCGCCTTCCGTTGTACATGATGGTCAACCCGGAGTTCAGATAAGTGTAATTGCGAAGCATTGTCTCCACAATTTCATCGCGAAAAGCGTAGTTCTTGAACAGGCTGCTGTCAGGCTCGAAGAACACATAGGTGCCGTTCTCGTCCTGACTCTTCGAGGTCTTGTCGTCCATGAGCTGTCCCTTTTCAAACTTCAGTTCACGCACCTTGCCCTCGCGATAGCTCTTCACCTCGAAACGGGCACTCAGCGCATTCACCGCCTTTACGCCCACACCATTGAGTCCGACACTCTTTTTAAAGGCCTTGGAATCGTACTTTCCTCCCGTGTTGAGCATCGAGACCGCCTCCACCAATTTGCCTTGCGGTATGCCGCGCCCATAATCCCTGACGCTGACATGCAGGTTCTCGTCGATATCGACTTCTATCCTGTCGCCCGCATTCATCTTGAATTCATCGATGGAATTGTCGATAACTTCCTTGAGGAGCACATAGATTCCGTCTTCCGGCAGTTTGCCGTCGCCAAGCCGCCCGATATACATACCGGGTCTGGTCCTGACGTGTTCCATGTCACTCAGGTGTCGGATATTGTCGTCTGTGTATTCCGGTGTTTGAGGTTGCGTGCCCGGGGTTGAAGAATTTCCTACCCCCGGCCGTTTCCCATCACCGTCCATATTTTTGGAATCTGTCATATTTCTTTATTCTAATCAGAAAAAACTCCGAGACAACCCGTTGGTTTGTCGTTCGGAGAATCAAGCAGTCGAATTGCATCCACGCGATTGGCACGATGCCTTCAATCAGGCAATCGGCTTGCGATAGCAGCAGCGTCTCTTGTGGTTTTCGGGTTCAAACATAGACCATTGCCCTTGCACACCAGTGTTTTCTTCCATCTCTACCTGAGACTCTCCCCACTTGAATCCATATTCAATATAGTGTGGAATGAGATCGGTAAACATCAGCGCGTTGGCTCCCTTGGAGCGATATTCGGGACGCACCCCAATAAGCAGCAGGTCCACTCCCTCGGTCTTGTGGAACTTGCTGGCTTTCAATACATGCCACCACCCAAAGGGGAACAGGCGACCCCGGCGGCATTTTCTCAACGCCTGGGAGAGCGAAGGCAGGGTGATGGCCACGCCCACAATCAGGTCGTCCTTGTTGGCATCCACAATCACTGTTACCAAGTTGAAGTCAATCCCCGGCAAGAACATCTTGACATACTGGTCAATCTGACGATCGGTCAGCGTGACGAAACCATACAGGTCAACGTAAGTCTCGTTAATAATCTCAAACAACTTACGGGCGTAACCCTGTTTGACGTCTTGCGGCGTGATCTTTTTCACACGCAGGTTGTATCGCTTCTGTATCATCTCCGACAAGCTCAGAAGCTTCTCGGGCACCTTGTCAGGAATGGGGATAAGGTATTCCACGTAGCTCACATCCTCCTTCCATCCGCCCAGCTGTTCTATGTGGCGGGGGTAGTATTCGTAATTGTAGAGCGTAGCTATTGTGCTCATCCGGTCGAAGCCCCACGTGAGCATTCCCTCGCGGTCCATATCGGTAAAGCCAAGCGGACCAACAATGTGAGTCATGCCCTTTTGTTTGCCAAAATTCTCCACAGCAGCGAGAAGCGCACCACTCACCTCCAAGTCGTCGACAAAATCGATCCAGCCAAAGCGCACATCCTTGGTGTTCCAGCGCTCGTTGGCCCGATGGTTAACAATGGCTGCCACACGCCCCACCAGTTTATCATCCTTGTAAGCTAAATAATATTCTGCTTCACAAAAGTCGAAAGCCGCATTTTTGTCCTTGCTCAGGGTGTTGACCTCGTCTCTGTATAAAGAGGGTACGTCATAGGGACTGTCCTTGTAAAGGTCGTAATGAAACTCTATGAAGGCCCGAAGATCTTTCTTCGTCTCCACCTTCTTTATATTTACCGTCATGAATTGTCTTATGAATTAATGTTTAAAGCGGTTGATGATGTTCTGAAACAGACCTAACAAATAAGGTATGGTCTTGATACTTAGAATATATCTTCCCCGTGCAAAATTAGTCATTTTATAGCATAAGGCAAAATGAATGTTATAAATTTTGCTTTCATGCTTCATGTCAGCCCTGTCCCGAAGCCACCAGCTGATAGAAAAGCCAAATGATCTACATCCGAGTCATGCCGCGTAGTTCTCGTCACAGCGAGATGCTTGCCATAAAAATAGGTTATGAAAAACAATGTTGTTCTTACAAATTTGATGAAATTTAAGGAAACTGCTTCCCGTTTTATGCAATTTTTCATCAGAATGTAACACTATTTATGATTTTGGGTGTTGCATAATCCAATCTTTTTTCGTATCTTTGTCAGTGAGACATTCATATTAGGTAACCCTTTAAAATTCACCCCAATGAAACAAGATCCTAAAAACTTAGCTGGTGTCTTCGAGGAATACGAAATCCAAGCAAGACAACCGGACACCAATCCGACTCAGAAAATGGGTGGAGAGGTTTGGTATCAGTAAAACATCTTACTGATGATATCATTAAATTAAACATGAACCGACGAAACATACAACCGAAAAGGTTGCGTCGTTAAGACAGAGAGGGGCTCCCGACACGGGAGTCCCTCTTTTTTTTGCAGGGCAAACCCTGCGCAGATCACCCTATCACCTTATCCACAAAGACCAGCAACAACTGCATTTTCTTTGTCATGTTGTCTATAGAAAAAAGTCTATGCTGGCGTTTATCGACCGCGAGACGATCGTTTGTCGTCCGCGAGACGCTTGTATGTCGTCCGCAAGACGATCGGCTATCGGTCGCAAAACGGTGACAGAATCATCATATTTAGGTATTGTGAAGCCCTAAACAACGCACTACCTTTGCAGCAGCCCAAATGGCTTAACAAATAAGAAACCAATCCATTATTCTTTATCACTATGATTCGGAAAATTATCTTCTCTCTGTTACTTGCGGTTCTTTCCGCAAATTTCTCTCAAGCCAAGACTGCGTTGGTCATCATTGCCCACGGTTCGCCAATGCCCAGTTGGCGCAAGCCCGTCTTGGCCATGGAGCAACTTGTTCGCGAAAAGCTCAAAACCTCGCCCCTAAAAGGTATCGACTATGTCAGGTTGGCTCTCATGGAATACAGCGAGCCCTCGGTGGCCTCGGTGGTGAGCGACTGCGAAGCCCAAGGCATTGACACTATTTTTGCCCTGCCCATGTTTATGGCACCGTCGAGCCACACCGAAAACGACCTGCCCAACATATTAGGAATGAAATACAACCAGTATGTGCGTCAAGAACTTGCTGAGGAGAACACTCAACTCGTCAGCACCGACATTCCCATCATTTTGGGTCCGACAATGTATTACAGCTATGTTTTGGAAAAGGCCATGTTACAACAAATCACAGCCCTGTCGGAGCAATCCGAGCAAGAAGCCGTCATCTTCCTGGCTCACGGCGACCCCGAGCGATGTGGATTCTGGAATATGATGTTGGAGAATGTGCAGAATTATATCAGGGAAAACACCAAGATTGGATATACGGCAGGCAAGGATATCGAGATGGGGCACGATTTTGCCAACGAGCTGCTGCCGATGCTCCAGCAGGCGGCCAAGGAGAAAAAACGCATCATCGTGCAGGGTGTTTATCTCACATCAGATGTCAAGCGTATGGCAGACAGGCACGGTATGGATGAAAAACAAGCCGAACTGGCACGGCAGGGTATAGCAATCGTATACAGCGATAAAGGCATCCTGCCCGCATCGAGCGAATTGGTGGCTGAGTGGGTGTTGGACGAGACACGCCAATGGCTCGACAGCAGACAGAAATAAAACCGTGGGGAGCTGCACGAGCAATAACAGGCTCGGCAGCTCACATCGACGAACTGGTATCGTCAATAGGAGGTAACCATGTCATAGGGAACAACGATATAAAAGTCCCCATGACCGAGATAGTCTTGTTCTAACTTTGAAACATCTTCCTGCTTGACGGTGTAGATGGTTTTGTACACCGTCTTGGGTGCATATTCCTTCAGATAAGTGATGATACCTGTGTTGGCATCGCTGTGGTAGTTTCCGTTGACATGCAACATTTTCTTGTCAAGGTTGTGTGCAATGACCCATGCCATGGTGGCATCTTTCAAAGCCTGAGCCTGCCCAATGTATGCGGCATTGGCGTGCTGCTTGTTGCCCAACATGGCCATGAGGCTGAATCCTTTTTCGGCCTCGGGATTTTCGCGATAGGGAACTGGCAACGGTGGAAAATATTGTTTGGCGGCATCGGAAAGCGAGTCGAGGTATGCCAGTCCGTGCTGCTTGACGATGGCTGCATAATGGCGGGGCACGTTGGTAGCTATCAACCGCATGCCATTTTCCCGGGCGAAGCTCACCAAGGGCTCATAGTCGGTGGAGTAGTTTGGCCACAGTCGGCACTCATCCTCGAACGAATCCGACCCGATGACACCTTGGAAAAACTCGTCTATGAGAGGCTGGTTGTCGCGTTCAAACATTTCCATGCCAAGGTTCATTTGTCCCTTGTTTGCCTGAAAGAGAGCCTCCACGGTCTTGTATTCGAGCCAATGGGTGATCGGACAGTTGTGCATCTCACCAAAAAACACCACGTCGGCGGGTGCCAGCGACTGTATCATGTCATCGAAAGAGATAGGCCGACCCGCCTTGTCGAAGATGGAGTAAGGCACAGGATTACCTGCAAATGCTGCCGGGAAAAGAAGAATTGACAGCAACAGCGTACATATTGTTTTTTTCATATTGTTTGTTGTATGATTAAAAAAATCGATGTTATTTCCGGTAGAGCAGTATCAGCCGGTCAGGATTGATGTTGTTATAAAAATCATCGCGGATTTCCTGCGGTGTGATCGAGCGGAGAATGCTGTCGTATTGGTCATAGTCGCTGAGCTTTTCGCCGCTTTCGATGAGTTCTTTCACCACACGTCGCCATTCGGCCGGCGCCACATCGTTGAGGTTCTGCCGCTTGTTGACTAAGAAGGAAAGCTTCAGGCGCCTCAACTCTGCATCGCTGACCGGGTTTGTTCTGAGGTCTGCGATGATGCGATCAAGCGCTTGGCGCAGGTGCTGGTAGTTCTCGTTCTTCACATCCGCAGATAGCCAAAGGGCGGCAACCCGCTGTGGTGTTCCGTGCCACAAGGCATTGACGTATGGGGAATAAACAATATTCATCTGTGAACGCAGCACGTCGAGCATCCGGTTTTGGATGATATCGCGCATGAGTTTGAATTTCAACGTTGAGCGAAGCGAAGGCTCGTAGTGGAATGGGTATATGAAATTGCAGGACGTTTGTGTGCCGTCAGCCCCTCCTTCAAATTGCATGGTCATGGCCTTTCCGGGCAGGGCAAACGGTTCGTTTCGACGAATCACGGGAGATTGGTGTTGCTGAAGTCGTCCAAAGACGGAGACCAACTCGCGTGCCATATCTTGCTTGTCAAACTGGCCGCATACCAAGATATACAGGTCGCGTGTTGAAGTGAAAAGCCGCTTGTAATAAGTGGTCATGCTATCGATATTCATCTGCCGGATGTCA
>QWCK01003941.1_pt1 | contig 15463 bp, 14 predicted proteins | sample 1972571 | NCBI WGS metagenome assembly QWCK01 (sample SAMN09866710, study PRJNA288562) | Human gut metagenome isolate term2_stool, whole genome shotgun sequencing... | isolation source: gut | host: Homo sapiens | place: USA: California
AATGGCTGTCGGCATCAAAGTCTAGCTTCTTAACGCCTCTCATCGTCTTACCATCTAGACAGATGTGCTTGCCAGTTGTTATCTCAAAGCTTTCCTCTAAAAAGGCTTTGTAGACTTGCTCTATCTGCCTGGGATCAAGAAGACTGATTGCACGATTGAGCGTGTCGTGAGAGGGGACTCCCCAAGAGCTCGACTCTCCTGATATACGCTCATATAGAGCCTCTATATCATCTTTGTACTCTTCTGCGTAATCTTCTATTTCATACTAAGAGGAGCAGCCAGAGATAGTAGCCGTGAATACAGTTGTGAGGATGTACCCTAAGGGGAACTTTTTGCATTGATTTGTGCGTGGATCTTCGACCATTAGAAGCTGATTGAATATGCTCATAGTATCTGTATATAGCATTGATCATCAGTTATGAAGATACAAAAAACTACGACATGGGCAAGCCTTTTGAGGGGAAATCAAAGAGTTTTTGAGACTATTATTGAGTTCCCTTTTTAGGCTCTTCATTCTTCCCTCAACACCAAAATCAGCTTTTCATTTATAATGCGTCACCCCTGGTCTCTTATCTGCACATAGGGGTGAATTCAGTACTATTACAGCATCTGAGACCAAAGTTAATATGGTGTGTCTCCTCACACAGGCAAGGGAATACCCAGTAAGTAGAATCAATGGCTGTAGTAGTACCATGCGACTATGCTCATCGACTCCGCTGAGCTGCTTAACCAAAGACTGTCTGAAATATGTACCGGATGTCCTTCCGGAAGGACCAGTGGTAGTAGTACTCCTTATTGATGCGAACCTTGTCCGGGAAGATCACTGTGTCGTTGTAGGACTGAGGGTCATCCACCCCAGCAAGGAGCTCCTCTTCGTTGCGATACTTTAGGGATGCGGGGCCGGTGATCCCCGGGCGGAGCTTCAGTATCACCCGATCCTCACCCACAAGTTTGTCTGCATATCCCGGCACATCTGGGCGTGGACACGCCAAGAGATTTATCTCCACAGCATTAGGCTCAACTTACTAGTGACTATACATAAGAGTACACCACCTGAGACCATTTACCTCCTCATTCGCACAATCCGGCAGGGATTGCCATATGCGAGGACGTTGTCTGGGATATCGGTCACGACGACAGAGCCGGCCCCAATGAGTGAATGTGAGCCGACATGGACACCGGGGATCACCACTGAGCCAGCTCCTATCTGAGTACTGTCTCCCACGGTGACTGCGCCACAGAGCGTTGCATGTGGGGAAATGTGGCAGAAGTTGCCAATCACATCGTCATGGTCAATGGTGGCACCTGTATTCACAATAGAGTGTACACCTATGCAAGTGCAGGAATTGATGACGGCACCTTGCATCACGACAGTGCCTTTACCTATTTTTGCCCTCTTGGAAAGAATAGCATCTGGATGTACAGCAGTACCAAAGTTATCCACTGATAGACCAAGACGCTCCACCACACATTGCCGGGCACCATTATCCCCTATAGCGATTATCAGCCTATCCTCTTCAAGGAGATCAAGCCGACATCCCTTGAAGAGCGGATACCCTAGCAGTTGATCACCATTGGGGTTATCATCGAATACTCCCTTCACCCTGACTTCCTGTGCTTCAAGTATCTCGATGATCACTTTAGCGTGTCCTCCGGCACCGTAGATATACATACCTTAGATATTTCCCTTAAATGGCTCCATAGTAGCACTATCCTCTGCAGATATTCCTTCGCGCCTTACAACCCGACCTATCGTAGCAAAAAAGATCTTAAGATCAAGGGCAAAAGACACTTCGTCCACATAAGCCACATCTAACCTAAATTTCTCATCCCAGCTAAGGCTGTTGCGCCCTATTACCTGGGCTAAACCGGTAATTCCTGGTCTTATCTCATGGCGACGATGCTGAAAACTATTGTACAGAGGTAAGTATTGTACCAGAAGTGGTCGTGGACCGATAAAGGACATATCGCCCTTAAGCACATTCCAGAGCTGAGGGAGCTCGTCTATCGAGGTGCTTCGCACGAAGCACCCGGCTCGAGTGATCCGTTCAGCATCAGGAAGCAGATTTCCATTTTCATCCCGCTCGTCGGTCATGCTCTTAAACTTGTAGAGCCTGAAGATCTTCTCGTCCTTGCCCGGGCGCTCCTGGGTGAAGAATGCCCCCGCCCCCTTATTAGCGAAGTGAAGCCAGATCGTCACCACCAGCAGCAGAGGCGACAGCAGGATCAGCAGGAGTAGCGAGAAGACTACATCCAGCATCCGCTTGATATACTTCCTATAGATCATAGCCAAGCATTACGGACAAGTAGTAATATAGCATCATAATATTGATAATTAGCAATGTATAACCGATACTCCGAGTCTTGCCGCATGTGAGGAAAACTTCTGTAAAATGTCAGCAAATAACTTTGGCTTAGCCCTAAAAAGTATTTTGTATTTCTTTTCGTTTGTCATGTTTGAGTCGTCTTCTGCACCAAAGCATCTAAAGTCAAGTACGAGTATCTTCGGGCATTTGTCATGTCCTACAATAATTGGGAAGACCTCGGAGTAGTAGCACTGATTACTGCAATTTAGTTGATCAACTTGTGCCTTGACTAAACCGCCCTTCCGCTTCTTACTGTTAGTTTTGAATTTATCTGTGTTGTCCACATTTACTAAAAATCCTCCTATAAGCCTTGCCCTTAAACGTTTGTTTTTGTTTGAGAAGTCGCAAGGGGGAGTGATTTCCATTACGATGTTTTGAGCACCAGAGGGAGCCTTATCTGATATATAGGGGCTAGAGCGTTCTATTACTTCATACACATTTCCAGGGACGACAGAACCTGCAGTAATATTATTTTCGTCGATTAAGAGGCATGAGTTTATACGAGCATAAATATTTATCAGGCTTTTCGTATATGGTTCATTGAGTTGAGTGGTATTGAATAAATCAGGATCCGCCTTCTCGCAATTAATCAACTCGGCATGTAATATGTCGTCAAAGGACTTGAAGGCATCAATGTACAAAGGGTAATTCACCGCGTCTTCGCTAATCCCTGTGTAGTTTAGTGCAAGTTGTTTTAAGATGTATAGGAAGTCATTAGATCGATTAACGTAATTGGGAATTAGAGAATATATGTTGGTTATGGTGTTGGCTTGAGCATCCATGACAGAATGATCCCATTTTATAAAAAAGCGTGCTGAACGATCCTGATTTAGAGCCCTATCCAAGTCTTCATATAGACAATCGTGTTTTCCTTGTTTCAAATACTTAATCTTATCTAATCCTACTATAAATAGTGGTGGAGTGTACAGATTATTTTCTCGATCCTTTTGGATTTTTTCTTCGAATATCCTTTCTTCGTCCAGATGTTTGGTCCATAATACAATCCCATACAACCCAAAATTCAAACCTATGTGATCTTTAAGTATTCCTCGAATCTTAGAGATATGTCCCTCTATACGCTGTGCCTTTTCGCCTATGTGTAAGTCCATAAATATTATCTTGCGATTTCTCAGCACTAAATGACTAGGTAACTGGTCTGGAGTATAGCACGTGACGGCGACGCCTTTAGATTCTAGCATGGATGACAACCCTTTTACCTCGTCTAGGTTGTCATCGATAACTAGGGCGCTGTTTATAAAGTCTGCAATCATTTTGTTATGCTTTTTTTGGGGGGAAGCAGAGTGCGATTATAGCACTATTTACATTACATTCTTGAACAGTCCTTGGTAAGATGACATCATCTTTCCCGAGAAATAGGAGCTGTCCTTTCATTGCTTTCATCATCTCATTGGCAATATGAAGTCCCAGTCCCATCCCTATGTTAAGTGGTTTACCGGTGATAAACGGTTTAATGGCGATATCTGTTGGTATGTTGAATCCTGGTCCATTGTCTGAAATGATTATAGAGTTGTATCCTGCTATCTGATCGGTGATAAAGAGGGAGATCTTTCTATTCTCTGTTCTAGCATAACAGAGCCAATAAATAGCATTGTCTAGCAGATTGATTAACACCGCAATCGACTCGGACTCTGATAAATATGCTTCAAGGTCGCTCTTGGCTGGATTAGTTATGACGTCTATCTTATGGTCTGAGAATCGGAATGAGTAATTCTCGATAGCTGTTGAAACGATTGAGGACAATCTCGATATGCCTGTCGCAGACTTTCTTATCATTAACGAATATCCTTGGATAATCTTCTCAAGTCGTTCCGAAATAGATATAGTGAGCTCTTTTTCACCACGCTCTGCATAATCTCGTAGAGCCGCCACTAATTTGTCTATTTCGTGAATGACCACGCTTAAGTTCAGTCCTGCATTTGCACTCTTAATGAGTATTTCCTTGACCTCTTTGTATTGGGTATTTATCCTGTAGAGGTACTTCAATATTTCGTCTTTGCCATTCTCTTCGGGGACTTTTTTGTCAACAATTTCAATGACCTCGTTAAGATCTGCAAGTATTGGTTCCACTACTCTATTTTTTTTGTAGAGAGTTGCCAAGGTCTCCTTGTCGATGTTGCGCTCCCGGACAAATAGAGAGAGGACATAATTAACAGAGTCGACAAAAACCTTATAGGCATCGTTTTCTATGAACCCTTCTCTATTAGTTTTCTCTTTAAGTCCCTTGCTTTGTGTACGATCAATTTTTACAGACCCTAGAATTATATTATTACTGACATTTCCTCCTACTCTCTGCACCCTCCTTAAGTCTATTCCTAGCCAATCATTATCTGATTCTCCGTAGTTGTATACACGAATATTGTCCCTGTATACACGAACGCCTCCGTTCTCTTTTAGATATGATTTTAAACTCGCTTTTTCCGTGTTAGCAAAGCTAAGAATCATCGGATCGGTCTCATAAATAATAATATCAAAGACAATGTCACCAATCTGTTCATCTCTTAAGTCTATAGGATATTCGACTCTTTTCTTTCGTCCTTTTAGGTCAACGTCCTCTTTAATGCCTTTGAGACGCAGGTCCTCTTGGATTAAATCTTTCTTCTGTACTTTGCGTCCCTGCCCAATTTTGTTCAAAGTGGGCCAAGGTCTGAATTCGTACTCAAAATTATCGATCTGACCTCCTTTCATGACACAGTGACCAAAATATAGCCCGCTATCTTTAATGTCTTCAAAAGAGGGCAGTCCTTTAAAGAAATCTGAGTTACTTCGGATGTTAACGTTAAATGAGTCGTTCATCTCGGAAAAGGGGCTATTCAGAGAGGTTAAATCTCTATAGACCTCTCTTAGCTTGCGCCTATCCCAGTCTGACTTTAGGTCCTTGATGACAATCCGAGTTCCTGTGTTTCCCTGGCTAAAGTAGAGAGGAGTATCATTCTCGCTGATGTCTATGAGAAAGTCATTAATCTCTTTTGCTTGATCTAGCTGCTTCCAATTAATACATAGCTGAACTTCTTTCTCATTGTGCGTTTTGCTTATCAGGCTGATATGATTTCCAAGCTTATGCACCCCTAGGCGACCAACTCCTTTTTCTCCCAATGGAATTCTTCCACAGCAGTTAGGCGCCACTCTTTTTTTCTTAAAATCAGTGCCAATGACAAGCCAGACTTTTTGGATGGTTTCTAGACTCATTCCAAACCCATCATCGATTATCGTTAATGATTCAAGTTGACCATCTCTCATCTGAAAGTCAATATCGCAATTCCTCGCACATGCGTCGTAAGAATTTTTGACCAATTCAAGGAGCGCAATGCTTTCGTTCTTGATCAAATCCTCTCCGAAATGTGCGATAATTCTTGGGGTTATAGAAAATACACCCTTCATTTTACATTTAACTCAATTATCATTCTACCCAGCCTTTTTGCATACTCTGGCGGAACTGCATTCCCGATCAACTTTGCGGCTGTAGTCATGCTGTTTGTTTTGAAGACATAGGATTTTGGAAATGTCTGGATCGTTGCCCCCTCACGGATAGAAATAGCCCGGTCTTCATCGGGGTGTCCAAAGCGCCCGTTTGAGAGGCTTGTAAACTTAGTTGTTATAGTTGGTGAAGGTTTGTCCCACCACATCCTGCCATAGGTATCTTTGAAACTATTATCTTTCCCGACAAAGCATTGAAGTTGTAAATCTTGGTCTTCAGCCCAATCAAGTCTGCACCCTCCATCATGACGTGTTCTAATTATTCGCTGCAGACCCTTGTCGCTTAGGCCAGCAGCAGTGTGGTTGAAGTCACTTCGATCTTTGTGTCCAGCAGGAATCTTAGGAAAGCCATTGTCTTCTCCAATAGCCTGTCGTAGGATCATTTTCGTCTTTTCTGGAGTTGGGAGATGAAGATCAACACCACTAAGTCTTGTGGCTACAAGTGAAAATCTCCGTCGGCTCTGTGGTATTCCGTAGTAGCACATATTTACCACGTCATATTTGATATTACTGTACCCTAAGTCCTCTAGTTTTTGAAGAAATGCAGGAAGTATCGAGTTTTTATGGGATACAATGCCAGGAACGTTTTCAACAAGAATATAGCCAGGCATGTAGTGATCAATAAACCGAGCAAAATCCATCAGTAAATTTTTAGAGTGGTAGGATTTACCTTTGTCTGAGTTGATAATACTGTAGAATTGGCAGGGGCTACAACCCACAAAAATCATCCTATCGTCCCATCTTTTTACGTTTAAGTGCTCCTCGAAGTAAGATGAAGGAAGTTTTCTAATGTCCGCTTGGACAAAGACTGCTCCTGGATTATTGCACTCGTATGTTTCCTTAGCGCTTAGGTCAAGATCAACTCCTGCAATGACGCAGATGCCAGCTTGGCGAAGTCCGCATGTCATCCCTCCTCCTCCGCAGAAGAAGTCTATTGCCTTATATGAGTCAGCCCGCGGTCTCATTTGTTTTTTCTTATTCTGTTTTTAATGGTTCACTTCTCTGGCACGGCACCTGGTTGCATCAGTGGTGATTTTACTGAATAGGCAGATACTTAAACAATTCTCACAACTCTTCTATTAATTAAGTCTGACAAACTTCTTCTCCATACAAATATACGATTTACTAGCTTCACAGTAATTCGTTGTACATGTCCAGGGTGGCGCGCCAGACGTCTTCCTGCCGGTAGCGTGAGGCGATCAGTGGGCGACACTGTTCGGACATCTCTGTCAGCCGGTCTCTCTGCTCGAGAGCCTCGGTCATCTTGCGATAGAGGGCATCCGTATCTCTTGTGGGGATGATCATACCATTCTCGCCCTCTATGATAATCTCATTGCTCCCATTGATGTCGGTCACAATGGAGGTGATGCCTAGAGCTCCTGCCTGCATCACCACATTAGGAAAGCCCTCTCTGTAGCTGGGGAAGGTAAAGAGGTCTGATGCGACAAACCATGGACGCACATCGTCTTGCCAGCCCGCCTCAATGATTGCGTCATTATCGGCTATCAGCTGCTGAGTTCGGTCTGGGAGCGGGTCCAGCTCCGGCTCCTGAGTACCGACGAGCAGGAGTCTGGTTTTCGGGTGCTCTGCGTGTACTCTCTCAAAGGCATCCACCAGCTCAGTGATCCCCTTGTCCCTAACTATACGACCTACAAAGAGATAGGTGAAAGATCCTCCGACCTCCTCTCGTATCTGATTTGCCCGCTCCACCACCTCGGGCGTACGATCGAAGTGCTTCAGGTCAATGCCGTTTGTGCTCCCATTGTTAAGAACAATAATCTTGCTTCGTGGCGCATAATGATGGTCAACAATAAATGATGCCATCGTCTTAGAGTTTGGAACTACAAGCGTTGCTGCTTTGTATGTAACGGTTTCTGTCAGATTAAGAATAAAGCGCATCACGCCCCTTCTTGTCATCAGAGGCATTCCGCCAACAGAATGAATGCGATAAGGAACACCGCAAAACCAAGCTGCTATCATTCCAAGAAGTCCTGCCTTAGGTGTCTGCGTATGAACTATGTCGGGGTTTAATCTTTTTATCACTTTTATCAGCTCATAAAGGGAAAGGAGGTCACTGAAGGGCTTAACAGGACGAACCAAGTGCTTGATTTCGTAGACAGGGACACCAGCTTTCCTTCTATTGGATGCACTGTCTTCAAATGGGCCACCAAATGCAACAAAGAATGTATGCCCATTTCTTGACATATATGGCATTTGTCCTCGTAGCAAGTTTAAAGAGACCGAAGAAGTTATCACTCTGACGATTTTAGACATAAACATTCAAATTATTCAAGTTAGCCCCTATCCAAAAATATCTTTTTGGAGATCAGAAAATAGGCGAATAAAACTATTAGTGGCAAATTGCTCTGAATAATAATTGCAGGATCGCCATTTTGCAGTGCATACCACATAAAATCAAACATTACTATATATAGAGTGAAGATTAAGGAGAGATTGGTAGACGAAGATTTGATTTTTCTCTTAAATATATCATCTAAAATTCTAATGACTCTTCCCCATACATAGCTTTGCACAACAATCCCTACAATTCCAAGGTTGATGTAGGCTAGACCCAAAAAACCAGGTGGAATATTGCTGTCCCAGTCACCTAGCAACATATATGTGTTATAGTAAGAAATTGAATCAACCCATGTCTCATTGACCTTCAGCAATTTCAAAGGCTTTAGAAGCCAAAGAAAATAATCTGTGCCATACCTGTAAGGAAAATCGCTATCTATGAACATCAACAGAGAACAATACTGGTGTTCGAACTCCTTGAAGACGGAGGCAAACAAACCATTCTCCTTCTGCATATTATAAACTTCCGAAAACGAAAGATTAAACTCTGAAGAAAACATATTAAAGAGATAAGTCTTTCCGAGTACTATAATAGCAATCACGACTCCAGTTACTAAGATTAGTGAGGGCAATGAGACCTTGCCTCCCTGAATTAGGGGGATAAAAAGGAATACGAGGAAAGGAGTTATCATAGAAGCCCGTCCCCCAAGCAGAAGGGACCTAACTAAAAGGGCTAGAAAACAAAGACTGGCAAGTAATAATAAGCTCTTTTTTTTACAAAACATATACCTACAGTAGAAATACGTGAAAGCATAGAAAAGGTAGGATGCGAACATACCAATGAAAGAGCCCAAATAATCCTTTATGTCAGCTTGACCGCTACGTATTCCTGAAACGTTGTTGATCACATAGCTTATACCCCCATACCTTGAGAGCATTAAAGGTAATGCAGCAAGCCCAATAAAAAAAAGCACTAAAAATAATCTGTCTAACTCTTTACTTGATACTTGTACTCGTAATGAATAATGAGTCTTGCGCCTGTATCCGATACGTATAAATAAAAAAGATGTCCAAATAACTAGGTTGCACAAAAAGATAGCTGATGGAGATGCGTAAAGTACACGGTAAAAAAACGGGTGTAAAACATCCGAACCGAGAATGGAGATCCCACACGGAATTAACACAAATAGTAATGAAAACCACAGCTCCATATAGTTCAGCAAAGAGAACCTGTGATAAAAATAAGACTTTACAGCACTATAAACAGAGAGAAACAATATCGGTAAAAGGAGAACTAAGTTCCCAATTATAGTGATATCTATCATGGCGAGCTCAGAACAAGAATTATTCATAAATCTATCTACCCTCTATAATACCTCTAAGCCTCTCATTTGTCTCTCCAACAGTATATTGAGAAGCCCTATCTATGCCCAGCTTACTATATCTAACACGCATGTCATAATTGTCTGACAGCACACTTATCGCATTTTCAAGGGCCTCTTGGTCTTGGGAGTTGATTAATACTCCATAACGTGCTTCAAAAAAGCGGCCTCTTTCAATACTCACCTCTTTCCCATCGTTCAGTAATTCTAACGGCCCTGAAAGACAGTTGGTAGAAATCACCGGAAGACCAACGCTCATCGCCTCAAGCAGTACATTTGGGAATCCCTCCGATATTGACGAGAGGACGAATATATCTGCATCAACCAATTTCGAAAAGATGTCATCTGTGATCCCAGGAAGTTTGACATTCTCTCGTGTGTTGTGAGACGAACGAATGGACTTCTCATATTCCCTTCTTAACGGGCCATCCCCCCATACAGTTAAGCTAAAGTCAGAAAGATTTCTCATGGCGTTGATAAGTAGCATGTGATTCTTAGCGTCTTCAAACCTACCAACGGCAATTACTCTTTTCGCATTAAACTCCTTTGGAACGTGATATTTATGCTGCCTAACTACAGGATTGTAGATGACGCTCATCGGTAGCTTTATTCCGTACTCGTTAGACAAGTTCAAGTTAATGAATTTTGAATTCGAGAACAGTCTATCGGCACGGTTGTATGAAAACTTGAATAGCTTTTTGAACAGCATTCTTTTCATGCCACCGAATTTAGAAGTCTTTGTACTGTAATTTCGCTCGCTAAGGATGAAAATAGTATGCCTAAAGAAAGGTGCTGCTAACCCAGAAATAATATTTGGCCATGTAAGGAAGGATAGGACTGCATCTGGTCTCTCTCTTGAAAGATAAGAGACAAGATGGAGATAGGCTATAAAAAAGGCACGGATTTTTTTGGGCGTAGATTTGGGAATACCATCAAGACAGGATACCACTTCGACTGTCTCTGGAAGGTTGTACATAATCTTATTTTCGAAGAGAAGAAGTGTCACATTGTATGTGACAGAAAGTGGACCTACCATCAATGAAATGAAACGCTCAGCCCCTCCTTTTCTCATAGATATGGCGCAAATAAGTAATTCTTTTTTTCTGCACATTTTATTTAACAGTACGCTTTATTACTAGTGGGGATATAGAAGGATACCTCTCAATGGTCACAATCACGGTTTTTTCTTGCGTATATGACAAGTGGCGCACCCATTAGGACTCTTGACAAAGTAAGGTTAATCGCAGCACCTATAATGCCATAAGATGACACCAAAGGGTACGCACAGCAAAAACCAATCAAAGACGCAATGATGGTGGTCCTCATAACAATCTTATCATAACCTCTGGAGATGAAGTAATTGGTACCATAGACATTATATATGACTAACGCATACAAGCCAGGCAACAAGATAAGCAGAAGAGGCAAAGGATCGTAAGAACCCAATGATAGGAGTGATGCAAGTTGCTTATGAACAATCACAGGGAAAATGCACACTGGAATGAAGCCAAATACCATGTACTTTCGATACAGGTCGAAATCATTTCTATGCAGGACTATATGCGGGAAGACAGTCCTTGAAATGACACCGATAAGGACATCGATGAGATCAACTATTCTCTTTACTGCATCGTATACACCAACAGATGATTTAGGAGATATCGCACCAAGTATAAAGGTAGTGGTGTTATTGTACAAAGTAGGAAAAAACTGATTGACAAACACCGGAAAATTGACCTTAATGGTTCTTGTGATCTCACGTATAGTAACAGGGAATAACCTAATATGGTGCCTTCTCCTCATCACCGTAAAGCCAATAATCCCAGAAACCATTGCTCCGATAGAGAATGATAAAGGATATATCAGATAGTCTGCTTCAGTGCGAAGAAATATAAAAATCAAAGTCGCAGCCACGATTTTCGCCAATACATTAGCCATTGAAATATACCCCATCTCTTCAATCCCCTGAAAAAACCAATCAGGAAATAGAGCATTACCTACAACCATAGGGAATATGGTCAGATAGAGAATCCAACTAATTCTTAAACTGGGGATGCAAAAAACAAGGGCAGATAGTATGAGTAAGGCGAGGATGCTTAGTGTGAATTTCACAGCGTACACCTTGCTTGAGATTAAGGAGAGCTGAAAATGAGAATGCTTATTCTTTGCTATTTCTCGTGTCCCTGTCAGCCCAAAGCTGTAATCAACGAGAGGAACAAAATAATTAATGATTGATGTGGCAAAGACAATCGTACCATACGATTCTAATCCCATCTTCTTAATGGAATACGGCAGCACAATAAGAGGAACCAACACATTAACCGCCTTCAAAAATGCGAGTGAGGTAAAGTTTCGTGCTAATTTTCGTTGCGTCTCAGATAATCCCCTCTTGTGCATTCCGTCAAGGAATCATTTGCCTATGATACACATTATCAAATTGAAGAACAAACCCATTTGCTCAGGCGAACTAGTATATTTTGCTTCTTATGAGAGTAAAACAAACAGCTCAGAAATATTTCTTTGCAAACTAATTCGTGAATCCACTACTTGTCAGAAACAAACCCAATGCATTCCACATCAGTAATATCATAATAACAAGATAATCCACCTACTTCGAACTGAGCCTGTGAGTCTATCTGACTTTTGAGCGTAGCAAAATTCTCAATGAGAGCTCTTGCGTATTGATTGCCTCGCAATCTATCTTTTAGCGATTTGAGATTACCTTTTACCATCAATTACTCCTCAAGGATGATACTCAATACTCGTTGCATAATTCCTTCTGTTATGCGGTCTTTATCTAGGGTAGCATTAAACTCAACCAGATCAATCGACTTGACCATTTCTGACTGCATAAGCTTCCTAAGAAGGGTATAGGCAAGGGCCGGTGAGATGCCGTTTTCTTCCGGCACTCCAGTGCCAGGCGCATAATGCGGGTCAATGGCATCCACATCAAAGCTAAGATGGATATGGTTAATACCCTTGCCCTTAATGTCAGAGAGAACGTCAGAGATTATCACCGAGGGATCTGACACATTGAGTTGCTCCGAGCTACGAATGTACATATTTAGCTTGGCAGCCATCTCTTTCTCTCCTGGATCTAGAGCTCTAGCTCCCAAGAAGTAGATGTTTTGAGGCCTTAAGAGCGGGCTTACTCCCCAAAAATTAGCGATGTCAGCCTCTCCGTAGCCCATCAAGAAAGAAAGGTGCATACCATGCATATTGCCGGATGATGAGGTGAGCTCAGTATTAAAGTCTCCATGGGCATCAATATACACAACAGCATAGTTGTCAGCCCCTTTAGATAGACCAACACCAGCGATACTACCGAATGCCATCACATGGTCACCACCCACACATAAGGGAATATGCTGCTGCTCTATTGAATGCATGACCCGCTCCGCCAAGGGGCGAGATGCAGTTAGGATAGGATTGAGGAACTTAATCTTATGGTGTGAAGCATACTTTTCCTCTATAATACTATCTCTTGTCGTGCAGGGTAGATCGCCCAAGTCATTCACGTGATAACTAGCAGAGGTATAGCATCCATCCCGTCTAAGTAGAGACGGGGTCAACTCGTTGCCGTCTTTATCGCAACCTAAGTTGATGGGAAAACCGATGATGTCAAATGATTTCATACAGTGACCTCATGTTTAAGAGAAATGGCGTTGATGACTTCTTCAATCATCCAATATACCCCATTGAACGGCTCTTGATGGTGTTTCCCATCGCGAGTCCAATACCCATGCTCAAACTCATCCTCGTCTACTCCGTAGCAATAGGACACCTCGATCAGATATAGTTGACCTGTCGTACTCTCTCTGACGATATCGAGAGCCACAGACTGAACCCCCAGCTTGTCATAACACTCAAAGGCAAAATCAACAACGTCTTGCGGAATTAAGGAGACGTCAAATCTATCATCATGACCTCCAGAAGCACGGAAGTCACCCTCCCTACACATACGCACCATCGCTATGGCCTTATCATTTACGACCTCTAGTCTGTAGTCAAACCCCTCATTGGGGATGAACTCTTGAAAATAGGCATAACCCTTCTGTCGGGGCATACGCCTCCCTCCTTTAAGTCCTGGAAATAAAAACAATCCAATATATTTGGCTACGTCATAGAACCTGCCTTGCCCCTTGATGAAATTCTTCCATTGAGTCTTTGCGGTAAAGAGAGGATTACTGGAAGAGAAACCACGACCTAAAGCTTTTCGAACGAAGGCTTTGGCTTGGCTTTTATTACGAGCCAATCTAACATTTGACGAACCAGCTCCTCCTCTTAACTTGAACACCTTGGGGAAGTCTGTAGTCTCAATCCACTTGTAGGCACTCTTCTTATCATAGAATACCCATGACTGAGCAGCTCGAACCCCTAAAGCCTCAAAGAGGTACTTTTGACCCAACTTGTCATCAAAGTGCCAGCCAGTCCTAAAGTCTGGAAAGACAACCTTGCCTGCCTGCTGTAACGAGAACAGCAATTGCTTGGCAAATAGCGCATCCTTATAATTAGCGTGGTGGTGATGCCACATAAACGCATCACAATCACTTACTTGTTCGATAATATCCGTGTCGTAAGGATTCACCGATTTGTAGGGGATACGATGCTCTTCGCAGTATCGAATCCAGTAGTCTGAGAAACTACCCTTACGGTCAGCTATAGCAATTTTCATATCAAAGTGACTCAAAGACAAATTTTGTTTGCGATATGACTTGTGTATTTGTTATAGTATTTTCCACTAGTGTTATCTCAGGTCTTCAAACAGAGAATTGTGTAGAGCAAAACTTAACCTAGCCCTTTGTCTGCTGGAAAGAAGGTGCTGAGAAACTCAGCGGTGGTCATCGCCTTGTAGAGCGGCTGCTTTTTCACGGCGTTGTAGTCGTTGACCCACGCTTTAGCCTGCTCAATGTGATGGTCAGCGAAGAGGATTGCCAGAGTAGGAGCGAGGTTGGTGTATTCAGCGGACTGCAAGAGAGCTCTTGTATCCGCCACCTTAGACCCGAATTCACTCTCCGATGGAGGGGTGAGCTTCTTCCTTTGCTTACCGGATCCACCGACACGATACTTACACTCTGCAAGCTGCACCCGATTACCCTCACAGCCAAAGACCATATCCACACTGCTCGGGATCTCAGAGCCGGCATTATCCACTGCCACCGCATCCATATCCATCACATCAGCCAAAATAGACTTACTCGGCTTGGACCTCTCCTTCTGCAAGAGATCGCCAAGACTCATCTCTATGCCTCACATAGTCAACCAGTCGATCGGTGAGTGCTTGGAAGGTCATTGTTTCACAGAAGAGCCACAAAAAAAGCAGTTCGTTAGAGCTTGGCGTCACACTCCTCACTCTTCAGGAAGCCCTTGACATCATAGACCACTCCCTTGTCGGTTGTCAGGTCACGGACGGAGAGCTTCTCGAAGTCCTTGTGGGCAACAGCAAGGATGACCGCATCATACTTATCGGAGGGGAGTTGATTGGTCACCTCCACGCCATACTCCCGCCGGACGATCTCAGGATTGGCCCAGGGGTCGTAGATGGTGACGTTGGTGTTGTACGACCGGAGGGTCTTGACGATGTCGATCACCTTGGTATTGCGCACATCGGGGCAATTTTCCTTGAAGGTAAAGCCGAGGAGGAGGATCTTGGCATTAAGCACTTGTATGCCCCGCTTAAGCATCAGCTTGACCACCTGATCTGCCACATACTCGCCCATACCGTCGTTCATACGCCTACCGGCAAGGATGATCTCGGGGTTGTACCCGTACCTCATGGCACACTGTGCGAGGTAGTAAGGGTCTACCCCTATGCAGTGACCACCTACGAGACCGGGACGGAAGGGGAGGAAGTTCCACTTCGTCTGCGCTGCCTCCAGCACATCCTGCGTGTCGATGCCCATACGATTGAAGATCTTGGCC
>QWCK01010431.1_pt1 | contig 15421 bp, 13 predicted proteins | sample 1972571 | NCBI WGS metagenome assembly QWCK01 (sample SAMN09866710, study PRJNA288562) | Human gut metagenome isolate term2_stool, whole genome shotgun sequencing... | isolation source: gut | host: Homo sapiens | place: USA: California
AAGAGTTGGGAGATCCAATCGAATGGCATATGCATTTCTGCTGTATCAGAGGGATAAGATGCTTAAAGAAGTTGCAGAGAAGAGGCTGGCTGCAATTCGCGAATTTACAGATCTTGGATCGGGATTCAAGATTGCAATGCGTGATCTTGAGATCCGAGGTGCGGGAAATCTTCTGGGAGAGTCGCAAAGTGGCCATATGGCAGCAGTTGGATATGACCTGTATTGCAAGATGCTTAATGAGGCTGTCAGTCAGTTGAAAGGTGAAAAAGAAGAAGCAGACTACGCTACAACAATTGACCTTGATATAGATGCATTTATTCCGGAATCTTATATTAAAAATGAGTATCAAAAATTAGATATTTATAAAAGAATTGCTACAATCGAGACGGAAGAAGAGATGGATGATATGACAGAAGAGCTGATTGATCGTTTTGGAGATCTTCCGAAAAAAGTACAGCAGCTTCTTCATATTGCAGCACTTAAGAGTCTTGCGCATTCTGCATATATTACAGCAATAGAACAAAAGGGAAAAGACTACAAATTTGTCTTATATGAAAAAGCAAATCTAGATCCGGCAAAAATTCCGGTACTTTTAAAGAAATATGGAAATAATATGATTTTCAAAGCAGAAGCAGTTCCGTATTTCTTTTATCAAAAGAAAGGGAGAAGCGGAAAAGAGAAAGGGGAAAATGTTCTGCAAATGCTAAGAGAAATTGTAGAGAGTATTCGTGAACTTCGATTAGATTAGGATAGTTGAGGAGATTCTGTGTTTGGGGTTGTGATAGAACAAAAAACACGATATAATGAGCAATAGTATGGCTGCGTAAGTGAATACGTAAAAAGAGGAGGATTTACTAGATGGCACGTTTGGCAAAAAGGCTGGCAATGCTTGCAGTGGCAGGCACATTGACAGCAACATCTTTGACAGGATGCGGAACAATAAATACAGATGAGACAGTTGCAACAGTCGGTGATGAGAAGATTACACTTGGAGTCGCGAATTTTTACGCAAGATTGCAGCAGGCTCAGTATGAAACCTACTATGCGAGTATGATGGGAACAACAGCAGAAGAGATGTGGGCAAAGGAAGCATCAGGCGATCAGACATATGAGGAGCAGACAAAGAAGAGTATTCTTGAGAATCTGGAGAATATGTATCTTGTTTCACAGCATGTATCTGACTATGATGTTGCACTGACAGAGGAAGAGCAGCAGGCGATTAAAGATGCGGCAGCAAAATTCAGTGAAGATAATTCGGATGATGTGAAGAAAGTGGTATCAGGAGATGAGGAGGAAGTGGCTAAAGTTCTCGAACTGATGACAATTTCGAATAAGATGGAAGCGGCAATGGAAGCTGGTGTGGATGAGAATGTATCAGATGAAGATGCAGCACAGAAGAGTATGCAATATCTCTTATTCTCATATACAACAACAGATGATTCGGGAGAATCCCAGACATTATCAGATGATGAGAAAGAAGCCTTGAAGACGACCGCACAGGCATTTGATGATCGGTTAAAGGGTGGAGAAGATATGGAGACTGTTGCATCAGCAGCAGGACTTACAGCCCAGACAGCTACATTTGAGGATCTGATTGCAGCAGCAGATGCGTTAACAAATGCAGGTGATGTTACAGACATTATAGAGACAGAGAATGGAATTTATATTGCAAAGCTTACAAGTCTTCTGGACAGAGAGGCAACAGACAGTAAAAAGGAAAGTATTGTAAGTGAGAGAAAACAGGAACAGTATGATTCGCTTCTGAAGCAGTGGAAAAAGGATACAAAAATCAAAGAAGAGAAAAAAGTATGGAAGAAGATCAGTTTTGAAGAACAGGGTGTAACAATTAAAACGTCAGATACATCAGATACTTCAGACAGCCAGAATTAAAAAACAGGGACAAAAACTTTGTGAAGACTAATAAGTTTTTGTCCCTGTTATATTTATATATTAGGAAAGTCCTTTCCAAATATATAAAAAACACTCCGCTTAGGATGCGCACCGCGCACGAAAAATTAAATGTATTCCAGTTTTTCGAAATAATGCATCAGAATATCGGCACAGTTTTCAACACCGAGTTCGGAAGTGTCAAGAATCATGTGATAATCATTCACATCTCCCCAGGTCTTGCCGGTGTGTTCGTAATAATAAGCAGCACGTTCTTCATCTGTATGCTCCACCTTTTCTTTTGCGGCATCATGATCAAGATTTTCTTTTTTCATGATTCTCTGAATGCGGTCCTCTTTGGCAGCACTCACATAGATGTTTTTCACTTTCATATTTGTGATCAGAGAGCTTTTCTTCTATATAGGCCTTGTCATAGACCGGAATATCAAGTCGTTTCGAAAGCTCTTCAGCAATAATGCTGGCTCCGGTACCGAAACGACGACTCATAGTAATTACTAATTTCATAATGAAGTCCTCCTTTGTAGAAATAACATTCAGATGATTTTTATTATAGCACGTTCTGTTTGATTTGTCTCGGTTTTACTTACTTGTATCCAATGATGAAAAATTGCTGATAAAAATGTATCCATTTTTTTAAGAGAAACAAAGGGGATGTTTTGATGAAAAAATGGATGTAAAACTTTATACAATCCCCCATTGCAAGATCATGTATACTAATGATATAATTTATAGTAGCGTTTTTGGCAGTTGCCAGAAGCAAACTTATGGATGATTAAAAATTTGAGTAGGTGACGGATTTGAAGAATAAGATCAAACGTTTTGCAAAGGGGGATTTTCACATCCCGCAGCCGGAAATTATTTTTCCTGAGACTCACATTACGATGCGTGTCGGAGAAGGAGAAAAATATGAGGGAAGCTTTTCTCTGCAGAATGAAGGGGAAGGGACAATACGTGGGCTTGTATATCCTTCTTCCTATCGTGTACAGTGCGCAGAGCAGGGCTTTGATGGAAATCCAGTAAATATTTATTATACATATGATGGAAGAGGACTTGTGCCGGGACATGTTGAACATGGAAAATTTACGATTGTATGTAATGGTGGAGAGTATGATATTGCATTTACTGCAATTATTGAGAAACCATTTGTTATGACTCGATACGGAAAGGTTCAGAGTCTGGAAGATTTTAAGAAGCTTACATATCGTGATGCAGCTGAGGCAGTGAAGTTATTCCGATCCAGAGATTTCTTTGAGATTCTCAAATATGAAGATACGAGGATCAAGGCGCTTTATAATAATATGCGTAAATGGGAACTGGATCAGCACGCCCTTGAAGAATTCTTGGTAGGGTGCAAGCAGAAAGAGAAGATTTTTCTTACATTAGAAGAAGAAAGCCGTGCTTTTATTTCTCTTGTAGAAGACAGAAAAGAGACTTTTACTGTGAAGAAAAATACCTGGGGATATCTGGAGATTGATGTAAGAACAGAAGGTGATTTCCTTTCTGTTGAGCACAGACATCTGACGACAGATGAATTTATAGGTAATGCCTATCGTTTGGAATATGGTATTTCTATGGACAAGCTTCACAGAGGAAGTAACTTTGGAAGGATTATTCTGGAAACTCCATATGAAACACTGAGTTATGAGGTCGTAGTGGAAAAGGATATTTGCAGAGATGAGGAACATCGTGCAAATGAAAAAGAATTTAATGGAATTCTGAAAGATTATCTGAAATATGAAGGTGACAAGATGTCACTGGAGGATTGGACAGAGACTTCTATTAAGAAGATTTCACATCTTCGCGAGGTAGATGAACGTAATGAGTTCTACCTTCTTGCCCAGGCACATATCTGCATTTTGGGTAATCGGATGGATGAGGCAAAATGGCTTTTAGAATCTTATAACTACAATCGTTTTGCAATCGGTAAGGATGTTGAATTGAGTTCCTATTACCTTTATCTGACGACAAAGCTGAGTAATGATTCGATTGGGCAGAGAAGAGTAGCAGAAGAACTTTCACGTTCCTTTATGAAGCATCCGGACAGCTGGCGGATTCTTTGTATGCTGATCGAGGTTGATTCGGAATATAAAATCTACAGTGAAAGACTGAATGTGCTTGAGAAGCAGTTTATGGAGTATAAGTCTCACAGTTTATGGTTCTATCTTCAGGCATTCCGTTGTTTTAAAGAGAAGAGTTCATCTCTTAAAAAACTCGGACAGTTTGAAGTACAGGTTCTGCTTTTTGGCGTGAAATATAAACTGATGACGAAGGAGCTTGCATTATATACAGCAAACCTGGCAAGTCAGATGAAGAATTTTGATAAACATCTGTATAATGTACTTGTGAAGTGTTATGAGATGTATGATGAAGCAATGATACTGGCTTCCATCTGTACATTGCTTATAAAAGGCAGCAGAACAGAACACATCTATTTCCATTGGTATGAGAAAGCGGTAGACGCAGAGCTGAAGATCGCGCAGCTTTACGAATACTATATGGCGGCTGCGAGACCTGAAGAATTTCATAAGCAGCTTCCACGTTCGGTATATTTGTATTTTATGCATGGAAATTCTCTGGATTATAAGAAATGCGCATTTTTGTATGCAAATCTGATCACTTATGAAGATGAGACAAGTGAGATTTATGCGCACTACAGAGATGAAATGGAAGAATTCACATGGAATCAGCTGGAAAAGAGAAATATAGATGAAGATCTGCGGATCATTTATAAACGGTTCCTTGTAGAGACGGATATGAGTCAGGACAGAATCCGTGCTCTTTATGATGTGTGTCATGCTTATTGGATCACAACAAAGGTGCCGAACATGAAATTTGTTCATGTGATTGCAGCAGATGGAACCATTACACAGAAGGCAGCTTATACCGAGAATGGCGCCAGAGTATTTCTGTATGCAAAGACAGACCGTATTGTCTGGGAAGCAAAAGACGGAAGACATTATACGGATTCGATTCCATATGAGAGTAAACGACTGTTTTATGAACTAAGATATATGGATATCTGCAGAAAATATGCCAATAGTCTGAACAGAAGTAAAGCACTTGAGGAAGAGGAAGAGCTGACTCTGGAAATCGTAAAAGAAAAAGGTCTGGAAAATTTCCCGGAGGATGAGATCCAGGTACTGTGCAGCAAGATGATTCGTGAGACAAATTATGAGAATGATGATTTCCTGACCTATGTTTGTTATGACTTATTTAAGAAAAAACAGTATGATAAAGTGATTCTTACTTATTTGGCAAACTTCTACTGTGGAGCAACACAGGAGATGAAGGAATTGTGGAAAGTTGCTAGAGAGTATGAAGTCCATACGCACAAACTGGCAGAACGGATCATTACGCAGATGCTCTTTTCTGAGGAATTATTCCAGGAGACAAAAGTATTTGAAGCTTATTATGATGAAGGGGCATATTTCCGGCTCCAGCAGGCTTATCTGGCATATGTCTCCAGAGAATATGTTGTAGAAGCACGTAAGATTGAGAAATCTATAATTGATATTATCTGCAGGGAAGCAGAGAAGGGTGAGGCAACAATCGATATTTGTATGATTGCTGTTTTAAAATATTATTCGAATCAAGCGTATGAAACAAACCTTAAGAAGACGCTGAAAAAGTTTATGCAGGAACTTTGCGGCAAACAGATTTATTTCCCATTTTTCCTTAAGTATGATAAGGAGTGGCTGATTGAATTCCAGTTGTGGGATAAGACACTGGTAGAATACAAGGGTCAGAAGGATAGCCGTGTCATGTTGTATTATCAGTTGCAGAAAGGTGGAAACGGAGATTCTGATTATGCAACAGAACTTCTGACACCAATGTATGAGAATTTGTATGTGAAGAAGTTTGTGCTGTTCTCACATGAACGACTGATCTATTATTTTAAAGAAACAATTGACGGAAATTCTTACAGAAGTGAGAAAGAGCTCTGTCAGCATACGGTTGAAAAAGGTGAACCGGGCAGATATGGAAGGCTCAATGACATTATTCTGGAAGAAGATCCGGAAGAACGAGAGAAGAAGATGAAGCAGTATGCACTGGAAGATGCGGTTGCATCACATATGTTCATACAGTATTAAGGAGGAAATCTTTTCATGGGACAGGGAAGTATAATTGGATATGAGATAAATGAAAAGACATGCCAGATCAGTTTTTATAATGATAAAGAGATGGAGCCTCAGACACTGGAAGTTGATGCAGATAATTTTCAGATTCCTTTGATTATTGGAAAACTAAGAGACACATGGGCATATGGAAAAGAGGCAAAACGTCTTGCAACACTGAAAGAAGGATTTACAGTTGCCCGTCTGCTTTCGAGAAGTCTTGCAAATGAAAAAATTGAATTTGGAGATGAGACATATGATGCAGTATGGCTGCTTTCTCAGTTTATTCAGATGTCTTTACAGTCATTTCCAAAAATTGATGGAATTGTGTTTAGCGTACCGGTTCTTACAGAAGAATTGGCACAGATGCTTCGAAGGATCGCAGTCCGCATGAATATTGATAAAAGACATATCTTTATTCAGGATTATAAAGAGAGTTTTTGTAATTATCTCTTCTATCAGCCGAAAGAACTGTGGCAGTATGATGCAGCATTGTTCTGCTGTGACCGTAATGAGATCAAAGCATATATGCTGCGCAGACTGAAGCCGGGACTTGGTGGTGGAAAGACTACGTTTGTTACGGTTGATGAAGTTGCAAATGCACATATGAAAGAACTGGCGCTTGTTTATCCGGTTTTGAACGAGGATAAGGCAAAAGAAGCCGATGCGATGTTCTGCAAATTTATACAGAGCGTGTTTGATAAGAGAATTGTTTCTTCTGTATTCCTGACAGGAGAAGGGTTCGAAAATAACTGGTATCCGAAGTCATTGCGGGTGCTTTGCAATGGAAGAAGAGCATTTATCGGAAATAATCTGTACAGCAAGGGAGCTTGCTATACTGCATATAGAAAACTGTATATGCATATAGAGAATCCGGTTTATTTATCGGAGACTAAGCTGACAGATCAGATCACAGTCAATATGCGTGTGGATGGTCAGGAAATGTGGTATCCGCTTGTTTCCTGGGGTGCACACTGGTATGAGTCGAATAATCAGTGGGAAGTGATCCTTGAAGAGGGTGATGATATAGAATTCCATATCGAATCACTGGTTCAGGGAACGGTTAAGACCGAAAAAATCTCTCTGGAGAGACTTCCGAAGAGAGCAGAGTATTCGATAAGACTTCAGATAGAAACGATGTTTCTGGATGAAAAAACCTGCAAGATTACAGTACGTGATGTCGGATTTGGAGATTTCTTCCTACCGACGGATTTCCGTGAGGAAAAGGTGATACATTTAGGAGGTAATGATGGGAAATTTAATTCTTTGTCATGACAGACACGCGGCACATCCTTATGAGATTTCCAGGATCCATTGCAGGATCTTTACGATAGAAGAATTGTGTTACTATCTGTGTAATAATTTATATTTGATCGATTATACGATCATGAATGAACCGCTTTGCACCTGGCTGGAAGAAGAGATTGGGATGAAAGAACTGGCAGAGCAGCTTCGAGATTTGATGCGTATGCGCGGATCTGTCGAGAATTTTGTTCTTACAATCCTGAAAGCTTCAAAGATCTATAAAGAATCGGAAATGATCCGTATCCAGAATGTTTTGGAACATCTGAAAAATCAGAAGGATGTAGAGCGTAAGAAGTATAAAGGCGATAATCTTCTTGAAAGCGGTGAGATTGAAGAAGCGATCATCGTTTATCAGGAAATCCTGAATCAGGAAAAAGATGAGAGTGTAGATGAAAAATTCTATGGAAAGATCTATGCATGTCTTGGAGCGGCATATGGACGATTGTTCCTTTATCAGGAAGCGGCCAAAATGTATGACAGAGCCTACCAGATCTGCGAAGATAAGGAATTACTAAAACCATATCTGTATGCGTCTTATAAGTATATGTCGCTGGAAGAATTTCACATTTTGCTTACAAAGCACAGTGAATATCAGGAAGTGAATGCACAGATGAGAAGTGAGATGGACGAAGTGAAGCAGAATCTTCAGATTGAGCCAAATGAAGTACTTTTGGAGAAGTGGAAGAGGAAACATAGAAGAAATCATACATAATACAGACTTTTTATGCAGCTGTTCACAGAATCTATGAGCAGCTGCATTGTTTACTGTTTTGGGGTTTGACATATATTGTATGCTATGGTAGAATACAACAGTAACTTTACCGTGGTACAGTGGCTCATTGGTAGAGAATAAAAGCCAAACTCAATGATGGAGGGTGTTATTATGAAAAGAAAAGTATTAAGTGTGTTATTATGTGCAGGACTTGCAGTTTCTATGTTAGCAGGATGTGGTTCAGACTCTTCTAATGCGAATAAGACAGACATGGCGAAAGCATTTGCAGAAAGTATCGGAGTTGAGGCAGAATTTGTAGAGATTGACTGGGATAATAAAGAGCTTGAGCTTGATGGAAAGTCAATCGACTGTGTATGGAATGGTATGACACTGACAGATGAAGTGGAAAGCTCTATGGAATGCACAGATGCTTATATGAATAATGCACAGGTTGTAGTTGTACCGGCTGACAAAGCTGATAAGTATCAGGATGAGGATAGTGTGAAAGATTTAACTTTTGCAGTAGAAGCAGGAAGTGCAGGAGAAGAGCAGGTAAACAGAATCGGTGCTCAGTATACAGCCGTTTCATCACAGGCAGATGCACTGATGGAGGTTGCTTCCGGAAACTCAGATGCAGCTGCAATTGATGCTTTGATGGCAGCAGCTATGATCGGAGAAGGAACAGGTTATGCAGATCTTACTTACACAATAAGTCTGAACAATGAGGAGTATGGTGTTGGATTCCGTAAAGGATCTGATCTTGCAGCAGCTCTGAATGATTACTTTAAAAAGAGTATGGAAGATGGATCAATGAAGAAATGTGCTGAGACTTATAAAGTACAGGCTGCATTGATCGAAAAATAAATTTAGGATGGAGCTTTAATAAAATGGAACTTATTATGGAACAATTTCCAATCGTTATTCACTCACTGAATGTGGGATTTTTACAGACGCTGAAGCTGTTTTTTGCAACCCTTCTCGGTGCAATTCCATTGGGACTGGTTATTGCATTTGGATCAATGTCACATTTTAAACCGTTGAGTTATATCACGAATATCATTGTCTGGATCGTGCGAGGCACACCGCTTATGATTCAGATGCTGATCATTTATTATTTCCCGGGACTGGTCTTAGGAAACCCAATTTGGGGTGGCGGTGAAAGCGGAAGATTTCTTGCAGCTTCGGTTGCATTTATCTTTAACTATGCATGCTATTTCTCGGTAATTTACCGCGGAGGAATCCAGGGTATCCCACAGGGACAGACGGAGGCCGGACTTGTTCTTGGAATGACAAAGCATCAGATCTTCTTTAAGGTTAAGCTGCTTCAGATGGTGAAGAGAATTGTTCCACCGATGTCAAATGAGATCATCACACTTGTAAAAGATACTTCTCTTGCACGAATCATTGCACTGCAGGAGATTATCTGGGCAGGACAGGCGTTCCTGAAAGGTTCTCAGGGAATCTCAGGTGCGATCTGGCCGATGTTCTTTACAGCTTTTTATTATCTGATCTTCAATGGTATTCTGACAGTCCTTCTTGGAAAGCTTGAGAAGAAGCTGGAATATTTTAATTAAATTGGGAGGAAGAGATAAATGGCAATACTTGAAGTAGAACACATAAATAAAACATTTGGACGGACAGAAGTACTGAAGGATATCAGCTTTTCATTGGAAAGAGGACAGGTACTTTCCTTGATCGGTTCCTCGGGAAGTGGAAAGACGACACTTCTGCGCTGCCTGAATTTTTTGGAGACACCGGATAAAGGTGTGATCCGTGTAAATGATGAATTATTGTTTGATGCTGCAAATCCTGTAACAAAACAGGAAAGTGAAATCCGTAAGAAAAGATTACATTTTGGACTTGTATTCCAGTCTTTTAATCTGTTCCCGCAGTATACAGCACTTGGGAATGTAATGCTGGCGAAGGAACTACTTGCAAAAAGTCAGCCTGATTATAAGGCACGCAAGAAAGAGATACATGCAGAGATTGAAGCAGAAGCAAAGAACCTCTTAGATCAGATGGGACTTTCAGAGCGTATGAATAACTATCCGCATCAACTTTCCGGAGGACAGTGTCAGCGTGTGGCGATTGCCCGTGCACTTGCACTTAGTCCGGATATTCTATGCTTTGACGAGCCGACTTCAGCACTTGATCCGGAGCTTACAGGTGAAGTACTGAAAGTTATCAAAGGACTTGCAGATCAGAATACTACGATGATCATCGTAACGCATGAGATGGCATTTGCAAGAGACGTATCGGACAAAGTTCTGTTTATGGATGACGGTAAAAATAAAATAATGAGCAGGAAGAAATACAAGGCGGAGGGAATGTTGATTTTCACTCCGCCTTATATTATAATCGGTTTTGTATGATACAGAAATCATGATAAAAACTAGCAGGAACTAGGTAAGGAGCATAAACTGACATGAGTGAATTTGAAAAAGCAGTGACGGGACTTGGGGAAGAATGCGGTGTTTTTGGTGCTTATGATGTGGATGGACATGATGTGGCTGCATCAGTCTATTATGGCTTGTTTGCTTTGCAGCATAGAGGTCAGGAGAGCTGCGGTATTGCAGTGACAGACACTTATGGGAAGAGAAAAGTCCTTTCAAAAAAAGGACTTGGCCATGTGGATGACGTGTTTGATGAAGAGGGACTTTCAGAGCTGAAAGGAAATCTTGGCGTGGGGCATGTGAGATATTCAACAGCAGGTGCAACACGTGTAGAGAATGCAATGCCACTTGTTATAAACTATGTAAAAGGAACACTTGCGATTGCACATAATGGAAATTTAGTAAATGCAATTGAGCTGAGAGAAGAACTCAGCCAGACAGGTGCTATTTTCCAGACAACAATAGACTCTGAAGTAATCGCATATCTTATTGCAAGAGAGCGTCTTCATACACCGACAGCAGAAGAAGCTGTGAAGTGTGCGATGCAGAAGATCAAGGGTGCATATGCACTTGTTGTGAGCAGCCCGAGAAAAATGATTGGTGCAAGAGATCCATTTGGACTCAAGCCACTTTGTATCGGGAAACGTGACAATACATATTTCCTTGCTTCTGAGAGCTGTGCGATCGCAGCTGTAGACGGTGAATTTGTAAGAGATGTTCTTCCGGGAGAAATCGTAACAATTACAAGAAAACATGGAATCCAGTCAGATACGAGTATGGTGATCGATTCTGAAAAACAGGCAAGATGTATTTTTGAGTATATTTATTTTGCAAGAACAGACAGTACAATCGATGGTGTAGGTGTATACCATTCCAGAATTCTGGCAGGAAAAGCACTTGCGGAATCTTATCCGGTAGACGCTGATCTTGTTGTGGGAGTTCCGGATTCCGGTCTGGTAGCAGCGAAAGGATATTCTGAGCAGTCAGGAATTCCTTATGGAATGGCATTTCACAAGAACAGTTATGTGGGAAGAACATTTATCAAACCGAAACAGAGCGAACGTGTTTCCAGTGTAAAGATCAAACTGAATGTAATTCCGGAAGTTGTAAAGGGAAAACGAATCGTAATGGTAGATGATTCCATCGTGCGTGGAACAACTTGTGCAAATATTATTAAGATGCTGAAAAAAGCCGGAGCAAAAGAGGTACATGTACGTATCAGTTCTCCACCGTTCTTACATCCATGCTTTTTTGGAACAGATGTTCCGTCGAATGAGCAGCTGATCGCACATACTCACACACAGGAGGAGATCCGTCAGCTGATCGGAGCAGACTCTCTTGGATACATGGAGATCGAGAAACTGAAAGATATGGTTGGAGATCTTAAGTATTGCGATGCCTGCTTTACAGGAAAGTATCCGATGAAAGTTCCGGAAGAGGATATCAGTCAGGCATTTGAACAAAATTGATTTTGAAGACTCAGTTTATGTGTTATAATAGATAAACAGTTACGATAAAGATATGAAACAAGGAGAAAAGAATTATGAGTAATGATCGTTATGTAAGCCCGCTTTCAGAGCGTTATGCAAGCCGCGAGATGCAGTATATCTTCTCACCGGACAAAAAGTTCAGAACATGGAGAAGACTTTGGATCGCACTGGCAGAGACTGAGAAGGAGCTTGGACTCAACATCACAGACGAGCAGATCGAAGAGATGAAGAGCCATGCGGATGATATTAACTTTGAGGTGGCAAAGGAACGTGAGAAGGTTGTACGTCATGATGTTATGTCTCATGTTTATGCATATGGTGTTCAGTGCCCAAAAGCAAAAGGAATCATCCATCTTGGAGCTACATCCTGTTACGTAGGAGATAATACAGATATTATTATTATGGCAGAAGCACTGAAACTGGTTCGCACAAAGCTTGTGAATGTAATTGCAGAGCTTGCGAAGTTTGCAGAGGAGCAGAAAAACCAGCCTACACTTGCTTTCACACATTTCCAGCCGGCACAGCCGACAACTGTTGGAAAGAGAGCGACTCTCTGGATGCAGGAGTTTGAAATGGATCTTGAGGATCTGGAATATGTACTTGGAAGCCTGAAACTGCTTGGATCTAAAGGAACAACAGGAACACAGGCAAGTTTCCTTGAACTGTTCGACGGAGATCAGGAGACAATTGACAAGATCGATCCGATGATCGCTGAGAAGATGGGATTCAAGGCATGTTATCCGGTATCCGGACAGACTTATTCAAGAAAAGTAGACACAAGAGTACTGAATGTACTGGCAGGAATCGCTGCAAGTGCTCACAAATTCTCTAATGATATCCGTCTGCTTCAGCATTTGAAAGAAATTGAAGAACCATTTGAGAAGACACAGATCGGATCTTCAGCAATGGCTTATAAGAGAAACCCGATGAGAAGTGAGAGAATTGCTTCCCTTTCAAGATATGTGATGATCGATGCACTTAATCCGGCAATTACATCTGCAACACAGTGGTTTGAGAGAACACTTGATGATTCCGCTAACAAGCGTCTGAGTGTTCCGGAAGGATTCCTTGCAATCGACGGAATTCTTGATCTTTGTCTGAACGTTGTAGACGGACTGGTTGTATACCCGAAAGTAATCGAGAAGCGTCTGATGTCCGAACTTCCATTCATGGCAACAGAGAATATTATGATGGATGCTGTTAAAGCCGGCGGAGACCGTCAGGAACTGCACGAAAGAATCCGTGAGCTTTCTATGGAAGCAGGAAGAAATGTAAAAGAGAAGGGACTCGACAATAACCTTCTTGAACTGATCGCAGCTGATCCTGCATTCAACCTGACTTTAGAGGATCTTCAGAAGACAATGAAACCGGAGAAATATGTTGGACGTGCAAGTGAGCAGGTAGATGCATATCTTAAGAATGTGATCCGTCCACTGCTTGAAAAGAATAAAGAAATCCTTGGTGTGAAGGCTGAAATTAACGTATAGAATCCTTGGAATCTATCAGGACAAAACGGAAAAATCAAAGGGATGTTGCATTTGGTTGCAGCATCCTTTTTCTTTTGATAAACTAAAATTATTTCGTGTATTAAAATGTGGGGGAAAGAGAAAGGAATAAGAGAACATGGATATAGCATTGAATTGGAATGAATGGCATCAGGAAACGGTGAGAAAACCATATGCCAGAGTGGGAGTGACTTTATTAAGTGGTGCGCTGATTCTGATGTCTGCACAGGAAATTGTTTCATTATACTTGGAAAAGAATCTGATTTCTGAAATAGCAGTCTGTGCGACAACAGAGGATATAAATGTATCAGGAAATGATCTGCCGGAAAAAGTAACAATAGAAGCTATCCAGACAGATGTTAACCAGGCGGATGTTAACCAGGCAGCGGCTGTTCCGGCGGAAATTTTAGTGGAAGAACCTATAGTAGAAGAAATTGCGGTGGAAGAACCCGTGGTAGAAGAGATTGTGGCAGAAAAACCAGGTGTAAAAAGAGATACAACTATAAATGGTGCAAGTGAACCGATAATTACAAATCCTGATTCAATGGAAAATGTAAAAAATGAAACTGAGGAGGAAGAAGAGCCAATAGAGGTGGGGAATATAAATACAGGATATCTTATTAATGCGGAAGGTGTGATCTATGGACTTTCAGGAAGCAAAGAAGTGATACAGGATGGAGTACTGCTTTTTCCTGAAGAAGGATGTTCCCAAATTGCGGGAGGAGCGCTGTCGGATCTTGGTTCTGCTGTAGAAGAGATTGAAATTCCTGTTAATATAACAAATATTCAGTCAGGAGCATTTGCGGGGCTGAGTAACCTGGGATGGATAGAAGCAGATGCAGCAAATCCAGCCTATGTTACGGTAGATGGTGTACTCTACACGGCAGATGGCACGGTTCTTCTTGCATTTCCGGCAGCGTGGACAGGAACCTTTCAGGTGCCGGAAAGTGTGAAAAGTTTTGCGGAAAGTGCATTTGATGGAACAAATCTGGAATGTATTGATGCAAGATCCTGCACACTTGAACAGACGGGAAGTATTCCTGAAACGGTGAAACTTTTGGAGTAAAAGAAAAACATTGATTTTGTTTGTTGAAGAATCTAGGGAGTTGCGCTATAATATGACGAGATATGAACAATAACAAACAGGAATTGGAGAAGATAGAATGAGTAAGAAAGTAAGAACAAGATTTGCACCAAGCCCGACAGGAAGAATGCATGTGGGTAACTTAAGAACAGCACTTTATGCGTATCTGATCGCAAAGCATGAAGGGGGAGATTTCCTTCTTCGTGTAGAGGATACAGACCAGGAACGTTTTGTGGAAGGTGCACTTGATATCATTTACAGAACAATGGAGAAAACAGGTCTTATCCATGATGAAGGACCGGATAAAGATGCCGGATATGGACCGTATGTACAGAGTGAGCGTAATGCATCAGGCCTTTATCTTAAATATGCAAAGCAGCTTGTAGAGCAGGGAGACGCTTATTACTGTTTCTGTGACAAAGAGCGTCTGGAGTCTTTAAAGACACAGGTTTCTGAAGGTGGAGTAGAGATTTCTGTTTATGATAAGCACTGCTTAAGTCTGAGCAAGGAAGAAGTAGAAGCGAATCTGGCAGCAGGTAAGCCATGGGTTATCCGTCTGAATGTACCGAATGAAGGTGAGACAACATTCCATGATGAGATCTACGGAGATATCACAGTTCCGAATGCAGAGCTTGACGATATGATCCTGATCAAATCTGATGGATTCCCGACATATAATTTTGCAAATGTAATTGACGATCATCTGATGGAGATTTCACATGTTGTTCGTGGAAATGAGTACTTATCTTCAGCACCGAAGTATAACCGCCTTTATGAGGCGTTTGGCTGGGAAGTACCGGTTTATGTACACTGTCCACTGATCACAGATGAGAATCATAAGAAATTGAGCAAGAGATGTGGACATTCTTCTTATGAAGATCTGATCGAGCAGGGATATGTTTCAGAGGC
>QWCK01008172.1_pt1 | contig 15419 bp, 18 predicted proteins | sample 1972571 | NCBI WGS metagenome assembly QWCK01 (sample SAMN09866710, study PRJNA288562) | Human gut metagenome isolate term2_stool, whole genome shotgun sequencing... | isolation source: gut | host: Homo sapiens | place: USA: California
CAGGAAGAACCAGATTAAGTGCAGCAATCGCATCCGAGCCGATTCCCCGGGCAACAAAAAACGTATCGGCAAGGATATAACAAGAATATCCGATCATGCCGAGTACATTTGCTGAGACATATTTAACAAAGAGTGGAAATACATGTTCCCGGGCAGTTAAAGTAACTGAGTTGGATGACATAATAAAAAATTCCTTTCTGTATTTTCAGAATGCGTATAATACCATAGAATTTTGAGAAAATCAAATCTTTCTTTCTTATGAAAATAGAGGTAAAATAAAAATGTTATGTCTACGGTATTTACAATCCCCGAAAAGATGGTTTACTCATTATAACATAGAACAAAGAAAGGAAACATATATGAATAAAAAAGAAGTACTTGAGATCCGTAAGCAGTTCTCACCGAAAAACTGTGCGATTACGAAAATCTGTGGCTGCTATGTGGATTATGAGAAGAATAAAAAGATGGAGTCAAAAGACGCATTTCTCGCACTTCCGGAGGAAGAAGCATTTAAGTATTTTGATATTTTTAAGAAGACACTTTCCGGAAGTATCGGAAAGAATATGCTGAATATGGAGTTTCCACTGGATGCAGAGATGCCGGGCGGAACGCAGGAATTTCTGTTGAAGCTTCGTGACAGCCGTCTCGAAGACGATATGCTTCTGGAAGAATTCTATGACAAAGTTATTGCAACGTATGAGTATGCGGAGAATTATTACATTATTTTGATCCATGCAGCATACGATGTTCCTGGAAGAACATCCGATGATCTTGAGATGGATGATGCTTCAGATGAAGTATATCAGCATATACTGATGAGCATCTGCCCGGTCAGTCTGTCAAAGGCAGGGCTTAGCTATAATGCGGAAGAGAACTGTATTCAGGACAGAATCCGTGACTGGATCGTTGATAAGCCGGACAAAGGATTCCTCTTCCCGGCATTCAACGACAGAAGTACTGATCTTCACAGTGTGCTTTATTACACGAAGAAATCAGAAGATCTTCAGCCGGAGATGATCGACCAGCTTCTTGGTGCGAAGATGCCGATGTCTGCGGACACACAGAAAGAGACATTCCAGATGATTATTGAAGATACATTGGGAGAAGATGGTGATTACGAGACTGTCCGCAACATTCACGAGACATTGAATGATATGATCGAAGAACACAAAGAAGAACCGGATCCGCTGACATTGGATAAAACGGACGTGAAGAAGATTTTCGAGCAGAGCGGTGTGCCGAATGAGAAGATGGAGAACTTTGAGAAGAACTTCGAAGAAAATGCAGGCGAGAAAGCAACGCTTCTGGCAAGTAATATCGCAGAGACAAGAAAGTTCAATATCGAGACACCGGATGTTGTGATCAAAGTAAATCCGGACAGAATGGATCTTGTAGAGACAAGAATGATCGACGGAAGACAGTGCCTTGTGATTCCTGTGGATGACCACATTGAGGTCAATGGGATCAATGTCAGAACGATGAAGGTAAAAGGCGTTGCAGAACCGAAAGCAGGTGGTTCTGGTGAAGCTGTGGAAAATGCAGAGGATGATGTTGTTCCGTTTGATGAAGATTAATTGACGGGGAAAGAAATAGAGAAAACGTACAAAGAGGATTCCTGCCTGAAAATATTTCCATTTATTTAAAATGAAATATTTTCAGGAGGGAATCCTCTTTACAGTCTTCTTTGAATAAAAACAGGTAGAAGAATAGTAACATTAGATGATTGTATACTGCATCAGTTCATAGTGCAGTTTACAACCTTCTACAATCTCAGCCGGGAGCAGTGCTCTGGCTACGAGTTTTAACTCTTCATCCGGAAGATCAACTCTCCTTAAGTGTGCATAATCTCCGTCGATTTGTTCTACGATATAATCACATACTAACATTTTAAAATCTCCTTTTAAACACGATATAGTATTAGAAATATTTTATCATGAATTATAAAAAAGTAAAGAATAAAGGTGAGTTCGTAAGCGGACGATGTGATGAGAAGATAAAAAGTGCCAAAAACAGACAGTTGTAGATTTATCCTTCGTGTATTATAATATTGCATACAGACTAAACAGGTCTGAGAAAGGTTGGGGATTACAGACATCTGTGAATTAGGACCGAAAAATAGTATTGGAGGATTCTTCCTATGAAAAAATCTAGTTTTTTCAAAAGCCTGCCATTTAAACTTCTGGTAGGTGTTGTGATCGGAATTCTTGCCGGACTTGCTCTTAATGCAAATGACGGGACAGGTTTGACAAATGCAATTCTGAACATTATTGTAACTTTGAAATATGTTCTGGGACAGATTATTTCATTCTGCGTTCCGCTGATCATCATTGGATTTATCGCACCGTCCATTACAAAGATGGGAAATAATGCATCGAGATTACTTCTGCTTGCAGTATGTATTGCATATGTATCTTCTGTTGGGGCTGCGTTATTCTCTACAGCAGCAGGATATGCGCTGATCCCGCATCTTTCTATTGTGACAGATGTAGATGGACTGAAAGAACTGCCGGAGATGGTGTTTGAACTTTCTATCCCACAGATCATGCCGGTTATGAGTGCACTTGTATTTTCTATTATGATCGGACTTGCAGCGGCATGGAATAAGGCAAAATTAATCACAGGAATGTTGGAAGAATTCCAGAAGATCGTGCTTTCCATCGTGTCAAGGATTTTGATTCCAATCCTTCCGTTATTTATTGGATTCACATTTTGTTCTCTGGCATATGAAGGATCCATCACAAAACAGCTTCCGGTATTCCTTAAGGTTATCATTATTGTTATGATCGGACATTATATCTGGATGGCACTTCTTTATACAATCGCCGGCGTTTATTCAGGAAAGAATCCACTGGAGGTTGTAAAGCATTACGGACCGGCATATCTGACAGCCGTTGGAACAATGTCTTCCGCAGCAACACTTGGAGTTGCTCTGCAGTGTGCAGGAAAGGCGAAACCATTAAGAAAAGATATGGTACAGTTTGGAATTCCGTTGTTTGCTAATATCCATCTGTGTGGTTCTGTTCTCACAGAAGTGTTCTTCTGTATGACAATCTCACAGATTCTGTATGGAAAACTTCCGTCAATTCCAACAATGCTTCTGTTTTGTATACTTCTTGGAGTATTTGCAATCGGTGCACCGGGAGTTCCGGGAGGAACAGTTATGGCATCCCTCGGACTTATCACAGGAGTCCTTCTGTTTGATGATGCGGGAACAGCACTGATGCTTACAATTTTCGCACTTCAGGATAGTTTTGGAACAGCTTGTAATGTAACAGGGGACGGAGCACTTACACTGATTCTTACAGGATATGCGGAAAGACATAAGATTCCGGAGAAGTCAGATGAGATGCGGAATATTGAATTTTAATAATTGATTTTAAGGGCATTTGCCAAAACATTGAATTTTAGTACTATTCTGTGGTACAATCGTTTGGTATAAAAAAAGCAATCGTCTTGTTGATATTTGCAAGGGGAATGTGGATATCAACAGCATTTTCAGATTGAGAGGTGAAAAAAATGGGATTTACACATTTTGATGAAAAAGGAAAGGCCATTATGGTAGATGTGACGGAGAAGCGGGACACAGTCCGGGAAGCAACCGCCACAGGAAAGATCACGATGAATGAAGAAGTGTTCCGCGCTGTCAAAGAAGGAACTGCTGGCAAAGGGGATGTGCTTGGAGTTGCGACAACAGCAGGGATTATGGGAGCAAAGAGGACATCAGATCTGATTCCGATGTGTCACATTCTTCCGATCACAAAGTGCAAGGTAGAGTTCGAGATGGTTGAGAGTGAACTTGCAATTTATTGTAATTGTACGGTACGTGTGACCGGGAAGACAGGCGTTGAGATGGAAGCTCTGACAGGAGCAAGCGTAGCACTTTTGACAGTTTACGATATGTGCAAAGCGATGGATAAAAAGATGGAGATTGGGGAAATCTATCTGGTCAGAAAGAGCGGCGGTAAGAGTGGGCTGATCAACAATGGATATAAGAAGGAAAGAAAAGAAGGCGAAAAGTAAAGTGGAAAAGAAAGAACAAAGATGGAAAGCAGCGGTAGTGACATTGAGTGATAAAGGATATGCAGGAGAGCGGGAGGACAAGAGTGGACCGCTTCTTTGCGGTATGTTAGAAGAGGCAGGATATGAAGTGACAGAAGTAAGGCTTCTTCCGGACGAGCAGAAGATGATCGAACAGTGTCTCTGTGAACTTGCAGATGAGAAAAAAGTGGATCTGATCGCAACAACCGGGGGAACAGGTTTTGCACCGCGTGACTGCACACCGGAAGCGACACTTGCCGTGGCGACAAAGAATGCACCGGGAATCGCAGAGGCGATGAGACTGGCTTCACTTCAAGTGACACCAAGAGCTATGCTTAGCCGTGGCGCTTCTGTGATCCGTAATCAGACATTGATCATTAATTTTCCGGGAAGTCCGAAGGCTGTAAAAGAGAATCTAGAAGCAGTACTTCCATCTCTGGAACATGGTCTTGCAATTCTTACAGGAAATGCAAGTGAGTGTGGAAAACCAGTTTCTGAAGGAAAGTAATGTAAGAGATAAATAATATGAGGTATGTAAGAGATGATCGATCAATATGGAAGAACAATAGAATATCTGCGTATCTCTGTGACGGATCGTTGTAATCTGCGCTGTGTCTACTGCATGCCGGAAGAGGGCATTGAGCAGCTGCCGCATGAGCAGATTCTGACTTTTGATGAGATTGAGAGAGTATGCCGGATCAGTACAGAACTTGGGATTTCAAAGATCAAACTGACCGGTGGGGAACCGTTGGTGAGAAAAGGATTGCCGGACTTATTGGGGAAAATTAAGAGAATTCCGGGGATCGAACAGGTGACATTGACAACAAACGGAATCCTTCTGAAAAATCAGTTGGATGAGTTGATGCGTCAGGGGCTGGATGCAGTGAATATCAGTATTGATACATTGGATGAAACGTGTTACCATACAGTGACAAGATGTGGGAAATTAAATCAAGCACTGGAAGGACTGCAGGCAGCACTCGAATATCCGAATCTGCGTGTGAAGTTAAATTGTGTGCCGATGAATCAATCAGAAGAAGAGTATATTCAGATGGCAGAGTATGCAAAGGAGCATCCGGTAGAGGTTCGTTTTATAGAAATGATGCCGATCGGGATGGGAAAAGCCTGTCAGGGAAAATCAAGAGATGAGCTTCTGGAACTTTTAGAGAAGGCATTTGGAAACGCTGAACCGTATGAAAAACATTTGGGGAATGGTCCGGCAGAGTATGTGAGCTTTTCGGGATTCCAGAGCAGAATTGGATTTATCAGTGCAGTGAGTCACAAGTTTTGCGATTCCTGCAACAGGATCCGGCTCACAGCGGAAGGATATCTGAAACTCTGTCTACAGTATGAAAGTGGAATTGATTTAAGAAAACTTTTAAGAAGTGGTGCAACGGATGAAGAAGTGAAAGAAGCAATGCGTCAGGCAATCTGGAAAAAACCGGCCTGTCACAATTTCTCGGATGAGCGAAGAGATGAAGAAGTTGGTCAGAAAAAAGAACATCGGGCCATGTACGGAATCGGTGGTTAGATCAGTAATGAAATAAAATCAGTGACAGAAAAGTAACAGCGCAGATTATGCACAAAAATTATAAAAGTGAAAAAGTAATTTGAGAGGTATAGAAAAATGGGAAAAGTAATAGCAATTTGTACAAGTCCGGCAAAGGGAACACAGAAGACAAGAATCGAGGAAGGCACATTTATCGAAGATTTTGGCCTGGAAGGAGATGCGCATGCAGGAAAATGGCATCGTCAGATCAGTCTTCTTTCTTATGACAAGATCGAGGCATTCCGTGCAAGAGGTGCAGAAGTAGAAGATGGCGCATTTGGAGAAAATGTGATCGTTCAGGGCATTGATTTCCGTAATCTTCCAGTTGGAACAAGATTAAAATGTAATGATGTTTTGTTAGAGATGACACAGATTGGAAAAGAATGTCATCATGGCTGTCAGATCTTCCAGAAAATGGGAGAATGTATCATGCCGCGAGAAGGGGTATTTGCAAAAGTGCTTCATGGTGGTAAAATAAAAGCCGGAGATGAAATGATCGTGCTTGCAGCAGACGAGTAAGGAAAATTACCTGGGAAACATTTCGTTACTGTTCACTCCTGGGTCAATCACTTTGCTGATTGACACGGAGGATGCATGTTTTGGCTTGAATGCATCTCGCCCCATCGCCAAAGGCGATTTAAAATGGCGAGATGCGTTGCTGGTCGCACATCGGTGGGTTCCGGCAACGTGAAGACAAGACAGACGAAGAAAGACAGGCAGGAAAACACGCAGATTGTCAGTGGAGTTCAGATTGTTACAGAAGACGGAAAGAAGTACTATGACTTCCAGGATATGAAAGAGAATAATTACAGAGCAAGGCTTCTGGAACAAGTACCGAGGAATTCTTATGATTTTAGCAATCTGGCATTAGATGAAGAGACAGGATATCTTTCGTATAAAGATACGAAGGGAAAAGTGTCAGCGAAAAAAGGAATTGATGTTTCGGAGTTCCAGGGAGAGACGATCGACTGGCAGCAGGTGAAGGAAAGCGGAATCGAATTCGTGATCGTAAGACTTGGATACCGTGCATATGGAGAGAGTGGCGCGTTAGTTGAAGATGCCATGTTTGAACAGAATGTACAAGGCGCATTGGATGCCGGTCTGGAAGTCGGTGTCTATTTCTTTTCCCAGGCAATCTCAGCAACGGAGGCAGTCGAAGAGACTGACTTTGTTTTGGAACATATCCAGCCGTATCAGATTACAGGACCTGTTGTCTATGACACAGAAGAAATCAAAGATGATACAGCAAGAACAGGCCAGAATACAAGGGAAGACTTTACGAATTTTTGTAAAGTCTTTTGTGACGGAGTGAAACAGGCTGGATATCAACCGATGATTTATGCTAATATGAAATGGATGGCATTTACCTTGAAGATGGAAGAGCTGACAGAATATGATTTCTGGTATGCGGATTATCATGAACTTCCGCAGTGTCCATATGATTATAAGATGTGGCAGTACAGTGAGGCCGGTACGGTTCCGGGAATTCGTGCAAGCGTAGATTTAGATTTGTGGTTTCAGGAGGAAAACTAGATGAAATGGAATAAATTCAGATTGAAGACAACAACAGAGGCAGAGGATATTGTAAGCAGTATGCTGGCAGATCTTGGGATTGAAGGTGTTGAGATCGAGGATAAGATCCCGCTGACAGAGTCTGATAAAGAGCAGATGTTTGTTGATATTTTACCGGAGATCGAGGCAGATGATGGTGTGGCTTACTTAAGTTTTTATCTGGAAGAGGATGAGGACAAAGAGAAAGTTCTGGCAAATGTGAAGAAAGAACTGGAGGAGATGTCTGCTTATGTAAATGTCGGAGCCTGCGAGATTGAAGAGTCCCAGACAGAGGATGTAGACTGGGTGAATAACTGGAAGAAGTATTTTCATCAGTTCTATGTGGATGATATTCTGATTATTCCATCCTGGGAAGATGTAAAGCCTTCGGATGAAGATAAGATGGTGATCCATATTGATCCAGGTACAGCATTTGGTACAGGAATGCATGAGACAACACAACTTTGTATCCGTCAGATAAAGAAGTTCAGGATAAGGTTGGATATGAGTGCTACGATATTGTGGCAGCGAATATCCTTGCACCGGTTCTTGTAGAACTCACACCAGTGATCGTGAACCAGCTGAAACCAGGCGGAATCTATATCACAAGTGGAATTATTGATGATAAAGAAGAGATGGTAAAAGAAGCTGTTGCAAAAGCCGGGCTGGAACTTCTGGAGGTTACACATCAGGGTGAATGGGTATGTGTGACAGCGCGCAAGAACGCATAAGGAGAAATAAGATGCAACATTTTTTTGCAGATCCATCCTGCGTGGACGGAGAACAGATCCGTCTGGCAGGAAGTGATGTGAATCATATGAAGAATGTACTCCGCATGAAACCCGGTGAGGAAGTGTGGGTCAGTGATGGAGAAGGAATGGATTACTTCTGCAGTGTGGAAGGTTATGAGGAGAAGGAGGCAGTCCTTCGCGTTGTGAAAAAAGAAGTGTCTCAGACAGAACTGGCTTCCCGTCTGATCTTATTCCAGGGACTTCCGAAAGGGGATAAGATGGAATGGATCGTGCAGAAGGCAGTAGAGCTTGGAGCTTATCGTATTGTTCCGTTTGCGGCAAAGCGTTCGGTTGTAAAGCTAGATCAGAAGAAAGCCGGAAAGAAGAGAGAACGCTGGCAGGCAATTGCCAAGGGGGCTGCGGAACAATCGAAGAGAGGAATTGTGCCACAAGTGCAGGATGTGATGAGCTTTCAGGAAGCGATGAATTACGCGAAAGAGCTGGATGTAGTGCTTGTTCCTTATGAACTGCAGGAAGGGATGAAAGCAACAGAAGCTGTCATAAGTAAGATTGAACCGGGACAGTCTGTCGGTATCTTTATCGGACCGGAAGGTGGATTTGACGAGAGCGAGATCGAGCAGGCGGAAGAGGCCGGAGCGGTTCCAATCACACTTGGAAAGCGTATTTTAAGAACAGAGACAGCGGGACTTACAACATTGTCAATTCTGATGTATCATTTAGAATGCCGGGAACAGTTGGACGATAAAAACATAAGATAATAGAAAGACGTTGCCGGTTGCAGACGCCTGTGAATGGTAACAGAGTTAGAAAAGGGAAGATAAAATGGAAGCATATTTGGATAATTCAGCCACAACCAGAGCATATCCGGAAGTGGGAGATCTTGTATATAAAGTAATGTGTCAGGATTATGGCAATCCATCCTCCATGCACCGAAAAGGTGTAGATGCGGAGCATTATGTAAAGGAAACCAAGGAAACGATCGCAAAGGTTCTTAAGGTAAATGCGAAAGATATTTACTTTACATCAGGAGGAACAGAGAGTGATAATCTTGCACTGATCGGATGTGCAAGAGCAAACAGAAGAGCGGGAAATCACCTGATCACAACTTCAATCGAGCATCCTGCAATCTTAAATACAATGCGTTATCTGGAAGAAGAGGAAGGGTTCCGTGTGACATATCTTCCGGTAGATGCGAGTGGAAGAGTGAATCTGGAAGCATTGAAAGAAGCACTTTGTCCGGAAACGATTCTCGTATCAGTTATGTATGTGAACAATGAGGTTGGAACACTTCAACCGATTGATGAAGCGGTAAAGATTGTAAAAGAGTATAATTCTTCTATTCTTTTCCATTCGGATGCAGTGCAGGGATTTGGAAAATATCACATTTATCCAAAACGTCAGAAGATCGACCTGTTAAGTGCGAGTGGACATAAGATTCATGGACCGAAGGGAACCGGATTCCTCTATGTGGGTGAAAAGGTGAAGATTAAACCGATTCTTTTCGGAGGAGGACAGCAGAAGGATCTCCGTTCGGGTACAGAAAATGTTCCGGGAATTGCAGGGCTTGGACTTGCAACAAAGATGATCTATAATGATCTGGATATGAAAGTAGCTCTGATGCGTGAACTGAAGGATTATTTTATTGAGCAGGCAGGAAAGATTGAGAATACAACAGTCCATGGTCTGAAAGATGAAGGAAGTGCACCACATATCATCAGTCTTGGAATTGCAGGAATCCGAAGTGAGGTTCTTCTTCATACACTGGAAGATAAGGGAATTTATGTCTCATCAGGATCTGCATGTGCATCGAATCATCCGGCAGTAAGCGGTGTTCTCAGAAGCATTGGGGCGGCACAGGAATATCTGGATGCGACGATTCGTTTCAGTATGTCAGAATTTACTACAAAAGAAGAAATTGACTACACGCTGGAAACACTATATAATTGTATACCGATGCTGAGAAAATATACGCGTCATTAATTGACGTCGATTCATAAAGGAGAAAAAGCATGAAATTTCATTCATTTCTGATAAAATACGGCGAGATCGGAATTAAGGGAAAGAACCGTTATATCTTTGAAGATGCACTGGTACGTCAGATTCGTTATGCTCTGCAGGGCGTAGACGGAGAATTCCTTGTACACAAATGTCACGGAAGAGTCTACGTGGATTGTGATGGAGATTATGATTTTGATGAGACAGTAGAAAGCCTTCAGAAGGTATTCGGTATTGTTGGAATCTGTCCGGTAGTCCGTGTGCCGGTTGCAGAGCTGGAACAGCTGAGAAAAGATGTTGTAGCTTATGTAGATGAAGCTTACGAAGAGAAGAACATGACGTTTAAAGTTGATGCAAGAAGAGCAAAGAAGAGCTATCCTGCGAACTCTATGGAGATCAACTGTGAAGTCGGAGAAGCAATCCTGGAGGCATTTCCGGAAATGAAAGTAGATGTTCATAAGCCGGAACTTCGTATCAATGTGGAGATCCGTGAAGAAGTTTATATCTATTCCAGAATCATTCCGGGACCGGGAGGTATGCCAATCGGGACAAACGGAAGCGCAATGCTGCTTCTGTCAGGAGGAATTGACAGTCCGGTTGCCGGATATATGGTATCCAAGCGTGGTGTTGAACTCGAGGCAACTTATTTCCATGCACCACCGTACACAAGTGAAAGAGCAAAAGAGAAGGTAGTTGATCTTGCAAGACTCGTTTCTGCTTATTCAGGACCGATCAAGCTTCATGTTGTCAATTTTACAGATATTCAGCTTTATATCTATGAGAAGTGTCCACATGATGAACTGACAATCATTATGCGTCGCTACATGATGAAGATCGCAGAACATTTTGCAAAGAAAGACGGATGTCTTGGTCTGATCACAGGAGAGAGTATCGGTCAGGTAGCAAGCCAGACAATGCAGAGTCTTGCAGCGACGAATGCAGTATGTACACTTCCGGTTTATCGTCCGCTGATCGGATTTGATAAGAAGGATATTGTAGAAATTTCTGAGAAGATCAATACCTATGAAACTTCAATCCAGCCATTTGAGGATTGTTGTACAATTTTCGTTGCAAAACATCCGGTGACAAAGCCGAATATTGAACGAATTGAGAAGTCTGAGTTGAACCTTGCAGAAAAGATTGACGAACTGATGCAGACAGCAATTGATACTGTTGAGATCATTGAAGTGAAGCAGGGAGAATAATAGGAAAAAGAAAAGCTGCTCCAATGGAACAGCTTTTCTTTACTCTAAAAAATATGCGGACAAGCTACAAAAACAAAGTCCGCATGAGTTGTATTCAGATAGAATTATTTGATGATGTAAGCATCAAGTGCAGCAAGAATGTCATCAACATTGCTGTCGGCGTGGATGTTCAGGTCGATCGGTTTGGAAAGATCAAGGCTGAAAATACCCATGATTGATTTGGCATCTATAACATATCTTCCGGATACTAAATCGAAATCATTATCATATTTTGTGATAGTGTTAACGAATGATTTGACTTTGTCGATTGAGTTTAATGAAATCTGTACTGTTTTCATTTGAAATCCCTCCTTGAATTATACAATAAAGTTGGCTTTTAAGCCTAGGTATATTCTACGGGATGCAGGTTCAAAAGTCAAGAAATTAACGAGATAAAAGGAAAAAAGAGGTAGAAATAAATGAAGAAAGCAGCACTGCATAATTTGGGATGCAAAGTAAATGCCTATGAGACGGAAGCCATGCAGGAAATGCTTGAAAAAGCAGGGTATGAGATCGTTCCTTTCAAGGAAGGGGCAGACCTTTATGTAATCAATACATGTACTGTTACAAATATCGCGGACCGCAAGTCGAGACAGATGCTGCACCGGGCGAGAAAAATGAATCCGGATGCAGTTGTTGTTGCTGCAGGATGTTATGTCCAGGCGAAGGAAAAAGAGATTCAGGTGGATGATTGCATTGACATTGTGCTTGGTAATAATAAGAAGCAGAATCTGATCGAAGCATTGGAAGAGTATGAAAGAACACACAATGCAGATTGCAACGTAACAGAAAATGAAAAGAATGCAAAGAACCAGGAAAACGACAGAAAAGCAGAGATCAAGATGGAAGAGATCGGAAAGACAAAAGAGTACGAAAATCTTCACCTGACGAAGCCGGGAGATCATACAAGAGCTTATATTAAAGTTCAGGATGGATGTAATCAGTTCTGCACATATTGTATCATTCCATATGCCCGTGGAAGAGTCCGCAGCCGTTCCATGGAAGATGTGCTTGATGAAGTACGTACACTGGCAGATAACGGATATAAGGAGGTTGTACTGACGGGAATTCATCTGAGCTCATATGGAATTGATTTTGATAAAGAATATCACCTTCTGGAATTGATCCGGGCAGTCCATGAGATTGATGGAATTGAAAGAATCCGTCTTGGCTCTTTGGAACCGGGGATCATCACAGAAGAATTTGCAGAAGGGATTGCAAAGCTTCCGAAGATGTGTCCGCATTTCCACCTGTCTCTGCAGAGCGGATGTGATGCAACATTAAAGCGTATGAACCGTAGATATACAAGCAGTGAATATGCGGAAAAATGTGAACTTCTCAGAAAATACTTCCCGAATCCGGCATTGACAACCGATGTGATTGTGGGATTCCCAGGAGAGACAGAAGAAGAGTTCAAAGAGTCATATGATTTTGTAGACAGCATAGATTTCTATGAGACACATATTTTTAAATACTCCCGCCGTGAGGGGACAAAAGCAGCTGTGATGCCAGATCAGGTAGATGAACAGATCAAGGCGAAGAGAAGCGCACAATTAATTGAACTTGGTGAGAAAAAGCGTGCAGCATATGAACAGAGTTTCCAGGGAAAAGAAGTGGAAGTACTTGTGGAAGAGAATCTGGAACTGAATGGAAAAGAAGTACAGACAGGTCATACGAAAGAATATATGAAAATTGCACTAGAGACAAATGAAAATCTCAAGAATAGTATCGTAAAAGTTCAAATTGGGAAGGATTCGAAAATTATACATTGAATTTTGAATTCGGTTATATTAGAATTATAAGTAGGGTTTCTGGGTTTCCAGAGCGTTTTGCGCTGTTTGACAGAACAACAGCAAAGCCCTTCGGAAGAAGGAAATAGATACAAGAAAGAGAAGGAGGAAGAAAGATGAGTGATTTAAGTAGTACTCAGTTCTTTCAGGTAGAGCCGGGTCCGCAGATTTCTGCGAAGGATATTTTTGAGATCGTATATAAGGCTCTGAAAGAAAAAGGATACAATCCGGTGAATCAGATCGTTGGATATATCATGTCAGGAGATCCGACATACATTACAAGCTTTAACGGAGCAAGAAGCCTGATCATGAAGGTGGAACGTGATGAACTGGTAGAAGAACTGTTGAAAGCGTATATTGAGCATAATGCGTGGGAATAATCAGACAATGAGAGTAATGGGACTGGACTATGGGACGAAGACTGTAGGTGTTGCTATCAGCGACCCGCTCGGACTTACGGCCCAGGGAATTGAGACAATACAACGGAAAGAGGAGAACAAGCTGCGCCGTACCTGTGCGAGGATTGAAGAATTGATCAAAGAATATCAGGTAGAGAAGATCGTGCTTGGATTTCCAAAACATATGAATAATGATATCGGGGAGCGTGCACAGAAGTCATTGGAATTTCGTGACATGCTGGTTCGTCGTACAGGACTGGAAGTGATCATGTGGGACGAGAGACTTACGACAGTAGCGGCAGAGCAGACACTGATCGAGAGTGGTGTGAGAAGAGAAAACAGAAAGCAATATGTCGATAAGATTGCTGCTGTGTTCATTCTCCAGGGATATTTAGATTCGATTTATATGCAGAAAACAGCAGAATAGAGGAAAATCATATGGAAAAGGCAAAGTTTACTTTCAGTGATGGAAGTGGAGCAGATGAGTTCTTTGTACTTGAAGAGACAAAGATCAATGGTTCCGCGTATATTCTTGTAGTTGATTCAGAAGAAGATGACGCAGAATGCCTGATTCTCAGAGAAGTTGAAGAATCAAAAGACGCAGAGAAGACGTATGAGATCGTGGAAGACGATACAGAGCTGATGGCAGTTTCCAAAGTATTTGAGGAATTGCTGGAAGACGTCGATATTGAGATGTAATTACATGAAAGAAATACGAATGTAAGAGAAACTGCAGACAGGAATACTTTTCTCACTTTTGCAGAAGTGTCAGAAAAAAGTCTGGAGTTCTTTTTACAATATAGATAGGAGGCAGACAGATGGAAGCAGATAAGACACAGAAGCTTCTGAAAGAGAAGTTAAAGGAAAAGGGGCTGAAGGTGACTCACCAGAGACTGCTTGTTCTGTCCGTACTTGAAGAGAACAGTGGGAGTCATATGACAGCGGAAGATATCTATGATCTGGTATCAGAGGATTATCCGGAGATTGGGCTTGCTACAGTATACAGAACATTACAGCTTTTGTGGGATATGCAGCTGGTAGACAGGATTAATTTTGGGGATGGATGTGTGCGCTATGAGATCGGACATTTACTGAATGGGGAGACAAAGCATAATCATCATCACCTGATTTGTAAGAGATGTAACAAGGTGATGCCGTTTGATGATGACCTTCTGGAGAGTCTGGAAGATCATATCGAGAAGGCAACCGGCTTCCATGTCCTGGACCACGAACTGAAATTCTACGGACTGTGTAAAGACTGTATGAAGAAACAGAGATAGTGGAGGTGTATATTTTTTGAAAAAACAGAATAATGGAAAATTGCGTATCATACCGCTTGGAGGTCTGGAACAGATTGGTATGAACATTACTGCTTTTGAGTATGAAGACAGTATTGTTGTTGTAGACTGTGGTCTTGCGTTCCCGGAAGATGATATGCTTGGAATCGACCTTGTAATTCCGGATGTAACTTATCTGAAAGATAATATTTCCAAGGTGAAGGGATTTGTTATTACGCATGGGCATGAGGATCATATCGGTGCGTTGCCGTATGTGCTCAAAGAGATCAACATTCCGATTTATACAACCAAGCTTACAATGGGAATCATTGAGAACAAGCTGAAGGAGCATAATCTGCTTCGTGGAACGAAGAGAAAGGTTGTACGTCACGGTCAGTCAATCAATCTTGGAAAGTTCCGGATTGAATTTATCAAGACGAACCACAGTATCCAGGATGCGTCTGCATTAGCAATCTATTCGCCGGCTGGTGTTGTTGTCCATACAGGAGACTTTAAGGTTGACTACACACCGGTATTTGGAGATGCGATCGATCTGCAGCGTTTTGCTGAGATCGGTAAGAAAGGCGTGCTGGCACTGATGTCTGACAGTACGAATGCAGAGCGAAAAGGATTTACGCAGTCAGAACGTACAGTAGGTATCACATTTGATCACATTTTTGCAGAGCATCAGAATACAAGACTGATCATTGCGACATTTGCTTCGAATGTTGACCGTGTACAGCAGATCATCAACTCTGCTTATAAGTATGGCAGAAAGGTTGTTGTAGAAGGTCGTAGTATGGTGAATATCATTTCTACAGCATC
>QWCK01003951.1_pt1 | contig 15413 bp, 10 predicted proteins | sample 1972571 | NCBI WGS metagenome assembly QWCK01 (sample SAMN09866710, study PRJNA288562) | Human gut metagenome isolate term2_stool, whole genome shotgun sequencing... | isolation source: gut | host: Homo sapiens | place: USA: California
AAGATAATGTTAAATGGCAGGTATCGAAAGGTATCTGCTATTTATTTTGGGTTCAAAACAAATAACATAAAGAGGGGGATGTTGTCATAACAATTATAAATCGTTAGAGTGACAGCCCCTTTTTATATTACACTTTATTAAATTACATAGATTTCTTTTTCACAATTTGTAGTTCATATCCCAACGCATCAAGCAAGTGGCTGAATGCTCTTATTGTTGGGATGCTTTCTTTTCGTTCAATTCTTGAAATTACCTGCTGTTTATTTCCTGTTAATTCAGCTAATTCTTTTTGTGTTATTTTTTCATGTTTGCGAATGGCTATCATTTTACCTATTAGCTTGTATTCGGCACGAGATTCGTCCCATGCATTTTTGAATTTTGGATTGTTATGTCTTTTTTTTTCAATTTCATTTTTTACATTGATTTCTACAAATGGCATGATGTTTCCCTCCTTATATAAATTTCTTACCTAATTGCGTTCCAAGTTCAGCAGCACGTTTACGCACCAGTTTCTTATCGTTCTTTGTCTCTTTGGATAAAATTATAATACAACATATATGTTGTAAAATCAAACTAAAATGTTGATAATATTGTGGATAAAGGCAGCGGTAAAATTCGAATTAAACAGGAAAGTAGTAACGATTTATGTTGGAAAAAAGTTGAATTAAAAATGAAGAATAATAGGAAAAAATGTTAATTTCAAATAAGAAATTAACTGTATAAAATTAGGAAAAGAACTAGATACTTGTTTGCACATTGTACAATGTTAATATATTTGTTAAAATGTAAAACGGTAGTAAAAACATGATAAAAAGGAGGAGGAGAAAATAATGGGTAAGTTTAAGAAAATGTGTGCTATTGTTATGGTATTAATAATGGCATTTTCTGTAACACCAAAAAGTGTTTTCGCAGCAAAGAAAGTAAAATTAAATAAGACAAAGGCAACAATTTATGTTGGCAATATGGTTCAGTTAAAAGTGAACAATAACAAGAAAAAAATAAAATGGTCAACTTTAAATAAGAAAGTTGCTACAGTAACAAAAAAAGGAAAGGTTACAGGCAAAAAGGCAGGCAAGACAACTATCACAGCTAAGATTGGCAAAAAGAAATACAAATGCAAGATTACTGTAAAAAAGAAAGCAGTTGTGGAACCGACAAAAATTCCAGAGACAAGAAAGCCAGCAGAGCAATCTGCAACAAAGCCTATGGAACAGCCAACAAAGCCAGCAGAGCAACCTACAACAAAGTCAGAGCAAGCGACTGCAAAACCATCAGAAGAACAGCCAACAACAGATGATTATGGTGATAATGGTGAAGATTGGATTGTAAAAAGCGCTTTAAATAGATGTTGGATTGATAAGTATGTAGGAACGGATACAGATATTGTGATTCCATCAATGATATGCGGAAAAACGGTCGTTGGTATTGAAGCAGAAGCGTTTAAGGGAGACAAAAATATAACAAGTATAATAATCCCAAATAGCATAACAAGTATAGATAATGGGGTGTTTTCTGGATGTTATAGTTTAACAAGCATAACCATTCCAGATAGTGTAACAAGTATAGGAAATAATGCATTTTCTGGATGTATTAGTTTAACAAGTATAACAATTCCAAATGGTGTAACAAGCATAGGAAATAATGCATTTTCTGGATGCAGTAGTTTAACAAGTATAACAATTCCAAATGGTGTAACAAGCATAGAAGATGGAGTGTTTTCTGGATGCAATAGTTTAATAAATATAACAATTCCAAATGGTATAACAAGCATAGGAAATGGAGCATTTTCTGAATGTAGCAGTATAACAAGTATAGAAATTCCTAACAGCGTAATAAACATAGAATTTGGAGCATTTTCTGAATGCAGTAGTTTAACAAATATAACAATTCCAAATGGTGTAATAAGCATAGGCTGGGCTGCATTTTCTGAATGTAGCAGTATAACAAGTATAGAAATTCCAGGTAGCATAACAAGCATAGGTATGAGTACATTTTATAAGTGTAGTAACTTAATAAATATTATAATCCCGAATAGCGTAACAAACATTGATAGAGATGCATTTGATAGGTGTGATAAGTTACAGATAATCAAAGGTGAAAAAGGTTCATATGCTGAGACATGGGCGGGAAATAATGGTTATACGTTTGTAGCAATAAATTAAATGAAAGATAATTTAATGGTTTTTTAAGCAGAAACAGTTTATTTGTTGTATTATTAGTGTTATTGGTGCATCTAATATGATTAATTAAACAATTTATAATATCATGCTTAATTTTTCGTAATGCAAATTTGATATTCGGGTATTTGATGAAATAATTACGCAAAAATCTTAAGAATGATGTTTGATTTGCGTATTTCATTTAAATGAAAGAAATCATGAATATTTTGATTTTAATTTTATATAAAGACTACAGGGATGATAGTAAATTCAAAACTATATCCCTGTAGTTTTTTGTCTATTTATATTCATTGATTTTATAGATACATGGATTCGACAAAATATTTACAAATATTCTTGTAATTTACAACCCAATCAGAGGGTTGAACCATAGAAAAGACATAAAAATCAAGAAAAATATCAAGAAATTATACAATTCTCATTCATAACCCCTTTATGAATGTTAGAAATTACAAGGATATAAAAGAAAAATTTAATTATTCTTGTACAGAAGAAAGAGTGACAGAAAATTGGGCTTTAATTTACAGGGAAATGAATTGTTTTGATTTATTATCCCTGTAAAAATCGCAAAAAAAAAAACATCTCCATACGCAGAACAAAAAATAATTCAAAAAACAATCCTCATCTCCCATACAAAATTAAAATATAATTCAAAATAATCCCAATACAATAAAAAATCAAACAATAATCCCCACGGAATTAAAGAAAATTTCAAATCAAATCACCGGACTGTATATTTTTGCCAAAATGAGAAAAATTATAAACAAACATAGTCATTCTTTTTCTGAAACATCATGTTTATAATGAAAACTAGATAAGGAGGATTTTTATGAAGTACGGACATTTTGATAATGAAAAAAAGGAGTATGTAATTGACAATGTAGCGTTGCCTACATCTTGGACAAACTATTTAGGAGTGAAGGATACATGTGTAGTTATCAATCATACGGCGGGGGGCTATATGTTCTACAAATCACCTGAGTATCACAGGGTAACACGTTTTAGAGGAAACGCAGTGCCAATGGACAGACCGGGGCATTATGTTTATATAAGAGATAATGATAATGGTGATTATTTCAGCATTTCATGGCAGCCTGTGGGAAAGCCTCTTGATAAAGCAGAGTATAAATGCAGACACGGACTGTCATATTCAATTTATGAGTGTTTATATGACAAAATCAGGGCAAGCCAGAAAATGTCAGTTCCAATTGATGACGACGTGGAATTGTGGGACGTAGTAATTAAAAATACAGATGATAAGCCTAGAAATTTAAGCGTTTTTTCATTTTGTGAATTTTCATTCCATCATATTATGATTGATAACCAGAATTTCCAGATGAGTCTTTACTGTGCAGGTTCATCATATGACAAAGGAATAATAGAATATGATCTGTTTTATGAAGAATTTGGCTATCAGTATTTTGCCTCAAACTTTGAACCGGACGGATTTGACTGCTTAAGAGATAAATTTATTGGATTATATCATACGGAAGATAATCCTGTGGCTGTTATGAACGGACAATGCAGTGGTTCTTTTGAGAAAGGAAACAACCATTGTGGCTCATTACAGAAGAATATTGTTTTACAGCCGGGCGAGGAAGTTCGTCTTATATTTATGCTTGGTGAAGGAAACAGAGAACAGGGCGAAAAAATAAAGAAAAAATATAGCGATTTAGCTAATGTAGATAAGGAATACAAACAGTTGGAAGAATATTGGGAAGAAAAATTATCAAGACTCCAGATAAAAACTCCGAATGAAGGCATGAACACAATGATTAACATTTGGAATCTTTATCAGTCTGAAGTAAATATAATGTTCTCAAGATTTGCTTCATTTATTGAGGTTGGCGGTAGAACAGGACTTGGATATAGAGATACGGCACAGGATGCCATGACAATACCACATTCAAATCCTGATAAATGTAAAGAAAGAATAGTGCAATTACTAAACGGTCTTGTATCAGAGGGATACGGACTTCATTTGTTCTCCCCGGAATGGTTTGAAGAAAAGAAAGATAAGAAAAAGCCTTTTAAGTCACCTACGGTAATTCCGGGGATTAACAAGAAAGATATTATACATGGAATTGAAGATGCATGTTCTGATGATGCATTATGGCTGGTTCCATCTATTGTAGAATATATTAAAGAAACAGGCGAAATAGAATTCGCTGACATGGAAATTAATTATGCCGATAAGGGTAGGGATACAGTGTATGACCATATGAAGAGCATTCTTGATTTTTCAGCAAGAGAAGTTGGAAAAACAGGAGTTTGCAAAGGTCTGAGAGCTGATTGGAACGACTGCCTTAACTTAGGCGGTGGAGAAAGTGCAATGGTTTCTTTCCTTCATTATTGGGCAATTAATAATTTCATTGAACTTGCAAAATACCTTGGAAGACAGGATGATGTTCAAAAATATACCGAAATGGCGGCTAAAGTTAAAAAAGTATGTGATGAGCAGTTATGGGACGGCGACTGGTATATAAGAGGTATTACAAAGAACTTAAAGAAAATTGGAACAAAAGAAGATAAAGAAGGAAAAGTGCATCTTGAAAGCAATGCATGGGCTGTTTTATCCGGGGCATCAGATTACGAAAAGGGTATAAAAGCAATGGACAGTGTTCATGACTATCTTGCAACACCTTATGGAATAATGCTTAATGCACCATCCTACACAGTTCCTGATGATGACATTGGATTTGTAACAAGAGTATATCCGGGATTAAAAGAGAATGGTTCTATTTTCTCACATCCAAATCCTTGGGCATGGGCTGCGGAATGTGTTCTTGGAAGAGGCGACAGGGCAATGGAATATTACAATTCTCTTTGTCCATATTTGCAAAATGATATGATTGAAATAAGAGAGTCGGAGCCATATTCATATTGTCAGTTTGTTGTTGGAAAAGATCATACAGCATTTGGAAGAGCAAGACATCCATTTATGACAGGCTCAGGCGGTTGGTCATATTTTTCGGCTACAAGATATATGCTGGGCATCAGACCTGATTTTGAAACATTAAACATTAATCCATGCATACCTTATGATTGGAAAGAATTTTCAGTAACAAGAAAGTGGAGAGGTGCTACTTATAACATAAAAGTTTTAAATCCGGATTCAGTTATGAAAGGAGTTAAGACCATTAAATTAAATGGTGAAGAAGTTGATGCGATAAATGTACAGCGAAAAGGAAGCATAAATGAAGTAGAAGTTGTTCTTGGTTAATATAAAAAGTACAGGGAAGGATGTGATAATATGATACAGTTTGGAACAGGTGGTTGGAGAGCCGTAATAGGTGATGAGTTTATCAAAAGCAACATTCAATTATTGGCAAAAGCTATGTGCAACAAGATGAAGGCTGAAGGAAAAACAGACAAAGGCATGATTATAGGCTATGATAAACGATTCCTTTCAAAAGAAGCAATGAAATGGAGCGGACAGGTATTTGCTGCTGAAGGAATAAAGACAATGCTTGTTAATAAGGCAGCCCCGACACCATTAATTATGTATTATGTAGAAAAACATGAAATGCCATATGGAATGATGGTTACTGCAAGTCATAATCCGGCTATTTACAATGGCATAAAAATATTTACTTATGGCGGAAGGGATGCGGACAAGGAACAGACTAACGAAATCGAAAAATACGCTTCGAAAATCAAACCTGAAGATGTAAAGGAAATGGATTATGATGAGGCTGTTAAGGAAGGACTTATTGAAGAAATATATCCTTTAAATGAGTATCTTGATAACATTATTGCAAATATTGACATGGATGCTATTAGAAATGCAGGATTAAGGGTTGCATTGGATCCAATGTATGGAGTGTCGGAAATCCCACTTAAAACACTGCTTCTTACATCGAGATGTGATGTGGAAACAATCCATGATAATCATGATACTTTGTTTGGAGGGAAATTGCCATCTCCAACAGCTACAACCCTTAGAGGACTTATAACAAGAGTTATGGATTATAACTTTGATATTGGTATTGCAACAGACGGTGATGCTGACAGAATAGGTGTAATTGACGATACGGGAAGATATTTACATCCAAATGATATTCTTGTGTTATTATACTATTATCTGGTAAAATATAAGGGATGGCATGGAGCTGTAGTAAGGAATGTTGCAACAACCCACATGCTTGATAAAGTGGCTAAGAAATTTGGAGAACAATGCTATGAAGTTCCTGTAGGATTTAAATATATTTCAGCAAAAATGACTGAAGTAGATGCTGTTATAGGAGGGGAATCCTCCGGTGGACTAACCGTAAGAGGCCATATTAATGGAAAAGACGGTATTTATGCAGCTATGCTTTTGATAGAAATGATAGCTGTTACAGGACGAAAGATATCCGAAATATATAAAGACATTGAAGCTGAATGCGGAAGCATATATATGGAGGAGAGAGATTATAAGTTTAGTGTTGAAAAGAAGGCAGAAATTAAGAGAATATTAATGGAAGAACAGAGAATTCCTGATTTACCATATAAGATTGAAAAAGTGTCCTACATGGATGGATGTAAGATATATTTCAAAAATGGAGGATGGGTTATTGGTAGATTTTCAGGAACGGAGCCGTTAATAAGAATTTTTTGTGAGATGCCTGAAAAAGAAGATGCAATTAAAGTTTGTGACATTCTGAAAGAATTCCTTGGCCTGTAAAACAGTAAGGAGATTTTGAGCAATGGTCAAAGCAGGTAAAAAAGAAAAAATCGTAAAAACAATAAAGAACAGTGTTCAGGCTATAAAAATAAGCCAATTAAAAAAGTCCAATTTAACAAAAGGAATGGTTCGTGTAATATTGTTTTGCTGGTTTATTCCATGCCTGACTTTGTCTGTTGCTCTTTTTTATTCAACAAAAACCAAAACAAATCACCAGATTGTAGATACAGTTAATACCTCTATGAAAAATGCTGCCGAAATATGTAGAACAAACATATCAGTGGCAATTGAGGAATCTAAGAAGCCTTCTTATGATGGAATAATTAAAGACTGCTATAATGATTATCTGGAAGACAAGGATGATGAAAAAATGTATGATAGAATTTCTGCATATTTAAGCAAAACATATGCTTATAGCCCGGTTATTTCCAGTGCAATACTTTTATATAATATGAAAACTCCTTATCAATATTATACATATAGTAATAATGCAGACTCTACATATGCAAATATTAATGAGTTTAAGTCTAACGGATTACTGAAGGTTACAAGTGTTGCCAAATATCTGGGTACGGGAACTAAATTCGTAAATGTAGGTAATCATTTATACCTGGTCAGAAATATTGTAAACAGTGAATATAAAGCTATTGCTGTTCTTGTTATGGAAATAAATAAAAAATATATTTTTAACAGCATATATAATGTAGTTTGGAGTGAGGATACTCTGGCATATGTTGACGACGGTATCGTACATGAACCTTCCTGTGGAGAAAAAGATAAAGCGGAAATGTTAAGCTATGCAAAGAAAAATGTACTTAATAACAAGAGGATAGATGAATATTCACTTGAATACGCATGTAATAGAACAACAGGTCTTGCCAATGTGAGTATGGGTGTTAATAATCAGAAATTTTCATTTATAGTGCGTCTTGACAGACATGGAATGCTCAATCAGGACAATACGGTAATGTATGTGTGTATTATTATTGCCATACTTTTAATACCGTTATTATTTGCAATATTCTATTATTTTTACGGTAATATTCTTCATCCTATTTCTATGTTATTAGAAGCTTCGGAAAAAATTAAAAATGGTGAATATGGATGTGAAATTAAGGAAGCAGAATTAAATAATGAATTTGGAACATTAATTGATACTTTTAATCATATGTCTATAAGCCTGAAAAAATCTTTTGACAGAATATATGCTGAGGAGATTGCGGTCCGAGATGCAAAAATGAGTGCTTTACAATCTCAGATTAATCCGCATTTTTTGAATAATACATTAGAAATTATTAATTGGAAAGCAAGAATAAGTGGAAATAATGACGTTAGCGGAATGATTGAATCCTTAGGAATAATGATGGAAGCTACCATGAATAGAAATAATGAGGCTTTTATTACTATAAAGGAAGAATTGAAATATGTTGATGCTTATTTGTATATAATAGATCAAAGGTTTGGAAAGAAATTTCATTTTGAAAAAGAAATAGATGAATCTCTTATGTTAGTTAAGATTCCACGATTAATTATTCAACCACTTGTAGAAAATATGGTTGAACACGGTGGAGATGTATATGGAAACAGAGATGGAAAACTTCAAATATACAAAAAAGATAACAGCATTCATATTGTAGTAAATAATAATGGTAACATTAATGAAAAAGACAAGGAAAATATAGATTATCTTTTAAACAATGAAGACGTTGATGTGGATAATCATCATATTGGAATTCGTAATGTAAACAGAAGACTTAAAATATTGTATGGTGAGGGAAGTGGTCTTACAATAGAAAATCCAAAGGACAATTTGACAGTAAGCAGAATTGTAATTGAACTTAATAACCTTCCAAACTAAAGAAATTGTACAAAAATGATATAAAAACAGAAAAAACACTATAAAAAATAGTAAAATTAACTGAATAAAACAATGAAAATTGAATTAATGCCAACGATTAACAAAAAACTGCCAATAAAATACATTCACTTATTGGCAGTTTTTGTATAAAATTATGAATATAAAAATTAATGCAGACAAAGTAATCAATAGACGAGAATTGGATTACAATATTAAAAAGCTGTTTGCAAAGATAGGAGGATTTATTATGAGAAAGGCGATAGCTTTATTACTGGCCGGCACTATGGCATTAACATTAGCCGGTTGTGGAAGTAGTTCAGGTAGTAACGGGTCAGGAAGTGAAAAGAAGGCACTTAAATTGAGAGTTACAACAACATTTGCAGGTGAAGATACAAACGCACAGAATTATAAAGATGCGGTTGCAGCCTGGGAAAAGAAAACAGGAAACAAGGTTGATGATTCATCAGCTACATCAAATGAAGAATTTAAGTCAAGAGTTATTACAGATTTTGAAACAGGTTCAGAACCTGATGTATTATTCTTCTTTAACGGTGTTGACTCAAACCAGTTTGTAGAGCAGGGTAAGGTAGTTTCAATTGATGAAATTAGAAAAGAATATCCTGAATATGCAACTAATATGCAGGATGACAGAATGGGAGCTTCTCCAACAGACAACAAAAATTATTCAGTTCCTGTAAATGGATACTGGGAAGGCATGTTTGTTAATAAAGAAGTATGTAAGAAAGCCGGAGTTGATGTACCTGACAAGAACACAACATGGGATGATTTCATGAAAATGTGTGAAAAGATTAAGAAGGCAGGATATACACCGATTGCAGTTTCATTACAGGAAATTCCACATTATTGGTTTGAATATTCAATTTACAACTTCGATTCACCGGCTACACATGCAACACTTCCAAAGAAGGTTGATGACGCTGCAGGAAAAGCATGGGTTAACGGCTTAGGTGATATCAAGACATTATATGAAAAAGGATATTTACCTGATAACACATTAACAGCAAAGGATGATGAAACATTCCAGTTATTTACAAACGACAAAGCAGCATTCCTTATCGATGGCTCATGGAAAGTCGGCGGTATTGAAAATGCAGTTGGAGAAGATAAAATTGGAAACTTTACAGTAACATATGTACCTGGCAAGGGTGATCGTAAAACAACAGATATCATCGGCGGTATTTCATCAGGTTATTATATTACAAAGAAAGCTTGGGATGATCCTGAAAAGCGTAAAGCTGCAGTTGATTTCGTTGAATACATGACAACAGATGAAATGGTAGCTAAATTCGCAGGAACAGGAGCAACAGCATTAAAGAAGGCTCCTGAAGCAGCATCAGATCTTTCAGCATTATCAAAAGATGCTCTTACATTTACAGCAGGCGTTACTGCAATCTCTAATGCAGTACAGGATGGATTGTCAGATGCAGCTAGAAAACCTATATTCGGTGAAATGGCTTCAATCGTTAAAGGTGATACAGCAATTAAAGACGCTGTAAAACAGGTTATTGAAAAAGCTAACGAATAGAAGTGAATAGTAAATAACATAATAGAAACTGCAACTCATAGATGTTTATATGAGTGATTCAAAGGAAACAAAAGGGGTTGTTGCTAAGCAACAATCCCTTATATTTTTAGAAAGGTAATATATAAATGGACGCAAGAATTTATAAAAACAAAAAAATTATTATATTTTTCCTTATTCCTGCATTTATATTTATGTTGGTATTCCTTTACTATCCGTTTGTGAGAAATATTATTAATAGTTTTCAGCATATTAAATATATGGGAACAGCATCAGGTGAATGGAATAATCCGGTATTTAAAAACTATATAAATATATTTAAGGACCCTAAGATGTTACTGGCATTGAAAAATACAGGGATTATGATTGTTGCAACAATAGTTGGCGAAGTTGGTATTGCCCTTATATTAGCGCTTTTAGTTAGCAATATAAAAAAAGGTTCGGGATTTTTCAGAGTAGTATATTTCTTCCCGATTGTTGTATCGGCAACTGCACTTGGTTTATTATTTAACCTTATATTCTTATATGACAAAGGAATGATTAACCAGTTCCTGCAATTTATAGGAGTGCTGGATGCCTCAAAAAATCAATTGATTGATTGGAAAGCTTCCCACTCAATAATGACAATGTTAATTCCGGTAGTATGGCAATATGTAGGATTTTACTTTGTTATTTTGCTTACAGGATTAAGCGGTATTCCAATGGATTTATATGAAGCAGCTGCAATTGATGGAGCTTCTAAATTACAAAGAGTAAGGTATATTACCATTCCATTATTAAGAAACAGCATTTGTACATGTGTTGTATTAGCTGTAACAGGTGCCCTTAAAGTATTCGACCTTCCTTGGACAATGTTCCCGGGAGGAATGGCAGATACATGGTTAACCGGAACATATATGTATTCAAATGTTTATTCTGATGTAGATTATGCATCTGCAATTGGTGTCGTAATTGTTTTGATAGGTGTAGTGCTTTCATTTGTTGTTAACAGACTGTTTAAGACAAAAAATGATTATGAAGCATAGGAGGTAGAAGAAATGGCAAAAAAAAGAAATCAAAAAATAAAAATTTCATCTATAGTAATCTATGTATTTTTAATAATCTGGGCACTTACTACAATTTTTCCGTTAGTATGGTCTGTTGTAAATTCATTTAAAGACAAGAGAGCAATATATTCAAACTCATTTTCCTTACCTATTGGCAGTTTGTTCTCATTAGATAACTATAAGAATATTTTTGAAAATTATAATATTTTAAGTGCATACAAAAACAGTTTTATTATATCCGGAACTGTTGCCATTGTTGTAATTCTTTTTTCAGGAATGGCTGCCTATGTACTTACAAGATACAAATTTAAAGGTAAAGCAATACTGATGGCGTTATTGTATGCAGGAATGATGTTCCCAATTTATTCAACAATCATTCCGGTACTGAGAATGCTTACATCATGGGGAATTGCTAATACAAATAGTGTAGGACTAAATCTGATATCGGTTATTCTACCTCAAATAGCGGGAAATATGTCCTTTGCCATAATTGTTTTGTCAAGTTATATAAAAGGACTTCCGGTGGAATTGGAAGAGGCGGCTTATATGGAAGGCTGTAATATTTTCCAGATTTATTTTAAGGTTATAATGCCATTAAGCAAACCTTCCTTTGTAACAGTAGGTATATTCAGTTTCCTCTGGAGCTATAATGATTTGTTTACTCAGATGTTCTTCTTAAGAACAAAGGAAAATTGGGCAATTACAATTCTTTTAAATAACATTTCTGCAAAAGAAGGTGTTAACTATGGAGCGTTATTCTCATCAGTTACACTTATTGTAGTACCTGTTTTGATTGTATATATCTGCTTACAAAAATACATTATAAAAGGTATGACAGTAGGGGCAGTAAAAGGTTAAATTTATCCTTTTTTGTGGTATAATATATTGGCGAAGGAGAAATCAAAATGTACAAGGTAATTATTGTGGATGACGAGCCAATCATTGTTGAAGGGCTGCAAAAAGGAATAGAGTGGGAAAAATGGAACTGTGAAATAGTTGGAACCGGTAGCAGCGGTATGGAAGGTCTGGAACTGGTAAAAAAACTTGAACCGGATATTTTGATATCTGACATATCTATGGCTAATATGGATGGACTGGCTATGGTAGCAGCAATTAAATCAGAACATCCAAACGTTGAAGTTTGTCTTTTAACGGGATTTAGGAATTTTGAATATGCACAACAGGCAATTAAGCTCGGAGTTACAAGATTTTTGCTTAAGCCATCTAAAATAGATGAATTAGAAGAGGCAATTGATGCCATGATAAAAAATCTTCAGTCTAAAGGAAAGACCGGTGAAAGCGATTTAGACAATATATGGGATTGCCAAAATTCAGATGAAAAATACCTTTATAATACTTTTATAAAAGAAAGACTGAATCAGCATGAAGATGACAGCAAAATCCGTTTTAATGATGCTAATAGTTACATAATAAAAAAAGCAATTATATATATGTACAATAATTATGTGCAAAAATTAAGTTTATTGGATGTAGCAGATCATTGTTATATAAGTAGTTGGCATTTAAGTAAATTATTAAATCAATATACCGGTAAAGGTTTTTTTGAAATAGTTAACAGAATTCGTATAGACAAAGCTAAAGAGCTGTTAAAGGGAAGCACAGCAAAGATACAGGAGATTTCCGATATGGTAGGATTTCAGGATGTAACTCATTTTTCAAGAATTTTTAAGAATTATGAAGGAATTTCACCTAAGGATTACAGAAACAGTAAATAAAAAATTGCATTTTAAATAAGCATAAGATATACTGAAAATATGAAGAAAATAACATTAGGAATACTGGCTCATGTAGATAGTGGTAAAACAACTCTATCTGAGTCAGTATTGTATTTAACGGGAAAAATAAAAAAATTAGGTCGTGTGGACCATAAAGACGCATATTTAGACACTTTCAAAATGGAGCGTGACAGAGGAATTACCATTTTCTCAAAACAGGCTATTCTTGATTATAAGGATATGAGGATTAATCTTCTTGATACTCCGGGACATATAGATTTTTCGGCGGAGATGGAAAGGACTTTAGCCGTACTGGATTATGCTGTCTTAGTTATAAGTGCCAGTGAAGGTATTCAGGGACATACGGAAACATTATGGAAACTGCTTAACAGGTATAATATTCCAACTTTTATATTTGTAAATAAGATGGATATGCCAAATGTAAGCGGTGATTTTTTGTTACATGAACTTAAAGAAAAACTCTCAGATAAAATAGTTGGTTTTCCTGTAGGAGTAGGAACATTGGAAGATATTGCAATGTGTGATGAGGACGTTCTTGAAAATTATATGGAAACAGGAAAAATAGAAAAAGACACTATATCTGAACTTATTTATAACCGAATGCTTTTTCCATGCTTTTTTGGTTCGGCTCTTAAGCTGGATGGAGTGGAAGAATTAATAGAAGGATTATATGACTATACCTTTGAGCCGGTTTACAATGAAAATTTCGGTGCAAAGGTATATAAAATTTCAAAAGATAATAAAGGGAATCGTCTTACTCATATAAAAATAACAGGCGGTGAACTTCATGTAAAAGATATTATCAAAGCAAGCAGGGGAGCTAAAGATTGGGAAGAAAAAGTAAATGAATTAAGATTGTATTCAGGAGATAAGTATGAATCTGTTTCTAAAGTTCAGGGTGGAGATGTATGTGTTATACCGGGATTTAATGAAACATATTCAGGTCAGGGACTGGGATTTGAAAATGAATCAATAGAACCAAGCCTTGTCCCTGTTTTAGCATATAAGGTTATCACACCAAAGGAGATTAACGTTAATCTGGCTTATAAACAGTTAATGGAATTAGAAGATGAAGATCCAACCTTAAAAATAACATGGAATGAAGAAAAAAAAGAAATAACAGCAAATGTTATGGGACCAATTCAGATTGAAGTATTAAAACAGATTGTAAAGGAACGTTTTAATATGGATATTGAGTTTGGGGCCGCAAGTATCCTTTATAAAGAGACTATTCTTGATACAGTGGAAGGTGTGGGGCATTTCGAACCATTAAAGCATTATGCGGAAGTGCATCTTATGATGGAACCGGGAGAACCGGGAACCGGCTTACAGTTTAGAAGTAATGTAAGCGAAAATGAACTTAGCAGAAACTGGCAAAGACTTATTCTCACACATCTTGAAGAAAAGATACACAAAGGTGTTCTTACAGGAGCACCGGTAACGGATATTTGCATAACGGTTGTTGGTGGAAAAGCTCATTTAAAACACACAGAAGGTGGAGATTTCAGACAGGCTACATATCGTGCAGTGCGTCAGGGATTAAAAAAAGCAGACTCTGCATTATTAGAGCCTTATTATGATTTTGTTCTAAAAGTTCCAAATGAAAATGTAGGCCGTGCCATGACGGATATTTGTGCAATGAGTGGAAGTGTAAACCAACCGGAAAACAGTCAGGAATTTTCTGTTCTTACAGGTTATGCACCGGTGTCTACCATGTGGAATTATATTAATACCGTAAATGAATATACTCATGGGAAGGGCACCCTAACTTTGAAATTTAAAGGTTATGCCCCTTGTCACAATAGTGAAGAAGTAATTGCAGAAAAAGGATATGACAGTGAACTTGATTTACGAAATCCTACAGGATCCGTTTTCTGTGCTCATGGCAGTGGTTTTAATGTTCCCTGGAATGAAGTGGAAAACTACATGCACGTAAAAACCGAACTTAATCTAAATAATAGTCAGCCTCAGGAAGAGATTTCCATAAAATCTCCACAAAATATTCAGAAAAGCAAAAGTTATGATTCTTATGCAACAGATAAAGAGCTGGAGGCAATTTTTGAAAAGACATTTGGAAAAGTTAAAAGAAAAAAATATCAGGAAACGAAAATTAGAAACTATAATAATTCAGGAACAAAGAAATATAAAGGAAAAGTTAATAATAATCTTCCTGAATGTATTCTTGTAGACGGCTATAATATTATATTTGCCTGGGAAGAATTAAATAAGGTTGCCAAAGTAAATATTGACGGCGCAAGGGATAAACTACTTGATATAATGTCAAATTATCAGGGATACAAAGGAAACACGGTAATTGTAGTTTTTGATGCATACAACGTTAATCGTCACAAAGAAACAATATA
>QWCK01003953.1_pt1 | contig 15408 bp, 15 predicted proteins | sample 1972571 | NCBI WGS metagenome assembly QWCK01 (sample SAMN09866710, study PRJNA288562) | Human gut metagenome isolate term2_stool, whole genome shotgun sequencing... | isolation source: gut | host: Homo sapiens | place: USA: California
GAGCAAGCATGTGTGCGGCTATGAGCAGAAGCTCACCCGCATCTATGACTACGGCTATACCTACGATAAGCGCGGCAATCTGGTGAAGGAAGAAGAGATATGTTCGCCTACCACCACCGGACCCAAGAATATCACCATTGCGACCTATCTCTATGACGAGACGAACCGCATGGTGCAGGGCACCAACAAGGCCGGCGAGGTCAGCGCGTATACCTTCAACGGCCTCGGCGTCCGCGTCGGCACGGAGCTGATCCTGAAGGATAATACCCACGGCTATACGGACTTCCACTGCCAGACGCCCAGCGTGGAGACCGGCATTGAAAAGCCGGAAGTGGTCAAGACGGATTATGTCATTGACTATACCAGACTGGACATCGACCAGCGGGTGCTGATGAAGTCCGAGCAGGACGGCTATGATTTCTTCTACACCTACGGTTTGGACAAGCTGCAGGTCATGACGATTGGCGAAGGCAGCAATTGGTGGGGTCAGAGCGTCAAGAAATGCGTCAATATGGCCTACGTCCACACCGACCGCCTTGGCAGCGTGGTGAATCTCTCCGATCAGTACGGCCGTGTGACCGCACGGGCAGACTACACCGATTGGGGCGAGGTGCGCCGGTACACGGACATCACCGTGGACGGCGGCTTCCGCAGACTGCTGCCGGAGATTACCTACGCCACCCATGAGTATGACGATGTGCTGAACCAGTTCTACGCAAAGGCCAGAATGTACGATGCGGAGAACAAGCGGTTTGATGCCGTGGACCCAGTGAAGGGCTTCATCGCTGATCCAACGACGTTAGTGCAGTACTTGTATGTCGAGGATAACGCGGTAAATCAGGTTGATCCAACAGGGCGTACTCCGCTTATGGCAGTCGGCGCACTTGCTGGAGGCATCATTAACGCGGCGGTAACTGCATATCAATCGAAGAAAGAAACTGGACATATCAGTATCTCAAAAACTGCGGTTAGTTTTGTGGAAGGGGCAATTACTGGTGCAACATTGGGAAGTAATCTTGGGGCAGTTGCCGTTGGCGTAATTAGCGGTGTGACTGCCGCTGCTGCTTCGGTCGCAAGAGACAAAATTGATAACTCGAACGGCGAGAAAATTTCTAAATGGCAGATGGCAACGAATGCAATTGTTTCGGGAGTTGTAAGCGGGGTGACTGCAGGTTTAATTGGTGGACCGGGAGCAAAAGCCCCTATAACAAGAACGGGAATCAAAATAGTTAACCAACAATTTGGTATGGGTACTGTAAAATCGTTTATTACCCAGCCAACACAGCGTGTTATCTCGAAGAACTTTGCTATGGGAGTGGTGAAGACGGCAATTATTGCACCTATCAATGCTGCAATTTCATCTAATGTTATTAAAAAGCTCTCTGAAGTATCTGCGGTTAGTCTCACAGATGCAAAGAAAGCAAGCGTTACTAATTCCAATGCCACAAACAATAACTATTTCATGAAGGTTGCTTGCACGCATTAAAAGGAGAAATGTTACATGTCTTTGCTTTCCATATATAGCGGAAGTGCGTGTGCGTGGATAATATCTGAAATAAACAGGGATACCATGGGTGAACTACAAGTGGTAATTCCCAAAGCAGCAAGTACTTTGTTATATCCAATGGTTCGTCCCTTAACCGTCAGATTAGGCAGCTTGCTCCTGCGAATATATTCGGCATTCTCATTCGTGCTTTTTTCTGCGCTATACTTCCTGAAAACAGCAAATATTCAGGAACTAAATGTATTACTGTTTGCAGAGTATCTTCTCTTGTGTGGCATAGCAGAATTGAGTTTATGGGGAGTTCGTGGCGTGCAAGAAAAAAGAATCTGGCGAGTTTGGATTGTAACTATACTTGCCAGCGTGATAGCATTAGGAATGTTTTTGGTTCTTTACGCTTTTTGCTAATGTGACATTGACAAAATAAGGGGCAAAATCACTCATCCTGCCCCTTATTTTGTCGCATATCAATTTTTGATTCTCAAATGCAAACAAAGGAGGAAAAAACCAACTGACGGAGTTCCAGCGGGACAGCGACGCCACGGAAAACCTCAAGAGCCGCACGGCCTTTACCTATGATGCATTGAACCGGCTCACCGGCAGCACCCGCAGGCTGGAGGTCTATCCCTACGATACCCTCGCCTATGCCTACACCTACGATACGCTGGGCAACCTGCTGAAGCAGAGCGGTCCCACTAAGGGCGAAGAGGATACTTACCAGTACAACGACCTCAACCAGATGGTGAGCAAGCATGTGTGCGGCTATCTTTTATCTTTTTCTATTATTCAGCGCACATTAAATAACAGAGCGACGCCATATAAGACGCCGCTCTGTTATTTATAATGGATGGCTATTTTGCGATAACTTTCCAAAACTCAGGGGGATCATCAAAACCGTAAATCACGATGAGGAAAGAGTCTTTGTCTGGGAAAATCTTATAAAATTCTCCATGAATCAGTGTATCACCTAACCGAATCTCTTCCAGAGGCTCCTTTATACTGTACATTTTAAAAATTGAGGCAGAAAATCCACACAATTGATTACTATCGTTTGTAGTGATGGAATATAACGGAGCACTAAGAGAGCGTTTCTTTATAGACTTTCCTGTTTCCAAATCAAATGATTCGATATAAGGATTTTGTCGATCTTCTTCGCTTGTTTTGGCAGCAACAGAAACAAATAATGTGTCGTCTGTTAAAGAAAAACCGTGAATTTTTTCATTCTGGGGCAAGGATACTTTGGTGGTGCTTAAATCATCGAGGTCATTTCCTATATAAAATGTGACAGAAGATTTTTCACCAACCGCATAGACATAATGGTCATTTGATACCGAGAAATCATCTGATATATAGTCACAATCAGAGGCTTCAAAGGTAAGAACTGGAGCGACATCGAACTTGGAGTCAATTCTACTTATTCCAAAGGTGTTGTTCTTGTAATTGAAAAAGCTAAAAAGGAGACAGTCTTGATAGCGATGGAGTACAGGGCCTGTTGAAAACGGAGTAAACTCACCATGATATATGACTGTTTTTCCGCTACTATCGATAAATATAATTGATGAGTCCATCTGATTCGTTCCCACGCTAAAGAAAGGATACACTACGCCACCAAATGCTTGAATTGCACTTGGGCAAATGCCGAATTCCTGAATTGGATATCGGTTAATTATGGATTATGTTGGGATATTCAATACAACGAATTCTTCATAAAATACTGTAGTCGCCTGATCAGTTATATCATTGCTGTTTTGCTTTGAGGAGTCTGAAATAAGAATTAAGACATTACCCTCAAAGTAATCACAAACGATATAAGACTGATCCTGCTGCAGAGATAGCATGGAGGTGATATTTATTTCTTCAGCATCTGCAGAAGCACTATCTTTCTCATAGCTATTGTTTGGAGGAATGTTATCCTCCGTAACAGGCCCTTGTGTACAACTACACAAGAACAACAACATACAGCAAATGAGTAAAAATTTCTTCATTACTATCCTCATTTCCTAATTGCCGATTTAAGCTACGCGAACATAATTGCCAGCGTTCGAGTCAATGGCATCGTACATACTAGCGCCAGAAAGCGTAAAGGTGCCATAATAGTTATCATTGTAGTGAGGATCAGTATACGTGAAATAGACCGAGGAATCCGGATATGCCATATCAATAAACGAACCATGAACGACCATAAAATGGCCAGAAGAAGAGGTGTACCGTCCGGGAACAGTTTTTACGTTGACGACAACCGCACATCCAAGTCTCAAGCTATTTGCGATGTTGTTATACAGATCTGCTTCCGTCTGGTTAGATGTTTTGATGTTGGCAACTGAATAGTCTTCCCCAGTCAAAGCGGCCAACGTAGTGGCAATCTGAGACGAAGAAGTGCCGGCAGATGTGGTACCGAGCTGATTTGCAAACCACTGCTGGTTATGAGATGTATCACCGGTAATGCCTTCATATACCATTTGAGTACTTGCTGGGCCGCAATAATATGTGTTAATTTGCTGATGAGATACAATAGGGGCATTATAGATGACTCTATCAACAACTCCCCGAGTCTCAGGAGCCGAGGAGAATTCCTCACGAAGTCTAGCATCAATTGCCTTCTGTTCGGCAATTTCCTCGGGAGTGAAGTTGATAATATCTGCGTTGACAACAGTGTCAGACGATGTGGCAAATGCAGGAACACTCAACGCAAAAGCGAGGACGAAGGTCAAACAAAGAGCGGTTAACTTTTTCATAATAATCTCCTTTCAGATTCATACCCACAAGCCTTTACATATCTGCACGCAAATAGACACCAGCACTGTCATCCAAGCACTGTACAGTAAGTTCCTGGACTTTTTGGCGGTAATACCTCCATGTGATTGTTGGTGTCTTTAAAATAGGAATCCCAACTTCATCACTTTCTTTCATTTATCCCTCCAGCCATGAGCAAAACGCAAGAAACGCAGTAATTGCAATGGTTTCCGGTCATGGCTGAAACCGAAAATCACTCATATGGTATAGAAAGCGGAGCCCCTTTTTGGTAAAATTGACTTGAGAGAAAAGCAACCGGAAAGGGGCTGGCCGCTATCTACCGACAGGAAATCATTCAGGATGTGACATTGTTTACATCCCAAAGTGCCGCCATGTTTTACGACAAGCTTTTCAGCAGTCTGGACTTCATGCTGCCCGGAGCGGCAACCGGGCGGCGGGGCTTCCCGAAGGAAGCCATGGTCTGTGCTTTTACCGTTATGAAATGCGAGGGTTTCACGCAGATCACAGATCTGATGGATTATCTGGACAACAATCGCCTCATTGCCCATTACTGCGGGTTCAACATCATGAAGCCGCTGCCGTCCTATTGGACCTATGACCGCTGCCTGCGGCAGCTGAACAACGGTGCGTTGAAATCGATCATGGCCGATCTGGTGCGGCAGCTGTACGAATTAGGGATCGTGGACGCCTCCTTCGTTGGTCTGGATTCCACACCCGTCATGGCGAACACCAAGCAGAACAACCCGAAGTCCTTTGCGAAAAGCAAGTTCTCCAAGGAAAACCACCCCAAAAGCGACCTGGACTGCGCCCTCGGCGTCCACTCGGCCTCCAACCAGCACAATGAGCGGCGGTATGAGTTCTACTGGGGCTACAAAAGTCATGTGCTGGTGGACTGCATTTCCGGGCTGCCGCTCTACGAGCTGACCACACCGGGCAACATCGCCGATTCCGCCGTCGCCGCTGAGATCCTCGCGGCCGCGGATCAGACGATTTCTTTGAAGGAATGCGCCTTCCTTGCCGACAAGGGCTATGATGTGAAAAGCATCTACAATACCGTGAAAGCGGTCTATGAGGGCGAGGCATTTATCCCCCTCAATCCACGCGGCACGAAAGCCTCTAAAACGCTTTCTTCCGGCAATCCGGTCTGTGAGGCCGGACTGGCTATGCACAAGGACGGAAAAACCACCGACAATCATCGTACCCGCCAGAAATACTGCTGCCCGTTCCGCCAGTCCAAGACCGGTGTTTGCCCCTGCGACCACAAAAACTGGAATAACGGCAAGAAAAACCGGGGCTGCACGAAATATAAAACCGTTCCCGATGACTACAGACTTTCCATTGACCGCAGCTGTCTCTGTTTCAAGAGAACATACGCCCTGCGGACGGAGTGTGAGCGTTACAATTCCCGCTTCAAATCCACAGGTCAGGAACGGCTGTGGGTGCGCAGCGGCGCAAGCGCGGCGAACCTCAACACGCTGGCTCATACCCCTGCCCTGGCAGTTGCGCTGGCCGCCGTTCTGCATGGTTCTCACTCCTGCCGCGCATCCAAATCATTCCGGCGAGGCGCTTAAAGTGTGCTCTCATACGGCTTTTTTCGCTCGGTTTTCTATCGGGCTTGCTATTTATGCGCTTTTTCTCTTTGCCGGGTGACCCCCGCCTTCTTTCTCTCTTCGCCCTCTTGTTTTAGGACTTGTTTTGCTCATCTCTATTAGGGCGCTTTTACAGTGGAGGTGGTAATAACCCGACTGTCATATTCTGAACCGACTTTTGCAAACACTTTGACATTTGCATAATAAAAAATTCCAGAGGTCAACTGGCAGTCATAATAGCTCTTACAAATATCGCTATTCGTCTCAATTAAGCCGTTGCTGGTTGATCCAGTAATGCTGGTAACATAGCTACCATCAGCTTTATAAATGTCTACAGTCTCTACGCCAATGGAACTTGCCAGTTTGTTTGACTGCACATCATAACTGATACTGATCATGCCTGCACTGTCCCCCGCCGTCAGGCCAACATTGTAGCTGGATAGCGTAAGGCTGGCCCGCATATCAGGAGCTTCTAATGCAGAGACTGAACCGTAGCAACACACAATCACCATCACCACCACAAGGGCAGATGAAAAAAGCTGTTTCATGTTACTTATCCTCCAATCGAATCCACAATCGCCTTCACCTCGTCTATTTGAAGATTTCCAGAAATCGTTTCGACAAAAAGCCCATCAGACCATACTGCGGTTATAGCATCTAAATTTGACATGATATAAAATGTTCTTGACCCGCTGACATATTGTTCAACCAGGGCATCGTCCTTTTCAAAGATGTGTGTATTCAAATAGGATGTTGACCGGTAGCGGGTGATGTTTAGATTGAAAAAAAGCTTATCTCCATCGCTGAAAAAGATGTGTACTGTATCACTTAATTTATCACTTAGAATTTTGGGGTCAGATGCCTCAATACCTACTGGATACCATGTTGGGGCTAATTCTTCCGGTATTTCGCAGTCTTTCAATGCACCTTTAATCACATTGCAGGTTTCAACATTTTCGAGATTTGGCGCTGTCGTTTCCTGGTCCTGTGGGATACTGTGGGGGAAAGATACAAAGTGAAATGTTTCATCCGTCCACCGTCCAATCGCACCAAATACATCTATGCCCGCAGCCTGAGCGCCAATCAGCATTGCAAACATAAAAATCACCGTGGCGGCGATAGTGCCTAACACCCTTATCCAGGGACGCTTCGGGATAAAACCGACCATAGTAACGGCATCTGTCACGCTCTCTGCGGTCTCCTCGGGATAGAGCGTTACGCCATTCATCTCAGGGATATTGTAGTATGTCCGAAATTCCTCCAACGCCTTGTCCACATCGGAGAGACGACCAGTGGGAATGGCTTTCTCCCGTTGCTCTATCACCTCCAGAATATGCAAAACAACCTCATCATCGTCATCATCCGGCGATTTAATATCCGCACACAGAAGTTCCTCCAGAACTTCTGTGCTCAGCCGATCTAAGTGGGCATATGTATTTTTCTTGTTTTCTGTGTGCCCATTCATCTCCCGAGCCCCCTTTCTATTTATTTATGTACGCCGCTTGAAAAACGGACATCATTTCCCTATTTCTTTTTCTTTTTATGGTCAGGAAATTCCTCCGATAGTTTCTGTCTTATGCGCTGCATCCGTTTTTGACAGGCCCATAGGCTGATACCTAATTCCTGTGCGACATCAGAATAGCAGGCGCGCTCTATGGCTATCCGCTTCAGCATGGTTATTTCCGTTGGTGTAAGTGTCTGTCGGATCGTTTCTTCCACGGACGCTCGTTGCTGCTTGTCCTCTTGCTCTATTATCGCATCTTCTACAGAGCCTGCGGAGGATACTGCTGGTGTTTCCGGGGCATCCAGAGAGAGATACCGCTTCAAATACCGTTGACGGGTCCTCTGCTCGTTCCGTATTTTATTCTTTGCTGTCCGCTTTAACCATCGGATTGGTTCATCTGCTTTCATGAGGGTATCAATCTTTTCAACAGCTGTGTGGAATGTATCCTGCGCAATTTCCTCCGCACGGTGAGGATCAGTAATATGAGCCATGGCATAGAGCTTAATTTGGTTGAAATACTCTCGGTAGAGCACAGTGAAAAATTCTTCTTGGTCGGGGCGCATCTTCGATCACCTCTTTTTTTGCCTGTGGCTTGTTGGCATCCCAGCCCTTGTCTAAAATCTCAGCACATGGGCATGGCATACAAGTGCCGAGATATGCGTATACTAACCTCTTTGCGGCTATTCTACCATACGCAGACACCATGATGAAACTATTATTTGAAAATTTTAGCAAATCCTGTCCGCTTTTCAAGATAGCGTACATATAACAACGAATACTAACAAATAAAAATTTGGCATTTGGCACATGCGCATATCAAGCAGGTTCGCCATATTTACAAAATGACTGCGTGGAGAGGAAGTGAGTCCACTGGGCAAGTTTTTAGGAAAAGGTTTGTAGGAAAACCTTTGATAAATCATTCAAGAGTACCATAATTTTCTGTCGCTAAATTGAGAATCGAGTTTTGCAAAAATAGTAAGGAGGAACTGAAATATGGCGCTTAACGAATTTGTTCAGACAGCACTTGACGAAGAAGGATACGAAGAGGGTCCTAACGGTTATACCAAATATGGTTCATGGTTTGGTTTAGCAAATTTGGACTGGTGTGTCATGTTTATTTCTTGGTGTGCAAACCAAGCTGGAATCATGACCACATCTTCTACGGGAACTGTTCCTAATGTTCCCAAAATGGCAAGCACTTCCGCTATGTACACATGGTATACTAACAATCGCAGAAATTTAGCGCCATCGATGTCAGCAAGCAGTCCCAATAGACTCCAGGTCGGTGACATTGTTGTCATTAACACGCAAAACGGCGGGCCCGTAACTGACCATGCTGGCATTGTTGTAAGTGTGGATTATGATGCTGGTACAGCTGATGTAATGGAAGGCAATCGTAGCAACAAGGTAAAGAAAGTTACCTATACAAATCTTGTGGATTCTAGCGACTATACGATTGTCTATCTTTGCAGCAATCACACGAGCTACTAATATCTATGATATGAGCGGCTCTTGCATAGTGAGAGCCGCTCATAATTTAACGGCTACACAAGAAATATAGTTTTCCACCAGCATTTAAATTTATGTATAGATCATAAGACGGAAGTTCTATATTACTGACCTTTGTTAGACGAAAGGATGGATGTTATTTTGAAAAAGGCAACACTGTACTTACTGCTGGGTGGGATTCTGGCCATTTTACTGCTGAGTGCTTGCACTTCCGCAGAGAGTGGGAATTCTGACTCAATTATAGATAAATCTCCTAGTATGGGCGCCGACGAGGATAACCAGGAAGCATCGGAAGTAACGATCCTTTCTGTAGATCAGCCGGCCTTGAGCCTCTCCATTCCCAAAGCGTGGGAGGACATTGCAATTATTAAGCGACAGACTGACATCCAACAGTCCGCAGAAGCGAAGCACGGTACACTACTCTTTCAGCTCTATGAAAAAACAGCCTATACCACGGACGAGGCAATGGGCCACGTATGGAGCCTGATTGCCTTTACTAAGGATGCCTTCAAGGAAAAATTTGGCGATGCGGATCTCGCCACGGTCATCGGGGTGGAGAGCTATGTACTTGGAAGTGATAGTGACTATATTTACCTGCTCGTAAGACCATCCGATGTACAGTTTCTTGAAAATGATGATACATCACTAAAACAGTACAAACAGCTTCAGCAGGAGTCCCAGGTAGTTCTTGCAGGCTTTCTGAAGGACAATAGCATTACCGTAAATGAAGACTGCCCCAACAGTTCTTGTTACAAAGTGGCTCATGGCACAAACAAGTAGTGTTCAGAGTATAGTCGCACGAGGTTGGCTTAAAGGCCTCTATTTCGGTAGCTGAGTTCTATGTGCCAAGCAAAATATGGTACAGACACTCTGAATCGACAAGGATTTATCGATTCGCCCGGTTATTGGACAAACAATTATGGTAGATTTCTTTACTATATATGGTTCTTCTTCCGGGTCTCTCTAACTTGTTAAATAAGTTCGTCCCGTAAACAGGATTATCCTGGTGCTGGATGCGAAAAATTATTTCGTTCCTTATCTATCGTATGCTTGCGTGCTAGCTTTACCAAAAAGGGGCTCCGCTTTCTATTAGGGATGAGCAAAACTCTGATTTGTTCGCAGTGACATACAATATATAGATGCTATAACAATTTGTAACTCAATATATTGCTTCACGATTTTGCAAAACTTGCGTTTTGCTCATCTCTGCTTTCTATATCAATGGAGTGATTTTCGGTTTTAGCCATGGTCGAAAATCATACTTTTCTCATAAAAAAACATTGAAAAACGGGCTACATATAATATACTAAACTTACCGTAGTAGATTGATTATACGGCATAATTCAAAGGAATGGAGGAATCGATATGTACGGTATGCAGTTCATGTGTCATACCAGAGGCCGACAGGGTCAAAAATATTCGTCTCTTCAATTCTGGAGAGGACGAATTAAAATCGTAAGTGTGGGCGCATGAACATCGGCTTTATGTAGGATGTTCGTGCGCTTTTTGCTGTTTAAAGGAGAGGAAGATAGCATATGGAAAAAAGGAAAATCGTTTTTTATCTTACCATTGGAATGATTTTGATTCTCCATCTGACTGCATGTACTAACAGATCAAGTGAGTTGCCGGCTCCTGATTCGACTGTTTTTGGATATGAGGGAGAAACAAAAATCATATTTGATGGAGTGTGCGCGAAATATAATGATAAAAAAGAAAAGAATCAAGTGTTTTTGCCAATTGTGCAGGTTTTAGGGACATATGAAGAGGGAAACATTACAAAGATCGTTTCCTGTGTGTCATTAACAGAAATGAGTCTCGAAGAAGGGAACTTAACAATAGCAGGAACAAATATTTTTCCGATGGTTACAGAAATAAAATATGAAAATGAAGAGTATGAGATAATAAATCTGAATTCAGCAGAAACTGTTCTCGCAAATGGTTCAGCCTCATTCCCTGAGGTATTTCTTTTAATATGTGGTCCGCTTGAAGATGTGAAACAAGACATAGAAAACGGGACATTTGCATTACCAGAAATGGAAAAGGAAAAAAGCCGTGAAAGGGAATATATCGAGTGGTCAAACGTAAATGTATCTACTGTGAATGGTGATATCAATTATGATGAGTATTTTCGGCTTGCGGATTAAGGAGGATCGTATGAAAAAAGCAATTAAGAAAACTTGCGTTGTTCTGCTCCTTTTTGCTCTTTTGGTTTCCCAAGTTGCAGCGAGTTATAGTGAAACTGGTACGTTAAATGAAGGAACATCCGCTATATCGGCTGCAGAACGGTATTTATCTAATTGGGCGTATAACAGTTATATGTATGCGGATAAGAATTTGACTTTAGGGACGGTTCTTGACGCTGAGGTGGAGCCTGCTAAACTTACACTTGCAACATCGGAGATCATGGCACTGAGAAATGATGCAGATGGGCAAGAAAATAATATTAGTGTCGCTGTGAGTAAAATGCAGGCGAACATTCAATTTATGATAGATAAGGCTACGTATTTTTCTACGATAAGACAATACAATGGCCTGCAGAGAACAGATTTCAACACTGATTATGTAGTTCAAAGGGTTGATGTTCAGGGGAATTTTGCGGTTATTGAAGTCCTTGAAAATATAAGCTTCCAATATGTGGGTGCAGAGGACTCTTCGTTTAGTCAAAAAGAGCATACGGTTTCTCTAATTAAAGTAGATGGAGAATGGATTGTTGCAAATGTAGAAACAAAGTATGATTGGTTTGCTAATGAATATAAAGATACAGAATATAAAATATCGTCCATAATTGCTGCAGAAAAGCAGAACATTCAGGCACAGGCGGAGTGTTCTGCAAATGAAGATTCTGTAGTTTCAGCCGCACCTGCAGAGGATGAAATGGTTGCAGAGGTTTTGGCAAATGCTTCTTTTGCTCGAATGTACAACAAGGAAAATGCATGGAAGTATGCCTATACATATGCTACAAGCACGACAACATCAACGGCAAATTCATATTATAATACTGACATTTTCAATGATTATTCGGGGCCAAATGCTGGGGATTGTATGAATTTTGCATCTCAAGCAATTTATGCAGGCTTTTCAGGAAGTAATAACTTGACCTCGGTGAATGCAGGGACAGCTCCTCAGGATACTGTAGGAATAGCAGCGGGTCAAACGAACGCGGCACAAACAAAATGGTATGCTAAGCCAGCCTCTACATACTGGGCATGGACTTCTTGCGGATATTTTAGGGATTATATAGACTACTCCATAAATGACACAGAAACAAGACTGCGCGCAGTGCAAAAACCGATTACGGCTTCTTCTGACTTTTCGGAAGTTGGAACAGCAAACCTCATTGGATCCATTATCCATGTAAATGGAAGTAAACCATTAGGGCATGCGGTTATTGTGAATAACGCTACTGGAACAGCACGCAATCAAATTTATTTCACAGCGCACTCGCCAAATGCAAAGAACCTTAATTTGGCGGATGAGTATTCAGGGCAAATGGTTTCAATTCGGCCAACGTATTTTTATGATGTTACCACATGTACTGGGGCAAACACGTCACATACATTTTCTTCGACCAATTCCAAATGTGCTCGTTGTGGTTATGTTCGGACATATATAATCCCAACTTTACTTATACCTATGGCGAAGAATACGCAAATTACACTTACTGCACGAACTAACCACACCGTTTCGTCTATTTCAATGAGTGTAAAGAACCCGAATGGCGCAACGACAAATTTAGGAACAGTAACAAACACAAACTCTATTTCAAAGGTTTATACGCCGACGGTGGCAGCACATCCAAACGATTTATACACAGTAACAGTAACCGCCGTTTCTGCTGATGGGGTGACGACATCGAGCACATGGACGTTTAGGACGTATTGATACTTACAAGTAAGGTGCGGAGGCTTCCGCACCTTACTTGTCTATAAGGAGTTTTATATAACGGTTTACCCGTTTGCGCATGGCGCGAACGGTCCTTTGCTTTTAATCCTGCTCGAACATTTTCAGAGAGTTCAGGATCGCTGCCACACCATCCTGCCCGCCAAACCATTGTTCCAATTCTGCTCCGTCTGCGGGCGGCATAGGTTCGGATGCAGCGGAGATAGCCGCATCCTGCTGTGCGGTGGAAGGCTTCGGCTCGGGCTGCTTTTTCAGGTAGCTCTGGTTCTTTGTCAGGATGGCAAGGATCAACTCCTCCAGCGCCGCCTGATTTGGAACCGGAACAGATACCTCCGGTGTCTCCTTGCAGTTGATATAGTGCAGGACAGCGCTGACAAGAAACTGCGCTTTGCTGCGGCCTTGCTGGTTGAGCAGGTCGATCACCGCTTTATGCTGTGGGTCACAGATGTTGAAGCGGATCGTGAATTTCCCGGGGTCCTTCTTGTCGGTCATAGCACTCACCGCCCGCTGTGCTGAAGCCGGTAAAGATACTCATACCCCTTGGCATTGGCATTGATGTCCTCCACAAAAATCGCCTGCCCGATTTTTCCGGACGCTTCGATCTGCCGGCGCAGCAGAGTAGCGCCCCCGCCCAGGAAGATCACTTTGCCGGACTTGAGTTCCAGCATCCGCTCCCGCAGGCCGCTGAGCAGGTCGTTGATAAATTCCTGTGCTTCCCGTTCTGCCAGAGCGATGACCTCCGGCGCCGCGTCCTGATCCTCGCCGCGCAGGATCCGGTCGATCTCGCTTTCCTCCAGCAGAATGTCCAGCTCGGCATTTGCTTTTGCGCAGATGCGGTTATAGAGCAGGATCACGCCGTTTTCCAGAGAATCACAGGCTGCCATGTCCGGCACACCGTTCCGCAAACGCACATAATCCGCAGTAAAGCCGCCGATATCGACCACCAGCGCTCTGGGGAATGAGGCGAGGTTTTTTACCGTGGCCGCAGCGGCGGAAAAGGACTGCGGGAAACATGCGGTATTTTCAATGAAAATAGCATAGGGCTTTCCCTTAAACTGAAAGGTCACCGCACCCCGCCCGTTGAAATAGTTGATAAACCGCTTTGCCTGCACGCCAAAATGCGCGGGAGGAAGGCCGACCGCCAGCTGCACGCGCATGAGGCTGCCGCTGTACTGTCCCATCGCTTCGATCTCATGCGCGATGGCAAAAAGCGTCAGAATGAAGAAGCGTTCATCCTCCGTCTTATCTCTGCGGTAGGGGATCCGCTGGTCGGTCAATGTGTAATACTTCCCCCGATAGGCCAATGCGTCCGTTCCGAAGCCGGGCGTGTCGCTCTGGATAAGCCCGGAGGTAAACGGCGGCGTATGGACGGTTTTGATTTGTTTGTTCCCGTGATCGACAGCAATTAACATGGCTATGTACCTCCTATACTTCTCTTATACGGATGTAATACGCATAAGAGCAACAAAAATCGAATCGTTCCGGAAAAAATATGCCTGTACACAAAGAAAAAGCCGGAGGCCGCGATGCGGCTCCCGGCTTTCTGCGTCTGAACAACTGGGTTATTTTGCAAAGAAATATGTGTAGAGGTTATAGTCCCGCTCCCGTGTGATCAAGCGGAGCCAGATTTGAAAATGCGCCGTTTCCGCGTAAAGATTAAATTCCGTGGGCTCATTTGTCGGCTGGGCATACAGCCGGCACATCCGCTCCATTGCCCATAGGGTCTTGAATTCCGGCAGGGCGAGAAGCTGCGACTGGAAGACATCGATCTCCTGCCCAAGCTCCGGAGCTGGGCGCATTTCTTCATCTGGGAACCATGTTGTCCACCATCGCCACCCGTCATAGTCAGAGCGGGAATAGGCAACCAGCGAAGCAGGATACCGGGCGCTGCTCAACGGCAGCGTCTTCCGCGCTCCGGAGAAGATCTACATGAACGCACAGGCAGGCGTCAGCTTGACTGCCTGCGGGTCCTTATGCTCCGCTTTTTGTTCCTTTCCTGAAAATCAGGCGATCTTCTGTTCGCCCCAGTGGATACGCAGGTGTCCCTCGTCATCCGTTTCACGGGTCATCAACGTGGAGAGCAGGTCATAATCCACACCGAATTTGGCATAGATCTCGTCCATATCCGCATCCTGCCCCTTCATAAACATGGCGAGCTTTTCCTTTGCCAGCACCATCTGCATGAGGTTGGATTCCAGACTTCCAATGTAGATGGGGAAATACAGATCCTTTTTTTCTGTGGAGGTGTAGCGGACAAAGCGCATATAAAACTGGCTCATGCCGGCGTTGTTGTAGTGCATCTCCGGAATGATGATCTTGTTGACGAACTCGAAGTTGACGCTGGATGGAAGACTCTGCTGCGTGCAGAGCAGGATGCCGTTCTGACTGTCCCGCAATACATCCCGCAGAGCGCGCCGCTTGGCGAAGGTGACGGTGGAGCCCGTCACCACAAAGAGAGGCCGCTCCGGAAGGTATTCACGGATGGCGGCGGCGTAACGGTCCAACACCGTTGTATGCCGCACGCCGATGGCTACAACTTCTTCCGGCCATCTGGCAAGGGCTTCCACAACGGCCATCTCCTTGAGCGGCGTCTCGCCCTCGTATTCCTTCATGCAGTCCGGAGCGGCACTGATGCGCAGAAGCAGTGTGAT
>QWCK01006633.1_pt1 | contig 15393 bp, 10 predicted proteins | sample 1972571 | NCBI WGS metagenome assembly QWCK01 (sample SAMN09866710, study PRJNA288562) | Human gut metagenome isolate term2_stool, whole genome shotgun sequencing... | isolation source: gut | host: Homo sapiens | place: USA: California
CGCGGACTGGTACCCGCTGACCATCGGCCTGAACCAGTGGAAGGACCAGGCGAGCACGGCCGGCGGCCAGGCGATCCAGAACCTGGTGATCACGGGCTCCCTGATCACGATCATCCCCTTGGTCATCGCGTTCTTGTGCCTGCAGAAGTACTGGCAGTCCGGCCTGGCCGCAGGCGCCGTCAAGGAGTGAGCGTACTTTGGCTCCCTTCTGGTGGAGGGAGCCGAGATAAAGGCATAACCACTAACAGAAGGAGGCACCTATGCAGATATTCGCATTGTTGAGAATTGTGCAGGTGCCTCCTTGTGTGTCTGTGCAACGTGAGGAATTTATTCCCGTAGACGCAGATTATCGATAAAATTCAATAAAGGAACTGAATCATCATGGAACGTAAAGAGTTCAAGTGGCCGCAGCCTCTTGCGGGCAACGAGCCCCGCATCTGGTACGGCGGCGACTACAACCCCGACCAGTGGCCGGAGGAAGTCTGGGACGAAGACATCGAGCTTATGCAGCAGGCCGGCGTCAACCTCGTCTCCGTAGCCATCTTCTCCTGGGCCAAGCTTGAGCCCGAAGAAGGCGTGTACGACTTCGATTGGCTCGATCGCCAGCACTGGCGCGCCACCAGCCCGGTCTTCCTTGACTACGCGCTCAACCTGTGCCGCAAGATGGCCGAGCACTACAAGGACAACCCCTATGTGGTCTCTTGGCATGTGAGCAACGAGTACGGCTGCCACAACCGCTTCGACTATTCCGAAGACGCCGAGCGCGCCTTCCAGAAGTGGTGCGAGAAGAAGTACGGCACCATCGACGCTGTCAACGACGCCTGGGGCACCGCCTTCTGGGCGCAGCGCATGAACAATTTCTCCGAGATCATCCCGCCGCGCTTCATCGGCGATGGCAACTTCATGAATCCGGGCAAACTGCTTGACTGGAAGCGCTTCAGCTCCGACGCCCTGCTCGACTTTTACAAGGCCGAGCGCGATGCCCTGCTCGAGATCGCCCCCAAGCCGCAGACCACCAACTTCATGGTCTCCGCCGGCGGTACCGGCATCGATTACGACAAGTGGGGTTACGACGTGGACTTCGTGTCCAACGATCACTACTTCACGCCTGGCGAAGCCCACTTCGACGAGCTGGCTTACTCGGCCTCCCTGTGCGACGGCATCGCCCGCAAGAATCCGTGGTTCCTCATGGAGCACTCCAGCTCCGCCGTCAATTGGCGCCCAATCAACTATCGCGTCGAACCCGGCGAATTGGTGCGCGACTCCCTGGCCCACTTGGCCATGGGCTCCGACGCCATCTGCTACTTCCAGTGGCGCCAGTCCAAGGCCGGTGCCGAGAAGTGGCACTCTTCGATGGTTCCTCACGCGGGCCCCGACTCCCAGATCTTCCGCGATGTGTGCGAGCTGGGTGCCGACCTCAACAAGCTTGCTGACGAGGGCCTGCTGAGCACCAAGCTGGTCAAGTCCAAGGTCGCCGTCGTCTTCGATTACGAGTCCCAGTGGGCTACGGAACACACCGCCACGCCTACTCAGGAGGTACGCCATTGGACCGAGCCGCTCGCGTGGTTCCGCGCGCTGGCGGACAACGGTCTGACCGCAGACGTGGTGCCGGTTCGCGGCCCTTGGGACGAGTACGAAGCCGTCGTGCTGCCGAGCCTGACCATCCTGTCCGAAGAGACCACGCGCCGCGTGCGCGAGTATGTGGCGAACGGCGGCAAGCTGTTCGTGACCTACTACACCGGTCTGGTGGACGACAAGGATCACGTCTGGCTGGGTGGCTACCCCGGTTCCATCCGTGACGTGGTGGGTGTGCGCGTTGAGGAATTCGCCCCGATGGGCAACGACTTCCCCGGTGCCATGGACCACCTTGACTTGGACAACGGAACCGTGGCGCACGATTTCGCCGACGTGATCACCTCCGTGGCCGATACCGCTCACGTGGTCGCCTCCTTCAAGGCAGATAAGTGGACCGGTTTCGACGGCGCTCCCGCCATCACCGTCAACGACTTCGGCGACGGCAAGGCCGCATACGTCGGTGCCCGTCTCGGCCGTGAGGGTTTGGCCAAGAGCCTGCCCGTGCTGCTGGAGGAACTCGGCATCGAGACTTCGGCTGAGGACGATCGCGGTGAAGTGCTGCGCGTCGAGCGTGCGGACGAAACTGGCGAGAACCACTTCGTGTTCCTGTTCAACCGCACCCACGATGTTGCGGTCGTGGACGTGGAAGGCGAACCGCTGGTCGCCTCGCTGGCCCAGGTCAACGAGTCCGAGCACACGGCCGCCATCCAGCCCAACGGCGTACTCGTCGTCAAGCTGTAAAACCGCGCATAGCGCCTAATTACCCAACGGCTCCCTTGCTGCTCATCGTAGCAGGGGAGTCGTTTTCGTATCTCCAGCAAAGTCGGGTAGGGTGGTCACCGTGCGAGGCAAAAACAGAGTGACGATGGCGGACGTGGCCCATGAGGCCGGTGTTTCGGTAGCCTCGGTGTCTAATTTTCTGAACAAACAGCCATATATGAGCGAGGCGATGGCCGCGCGTATTGCGGAAGCCATCGACAGGCTCGGATACAAAGTCAACTCGTCGGCCAGAAACCTGCGTTCCGGGCGTACCCGGTTGCTCAAGCTGGTTATTCCCGATCTGCGGCAGGTGTACTTCTCCGAACTCGCCGAGGATATTCTGGCCGAGGCCCGGCGACATGGCTACGGCGTCATCGTGGAATCCACCACTAACAATCGTGCCCGCGAGCTGGAAAGCATCGCATCGATGGGCACGCACAGCGCGGACGGGCTCATCTTAAGCCCTCTGATGATGACGGTTGACGATATCGCGGCTTTGGATGGCGATTACCCGCTCGTACTGTTGGGTGAACGTTTGTTCGGCGTCAACGCGCCGCACGTGGTGATTCGCAATCGCGAAGGGGCCGCCGTCGCGACTTATCACCTGCTTGATGCCGGTTGCCGCCGCATCGCCGTAGTCGGTGCCGTGCCCCACCCCGAGCACGATTTCTCGTCGGGCTCCATCCGCACCCACGGATATCGTGAGGCGCTGGCCGCGCGCGGCATCCCCTGTGATGACAGTCTGCTTATCGAAACCCAAGGCTGGGGGAGCGCCGACGGTTTGGTCGCGGTGGACACCATGCTGGAGAGTGGCCTGCAATTCGATGCCGTGTTCGCTTTGAATGACTTGCTGGCGTGGGGCGTGCTGCGTGAACTGCGCGAACGCGGCGTTGCCGTGCCGGATGATGTTCGCGTTATCGGCTTCGATGACGTGGAGGAATCGGCCTACATGGTGCCGTCTCTTTCCACCGTTAACCCCGGCAGGGAAGCCATCGCCCGACTGGCCGTCGAATCCATCATCCAACAGGTCGAATCCGGCAGTCGCGCTCCTGCCCAAACCATCGAGGCCCCCTATAGCCTCTCCCTGCGCGAGTCCTCACCGGCGTTGGCCTGCGCCTGATGAATCCATGGTTCGAAATATCCGAAGTGAATGACAAGGCCCGTCAATCGTATGGTGATTGACGGGCCCTGGTCGTATTGGACTTGACTGTACTTGGTACGGGCGTGACTCTCCGTCTTTTAGCCGTGGAATTCCACGCTGATCCAGGAGATGGCGGGAAGCGTTGCCGTGCAGGTGCCGGTGGCGTTCATCGCAATGCCGAGCGGTTGCGGCGTGACGGCTTCGGGCGCTTCGGCGGTGTTGGTGCGGTACGGATCGTCCTCATGCAACAGTTGCGCCTTGCCGAGCGCGAGCGTGCCGAGACCGGGCAGGCCGGGCAGCCCGGAAAGGTCGATGGTGAGCGTGTGTGGGGTGTTGGCGTCGCGGTTGACGGCAAGCAGCAGACCGGTGCGGGCCTGTTCATCCCACGTGACTACCGCGTCGATGGCCGGCACGTCGCCGTATGCCTCGGTATGGATGGTGGGGGAGCTGATGGCCGGAGCGTAGGCCTGGCCGCGCGCGTGAAGGGCGGCTTCGGCGAACGGGTAGAACGTGGTCTGCCGCCATGCCGGGCCGTGTTCCTCGGCCATGATGGGGGCGATGACGTTGACCAGCTGGGCGCGCGAGGCGGAACGCACGCGATCGCAGTGCTTGAGCAGGGTGATCATCAGGGAACCTTCGACCACCGCGTCGGCCGCGGTGTAGATGTCTTCCAGCAAATGTGGAGACTTGGGCCATGGCTCGTGGTGCAAACCCTGCGCGGCCTCCGCCTTCCACTGGTCTTCCTGCTCGTTCCACTTGTCCGAATACCATACGCCCCATTCGTCGAAGGACAGGGCGATGTCTTTGGTGCCGTTGTTGGCTTCGCGCGCCTGATCGGCCGCGTCCGAGACGGTGGCGATGAACTTGGTCATGTCTTCGGAAGAGGCCAGGAAGTCCTGCATGGAGGCGGCGGCCCGGGTTTTATGGCCGCGGTCGAAGTAGTAGGCATGGCAGGAGACGAAGTCGAGATTCTCGTAAGCCTTGGTGAGCACGGTCTTCTCCCACGTGCCGAAGGTCGGCATATAGGCACCCGAGGAACCGCAGGCCACGAGTTCGAGACCGGACTCGGCGAGCTTCATGGCGTGGGCCACCTTATCCACCGCGCCGGCATATTCTTCCGGGCTCATGTGGCCCACCTGCCACGGGCCGTCCATTTCGTTGCCGATGCACCACATCTTGATATCCATCGGCTCCTCGATGCCGTTGGCCACGCGCTGATCCGCCCAAGCGGTGCCGGGCGCGCCGTTGACATACTCGAGCTCGTCGAGCGCGGCTTTCAGCCCCCGGGTGCCCATGTTGACGGCAAGCATGATTTCGGTGCCGGCTTTCTGGCTCCAGCGGTAGAAGTCGTCGATGCCCATCTCGTTGGTTTCGGTGCAATGCCAGGCCAGGTCGCGGCGCATGGGGCGATTCTCGCGTGGACCGATGCCGTCTTCCCAGTTGTAGTTGGATACGAAATTGCCGCCGGGGTAGCGCACGCAGGTGACGCCCAGCTCCTTGACCAGGTCAAGCACGTCTTGGCGGAAGCCGTTTTCGTCGGCGGTGGGATGGCTGGGCTCGTAGATGCCGCCGTAGACGCAGCGGCCCAGATGTTCTACGAATGAGCCGAACAGACGCGGGGGAACGTCGGCTACCGGAGTGGCGTCGGCGTTGAGGGCGATGCTGGCGTCCGGCGTGGTTGCGTTGCCAGTTGTGGAGACGTTACTGGCCGTGGTGCCGGCGGCGGTCGGCACCGGGCTGCTTTCCTGCTTGTCGGGATGGGTGGTTTCGGCGGAATACTGGCTGTTGTGAGTGGTCATGAGCGGGATGCATCTCCTTCGGTTTGCGGTTAGTCACCATGGTGCGACGTGTCGTGTTTGCGTAAACATAAAACATGTGGTACCGTTTCTTAAAACGATACAAGGCTTGGAACAAAACGCCAAGTCCCGTCGTTTCCCATAACAAGGAAGGAAAGAACGATGAAGTTCGGCAAGAAGACGATTGCCCTGATTGGTGCTGTGGCCATGCTCTCCTCTGTAGCTGCCTGCGGTTCCACTTCTGCCGGGGATGGCGGAAGCACCGGCTCCTCTGATAAGAAGGTCGAGCTGACCGTGTGGTCCTGGGATTCCACACTGCCTCGTACGGTCAAGGGATTCGAGGCCAAGAACCCGAACATTAAGGTGAAGGTGACCAACGCCGGCACCAACAAGGACGAGTACAACGCACTGTCCAACGCCATCGAGGCAGGCTCCGGTGCTCCGGACATCGCCCAGATCGAATACTACGCACTGCCCGAATACGTGATTCGCGGCCACCTCGAGAACCTTTCCGATCTCGGTGCCTCCGATTTCAAGGACTTCTACACCCCGGGCACGTGGTCCTCGGTGAACATCAATGACGGCGTCTACGCCCTGCCGATGGATTCCGGCCCGATGGCCTGGTTCTACAACAAGGGCGTCTTCGACAAGGCCGGCGTCGATCCGACCCAGGTGCGCACGTGGGACGACTTCTACGAGGCTGCCAAGAAGATTCGCGCCGTGGACTCCTACATCACCTCCGATTCCGGTGACGCCGGCTTCTTCGACTCCATGACCTGGCTGGCCGGCGCGACCCCGTTCGAGACCTCCAAGGACGGCGAGACCGTGACCATCAACCTGACCGGTGACAAGAACGTCAAGACCTTCACCGACTTCTGGCAGAAGATGATCGACGAAGACCTCATCGACACCAAGACCGTCGGCTGGACCGACGATTGGAACAAGGGTCTGGATGACGGCTCCATCGCATCCCTGCTGACCGGCGCTTGGATGCCGTACAACCTGCTTTCCGGCGCTCCGAACGGTGACGGCAAGTGGCGCATCGCCCAGATGCCGACCGCAGATGGCTCCGAGACCAACTCCGAGAACGGTGGTTCCTCGCTGGCCATCGTGAAGTCCGACGACAAGGCCAAGGTCGCCGCCGCCTACAAGTTCATGGAATACGCCTGCCACGACGCCGAGGGCATTAAGACCCGTGTTGACGGCGGTGCCTTCCCGGCCGACAACGACACCCTCAAGTCCAACGACTTCCTCAATATGACCTCCCTGACCGACTCCGACGGCAAGGCCCACGAGTACTTCGGCGGTCAGAAGTTCAACGAGGAGCTGGCCAAGGCCGCAGCCAATGTGTCCACCGGCTACAAGTTCCTGCCCTTCGAGGTCTACGCTCGCGGCAAGTTCGGCGACTACGCCGGCGATGCCTACACCGGCAAGACCACGCTCTCCGATGCCGTGGCTTCCTGGCAGAAGGACCTGCAGGATTACGCCAAGCAGCAGGGCTACCAGGTGAAGTAACGGCAATCACAGCAGACTTCCTCCTGTGGTTTCTGTAGCGGGAGGTTGCGATAACAGGATCGGGCACTCTTCGGAGCGCCCGATTTTCTTATGCCATGGGAGCAGTGGCGCGCGGATTGCGATACCAAGATGGCGTGTTGCCGAAGAATGTGTATAATAAAAGATGTTATCGCAACCATAGCTACAAAGTGGCGAAACAAAGCCGTTTTGTGACTACTGAACCATAGAGTGATGGTTCACGATAGCATGACGACGAGGAGAGTTGCCATGCTGTTGTGGTGACAATCACTGCAGACCGCCGAAAGGCGATCCAAGGAAGGAGAACAGAACGATGAAGTTCACCGTTGCTAAGAAGGCCATTGCACTTACCGGTGCGGTTGCCATGCTGGGTTCCGTTGCCGCCTGCGGTTCCGACACCGCCAGTGGCAAGCCGGCTCAAGATAAGGACGTTACCGAAATCACCGTGTGGGCTTGGGAGCCCACGCTGACCCAGGTTGCCAAGGACTTCACCAAGAAGACCGGCATCAAGGTCGATCTCAAGAACGTCGGCACCAACACCAAGGAATACACCCAGCTTGATAACGCCATCGAGGCTGGCTCCGGTGCTCCGGACGTCGCTCAGGTTGAGTACTACGCCATCCCGCAGTACGCCATCAAGGGCAACCTGCTGGACATCACCGACAAGACCTCCGGCTACTCCGACTTCTACACCCCTGGCCCGTGGGCTTCCGTGCAGTTCGCCGGCAAGGTCTACGGCCTGCCGATGGATTCCGGCCCAATGGCCTTCTTCTACAACAAGGAGGTCTTCGACAAGGCCGGTGTTGACGCCGAGCAGATCAAGACCTGGGATCAGTACTACGACGCCGCCAAGAAGATTCACGCTCTGGGCGACAACTACTACATCACCTCCGACACCGGTGACGCCGGCTTCTTCGACTCCATGACCTGGCTGGCCGGTGCAAAGCCGTTCCAGACCTCTTCCGATGGTTCCGAAGTCACCGTCAACCTGACCGAGGACAAGGGCGTCAAGACCTTCACCGACTTCTGGCAGAAGCTGCTGGACGAGGGCCTGCTCGACACCAAGACCGCTGGCTGGTCTGAGGACTGGTTCAAGGGCATGGTCGACGGCACCATCGCCTCCCTGTTCACTGGCGCTTGGATGCCTGCCAACCTGGCCAACTCCGCTGCTGACGGCGCTGGCAAGTGGCGTGTGACCCAGATGCCGACCGCTGACGGCTCCACCACCAACTCCGAGAACGGTGGTTCTTCGCTGGCTGTGCTCGCCTCCACCAAGAAGGCTGACGCTGCTTACCAGTTCATCGAGTACGCCAACCACGGCGACGGCGTGGCCACCCGTGTGGCCGGCGGTGCATTCCCGGCTGACAAGGCCTCCATGGAGTCCGACTCCTTCAAGAACACCACCACTGTGAAGAACGCCGATGGCGAGGACGTTGACTACTTCGGTGGTCAGAAGTACAACGAGGTTCTGGCTCAGGCTGCTGAGAACGTGTCCTCCGACTACCAGTTCCTGCCCTACGAGGTCAAGGCCCGCACCATCTTCGGCGACTACCTTGGCAAGTCCTACACCGGCGACCAGAAGCTGACTGACGGTATCGCCGCTTGGCAGAAGGCACTGCAGGATTACGGCAAGGATCAGGGCTTCACCGTGAAGTAAGCCTTGAACCCTCGCTGAGACTGCCTAGCTAATCTCACCTGATACACAAAGCCCCGTGACGAATCCCGTCACGGGGCTTTTACCGTTTTAAGCCCCGCCTAGTACACTCGTCACCATGCGAGTGATCGGACAGCGAATCAAAAGAATGGCAACCATAGCAGTGACTGCCATCCTTTCCGTATCCCTGGCCTCGTGCGGGCAGGCCACGGACGACAACCGTACGGAGATCAGCGTATGGAGCTGGGAACCGAGCATGGGGGAGGTCATCCGCCGTTTCGAAAAAGCCAATCCGGACATCCGCGTGAAATGGACCAATATCTCCGGCTACGGCAATCTTAATACCGCCATTCAAGACGGTTACGGCACGCCGGACGTGGCTCAAATCGAATACTATGCACTGTTGCAGTACGCGGTCTCCGGCCAATTGCTTGATCTGACCGACAAAATCGGCTCGGATTATTCCAACTTCTTTACCCTCGGCACATGGTCGTCCGTGCAGCTCGCCGGCCGTACCTATGGACTGCCCATGGATTCGGGCCCGATGGGCTTCTTCTACAACGAAGACGTGTTCCGCCAAGCCGGCGTGGACGCCACCAAGATCAAGACTTGGGATGACTATTACGAGGCCGCCGAAAAGCTCAAGGAGATCGGCGCGTATATCGCCGCCGACTCGGGCGACGGCAGTTTCTATGACGCGATGGTCTGGCTCGCCGGTGGTCAGCCGTTCCACACGTCGGCCGACGGCAAAACCGTGACCATCGATTTGGATGAGGATGCCGGCACCCAACGGTTCACCGAATTCTGGCAGAAAATGATCGATGAGGGGCTTGTTGACACCACCTCCGCCACATGGTCGGATCGGTGGAAAAGCAGAGTGGGCACCGGCACCATCGCCTCCGTGTTCTCTGGGGCCTGGATGCCGTCGCTGCTGCTGTCCAATGTGCCGGGCGCGGCCGGTCTGTGGCGCGTGGCTCCCATGCCCACCTATGGTGGGCAGCCTGCCAACGCCGAAAATGGCGGCTCGGCGCTGACCGTGTTGCAACTGACCCGTAAGCCGGATGCGGCCTATCGTTTCGTGGACTTTGTGGCGCATGACGCCCAAGGCATTAGCGCGCGTGTAGACGGCGGTGCCTTCCCGGCCGATTACGCCACCCTGAATTCCGCTGATTTTCTGGATAAAACCACGATTACCAATGACCGTGGCATTGAAATCCCGTATTTCGGCGGGCAGAAGTTCAACCGGGTACTGTCGGAGGCCGCCGAGGATGTGTCGGTCGGATACCAGTATCTGCCATTCGAAGTGTATGCGCGCAGTGACTTCAAATCGACGGTGGGCCAGGCATACGAGTGGTCCGGCAGTTTCCACGCCTATCAGCAGCGACAGGAAGCCATTGAGATGGGCATGAAGGACGAGGAAGGCAACCCGCTCGAACCGTTGGAGAAGCCCGGCAAGAAAGTCAGTCTCTCCGACGGCCTGGCCCAATGGCAGAAAGACCTCCGAGAATACGGCCTACGTCACTTCACATTGCGCGAGTAGATGTGCGCCATGCCCTTGAAAATCAAATCCGGGTCATACACGTCAATCAGCTCGGTGTCATTCTCAAACACTCGACCGAGGCCACCGGTGGTGATCACCTTGAAATCCTCGCCTCCGAGCTCTTTGCGGAACTGACGAATCGTGCGCTCCACACCGCCCAAGAACGTGTAATACAAACCGGCCTGCATGCAGGTCTTGGTGTTGGTGCCCAGAATCGTATCTGGTCGCGTAATTTCCACTTCCGGCAGCTGGGCCGTATCTCCCCACAGAGCGGCCGCACCGGCACGGATGCCGGTGGTGATGACGCCGGAATCGACCACTCCCTTGTCGCTCACGTGTGTGAACGTGGTGGCGGTGCCGAAATCAGCCACCAGCACTGGGCCGCCATACTCGTAATAGGCACCGGCGCAGTCGGCCAGAATATCCGCACCCAGCGATTTCGGATCGTCAACGCGCACGTTCATACCGGTCTTGATGCCCGGTCCCACCACCATCGGATCAATGTCGAGGAATTTGACGATGGACGAACGGAAGGAGTGCATCACTTTCGGCACCACCGAACAGATGATCACATCGTCCACATCGGATGGCTGAAAACCGCTCATTCTCAGGAATTCAGTCAGAAACAGCCCATACTCATCAGACGTATGGTTGGCTTTGGTGGTGATGCGGTAGGTGCCGGCGATGGTATCGCCATCCAAAAAGCCCAGCACGATGTTCGTATTGCCGATATCAACGGCGACCAGCATGATAACCCTCCAGATTCAAGATGGATTTCATGCGCAATTCTACAGTCCCATGGCTATGATGGCCTGCGGTGGTCGACCCAGCGTGGCGGCCAACCGTAGAACACAACATATACAGAGGAAGAACCATGTCTCAAGACAATGGTGCGCACATCGAAGACGGCGCAACCACAGATGCGAGCCTTGCCTCGCGTGCAAAGAATCCGAAAAAAAACGGCCCGAAGTGGTGGCTGATCTCACTGATTGCCGTCATCGTGGCAGTGGCGGTCGTCATCGGCGTCACGCTCGCTTTCGGCGGTAAGAAAGATGACAAGTCGGCCTCGTCCAGCAACCAATATGCCGACACCGTGACCATCGGCCTCAAACTGGCCCCCACCAATCTGGACATCCGCAACACCGCCGGCTCCGCGCTTGACCAGATCCTGATTGGCAACGTATACGAAGGCATCGTGGCACGTGACTCCAAGAACCAGGTCGCTCCCGCCATCGCCTCCAGCTGGGAGACGTCCAAGGACGGCCTGACCTACACCTTCCACCTCAATAAGAACATGACCTTCTCCAATGGCGACAAACTTGACGCCGAGGACGTGGCCTGGTCCATCAACGAGCTGATCGCTAAGGGCTACCACGACGCCGACGCGCTCGCCGCCGTCAGCAAGGTGGAGGCCAAGGACGCCGACACCGCGGTGATCACGCTCAAGACGCCGAACTCCAACCTGTTGTGGACCCTGACCGGTCGCGCAGGGCTCGTGTTCGACAAGGATGCCAAGTATGACCTGAAGACGCAGGCCGTCGGCTCCGGCCCCTACACCGTTGCCAAGTTCGTGGAAAACAGCTCGATCACGCTGAAAGCCAATGAGAAGTACTGGGGCAAGAACAAGGCCAAGACGCCCACTGTGGTCGTCAAGTATCTGGCCGACGACAACGCCGCGGTCAATGCGCTGAAGTCCGGTGACGTGCAGGTGCTCGCCCCGATTACCGAGAACCTCGCCGAACCGTTCAAGTCCGATTCCGCCAAGTACACGGTCAAAGCCGGCAACGGCACCGACAAGTTCGTGCTCGGCTTCAACAACGCTTCCGGTTCCAAACTGGCTGACAAGCGCATTCGTCAGGCCATCCGTTACGCCATCAACCACAAGGAGCTCATCGCCTCTCGCGGCGGTGCGGACAAGGCGCTCGGCGGCCCGATCCCGTCTCTCGACCCCGGCTACGAGGATCTGACGAATCTGTACCCGTATGATCAGAACAAGGCCAAGTCGCTCATGGCTGAAGCCGGCTATTCCACCGACAAGCCGCTTCAACTTACGCTGACCTACGCCAACATCTACGGCACCGAGCTCGGAGACCAGCTGCGCTCCCAGCTCAAGCCCCTCGGCATCGACCTGAAGGTGAATGTGGTGGAGTTCTCCACGTGGCTGCAGGATGTGTACACCAACCACACCTTCGATATTTCGCTGGTGGACCACAACGAAAGCCACGACTTCGCATCGTGGACCGATCCGACATACTATTTCGGTTACGACAACAAGAATGTGACCAAGCTGTACAACGAGGGTGTTGCCGCCACCTCCGACAAGGAGCGCGATGCCAAGTTCGCCGCGGCCGCCAAGCTTGTCTCCGAGGATGCGCCGGCCGACTGGCTGTTCAACTACCGCATCACCACCGCCACGGCCAAGGGCGTTGAAGGATTCCCCTTCGACCTCAACCAGACCGTTCTGCCCCTCTACAACGTGACCTACACGAAGTAGTTCGTTACAGCAATGAGCTCCCTCAGTGAGGGGGCTCATTGTTAATCCAAGTAAAGTAGGCATTATGCGATTCGTGTTGAAACGGCTGGCGTTATTCGTGGTGGCGTTGTTCGGCCTGTCCGTGGTGGTTTTCGCAGCATTGCGCATTCTGCCTGGCGATGTGGCCTCCGTGATGGCCGGCGTCAACTCGCCGCCTGAGCGTGTGACCCAGCTACGCGAACAACTCGGTCTGAATCGGCCATTGATTGCACAATACTTCGATTGGATGAGTGCGCTGGCCCGTGGTGACTTCGGCACTTCAATCCTGACTGGTCGCTCCGTAACCTCCTTGGTAGGCGCACGTGCGTCCATCACCTTTCCCCTGATTATTCTTGGCCTGCTCATCGCCTTGGCCATCGGCTTGCCGCTGGGCTGTGCGGCGGTACTGGCCCGCAGCGCAACGGTGCGTGCGGTGTTTCATGTACTGGCTATTGTCGGCGGTGCCGTACCTGCGTTGTGGGGCGGTCTGCTGCTGATTCTGTTGTTCGGGCGCGGCGTAGGATTGCTTGACGTGTTTCCCTCGCAAGGGTTCCCGCTGGATGGCTGGGGCGCACCCGGTTCGGCGATATCAGCGTTGGTATTGCCGGCTGTATCGGTCGGCATCATCGTGGGAGCATCGCTTATGCGATACACGCGCGCGGTCTTAGGGGATTTAGCCAGTTCCGGCTACATCGATATGGCACGCTCGTGTGGCATGACGCGCACTCAGGCGGTGTTGCGTGTGGGATTGCGGTTGGCAACCCCGCAGCTGGTGTCTGTTATCGGGCTGACCTTCGCTTCGATGGTCACTGGCGTGATGGTCATCGAAAACCTGTTTGCGTTACCGGGCATCGGCAACGGTCTTGTGACCGACGTGGGCAACCGCGACCTGATTGCCGTGCAAAGCGAGCTGTTCCTGCTGGCCGCGTTCTTTTTGACTGTCGGCCTCGTGGTCGATTTGCTCCACCGCGTGCTCGACCCGCGTCTGAAAACCGCTACCGCCATTACGGAGGTGACCGCATGAGCAATGTTCGTCGTGCGACGACTGGTGGTCGACGGGCTGCCTTCGTCATCGTCCTGCACTCCATGTGGCGTCGTGCCGAGGGCAAATTCGCACTTATCGTGCTCGCTCTGTGGTTGCTCATTGCCATCGTTTCCCTGTTCTGGACCCCGCAATCGCTGTGGGCCACTGATGGCTACCATGTATGGGCCAAGCCGTCCGCCGAGCACTGGCTCGGCACTGACGGCACCGGCGCGGACGTGTTCAGCTGGCTGCTGGCCGGCTCACATACCAATCTTGTGATCGTGCTGCTGACCGTAGTGGCATCTATGGCTTGGGGGCTGCTGCTCATCGCGGCCATGGTGGCGCGCAATGCGGCGCTCGCCAGTTCTTCGGTAGTGGTAGTTGATGCGTTGATTTCCGTTCCCACCGTGTTGATTGCGTTGATTCTGGCTGTGCCGTTGGGAGCGTCAATCGCGGTGATTGTGATCGCCTGCGGCTTCGGATATGGGTTGAATCTGGCTCGTGTGGCTCGCCCCGCAGCGTTGCTGGCGTCCCGCTCGTCATATGTGGAATCGGCCTTGGCCAATGGTGCCAGCGGGTGGCGTGTGCTCATAAGCCATGTTATGCCGAATATTCTGCCGGTATTGGCTGTGCAACTGTCATTGTCGGCGGGCACGGCGGTGTTGGCTGAGTCGGGGCTCACTTATCTCGGTATCGGTGTGCCGTCCGGTGTGCCGAGCTGGGGGCATTCTCTGGCCACTTCGGTCAAACTCATCAACGTGTTCCCATTAACCGTGGTGTGGCCCGGCCTGATCGTCACGGTTGTGGTTGTGGCGCTGAATATTTTTGGTGATGTGCTGCGCGATGCCATCGATCCGGTCACCAACCCCGCATTACGTGAAATAGGAGGCGAACGATGAGCGTCGATGTTCGCGGGCTGAAAATCACGATTGGCGGCAAACCAATCGTCTCTGATGCGGATATGACCATTGCCGACGGTGAACGAGTCGGCTTGATCGGTTCTTCAGGCTCCGGAAAATCTATGATTGCCAAGGCGATGCTGGGGTTGCTGCCCCTGACCGCTGTGACTAATGGGTCGATTGATATGGGCGGCACGGAAATTATCGGAGCTTCCGAACGTGCGCTTGCCGACCTGCGCGGCCGGTATGTGGGTACGGTATTCCAGAATCCGGCCCATGCGCTGAACCCGGTGATGACCGTGGCGCAGCAGATCGCCTTGCCATTGCGGTTGGCCGGCAAATACCCGCACGAACTGTCCGGCGGCCAACAGCAGCGCGTGGGCATCGCCACGGCGCTGATCACCTCACCGCGATTCATCATCGCGGACGAACCCACCACCGCACTCGACTCCATCACGCAACGCCAGATCGTGGACCTGCTGACCTCGCTGGTGGACGACGCCGGTGCCTCCATGCTGTTCATCACCCACGATTTCTCCGTACTCGCGCGTGCCACCACCCGCTGCTACGTGCTGGACGCCGGCCGCATCGTCGAATCCGGACCCACCGCCGACCTGCTCGCCGCGCCGACCACACCACAAGCCCAGCGCCTGGTCGCCGCCGCCCAAACCCTCACCCTCCACACCCCCAAGGAGGATTCGCATGAGTAACAGCAGTGTGCCGCTCCTCTCCGCCCACTCCATCACCAAATCCTTCGGCCCGCGCACCGCACGCCACCAAGTCCTCTTCGACGTCTCCGCCGACGTCCACGCCGGCGAATGTCTGGCCGTGATCGGCGGCTCCGGATCCGGCAAATCCACGCTGACCCGCATTATGCTGGGCTTGGAATCCGCGGACTCCGGCAGCGTGGAATACGAGAGCCAATCCATTGTCGGCGGCCGAAAATCGCCGGGATTCGCG
>QWCK01004172.1_pt1 | contig 15369 bp, 13 predicted proteins | sample 1972571 | NCBI WGS metagenome assembly QWCK01 (sample SAMN09866710, study PRJNA288562) | Human gut metagenome isolate term2_stool, whole genome shotgun sequencing... | isolation source: gut | host: Homo sapiens | place: USA: California
TTACTCATAAATCATACTCCTTTGCCAATTCTTTAAATTTTTCAATTGAATTTTGACATGTTTCTCTGCTTACGCAGTATGCTAATCTAACGTATCCCGGACCTGCAAATGATGATCCTGGAACCATCAAAATATTATACTCCTTTGCCTTCGCGACGAATTCTTTGTCATCAGCGATTGGGGACTTCATCCAGAGATAAAAGGCTCCTTCAGGTTTCAAGCACTCAAATCCCGCTTCTGTGAGCCCATTGTATAAGATTTCTCCATTTTTTCGATAAAACTCGACATCCGCCTCCGCATCAACACATCTTTCAATTACAAGCTGCATGAGCGATGGTGCATTGACACATCCTGAGACTCTATTGGCAATGGTAGCCGCTGCAATAAACTCATCACTTTCATCTGATTCATCTTGAATTACTATATACCCTATACGTTCTCCCGGAAGAGATAGCGATTTGCTGTATGAATATGCAACTATTGTATTGTCATAATACTTTGTTACATATGGAACGGGCTTATCCACATAAACAAGTTCTCTGTAAGGCTCATCAACAATGAGATATATGACCGATTTTAGCTCGCGCTGTTTTTCCTCTAGCGCTGTTGCAATCGATTTGATGATGTCTTCTCCATAGATAACCCCTGTCGGATTATGGGGATTATTGATTATAACAGCCTTTGTCTTTGATGTTATAAGCTCCTTCATCTTCTCAACATCCGGCATAAAGTCTTCTTCGTTAGGTGGAACTACCACAAGCTTGCCATCATAATTGGCTACATAATTCCCATATTCAACAAAATAAGGGGCAAATGTAAGAACTTCATCTCCAGGGTTAACCATTGTCTTCAGGCTAACGTTTAGCGCTGATCCTGCACCTACCACCATAATAATGTTTTTGGCGGAAAACTTAGTACCGTGAAGTCTATTCAGATGCCTCATTTTCGACAATATCAATTATGGCCTCTTTGACCTCAATTGGAGCAGGCACATTGGGGTTTCCGAGGCTGAAATCAAAAACCTTATCTTCACCATACTTTGCCTTCATTTTAGCCCCCTCTTCAAACATAGCCCTTATCACAGAACTATTTTTAACAAGAGGTTCCATTTTATTTGAAATCATTTTTAGCCCCCTTCTAATTCAATATTTTTGACTAGAATACTTGGTATATTTTACGTCAAAGCCTTGGTAGTTGAAATATTGCTAATTGTTTTTTGAATAGATTATTTTGTGTCAAAGCTCTAGGATTTTAAGCATTGCGAATTGTATTTTGAGTGTCAAATAACTGAATCCATCCCTATTTTTAGTGCCTTAAGGTTCAATTCTACAAATTTTTCCTTGACATTATTTCTAATTATTGTTTCCCAGTCAATGTCTTCAAGTGACATAATCTTAATTATTGTCCCTAGCAAAATAACGTTAGTTGCCTTTGAATTTCCAAGCTCTCTTGCCAGTTTCGTAGCGTCTACAACAAAGGTTTTCTCTGCCGACCTCTTAATCTCGTCAATTACATCCTTCGCATAACTCTCAAGTCCTGTAGAAACCGTCATCGAAGGTATTTCGTAGTCATTCACTACCACCGTACCATTCGGCTTCATGTACGGCATTGCCCTGAGTGCTTCCATTTTTTCAAATGCCACTATCATATCAGCAGAGCCCTTTTCGATTATCGGAGATAAAACCTTTTCGCCGTATCGTACCTGTGAAATAACATCTCCACCACGCTGGCTCATCCCATGGATTTCACTCATTTTAACATCAAAACCATGCTCCATAAGTCCTATGGTGAGCATCTTAGCAGCAAGGATCGTGCCCTGACCGCCAACACCTGTTAACAAAATATTTTTAGTCATTGCTCCATCCTCCTTATTTCTTCTTTTGAATTGCCTGAACTGGACAAACCTGCATGCAGACATCACATCCCACGCATGTATCAGGATTTATAAGCATTTTTCGTTTTTTGTCCTGAAATTCGAGCGATGGACAGCCTGTCTTCTGACATTTCCTGCATCCGATGCAAGCCTCCTGATTAACAAAATTCTTTGTCGAGAACATGCCTTCAAATTCGTTTATATCTTCCTCTGAGAATTTCTTGAGTACGCATGGCCATCTTGTTATCAAAACTGAAGCCTCATCGATTGCAATCAGCTCGTCAAGTGCTTTGTCAACAGCGTCAAGGTCGTTAGGGTCAACCACTCTAATATGTTTTATTCCCATAGCTCTTACAAGTGGTTCTATCTGAATTTCACCTGCCGGCTCACCCTTTGCTGTAAACCCTGAGCCGGGATTATTTTGGTGTCCCGTCATAGCTGTAATTCTATTATCCAGAATCACGCTAATAGTCCTCGATTTATTATACACAGTATTCAAAAGTGAGTTTATACCGGTGTGGAAAAACGTTGAATCTCCGAGCACTGCAACAACCCTCTTATTTACACCTGCCCTATCAAATGCCTGCTGTGCCCCGTGACCCACGGAGAAGCTCGCTCCCATACAGACGCAACTATTCATAGCATTATATGGAGGTCCAGCAGCGAGGGTATAGCAGCCTATGTCGCCACTTATCATAATATCCTTCCTCTTACCAAGTCTGTAGAAGAATCCTCTATGAGGACATCCTGAACATAGGGTCGGAGGCCTCTTGATTACTTTATCCTGAGCATATTCAACGCTTGGAAGTTCTTCTCCATTAAGGCACTTCCTCAGTATGCCAGGAAGCATCTCTCCGTATGGTGGGAACAAATCCTTGCCGCGAGGCTTAAATCCGAGGCTGCGCACAAAGTCTTCAATGTAAGGGTCATCTTCCTCAACTATATAAACCTCGTCAACTGCATTGCAAAATTCCGTTATTTTCTTAGGCGGAAGTGGCCATGTAAATCCGAGCTTTAGATATGAAGCCTCATCACCAAAGACTTCTTTTGCATAATAATACGAAGGACCTGAGGATATTATTCCAATTTTTTTGTCATTCATTTCAACCCTATTGAATGGGCAAGTTTCAGAAAACTCTCTCAGTTTTTCGGTTCTCTTCTCTATTTCAACCCTCAAAATTCTCGCATGAGCAGGAAGAGCAACATACTTCATGGGATTAGGCTCCCAAGGCTTCACTTCAACATCTTTACGCTCACCGAGCTCCACTATTGATTTTGAGTGACATACACGCGTCACAAGTCTTATCATGAACAAAACATTATATTCCTCACTCAAATCAAACGCAGCCTTCATCATATCAAGACATTCCTGACTATCAGCTGGTTCCATCATAGGAAATTTGCCGTGTTTTGCATAATTTCTATTATCTTGCTCATTCTGCGAAGAAAACATGCCCGGCTCGTCCGCACTTATCAAAACCGTTCCGCCGTTTACACCCATATATGCGTATGTCATAATAGGATCCGCAGCGACATTAACTCCGACATGCTTCATAGACGCCATTGACCTTACGCCCGCCATTGAAGCACCTATCGCTGACTCCATAGCAACCTTCTCATTCGGTGCCCATTCAGCATAGATTTCCTCATATTTAGCTATATTTTCCAGAATTTCCGTGCTAGGCGTTCCGGGATAAGCAGATGCATGGCGTACACCCGCTTCGTATGCTCCTCTCGCGATAGCTTCGTTACCCGTCAAAAGCTTTTTCATTGTGTCTACCCTCCTAACCATAAATATTTTGTGGTAAAGTTATTTGATTATATCCGAGTTGTATTGTAAAGTTATTTGATTATATCCGAAATCAGACAGCATGCTACCAGTGCAAAATATTTTTCTTCGAAGGTAGCACTTCTGGAATTTAAAGCTATCGGACACTTCGCCCCCATGACAACACCAGCCATCTTGGCACCTCCAAAAAGCAGCATCCCCTTGACCATCATGTTACCTGCATTGATATTCGGTACAATAACTATATCAACATCACCAGCTACTGGGCTTTCAAATCCCTTTATCTCGGCAGCTTCCTTCTTAAATGCTATATCTGTTGATATCGGTCCTTCAACATAGCATTCTCCAAGCTCACCTCTCTCACAGGCCGCTTTCAGATTTGCCGCATCAACAGTTTCGGGCATCTTTGGATTTACAATCTCAAGAGCACATATCGCAGCAACCTTGGGCTTATCATAACCCATGTAATTGAACATCCTAACGGCATTCTTTATCATCCCTTCCTTCTGCTCATATGTAGGATACATAATCATGCCACCATCGGTTACTCCCACAAGCTTGTGATAACCTGGTATTTCAAGCAGTGCGACATTTGACATCAAATTCCCTGTTGGAATGCCATATTCTTTATTCAGTACAGCCTTGAGTATAGTCTTGGTCTGCATCAAACCCTTTTGTAAAAAATCAGCCTTTCCATCTCTAACAAGTCTAACTGTTATTTCAGCAGATTCTTTCTCGTCAGTACAATTTATTACATTACCCGAAAAATCGTCTATGCCGTGTTCATGTGCAATTTCCCTTATTTTGTTCTCATCACCAACTAAAATGTAATCAAGTAGACCATCTTCGTGTGCTTTGAAAACTGCCTCTAATGTATGCCAATCATTAGCACAAGATACAGCGACAATTTTTTTCGGTCTTTTTAGAACAAGCTTTTTTAACTCCTGAAAATTTCTAAGCAAAGTTTAAACACCTCTCTCCCAACAAAATATCTTTTTTGCCTAACAAAGCGACTTCGTGCGACACACCTCGTCGAATAACAAAATGCTTGCAAACAAAACGCCTCGTCAAGCAACGAAAATCCACATAATTATTAGTAAATATACATCTACATTTTAGTCCTTTCCCCTTAAAATGTCAAAGGTCTACGAGCATGCAAATACCAAGGAGTAGGATTTTTGTTGCCTATAGATAACATTGCCTTTAAGAATACCCCGATAGGTTGTTAAAATCTAGACTTGTCTTTTATTTTTTCATCTTTTATAATAATTATATGATTTTATTAATTTGTATTATCAAGGAGGGTAGTCCAATGTACAATTAGATGTTTATAGTCTATATTTCATACTAATTACATAGGATTTTAATACAATGCGAAATAAAAATACAAAGTCGATTATACTTCTAGTTGTTATTCTGTTATTAACATTGCTTTCAAGTTTTTATAAATTATTTGAAGGTTTAATAACAAAAAATATAATAATATGTTTGTGTGTCTTTCTTTTGATTTTATTTATTTATATTAAAAAAAAATAAAATCCTAATTCCTAATTATAGAAGCAAGGCAACCTACCAAGAGTGACCTTTCGAGTGCTTCAATTCGTTTTAGATTTCTCGATTTTAAAGCAGAAATTTACAGACTGTTATACATTAAATGGAAAATGGTCTGTAAATTTTTTCTAAATTTTTCATCACTATATACCGTAGTACAAAATACCGCAGGAAGCATTGATTCCTGCGGTATTTTGCTCTCTATTTTGTTGTCTAAAAATTTAATCTGATTATATTAAACACTTAAGTATTACGATTCTTTTAATTTCTGGTTTCAAGGAGACCATAGTCCCCATCTTTTCTCTTATATAATACATTAACCGTTCCGGTATTTGCATCAAGATACACAAAGAACTGATGTCCAAGCATTTCCATTTGAAGAATTGCTTCTTCCTCATCCATTGGTCTTAACTCGAAAACTTTCTTTTTAACAACTTCTCCCTGTTCTTCCTCTTCTTCAAATTCAGGTAGGAACTCAAATTTTAATGCCTTATTGTCGTTGTAACGCTTCTGAAGTTTCCCTTTGAATTTTGACATTTGACTTGATAACTTATCAACCACAACATCAATAGAGTCATATATATCGTCTGAAATGTCCTCAGCGCGAAAAATTGTACCCTTCGCCAAGATCGTTGTTTCAATTTTGTCACGACCTGCAACGTGGGACAAAACAACGTTTGCAGTAATCTCATCGGAGAAATACTTTCCGAGTTTGTCTAGCTTCTTCTCAATGGTTTCCTCAAGCTTGCCATAAGTCCTGTAATTTCTTCCTAAAATATTAACCTTCATACTGCACCTCCTTGATATACCTCGAGTAATACAAGCAATTTGTTTTACTCTTTAATGTATTATACCCTATAATGCAGAATTTTAAAAGATTATTTTATAACACCTTGCACGTGCTTTACGATTTGCTCAAGCCATATCAGACTGAAACATTACACAACATTATGCACGCTTGACTATTTTGTCGAACTGCGGATAAACGAGGTACAAAACGACGCATGTAATTATCAGCTCGGGAACCATGTAGGACGCATTATAGGTTATTGAGTACCACAGCGGGCTCACTCCCTTTGGTGCGTACATATACCAGAGTACAACGCCTGAAAAGACAAGTATCACAAAGCGGGCAAAAACGCCTACAAGTGCGCCCAAAACTGCCTTTGTTCTCGTTCCGTGGAAAAAACCTGAAAGCCCTAGGGCTCCGAATGCAAGAATATAGTCGAGCAAAATTGACCATGGGCTGAGTGAAAATCCACCCTGCAAGAGAAATTGGAGCACGCCGTAAACCATTGCTGTGAGTAGCCCGTTTTTTACACCCCATCTAGTCGCAAAAAGAATTATCGGAAGCATGCTGACTGCTGTTATCGTACCGCCTTGGGGCATCTCAAAAACCTTGATGTAACTCAAAATAGTTGCGAGCGCAATCATCAGCGCGCCCTCTACTAAAATATTAAGCTTTGTTCTGCTCATAATAAAAAACCTCCTATATTATATGTGAACAAAATATCTGTTTGCCCAAAAAATCAAAGGAGGTCTACGTGCATAAGTTTCTTAAAAATATTGTCTCAAACTCGCTACGTCGGCATTGTCCGAATCAGCTAAAGGGTCGGGATGTAATTGACATCCCCTCTCAGCAGAAGCTCCCCTGTTTTATTTGGTATATTTATATTTTAACGCTATTCAAAAAATATGCAAGTTATTTTTAGAAATATTTAATATGTATTAATGCAAGCCTTATTTCTATGTTACAATATAGTATGTACTAAAAAGCTTATTATTTATTTGTATTGAAAAGCTAATTATTCATTTGTGTTGAAAAGTTTATTATTTATTTATAATTTTGTTATATCTAAAATAAAGGTCGGTGAATATTATTTATGGATGAAACAAATACCAGCTCTCAGCCCATGTTAAAGCCCTTGGTTCAAGTAGGTCGTCAAGAAAAATATCGTCAAGAAAAAAGGCGTCACGAAAAAAGGCGTCAAGACAAAAGTTATCAAAAAATAAACACTCAACTTAAAATCAGTCAGCTTAAAAATACTCAGCGGGAAAAGGATGACCAGTTCTATCTTGAGTGCGAGAAGCATTGGATTTTTATGATTTTAATATTCGTAGGCGGTTTTTTCGGCGCATACACATACACCGTTAGAGGTGGTATATTTTGTAACGCTCAGACAGCAAACATAGTGCTTCTTGGTATGGCTCTTGGAAATCAGGAGTGGATGAAAATCATATACCTCGTTGCCTCACTAATCGCTTATCTTATGGGGACAATGCTTTCGGAAATTCTGGCAAAACGGGTAAAAAGATTTAAATTGCTTCGCTGGGACACCATATTTATCGGAATTGAAATCATTATTGTGGCAATTCTTGCGGCACTCCCGAAATCGGCTCCGGATCAGATATGCCAGATTTCCCTGAACTTCATCTGTTCTATGCAGTTTAATACGTTTAGGGCAAGTCAGGGAATACCTATGGCTACCACGTTTATTACAAATCACGTTAGACAAATAGCCGTTAACATCGTCAGATCAATCCGCGATCAAAACAAAAAAGCTTCAAGCAGGTGGAAAAGGCATTGCATTATGCTTATTTTGTTTTTACTCGGTGCATTTTTCTCCGCCGTGATGTGCATATATTTTGATGTCCATGCACTTTGGTTCGCAATACCGTTCCTGATTTATGCATTTATAAGACTTTTAATCGCCGACAGAACTATTGAAAAAGCATATTTATACAAAACACCTATGGGACATTAAAGAACGAGCCGCTCAGCTTTCATTGCATATTATACATATTATCAGGTTTAAATCATCGTGTGAGCCTTTCGTCAAATTCCACAAAAGTTTGACACAATCATCTCCAAATTTTCAGTTGACAATGTGATTCATCTGAGTTATCATGTCTATAAACCGTTGAGGAAGAGTAGTAGCTTCAGTTAAATTTTCATCGAGAGAGTCGCGAATGGTGTGATGCGATATGAGAATTTGGAACGAATGGACTTCTGAGGGCGAACTGAACAGGATGCGAACATTCTAAGAGTTCTTGTTTGATATCCTAAGTAGGTAAGACGCAGTGATTCGGCGTAAATTGAATCATCGTGTGTTTGCACGTGCTTGAGTGGGTACATTCTAATGGTGTACCAAGCCGGGTGGCAACGCAGGAAATTACACTCCTGTCCCAGCATTTGTTGGGATAGGAGTTTTTTTTGTAAACTATTTAATTTGGGAGAATGACAATGAAAGAAAAAGACTGTTTAAAAAATTTACCGAAAAAAATATATCTTGAAGAATCTGAAATGCCCAAAGCTTGGTACAATCTCAGAGCTGATATGGTGAAAAAACCAGAGCCACTTCTAAACCCTGTAACAATGGAGCCTGTTACGTTTGAAGAGCTTTCTAAGATTTTTACAAAAGAAGGCGCAAAGCAGGAGCTCGACGATACAACAAGGCTAATTCCAATACCAGAAGATGTGCAAAAGGCATATGCCGCCTTTAGACCTTCCCCATTAGTAAGAGCAACTGAGTTTGAAGAAGCACTCGGAACATCGGCAAAGATTTTTTATAAGTTTGAAGGAAATAACACGAGCGGAAGTCACAAGCTGAATTCATCAATTCCGCAAGCATACTATGCTATGAAAGAAGGAATTAAAAGACTAACCACAGAAACCGGTGCAGGCCAATGGGGTACTGCCCTTGCGATAAGCTGCGCTCAAATGGGACTTGACCTATCTGTATTCATGGTAAGGTGCAGCCACGACCAAAAGCCTTTCAGGCGTGAAATAATGAGAACCTTCGGTGCAAACGTGCTTGCATCACCTTCTGATGTGACCAAGGCTGGCAGAGAGATTCTTGAGAAATTCCCTGACACTCCTGGAAGTCTGGGTGTTGCAATATCTGAGGCGGTTGAAGTAGCAATGAATAACTCTGATACAAAATACGTCTTGGGCAGCGTCCTAAATCAAGTTATGCTTCATCAGAGCGTTATAGGAATTGAAAGCAAGACAGCACTCGAAAAGTATGGAATCAAGCCAGATATAATCGTCGGATGTGCCGGAGGAGGCTCCAACATTGGCGGACTTATGGCTCCATTTCTCGGAGAAAAAATCCGAGGGGAAAATGATTATAGGTTCATAGCTGCCGAATCCTCTTCCTGCCCATCCTTTACAAAGGGAGAGTTCAAATATGACTACTGCGATACAGGTAAGGTTACACCTATGGCAAAGATGTATACCATGGGATATGACTTTATTCCACCCGCAAACCATGCAGGTGGTCTTAGATATCACGGAATGAGCCCTACGCTTTCTGAGATTTATAATCAGGGGCTAATCGAGGCACATGCCTATGAGCAACACGACGTCTTTGAAGCAAACACTATATTTGCTCGTACTGAAGGAATCCTGCCTGCTCCTGAAAGCGGACATGCGATAAGAGCCGTCATAGATGAGGCAACAAAATATCCGTCAGGCACAGATAATGCTCCGGCTATACTTTTCTGCTTAAGCGGAACAGGTCAATTTGACATGCTGGCTTACGAGAAGTACAACAAAGGGGAGCTTTAGCTCCCCTTTGTTTTCTTTTTATTTCAATCTTACGCTAATGTCCATTCAAATACTTAGTATTTTCATCAAGACATTATACCCAATAAATATCTATTTGCAAGCAGCAACAAGATCCTCTGCCAGCTTATCAGCTGCCTCAAAGTTTTCCTCATCTGGATTCCAGTTGCATTTAGCTTGAGTTTCGATAACCTCAAATCCCGACTCTGTCAAATGCTTGCTCAAAATGTCACAGGCTTCTCCTGACCAGCCGTAGCAACCGAAAACAGCGGCTTTTTTGCCCTTGAATCGGCATTCCTTAAGGAACTCCATCCAGCCCCCTACCGACGAAAGCATATTTTGTGCTACAGTTGGAGATCCAACGGCAATCGCCTTTGATTTAAATACCTCTGTCATGATGTCATTCTTATCAAACTGCGAGATGTTGTAGATTTTAACTACAGAATCGGGGCTTTCCTTCTTGAGCGTCTGAGCAATCCTATGCGCTAGCTTCTTGGTTCCGTCCCACATAGTGTCATATATTACCGTAATTTGGTCCTCTTGATAGTTGTCCGACCAGTCCTTGTATGCCTTGATAATCTCAGGGATCTGCGATCTCCAGATTGCACCATGTGACGGACAAATTAATTCGATAGGCAGATTCATCTTGTCAAGCTCAGCCATCTTCATTTTACACATCGGAGCAAATGTATGGATTATGTTCGCGAAATACTTCATCGCTTCGGACCACATATCGCAGTTATTTGCTTTGTCGTCAAACATTTCTTCCACTGCATAGTGCTGTCCAAATACATCCATTGAGAACAAAATATTGTCGCCTGTCATGAATGTTGCCATGCTGTCAGGCCAGTGCAGCATACGCATTTCTATAAATTGAAGCTTCTTACCGTTACCAATGTCAAGTTCATCACCTGTTTTTACGACGTGGAAATTCCATTCAGGGTGATGATATTGACCAACTAACGATTTAACACAATTTGCGGTGCAGTAGATTGGAACGTCTGGAATCTCCGACACTATAGCTTCTAGTGAGCCACTGTGGTCTACCTCGCCGTGCTGGGCGATTATGTAATCTATATCCTTGAGATCAATCTCTTTTTTTAGATTATCAACAAATTCATTCTTATGAGGTGCCCATACTGTATCAACTAGCACAGTCTTTTCCTCACGAATTAGGTAAGCATTCTGGCTTGATCCCTTGTTAATGCTGTAATCATGACCATGAAACCATTCCAATTCCCAGTCAATCTTGCCGACCCAATAAACATTGTTTTTGACTTTTTTGAACATTTTACTACATCCTTTCTATTAAATAAGCTGAATAATCATCATATGATTTATTAATTTTTTCTTTAGATTTTTAATCGTTAAGTCTAAATTATCAGAATCTTGTAATATATAACCAAATTTAGTCTTACGAAACATTAGCATTTGTTTATATACGCTTTTATTATAACATCTTTAGAAAAGTTTTAATATATATTTAGTGTATTTTTTAGCTTCAATTGAAAGTTTTACTATATTTAGGTTGATTTTATACTGCGTGGGTATATAATAATTGCAAGATATAGGATGTAAATATAGAGAAGGGAGGTCGATAATTTGCCGAAGTTTGATATGCACTGTCATACTAAAGAAGGTTCTATCGACGCTAAAATATCTATCAAAGAATATATTCAAATCCTAAAATCCAAGGGTTTTGATGGAATGCTCGTTACAGATCACGACACCTATAAAGGATATCGTCATTGGCGTTCACACTTACAAAATAAGGATACAGCTGTAGATAATTTTACAGTTCTTATGGGTGTTGAATATGACACATGTGATGCAGGGCATTTTATTGTAATAATGCCTGATGGTGTTGATTTGCAAGTTCTTCAAGTTAGAGGAATGTCATTCAAATCCTTAAAGAATGTTGTTCACAAAAATGGTGGTGTTCTTGGTCCCGCGCATCCTTTTGGAGCCAAGAGTTCAAGTGCTATGTTCTGTAATAAACTTATGAGAAATTCTAAATTGCTTAGCGATTGTGATTTCTTTGAAGGGTTTAATACATGTGAAACCCAAATAGCAAATCAAGCGGCAACCATTTGTGCAACTAGATTAGGATTGCCTTGTGTTGGTGGCTCAGATTCTCACAAAGGAGAATATGTTGGTACCGCATATACTATATTTAATAGAGAAATAAGATGTAATAACGATATGATTGAAGCAATAAAAAATCGCGATATTATTGACTTTGGTGGACAGGAAAGAGAATTTCTCAAAAAGCACAAAAAGAGAAATTCAATATTTGCTACCTATGGTTTCAGATCATACAATAGACTTCTAGGCTGTATCTTTTCTCCATTTAGAAACATGATGCACTATCTAGCTATGATTGACTGATTCTGTTTCCATTATGTATGCGTAATAACAGCCCCACGTAAAACGTGGGGTTTTACATATACAAGAAATCCCTCGGCATTTTGCCGAGGGATTTTTAATTATACAATAATTTAAAATCTAGATATAATTCTTTAAGGTCTAACAACAGAAATGCCTGAGCCTGCATATGCACTGGCAACTACAACACTGCCTCCATTCCAGCCACCATGTACGGCCATTCCGCCACCGATATAAACTGCAACGTGATCATAGTGAGCTCCGCCATTAGCACCAATAGTATGCTGATATATCAGAATATCTCCAGGCTGTGCAGCTGGAATTCCGCCTGATACTACAGGTCCAAGTGCAAAGAACTGTTCTGGCCAACCGCTGAAGCTTATACCCGCACCTGCTAGAGCTCTCGAAACAAGAGCAACACAATCCATGCTTGATCCAACTAATGAACGAGCTGTAGCAGCTATAGTGGCTCCTTTTCCTGAGCCATAAACAGGCGATGATCCATAAGAAGATGATCCTCTTGAAGACGATGTCTTAGCAGCAGGTCTTTCCTTAGTTCCTTTCAGAATTACGGTTTTTTCTGATTCTTTAGTAATCTTCTCATCTAAAGCAACTTTTTCTGAAACTGTATTATTTAAAGAAGTCTGAGAATATTTTACTAGCTTACTTCCAACCTTACCCTCTTCCTTAATCTTTGTTTCACCCTCATACATAGAATCATCTTCTATGTATTCTATTTCAGGTGCAAGAACTTCTTCTGATTCAAAGGTCAGCTTTGTCGTAACGTTAATATACGGTACCATTTCGCTTATAACGACTTCATCACCTGGCATAATGTTTTCAGGATCGAAATCGTTGCTCTTATTCATTGCCATAAATTGCTCATATGAAAGACCATTTTCATATGCCAAATCCCATGCTGTATCTCCATCCTTAATAGTATATGTCTGCTCACCTTTAACGCCCTTGATTATTTTCTTAACCACATCTTCAGATGAACTAATCTCAGGAGTCTTATCATTTGCAAACTTATGTCTTTCAGATTTGAGTTCCTTGTCAAACGATACAGAGTCTACTTTCGCACCTTCAATCACATAAGCATTTTTAACTCCTTCAACAACTTTGTTTCCTTCAGATTCTGAAGATACAACAGCTACTGTCTTATCGTCAATTTTAATATCCCAATATTCTTCATTTGCATACGCTTTTGAAGAGTAAATCATAACCCCCATGAAAAGAATAAGTGCAATTAGAGCGCCCCCTATTAATGTGTACTTTTCTTTGCTAAATTTAATAAATCTTTCCATTTTTCTTCCTTCTAAATAAAACTGCTTTAACTAAATTTCTTAATTAAATTTAATATTTATTTATCCAACGAGTGAATTCTATACTATATTATTACTCATGTCAAGCGAATTTATAAATTTTTCTTAAGATATATAAATTTTTCTTAAGAAAGTCTTAATTTAATTATTTACTATAAATCAGGCGCTATAATAATATCATTTTGAGATTATTTTACATTTCGAGCATTTTTACCAAATCTTTTTGTCCTATAATCCTAAAATCGCAAAAATTTATTAAACAGTGAATTCCTATGCAGTATATTGATAAAAACAAGGAAGAAAATGAACCTCAACTAAAGCTATACAACAAAAAGCGTCCACCTGGCACCATTTCGGCATCAGATAGACGCTTCTTCTTGCTATTTTGTTGTAACTGTTACTTTGTTGTGGCTATTACCTTGTTGTTACGATTTCCTCGTCGTAACTATTGCTTTGTAGCGAGTACTACTATATCGCAACTTGTGCTTTTTCGTGACAATTACTTTGTTGCAGTTATTCCTTTGTTGTAACTAGTTCTTAAATTTGAAAATTTATCGCAAATAGCCACGTAGCCACTAGCCTTTAAAGATTCTAGTATTTGTATTCCTGCCCCATGGATTCGATAATACTCTCTGCAAGATCATCAAGCTCAGATTCCGTCATCTTATTCACTGAAGAAAGAACGCTAACCTGCTCATTTAAAACAGTCATCTGCTTCATATCCTGTAGCATTTCAATCATCTTTGAGCCAGCCTGCGGTGCCCAAGAACCGTTTTCAACTACTGCGCAAACCCTCTTTTGTAGATTCAAGCGCTGCATATCTCTCAGGAAATCCTCCATAGGTGGGAAAATTCCCAAATTATAAGTGCACGAAAGTAGAGCGAGGTGGCTATATTTGAATACTTCGGAAATCAGATAAGACATGTGGGTCTTTGAAACGTCATACATCTTGATGTTAGTCATGCCTTTTTCAACAAGCTTTGCAGCCAAAATGTGAGCAGCTGCCTCAGTGTTACCATACATTGAAGCGTATACAACAAGCACACCCTTTTCCTCAGGCTGATATGTTGCCCAGTGTACATACTTGTCGATAATCCATCCAAGATCCTGTCTCCAAATTGGTCCGTGAAGTGGGCAGATAACCTTAATATCAATTGTTCCAGCCTTCTTAAGAAGCTCCATAACCTGTGGGCCGTACTTACCTACGATGTTTGTATAATATCTTCTTGCTTCATCAAGCCAGTCATTCTTAAAGTCAACCTCGTCAGCAAATCTTGCGCCGTCAAGCGACTTAAATGAACCGAATGCGTCAGCGGAGAACAGAACACCGTTAGTCGTATCAAAAGTAACCATTGCCTCAGGCCAGTGAACCATAGGAGCGTCTACGAATACAACATTGTGCTTACCGAAGCTCATGCTATCGCCTGCCTTCACCTGCACAAAATTATCATTTACAGGGAAGTTGAACTGGTGCATCATCATAAATGCCTTTTCCGTTGAAACTACCTTAACATCAGGGTGTCTCAAAATTATTTCCTCAATAGAAGCCGCGTGGTCAGGCTCCATGTGATTTATAACAACATAATCAAGAGGTCTTCCATCGAGAACATAATCTACATTCTCAAGGAACTGTCTTCCAACTGTCCAGTCTGCTGTATCGAACAAAACAGTTTTCTCGTCGAGCAAAACATATGCGTTGTATGATACTCCATTTTCAAGCGGATGGATGTTCTCAAATAGCGCAATTCTCTTTTCGCTTGCACCTACCCAATATAGATCATCAACTACTTTTCTAACATTATGCATTATTGATCCTCCTTCTCTTCATATCCGGTGTTAACCTTTACAAAAGAGTCCTTATCCTCTGCACACATTGGGC
>QWCK01007160.1_pt1 | contig 15366 bp, 8 predicted proteins | sample 1972571 | NCBI WGS metagenome assembly QWCK01 (sample SAMN09866710, study PRJNA288562) | Human gut metagenome isolate term2_stool, whole genome shotgun sequencing... | isolation source: gut | host: Homo sapiens | place: USA: California
GTTGCCGGGAATGCGCGGTGAGTAGTAGCACAGATGCGGTGTTACGGTTTCGGTGGTGGCGGCCTTTTCAGCCGAGAGCATCGCGTCCACCACGGAGATGGGGTTGCCATGCGCGTCGGTTACGAGTTCGTCCGGTCCGTAATTCGATTTACGGTACCCGTACTCGAACATCTTCTCGACTTTTGTTTCGGGATTCTGTGCGTTCTGCGAATTCTGTTCTGCTTCGTTCGTCATAGCTGCTAAGAATAAGAACGATGAACGACACAGCAATTTCTTTGCGATTGGGCGCATGGTGGGAGGCCAATGCGCGCGATTTGCCATGGCGCTTCGGCCGGGCCACGCCGTGGGGCGTGCTGGTATCCGAAGTCATGAGCCAGCAGACGCAGATGAGCCGTGTAGTGCCGTACTGGACCGACTGGATGGAACGTTGGCCCGACGCCCGCGCCCTCGCCGAGGCCCCCAAGGCCGAGGTGATCACCGCATGGGGGCGGCTCGGCTATCCACGCCGCGCATTGCGGTTACAGGAATGCGCCCGCGTGGTGGCTGAAGATTACGCCGACAAACTGCCGCGCACGTATGACGAACTCACTGCATTGCCCGGCATCGGCGATTACACCGCCTCCGCGGTGATGAGCTTTGCGTTCGGCGAACGAATTGCCGTGATCGATACCAACATTCGCCGCGTGCTGAGCCGCGTGTTCCTGGGCGTCGAATCGCGCGGGGGAGCGACCAGCCCGGCCGAACGCGCGCTGGCGAACCGCATGCTGCCCAAAGACGAGATTCTCGGGTGCGATGCTGACGTCGCCGATAATGCCGGTAGCGCCGAACATGTCGTGAACAGCACTATCCGTGGCGGCAAACGCTCTCGACTGCATCGTGGCGAGCGCCCATCGGTCACGTGGAACCAGTCGGTGATGGAACTGGGCGCGGTGATCTGCACGGCCAAGTCGCCGCTGTGCGACACCTGCCCGATTGCGGACGACTGTGCATTTCTCAAGGCCGGCCGCCCCGGACTGGGGGAGCGCCGCACCCGCCCACGCCAACGATTCCAAGGCACGGATCGACAGGTGCGCGGTCTGGTGCTCGCCGCGCTGCGCGAGCTTCCCGCTGGAGCCACGTTGCCCAGGGAAGATGCCGACAAGCTTTGGAAGGACCAGATTCAGCTTGCCGCCTGCATCGCCAGCCTTGACGATGACGGCCTGATCGAGATTCTGGACGGCGGCCTGCGACTACCCAGCTGACATTGTGAAAAAATGGTGGGCTCCCCAAGCGTGTATGGGTGTGGTGACCGTAGACTGGAAGAGTTATGGCAGTGCAGAGGAACACATCAGGCGCGAGAACGGCACGCGGAGCCGGCACCGGGGCCAATGGGCCATCCGGCGGGCCCTCCCAGAACAACCGTTCCGGCAAGCCACGCAAGCGCAGGATCAGCAAAAAGCAGCAGGCCATCTATCGTCGCCGGCGTATCGTGGCCGGTACGGTGTTGCTGCTGATAATCGCGCTGATTGTATTCTGCGTGTACAGCCTCGGCCGGGGTATCGGTGCCGTGAACACGATGATTCACCATGACGAGGTGTATGCGATTTCCCGCGACGCCACGCCGGCGCCGAAGAAAGTCAGCAACGTCAAGGATTGCTCGGCCAGTGATGTGACATTGCAGCTTTCCGCGGCCTCCCAATCCGTGCCGGTAGGAGGATCGCTTGATTTCACCGCGACCATCGTGCACGAGGGGTCAGGCAACTGTTTAGTGGACGGGTCCGATTCCGGCCGTGTGCTCACCATTACTTCCGGTCAGGAAACGATTTACAAGTCCGATGTGTGCCCGGCGGATTCACGTCTGCTGCTGATGGCTAAGGGCGATAAGGACGTTCAGAAGGTCACGTGGAATACCAATGCGAACGCCACACTCGCCAAATGCACGGATGAGTCGGGTTGGGCCAAAGTCAATGCGGGAACGTACGTGGCGCAGCTGAGTTTGAAGGATCATCCGAAGGTGAAGAGCGATCCGGTGACGTTTACGGTGGGGTAGGATCTGCGGTTGGCGTTTGGACGCTGGGTCTCTCCCTCAGTCTCGCTCCGCTCGACAGCTTCCTCGTCAGCAGGAGCTAAAGATGTCCTCGCATATCAGTATTCTTTTGAATTTACATGAGGTGTGTCATATTGCGGGCATGCCGTCGACAATGAAGCGTCCGCATAGGCATATGGTGGCCATGCCGGCGCTCCCAGGGGAATTACCACATATTGATCGCGTGAACTTCGGTTCCATCAAGGAACCCATCGATGTGCCCTACCTGCTGGGCGTGCAGACCGACAGCTTCGATTGGCTGATCGGCTCCGACCGCTGGAAGAAGCGCGTCGAAGAGGATGAGGCTAACGGCACCAACACCGTGGCCCACACCTCCGGTCTCGACGAGGTCTTCAACGAGATTTCCCCGATCGAGAACTTTGCACAGACCATGTCCCTGACCTTCTCGGACCCGTACTTCGAGGAGCCGCGCCACACCGTGCAGGAGTGCAAGGAGAAGGATTACACCTACTCCGCTCCGCTGTACGTGAACGCCGAATTCGAGAACGGCGACACCGGCGAGATCAAGTCCCAGACCGTGTTCATGGGCGACTTCCCGCTGCAGACCCCGCACGGTACCTTCATCATCGGCGGCACCGAGCGAGTCATCGTCTCCCAGCTCGTGCGTTCCCCGGGCGTCTACTTCGACCGCCAGCAGGATCGCACTTCCGATAAGGAAGTCTTCGGCGCGAAGATCATCCCGAGCCGTGGTGCATGGCTCGAGTTCGAAATCGACAAGAAGGACCAGCCGCAGGTGCGCGTGGACCGCAAGCGCAAGCAGTCCGCCATCGTGTTCCTTATGGCCATCGGCATGACCAAGTCCGAGATCGCCCAGGCATTCAAGGACTACCCGCTGGTGCTCGACGCACTGGAGAAGGAAACCCTCGAGACCCAGGACGAGGCCCTCGTTGACCTCTACCGCAAGATTCGTCCGGCCGACACCCCGACCCCCGAGGCCGGCAAGAACCTGCTGGACTCCTTCTACTTCAACACCAAGCGCTACGATCTGGCCCGCGTCGGCCGCTACAAGATCAACCGCAAGCTGGGTGTCGAGGCCGATTTCAACGATCGTTCCCTCCACCAGGAAGACATCATCGCCACAATCAAGTACCTGGTGGCCCTGCACGACGGTGCGGCGACCTTCCCGGGCAAGCGCAACGGCGAAGACGTTGACCTGCGCGTGGACGTCGACGATATCGATCACTTCGGCAACCGTCGTATCCGCCAGGTCGGCGAGCTGATTCAGAACCAGCTGCGTACCGGTCTGAGCCGTATGGAGCGCGTGGTGCGCGAGCGTATGACCACTCAGGACGCCGAGGCCATCACCCCGCAGTCCCTGATCAACATCCGCCCGGTGAACGCCACCATCAAGGAGTTCTTCGGCACTTCCCAGCTCTCCCAGTTCATGGATCAGAACAACCCGCTGTCCGGTGTGACGAACAAGCGTCGTCTTTCCGCACTGGGCCCCGGCGGTCTGTCCCGTGACCGCGCCTCCATGGAGGTGCGCGACGTGCACCCGTCCCACTTCGGCCGTATGTGCCCGATCGAGTCTCCTGAAGGCCCGAACATCGGTCTGATCGGCTCCCTGGCAACCTTCGGCCGCGTCAACCCGTTCGGCTTCATTGAGACCCCGTACCGCAAGGTCGTCAACGGCCACGTGACCGACGAGGTCGAGTACATGACCGCTGACCGCGATCTTGACCACGTCATCGCCCAGGCCAACCAGGAGCTCGACGAGAACGGCAACTTCGTGCAGAAGTCCGCCCTTGCCCGAGTCGGCGAAGAAGAGGCGGTCGATGTGCCGGTGAGCTCCGTGGACTACATGGACGTCTCCCCGCGCCAGATGGTCTCCCTCGGCGCCTCCCTGATCCCGTTCCTGGAGCACGATGAGGGCCACCGTGCACTGATGGGTACCAACATGCAGCGTCAGGCCGTGCCGCTGATCGAATCCGAGCGCCCGCTGGTGGGCACCGGCTCCGAATGGCGCGCCGCCAACGACTCCGGCGACGTCATCAAGTCCGAGAAGGACGGTGTGGTCACCTACGTGTCCGCCGACCTGATCCGCGTGATGAACGACGACGGCACCACCAGTTCCTACAAGCTGGCTAAGTTCCAGCGCTCCAACCAGACCACCTGCTACAACCAGCGCCCGATCGTCCACGACGGCGAGCGTGTGGAAGCCGGCTCGGTTATGGCCGACGGCCCCGCCATCCAGAACGGCGACCTGGCCCTGGGCAAGAACCTGCTCATCGCCTTCATGCCTTGGAACGGCTACAACTACGAGGATGCTGTGATCATCTCCCAGCGCCTCGTGCAGGACGACACCCTCTCCTCCATCCACATCGAGGAGTACGAGATCGACGCCCGCGAAACCAAGCTGGGCGCCGAAGAGATCACCCGCGACCTGCCGAACGTCGGCGAGGACGCCGTGGCCAACCTCGACGAGCGCGGCATCATCCGCATTGGCGCCGAGGTCGAGGCCGGCGACATCCTGGTCGGTAAGGTCACCCCGAAGGGCGAGACCGAGCTGACCCCGGAGGAGCGCCTGCTGCGCGCCATCTTCGGCGAGAAGTCCCGCGAGGTGCGTGACACCTCCCTGCGCGTGCCTCACGGCGAGACCGGTACCGTCATCGGTGTCAAGGAGATCACCCGTGAGGATGCCGAGGAGGACGGCGACGAGCTGCCCAACGGCGTCAACCAGATGATCCGCGTCTACATCGCCCAGCACCGTAAGATCACGGTGGGCGACAAGCTCTCCGGCCGCCACGGCAACAAGGGTTGCATCTCCCGCATCCTGCCGGAAGAGGACATGCCGTTCCTGGCTGACGGTACTCCGGTCGACATCATGTTGAACCCGCTGGGTGTGCCTTCCCGAATGAACCTCGGCCAGGTGCTCGAACTGCACCTCGGCTGGATTGCTCACTCCGGTTGGGACATCTCTTTGGATCCGAATCTGGAAGCCGAGTGGAAGAAGCTGATTCCGTCCGGTGCCGAGAAGGCCGAGCCGAACACCCCGGTCGCCACCCCGGTGTTCGACGGTGTCAAGCCTGAGGTCCTGAAGGGCCTGCTGTCCACCACGCTGCCGAACCGCGACGGCGACCGTCTGGTCGGCCCCGACGGCAAGGCCACCCTGTTCGATGGCCGTACCGGTGAGCCGTACACCAAGCCGATTTCCGTTGGCTACATGTACATGCTGAAGCTGCACCACCTGGTCGACGACAAGATTCACGCTCGTTCCACCGGCCCGTACTCCATGATCACCCAGCAGCCGCTCGGTGGTAAGGCCCAGTTCGGTGGCCAGCGCTTCGGCGAGATGGAGGTGTGGGCCCTTGAGGCCTACGGCGCCGCCTACACGCTGCACGAGATGATGACCACCAAGTCCGATGACGTCGACGGCCGCGTGCGCGTCTACGGTGCCATCGTCAAGGGCGATAACCTGCCGCCGGCAGGCATCCCCGAGTCGTTCAAGGTGCTCCTGAAGGAAATGCAGTCCCTGTCCCTGAACGTCGAAGTGCTCAACGCCGAAGGCGTGGCCATCGACATGAAGGATGAGGATGACGATCCGGCCAGCTCCGCTGACGACCTCGGCTTCAACATCGGCGCCCGCCCCGACGCGGCCGCCAAGGAAGACCAGAAGGCCGAAGAGCCCGAATACCAGTGATCCCTCGGGCTGCATGCGGTCAATACGCCGCGTGTAGCTCCGCCAACGTGAAATAAATAACGTACAGAGACCTTTCCGGTTTGCACTACCCCTCAGTCAACCTTGGCTGACAGCTCCCCTGACAAGGGGAGCTTGGGAAGGTCTCAAGAACAGAAACGGATTAACAAGTGCTGGACGTCAACGCATTTGACAAGATTCGCATCGGCCTTGCCACCGCCGATGACATCCGTGGTTGGAGCCACGGTGAGGTCAAGAAGCCTGAAACCATCAACTACCGTACGCTGAAGCCTGAGAAGGACGGTCTGTTCGGCGAACAGATCTTCGGCCCGACCCGTGACTGGGAGTGCGCCTGCGGCAAGTACAAGCGCGTGCGCTTCAAGGGCATCGTCTGCGAGCGATGCGGCGTCGAAGTGACCCGCAGCCGCGTGCGCCGTGAGCGCATGGGCCACATCGAGCTCGCCGCCCCGGTGACGCACATCTGGTTCTTCAAGGGTGTGCCTTCCCGCCTCGGCTACCTGCTGAACGTCACCCCGAAGGACCTGGAGCGCGTGATTTACTTCGCCTCCTACATGGTCACCGAGGTGAACGAAGACGAGCGTCACAACGATCTGCCCGGCCTGCAGGACGAGTTCGATTCCGAGATCAAACGCCTTGAGCAGCGCCGTGACTCCGACATCGAAGCCCGCGCTAAGAAGGTCGAAGAGGATCTCGCCGCCCTTGAGGAGGCCGGCGAGGCCAAGGGTCCGGCCCGCACCAAGCTGCGTAACGGTGCCGAGCGCGATATGGCCGCCATCCGCACCCGCTACAACGACCAGATCGCCCGTGTGGACGCTGTCTTCGACAAGTTCAAGAAGCTCAAGCCCGGCGACATGGTCGACGACGTGGACCTGTGGCGCGAGATGCAGGACCGCTACGGCGATTACTTCGACGGCTGCATGGGCGCCGAAGCCATCAAGAAGCGCCTGCAGTCCCTCGACCTGGAGACCATCTCCAAGGAACTGCGCGAGGAGATCAAGGACGCTTCCGAACAGCGTAAGACCAAGGCCCTGAAGCGCCTCAAGGTCGTCAACGCCTTCCTGACCACCGGCAACAAGCCGGAGGCCATGGTGCTCGACGTGATCCCGGTCATCCCGCCGGACCTGCGCCCGATGGTCCAGCTCGACGGTGGCCGCTTCGCCACCTCCGACCTCAACGACCTGTACCGCCGTGTGATCAACCGTAACAACCGTCTGAAGCGACTGATCGAGCTCGGCGCCCCTGAAATCATGCTCAACAACGAGAAGCGCATGCTCCAGGAAGCCGTCGACTCCCTGTTCGACAACGGCCGTCGTGGTCGCCCGGTCACCGGTGCCTCCAACCGTCCGCTGAAGTCCCTGTCCGACATGCTCAAGGGTAAGCAGGGTCGTTTCCGTCAGAACCTGCTCGGTAAGCGAGTCGACTACTCCGGCCGTTCCGTGATCGTGGTCGGCCCGTCCCTGCGCATGCACCAGTGCGGTCTGCCGAAGCCGATGGCCCTCGAGCTGTTCAAGCCGTTCGTCATCAAGCGCCTCGTGGACCTGAACTATGCGCAGAACATGAAGTCCGCCAAGCGTCTTGTGGACCGCGGCGACGCCGAAGTATGGGGCGTGCTCGAGGAGGTCATCTCCGAGCACCCCGTGCTGCTCAACCGTGCACCTACGCTGCACCGTCTGGGTATTCAGGCATTCGAGCCGATCCTGGTGGAAGGCAAGGCCATCCACCTGCCGCCGCTGGCCTGCGCCGCCTTCAACGCCGACTTCGATGGTGACCAGATGGCAGTCCACCTGCCGCTCTCCGCCGAAGCCCAGGCCGAGGCCCGCTCGCTGATGATGGCTTCCGACAACATCCTGAAGCCGGCCGACGGCCACACCGTGACCATGCCGAGCCAGGATATGATCCTCGGTCTGTACTACCTGTCCACTGTGCTGGAAGGCGTCAAGGGCCAGGGCCGCGTGTTCTCCTCGCTGGAAGAGGCCGAAATGGCCCTCGACCGCCACGAGATCGACATGCAGGCCAAGGTGCTCATCCGCCTGCCCGAGAGCTTCGTGCTGCCGAAGAACTGGGAGCCCGGCGAGGTCAAGGTGCTCGACCCGCGCGAAGGTGAGGACGAGGTCGTCAAGGAAGAACGCTTCCACGACGGCACCGTGCTGTTCGCCACCTCCTACGGCCGCATCCTGTTCAACGAGACCCTGCCGACCGACTACCCGTTCGTCAACGAGCAGGTGGCCAAGGGCCGTCTGTCCAAGATCGTCGATGACATCGCCATGCGTTACTCCACCCAGCAGGTGGCCGCCACGCTGGATGCCCTGAAGGATCTCGGCTTCACCCGCGCACCGTGGTCCGGCGTGTCCTTCGCGTTCTCCGACGTGAACGAGCCGCCCGAGCGCGACGAGAAGATCGCCGAGTACGAGGCCAAGGCCGACAAGGTCAACGCCAACTACGAGATGGGTCTGCTGACCGAGGAAGCTCGTCGTCAGGAACTCATCGACCTGTGGACCGAGTGCACCGCCGAGGTGTCCAAGGAAGTCGAGGAGAAGTTCGACCCGACCTCCAACCTGGCCATCATCGTGCAGTCTGGTGCACGAGGCAACATGATGCAGATCAACCAGATCGCAGGTATGCGAGGCCTCGTGGCTAACCCGAAGGGTGAGATCATTCCTCGTCCTGTGAAGTCCAACTACCGCGACGGCCTGTCCGTGCTGGAGTACTTCATCTCCCAGCACGGTGCACGTAAGGGTCTGGCCGATACCGCACTGCGTACCGCAGAATCCGGTTACCTGACCCGTCGTCTGGTCGACGTCTCCCAGGACGTCATCGTGCGCGAAGAGGACTGCGGCACCAAGGCCGGTCTGCCCATCCGCGTCGCCGAGCGCGACAACGACGGCAACCTGGTGCTCGTCAAGGCCGCCGACGGTGGCCCGTACTCCCGTCTGCTCGCCGCCGACGTCATCGACCCGGCCGACGGACAGACCGTGCTGTACAAGCGCGACGACGCCCTGTCCATGGACGTGCTCAACGACCTCGTGGCCCACGGCGTCGAGGAAGTCAAGTGCCGTTCCGTTCTGACCTGCGAGTCCAAGCGCGGCGTGTGCGCCAAGTGCTACGGCTGGTCCCTGGCCACCAACAAGCTGGTCGATGTCGGCGAGACCGTCGGTATCGTCGCCGCCCAGTCCATCGGTGAGCCTGGTACCCAGCTGACGCTGCGTTCCTTCCACTCCGGTGGTGTGGCCGCGGCCTCCGATATCACCCAGGGTCTTCCCCGTGTCACCGAGCTTTTCGAGGCCCGCACCCCGAAGGGTGAGGCCCCGATCACCGAGTTCGCCGGCAGCATCAAGATCGTGGAGAACGATCGCGGTCGCCAGATCATCCTGACCCCGGACGCCGATTCCGGCGCACCGAAGGAAGACGGCGTGATCAAGCCGATCACCTACCAGGTCTCCAAGCGCGTGCCGCTCAAGGTTGCCGACGGCGACCACATCAAGGTCGGCACCCAGCTGGTCGAAGGTTCTGTGGACCCCAAGAAGATCCTCACCATCCTCGGCAAGCGCGCCGCCCAAGTCAACATCGTGGAGGAAGTGCACACCGTGTACCGCTCCCAGGGTGTGGATATCCACGACAAGCACATCGAGGTCATCGTGCACCAGATGACCCGTCGCGTGACCATCATCGACTCCGGCGACACCGACCTGCTGCCGGGTGAGCTGGTGGACAACGCCCGCTTCCGCGAGATCAACCGCAACATCGTCAAGAACGGTGGCCGTCCGGCCGTCGGTCGTCCGGCGCTTATGGGTATCACCAAGGCGTCGCTGGCCACCGACTCCTGGCTGTCCGCCGCATCCTTCCAGGAGACCACCCGCGTGCTCACCGAAGCCGCCCTCTCCGAGAAGGTCGACGACCTCAAGGGCCTCAAGGAGAACGTCATCATCGGTAAGCTCATCCCGGCCGGTACGGGCCTCGCCCGCTACCGCAACGCCGTGGTCGAGCCCGACAAGGCCATCCGCGACACCATCTACCCGAACTTCGGTCTGGGCGGCGATGGCGATCTCGGCGACGCGAGCTTCTCCGACGCCGACCTGTCTGACCTGAACTTCTCGAACCTCGAGTTCGGCGATCTGAAGCTCGGCGACGACTTCAACCCGGATGATTTCTACTCCGATCAGGGCGGCCAGCCTGACATCGAGGAGTAAGTGAGAGGGTCCTAGAAAGGATGCCCCTTCTAGGACTCAGATCTTGCGTTAATCGCAATAAGATGGCCCGGAACTATATCAGTTCCGGGCCATCCGTATATTTGCCATTGTGATTTTCCTGTTGAACAAGAGCAGGCAGCCGCTCGTTGCTTGATTACTCAGGCCTGTTTTTCGGAGAACTGGAAGAACTGGTCTCCGATACGCACCGTGGCAGGCGCGCTGAGCTTGAGCGGTGTGCCCTTGGTGACTTGGGTCTCCTGGCCATTGGTGATGATGTAGGTGCCGTTCAACGAGCCGTAGTCCTCGATCCACAGCGCGCCATCGGTGTCGATGCTGATGGCGGCGTGATTACGGGACGTGGTGCGGGTCGGGTCTTCGATACGCTCCGCCTTGGCATCCTGCGGCACATTCATGGAAGGCTTGCGGCCCAGCAACGTGCTCTTATCGATCACAATGGTCTGGCCGGTGACATCGTTATGCAGCAGGTACGTCTTCTTCGGTGCCTTGGACGTGAACGAGGAGGAGAGCACGGTGCTGTCCCAATCCTCGATGTCGTTTTCGGCGGCGTGCGGTGTGGTGTCTGCCGGAGCGGTGGCAGCGGGCTCAGCGGCGGCGGCCGTGGCGGCAGGCTCTGCGGTAAAAGCGGTATTGGTTGCCGCTTCCGCGGTACTGGGCTGCCCGTAGTCGTTCTGCGGTTCGGCTGTGCCAACTGTGGAATCCGGGGTGCCTTCCACCGGATCGTCAGAATACCAACCCAGTTCAGGTGCTGGAGGGTAGGGAAGTTTGGCCATGATGATGCCGTCCTTTCACTGACGGGAAGCCAGAGCGGCGTTGATTGCCGGGTCGCCGAGCTGGCCCAGCCATTCGATCAGTGCCGGATAGGTGTTGGGATTACGTGCAATGCAGGCGCGTAGTTCAGGCGCGTACTGGGCAATCTGGGCGATTTGCATCTGGTCGGTGGTGGTCAGGGCCTGTTCGGCGGTGAAACCGTAAGGATTGGTGGCCACAGGCTCCTCGATTTTTGCCAACAGAATCGGATCCGCGTTCGGATCCTGAACGGCAGCGACCGCAGCATCATAATCAACCATGGGATTACCTCCTTATGTTCGCTCGGTTATGCCGAACGTATGGTCCGTAGCGTTTGTAGTGTTGCGTCTTCAATGGCGCCGATATCCTCACCTTCGTCCAGCCTGAATGCGCTGAACGCATGATGTTCGGGTTCGGTCAATGGCATATCGGCCACAATCACAGTGATATTGTCGGTTCCGCCCGCATCAAGAGCGGCCGCCACCAAGGCGTCCACGGCCTCCTGCGGACTGGAATGCGCCGCGGCGATGGCCGCGATCTGTTCGTCCGGCACCTCGCCATGCAATCCATCCGAACAGATGATGAAGCGGCCGGTCAGATCGGCGACATATACGTCGGGCATGATGCCATCCGGATCACCCAGACATTGTGTGATGATGTTGCGTGGAATGGTCGCCTCCGCCTCTTCCGGCAACATCTGCCCGGAATCGATGGCTTCCTGACGTTGCGAATGGTCTCGCGTGATGCGGATCAGCGAAGCGGCGTCCCACACGGGAATGATATCCGTGGCGGGAACATCGGCATGCGCCAACGGACTGAGATGGTAGGTGCGGGAATCGCCGACATTGACCACATAGGTCTGGTCCGAGAAGTCCTGATCATCGGCGTCACTGAACAAAGCAGCGCTGCGGGCGCTGGTGGAATCCGCATGATCTTGGGGCAGTACCAAACCGGAGCAGGTCGTGCCGGCCACGCCGCCAAGGCGGTCTCCCAGATCAAGAATGTCGTGCTGGGCCCGGGCCAAGGTGTCGTCGATATCCTGACGGGTGCGTGACGGCATGGCGGCCAATTGTGCGAAATGCTGGGCAGCCAACTGGCTTGCCTGCTCGCCGCCCATGCCGCCGCCCATGCCGTCACAGACCATGAACACGCCTTGTTGCGCGAATCCGGTGTCTTGGTTGTTTTTGCGCCTAAGACCCACGTCACTGGTCATCGCGATACGGATGGAGCCTGTGGTCATGACGCCTTCCCCTTCTTACGCGCGCGCTTGACATGCGTCGTGTGCGGCTTTGCTGCGCGCCCATTTGACAGTATAGCCACGCTTTTCAGGGAAAGTCGTGTACGTATCCTCCTGAAACGCGGCAAAGAAGCGAGCATTGCCTTGCGTAATTGGTCGACTCCTGTCCAATATGTGGTGGCTTGGCCCGATTCAATGTCTTGCCCCGAGAACGTGGCGTAGTCGGCTTCCCGGCCAAGCTGGATCAAAGCCTGGTCATCTGTGCCGAGTTGACGGGCGATGGCACCGGCCTGATCTCGACGAGTGCCCTTGGCTGTGATGCCGCTTTGCTCGGCAAGCATGCGTATGGCATTCCAACCTGCTGCCACACGGGCTTTCGGACTGCCATGCCGCCGCGCTCGTGCCAGCAGTATGGCCTTGAACATCAGAATCAGACCGCAGGCGATGAGTAGGGTCCACAATGGGCTGCCGTACAGGGCCACCTTGCGGGTCACTCGCCAGAACCGCGCCCAGAACAGGTTGGTCGGCGAATCATCGGCGTCGGCGCCGGCCAATGAGCTTTGGCCCTTGGCTTGCGTCTGATCGCGCAGCGGATCGGTCAACGGCACTGGTGGTTGCCGGACCAGCGTCTGCGGATTCGGCGGCGTCAGGTTCTGGTTTTCATCAGGCATCTTGGTCTCCTTGGGCGTCGGATAGAACGCCACCCATCCCAGGCCCTGCAATTTGATTTCCACCCAAGCGGTGACATCGTTGCCGGTGAATTCGATTTTGGTGCCATTGCCCGAGGTCTTCTCCGTGCGGGCATCGGTGATTTCGCCATCCTCGTTTTTCGGCAGGAAGCCCAGGACCACACGGGAGGGCAGTCCCAGATCACGAGCCATCAGTGCCATGGCGGAGGCATATTGCTCGGAGTCGCCCACCATGGCCGTGCCTGCCAGCAGCTTGTTGATGCGGTAGTTGCCATGGCCGGCATCGGAGGGATAGTCGCCTTCAAGTCCATGAGAGAACCATCCGGAGTCTTTCAATGTGTCGGCCAACGCCGTGGCTGCGGCACCGCCCGAGGACTGCCCGCCGGCAATGGACGTGGCCAGTTTGCTGGCCGAATCGGGAACATCCTGGGCTTCTGGTTGGGTGATGCGGGCCGCAGCCGCACTGCTGATCTGCTTATCGGTGGGCTTACGGGCGATAATGCCGGATTCGGTATAGGTGAGGCCTTTACGCGTGCCGGCGGGAATAATGGCGGAATCGGTATCCGTGTTGTAGTAAAACGTGTCATTGCCGTTGTCGGCATCGTTGGCGAAGCTCACGCCAGTGGCCGCTCCCGCCAGCGGCAGCCAGGTGTCGGTCAGTCCCTGATCGACGGTGAAGGTCGCAGTGAAGGATTTACCCTGCTCATCCGCCTTGATCGTGGTGCCCACGCGATGATAATTCGAGGAGTCCGTGGCTTCGGAAGAATCGGACAGGTTCCATACTGTGCCGTCGAATCGATCCATCACCGCAAGTTTGACCGGTGTTCCGGCCGGCAGATTATGGACGGTCAACAACACGTCTTTTTTGTGGTCCTTGATATAGGATCGCATGCCGCTGAGCGGGCTGGTGTAATCGTAGGGGCTTAACGGCGGATCGTAGCGGTCGCGCAGCACGAAACGGTCCTGCGGCACCAGCAACGTGCCCCCGAAAGCAAGGCCGGCAGCGAGCACGACGATGATCAGCGCGGATATCCAGCGCCCCCATTCCAGCAGTTCAAGACGCCAAGACAGCCAGATAATCAGCAGCAAGGCAAAGGCAATGCCGCAAATGGCGCGTTGCCAGCCGCTGTCTGTGCCCAGCAGGGCACATACGGCCACGGCCGCCGCAAGGGGCAGCACTCCCACCAGAGACAACCATGCGTTGGCATTAATGGCAAACACGCCGGTGAGGAACGTAAGCCACAGGCCGATGGTCCATACCGCCATCAGCACGCCGTCTTGCGTGCCCAGAGGCGGATCGACGGAAATAATGTACTTGAACGAGCCAAACGTCATTTCCCAACCTGAACTCAAGGTCTTCAAGGTGGGAATCACGTAATGGGACGTAGTGGAACTCAGCGTTACCACCGGGCCGATGATGAATTGGGCAAACGCCAGAAACACGATTTGCCACCACAGTCGCAACGCCGGCAACATGCCCGCCAGAGCGATGATCGCGCCCAGCAAGGTGGCCGGTACAGCGGCAATCGCCCAAGTGGCCACGCCGCCGTACACGTCGATGAGATTGGCTTGCGCCAGCAACATCATCGCCGCTATGAGTACGAGGCTGGCGATTCGTTTGCCCCACGGCTGGCGACTGAGGCCCATGCCGCGAAGCACATTGCCTCTGGTCATCCAGATAACCGAATGTGTGGAGTCGGCCCAGGAGCCGGTGGTGGTGGAGGTCCCGGTGTACGTGCCGGAGGAAGTGCCGGTGTATGTGCCGCTCGATCCGGCGTACGCAGCGGTATTGGTATTGGTGATACTGGACTGGTCGAAGGTCATGCGAGCACCCCCATGATCAGTGGGAGATCATCGAGTTCGCCGATGGTGGCCAATGTGAAGTTGGCGAATCTTCTGATGCCGCGATTGGCGCCGGCGCTGGCCTGCAATACCACGCAGCTGGCCGATCGGGGCAAGGCCAAGGTCATGCGCTTGATCTGCTCGATGTCTTTCAGCGATCCAACAGTGAAAAAATAGAACGAAGCATCAGGACTGTGCTTCAGCGTGCCCTCGGCGAGATTCGGATTATCCTCACGATCAGGCTCTATGGCACTGGCGTTGTCGAGGAACTCCATGGCGTTGCGCGGCTGGCCGTGCGCGTTGCCCGCGTGGCAGAACAATGGACGATCCTGCAGCAGGCATTTGACGCCGATGGAAGAGTGGATGGACACCGCCATCTCGAATTCCTCGCCGTTGACGTATTCGTCCGGGTTCACGCTGATGGTCACCGAGGTGTCGGTGCGGCGCGTGGCCTCATATTGGCGAATCATCAACGTGCCGGTTTTCGCGGAGCTCAGCCAGTGGACGTTACGCACGTCGTCGCCCGGCTCGTATTCGCGCAATCCGTAGAAGTCGAGATCATCATCCACGATCTGGCCGGATGGTTGGCCTTCCAGGTCGCGGGGCACGCCGGCATTCAGAGTATCGAGACGCACGGTACGAGGGTGGATGAATACGGTGATGCGGTCGGCCAGCTCCTTTTCGTGACGTACCAGGCCGAACGGGTCTCCCTTGCGGATGCGCAATGGTCCGATGGGCAGTATTGCGCGCGATACCGTACGGAACTCCACATCGGTTTGCTTGGATTGCCCGGGAGCCAGCATGGGGATGTTGAATCGTTCATGCGCATCGCCGATTGGCAGATATCCGCGTGCCGTGGT